>Ga0307505_10000030_pt1 | contig 166835 bp, 151 predicted proteins | sample 23_S_MG_FD_202183 | JGI IMG/M metagenome (GOLD analysis project Ga0307505, IMG submission 202183) | Soil microbial communities from Populus trichocarpa stands in riparian zone in the Pacific Northwest, United States - 23_S | ecosystem: Environmental > Terrestrial > Soil > Riparian zone >... | reverse complement strand
GTGTAGTCGCGCATCGCCTGCGCGGCGTCCGCCTCGGGGATGCCCGCCAGCTTTGCCAGCCGCTGCGCCGTCCGCCCGCTGAAGAGATGGTTCTGGAAGTAGGTCACCGTCTCGTCGGTCGTCTCCAGGTAGCAGCGCGGCTCGGGCTCGAGCCCGAGCGTCACCGTTTTGCCGGTCTTCTTCTTCAGCTCCAGCAGGTGCGCGACCACGCGGATGACGTTCGTCGTGTAGGTGTCCACGACGTCATCGCCGGTCACCTTCGGCTTGAACCCGAGCGGCGCGCTCTGGATGGACGGGTTGATGCCCTCGGGCGCCAGCTCAGCCAATAGGTCCGCCACCTGCATCGTGTACAGCGTGCGGTCCTCGGTGGCCCAGTCGGGCTCGTAGACTTGTTCCTTGATCACCTGGTTCTTGAACACGCCGTAGACGAACGCGTTGGCCGTGTAGAGATACAGGTCCTGGTCGGCGAAGAAGTGCTTGAGGTCGCCCCGCTTGCCCGGGTCGGCCGTCAGCGCCGCCACCGACGGCGCCGCCAGCCGCAGACAGACGCCGAACTTCTCGCCCGGCGCCACCCGGGCCTTCACCTGCGGCAGATACGTGTTGACGCTCGCCCAGATCTGGTCCCAATCGTCGCCAGGGTGGACCAGCGTGGAGTACGTGAGGTGTCCGACTTTGCCCAGATCCATGCGCGCGGCTCCCTTAGCTGACCTTCTCGACCTGGCCCGAGCCGGCGGATTTGACCACCGCTTCGGTCACGGCCGCGCCGTGCACCATCTCGTCGACCGGGATGAGGTACGGTGCGCCGCCGGAGGCAGCCGTGCCGAACGCCTCGATGCACGCGCGGGTGACGTCGTGCCGCGCGGCCTCCCACGTTTCGGCCGGGCCCTTGATCGGCTGGAACTTGCACGTGCCGAAGAGCCGCGTGCGGCGCTCCTCGGATGATGCGCCCGCCACGTGCGTCATGCCCTCGAGTCGGACCCACCCCTTCGAGCCGAACACCTGGAAGCTGAAGCCGGGTCCCGTGGCCGTCATGGTGCCCAAGTACCCCGACGAGCCGTCCTTCATGCGGAAGAGCATCGACGTGGTGTCGTCGCTGTCCACGGCCACCACGCGCCTGAAGCTCTGGCAAAAGGCCGTGTCGATCGGTCCGGACAGATCGATCATGCCGTCGATGGCGTGTACGCCCATCGGCGTCAACCCGCCGCACGGCGTCTCGTCCCGGTCGGCGCGCCACGCGTCGGCCTTCAAGGCGAGCGCGTTGGGGAAGGTCATCGTGGCTTCGATGTGCAGCACGGTCCCCAGCTCGCCGCTGTCGATCTTCTGGCGCAGCGCCGTCATCTCGGGATGGAAGCGCCGGTTGTAGCCCAGGCCCAGCGTGACGCCGGCCTTCTGCACCGCCGCCACGGCCTCTTCGGCGTCCGCTTTGGTCAGCGCGAAGGGCTTTTCGCAGAAGACGTGCTTGCCGGCTCGCGCGGCCGCCGCCACCTGCGCTGCGTGCATCGAGTGGGGTGTGGCCAGCACGATCGCGTCCACCTCGGGATCGGTGAGCAGCGCGTCGAAGCCGGCGACCAGCCGCAGCTTTTGCGCCTCGGCAAACGCCGTCACCTCTGGCGACACCGTGCGCGTGGCACCGGCCACGAACCGGATCACGTCGCTGTCGCTCTGCACCGACTCCACAATCGTTCGGCCCCACCAACCGAGGCCCACCATGGCTGCTCTAATCACGTTAGGACCTCAACAGAGAGAACTTGGGGTCGGCGCCGAGGCACTCGGCCAGCGGCAGGCCCAGTTCCTTCCGCACGATGTTGGTGCCCTGCACCAGCGCCAGCATCTTGTAGAACGCGTGCCGCCGGCTCATCCCCTCGCGCCCCATGCCGCAGTCCGACGACAGCACCAGCCGCTCCGCCGGGATGTGCTTCAAGGCCGTGCGGACCAGGTCCGCCACTTCCCCCGGGCTCTCCACCTGCAGCGTGTGGTGATCAATCGCCCCGATGCACACCTTCATCGACGTGATCGCCTGGCCCACTTCCGCCAGATCCATCAGGTTGCTGCTCTTCATCTCGAACGTGATCACGTCCGCGTCCACCTGGTTCAGCAGTTCCAGCGCCGGCTTGTAGCTTTGCACCGACCCGAACATCCGCTGCTGCGACGGGTTCCCCCAGCACGTGTGGCACCACACTTCCGTCTTCGCCCGCAGCCCCTTCACCGTGTTGTTGAACACTTTCAACATGAACTCGGGGTTGATCACCTTGTCCACGTAGCTGCGCGCCGCCAGCAGGTGAATCTGCGGCTCTTCCATCTGGATCACCGAACAGCCCGCGTCCGCCAGGTCGTGCAGCTCGGCGTTGAACGCGTCGCTGATCGCCATGATCCGCGACGGGATGTCCGCGTAGTGCTCGTCCTGCACCGCAAACGCCACCAGCTCCGGCGTCACCGTCCCGAACTTCAGCGGCTTTTCCGTCAGCCGCTGCGCCGTCTTGAAGATCTCCGCATACTGCATCTCGCCGCGGCCCACGGCGCTCACCAGCTTCGGCATCACGCGCGCTTCCAGGTAGTCGTGCAGGATGTGCCCGCGCGGAAACGCGATCCCGCCCGCCCCCACCTTCGCCAGCTTCGGGTGCAGCGTCTCGAACCCCGTCATGTGGTGCGGCGGGTAGCTGGTCCAGCTCTGCCCCCCGATGTCCGCGTCGAACCGGCAGTCGCCGTCCGTCACGATGTCGAGGCCCGCTACCTCCTGCTCCCGCAGGTAGACCGACAGCGCGTCCACATACTGCTCGCGGAACCGCGACGTCACCATCGCGTCCAGGAACGACCGCGTTCCCAGGTTCTCGGTATACCAGCTCGGGCGCGGCAGCGACCCCGTGATGGTGGTGGGCAGCATCTTTCCAGCGGTGGCTTTGAGCACGTGTTATGTCCTTCGGGAAATTGGGAAGCCGGGCAACCAAGTACGCTATCAACCCGCCGGATGCGAGTCAATCCTGGCGGGGGGTGAGTTCACGCGCCGAACTGCCGCAGGTGATGGTCGACGTGCTTGTGCATCAGGGCGCCCCAGTCCCGCGACCGCATCCGGCCGAAGGCCGGGTGCTCTGGCCACTCGCGCGCGCCTTCCATGGCCGCCAACTGCTCCAGCAGCCTCTTGAGGGACGTTCGCTCCGCCTCGGGGTCATCGGCCCGCCGCGCCAGCAGTTCAGGGGCCGTCGGCGCGCTCTTGGGAAACGGCAGCCAGTAGATGATGGCGTGCCGAACCGGGGGAAAGCGCAGCGGGCCCGGCTTGGGCGCGACGTCGAGTTCTCCCATCGCCATGCGCACGCCGTCGGACAGGTGGGCCAGCATCTGCTGGCAGTCCATGCGGCCCCACAGCGGTGTCTTGGTCGCTGTCAAGGAATCCAGCCGACGAGCCAGGGCCAGCCGGTCGGCCTGGCGAAACACGCTCTTCATACGTCACCTCGAAAAGAAAGCGCCGGCGGGGACGTGTGTCGTCCCCACCGGCCGAGGAAACAGGAGCCGTGGGCTAGTCGCCAGGTCTGGCGGCTGGCGGGGTGATGAAGGCCCGGAGGTCCGCCATGGTCGCCACGCGCGGGCCGTGAAGCGCCGCGATCTGCCGGACGTCGAGCTTGAGCCGCACGATGTTCTCGTTCAGGTTCACCGAGAAGGGATTCACCGCGGCGGGCGGAGGAGTGTTCGCGGCGGGCGGCGTGAAGGCGTCGCCCTCGGAGAGGATCTTCTCGGCCGGCAGGTACACCATCGCGAAGGCGTCGTTGTGGCCGCCGCCGGCAATCTGGTGGACCTCGATCGTGCGCTTCCCGTCGGTCAACACATGCTTGTCGGTGAAGGTCTCGAAGGTGGCGGTCTTCTGGGACTGGGACAGCCGGTCGGGGCTCAAGGTGTGCGGCGCCGCCCACGCCTGCTCGTAGTAGACCTGGTTCATCTGGTGCGTGACGATCGTGGCTCCCTCGTCCACGTAGGTCCGGAGCCCGCCGGAATGGTCGAAGTGGACGTGGGTGTTCACCAGGTACTTGATGGGCTTGTTGGGAATGGTCTCCTTGGCCTTCGCGATCACGGCAAGCGATCGCTCCTCGGACTGCGGCGCTTCAACGATGACGATGTGGTCGGCCTGGTCGATGGCGAGGCTGTGGTGCGTGCCGCCCTTGAGGTAGTACACGCCGTTGGCCAGCTTCTCCACCGTGACTTGTACGGGCGGTGCGCTGGCCGACGCGCCCTCCGGCGGCGTGAAGTCGGCCGGCACGTTGGTCTTGACGCTGGTGACGGTGATGTCGAGGACAGGGTGGCCGCCCTGTGTGCGCAGGATGCGCCCCGGGAACATCACGCCGCCGAAGTCCTTGTAGTCGGAGTACGCGAACTCGACCAGGGTGTCGCCGAGCACCGGGTTGTCGATCCAGGTGCGCACGGAGGTCACGTGGTCCTGCGCATCGATGGCCCCCTCGTATTTGTACTTCCCGTCCACGGTGAAGCTGAGGGTCGAGCCGCCGCCCTCCACGGGCGTCGCGGCGGCGTTGTTGGCGGCCGCGGCTCTCAGGAAGCCGTGGGGTGTCGTCCAGATCTCCATGACACGCTCTTCCACGGCGGCCGGTTGGGGCTGGGCCACGGGTGCGGTGCCCGCGGGGGCGCCGCCGGGCGCGGCCATGTTCCACGCCGTGGTGCCGTTGACGTGCTGGTCCGGCCGTTGCTCGACCGGCGCGGGCCGCAGGCGGCCGGGTTCCACCGTCTGCATGCGCGTCATCTGGATGCGAGCGCTCGGCGCCGCGTAGTTCACGGTGGCCGTGTAGCTGCTGACATCGAACTGCGGCCACGGCAGCGTGGGATTGGGAGCCTGGCCGAATTGGTACCACTTGCCCGTGCCCGAGAACTCGACCGAGTTCACCTGGGCGACGCCAAGGGCTTCGCTGGCCGATTGGAGCGTGCCCGTGGGCCCACTGCACCCAACCGCCACCAGCACGACGACCGACATCACAATGGCTAGCCTGCGCATCCGAATCCTCCTTCGCGAGCCCCGCGAGACTTCCCCGCCGAAGGCGGGGCAAGCAAGCACTGCGCTAGCGAGGCGGAGCCACAGGTCGTTAGTCCAGGGCGAAGCCTCGCTAGCCGGGCGATCCTACGTCGGATCGGCGGCGCCGGCACGAGAATCCTAGCGAGGCTGCGCCTCGACCAACGAGCATGCAGGCTCCGCCTCGCTAGGACAGTGTTTTTTGGCCCCGCTCCGCGGGGCGGAGAAAACTTGACTCATGTGGTTGGAACTCAAGCGGTCAAGTTTTCTAGCGACGCGGCGTGTCGCAGGCTGTCGCGGCCGCGGCTTATACTCGGCGCATGTTGAAGATGCTGCCTGCCGTGGTGGTTTGCGTGGCCCTGGTTGGACTGCTGGCGCCGGCGTCGGGCTGGGCCCAGAGCCCAGCGGTCGATCGGGCGCTGGTCGGTACCTGGACGCTCGTGTCCACTGAAGAAGGCGTGGAGTCCGCGGCGCCGACCCGTGCCCTCAACCCCAGGGGTTTACTGGTGCTCGACGCCGCCGGTTGGGCCTTTGAAGCCGTCACCCAACGTCAGCGCCCAACGCCGGCGCCCGCGTCGCTGACCGAGGCGCAACTGGCCTTTGCCAACTACGTCGGGTCGTGGGGCCGCTACACGGCGAACTCCGCCACCAGACAGTTGGTGCTGAGGACGGAGGGTGCCCTGAGCCCGAGCGCCATGGGCCGCGAGTTCACGCGGAGCTACGCGCTCGACGGGGATCGGCTCGTCATCACGTCGAAGCCGGGGGAACCGCACCAGCAAGGCGCCACCAGGTGGACGTGGGAACGCGTGCCGGTCGTGGAGAATCTGTCGCCCGTCTACCGAGCGACGGTCGGGTTCTGGCAGCACGTGGTCGAAAAGCGCGTGAACGTGACGCTCAAGACCGAGGTCGCCACCACGCGCGCGCCCAGCGTGGTGGTCTACACGCCGTCCGGCTACGTCGGCGTCTATTTCCCCCCGCTCGGCCGCAAGCCGTTTGCGGGTGAAACGCCCACCGACGCCGAAGCCAAGGAGGCGATGCGTGGCTACGTGGGGTATTTCGGCGCGTTGGGTGTGTATCCAGGGATGGTCTTTCACCACATCCTGGCCAGCACCGGCAACTTGACGAACTCAACGCTGAAGCGTTTCCTCGACCTGTCGGCCGGCGGCGACCAGGCCAACCTGCGGTTTCCCGAAGGACGCAACCCGCAGGGCGAGGCGACGACCACGCTCGTCACGCTGAAGCGATTGAGCGGCGCCGCGGCGATGCTCGGCGAGCTGAAATGACGCGCGGCCTCAGCGTCCTCGGTTCACGAGCGCGCTGACGTCGCCTGGGTTGATGAGGTCCGGCACCGTCCAGCCGTCCAGGTTGTACTCGGCCATGCACTGCTCGGCGAATCCCTTCAACTTGGCCGCGCCCCCCGCGTGCTCCGTGGCCTTCAGGACCTCGAAGCGGATGCTCTCGTGGCTGCCGAAGTAGTTGCGCTCGTACAGCTCGTGGCGGCCGCCGAACTCGGTGCCGATGGCGTCCCAGATCAGCTTCATCAGCTTCACGCGGTCCTCGGCCGAGTAGCCGCCTGAGCCGCGTACGTACTGGTCGATGAACGGACGCAATTCGGGGATGGCGAAGTCCACGGCGCTCGACGGCAGGTAGATGAGCGCGCTGGCCAGCGTGTTCTCGAAGATCTCCTTGATGCGCGGGTAGGCCAGGCTGGCCATCACGCGGAAGCCGAGACCCGGCTCGGGATTGGGCAACACGTAGCCCGGCGTCCACGGGATCGGGTTGCGAACCATCGCGTCGCTGAGCGCCCAGAAGAGATTCCGCCACGCCAGCACTTCGCCCACGCTGGCCTGCACGCCGCGGAAGTCCTTGGTGCCCGTGGCTTCGACGCCTTTCAGCAGCAGCCCGCAGAGGAAGTCGAGCTTCACGGCCAGCCGCGTACACCCATGGACCATCGCCCGCGGAAAGAAGCCGGACCCCGGGAAGAAGTTGTTCACCTTGTCGATGTCGCCATAGGCGAACACGTTCTCCCACGGCACGAACACCTTGTCGAAGATCAGGATCGAGTCGTTCTCGTCCATCCGGCTGGACAGGGGGTAGTCGAACGGCGTGCCCATCACCGCCGCCATCATCTGGTAGGACGGACGGCACAGCAGCTTCACGCCCTCGGCGTTGGTGGGCACGATGCACACGAACGCGAACGGCTTGGTCTTGATGGGCAGCACGCCGTTGTTGGCGATGAAGTTCAAATGCGTGAGCGACGACGTGGTGGCGACCACCTTGGCGCCGCTGACGATCAGGCCGCCGTCGGTTTCCTTCACCACGTGCATGTAGACGTCTTTCACCTCGTCCAGCGGCCGGTCGCGGTCGATGGGTGGGTTCACGATGGCGTGGTTGACGAACGAGACCTCGTCCTGCACCCTCGCGTACCACCGCTTCGCGTTCTCCTCGAACGGGTGGTAGAAAGCCGAATTCGCGCCCAGCGTCGCCATGAACGCCGCCTTGTAGTCCGGGCTGCGGCCGATCCACCCGTAGGAAAGCCGGGACCATTCCACGATGGCGTCGCGCCCGGCCACCAGTTCCTCGACCGATCGCGAGCCGCGATAGAACCGGTGCGTGAAGCCGCCGTTGCCGGTGTCGGTCTCGATGGTCAGGGCGTCCCGTTTGGCCGGGTCGTGGAGCGCGTCGTACATCCGGGCCAACATCCGCACGGTGTTGCGAAAGGCGGGGTGGACGGTGACGTCCTTCACCCGCTCGCCGTAGATCCAGACTTCGCGCCCGTCGCGCAGGCTCTCGACGAACTGGTCGCCGGTCAGTGGGCGTGTGCGCACGGCAGCGGTCATGTCACCCTCGAGGGCCGGCTGGAGCGTCCAGGAGCGCGCTCAAGCGCTTCCCGGCCACCAGCCGATAGGACTTTCGTGTGAGGTCGGCCAGCAGCCGCGCGCCGACGGGTCGATCCACCCACACGCTGGCCCAGAGCCCGCGGCCGTACGGCGTTTCGAAGAACTGCGGGCGCTGCAGCAGGAGCTCGACATCCGCCGGCGCGGCGCGGAACGCAATCGAGGGCCTGTGCTGCACCTGCTCGAAGGCCACGAACGCCTTGCGTCGCACCTTGAAGCTGGGGTGCCCCCACTGGGACACCTCGGACGCCTCGGGAAAAGACAGGCACAGGGTGCGGACGCGGCGGTATATCGGTTCGGGTGATGCCATGGGCTAGCGTTTCCAGGCGGATGCGGCGCGTAGGATAACATCGGCGCGGGGGGCTGTCGTGGTGCCAAGCGTCGTCGTTCGTTCAGGTTTTCGTCTGTCTGCTGTTGTGCTGGCGGTCTTGTGGATAGCGGCGCAGGGCACGCTGGCCCGGGGCGGCCAGCCCGGGCAGGCCGGTCAGGCTGGCCCCGGCCAGTCGATCTGGGACGGTGTTTTCACGGAGGCTCAGGCCACGCGGGGCAAGGAGCGCTATGTCGCCTCGTGTGGCATGTGTCACTCGGAGGACCTGCTGGGCGGGTCTGGTCCCGCGCTGGTCGGAGAATCCTTCATGCAGCGCTGGAACGGCACCACGGTTGCCGACATGCTGCAGACCGTGAGGCAGACGATGCCGCAGGACTCCCCGGATAGCCTCGGCACGCCCGGCTACACCGACCTGATTGCGTATTTGCTGCAGAGCAACAGCGCGCCCACCGGGTCCGCCGAGCTGTCTCCGGAGGTCGCCGCGTTGCAGCGCGTCCGCATCACGCTTCGGGCTCCTTCCCGCTAATCGCCGCACGGCAGGCGAGGCACGCGTCCGCTAGTTCCTGCCCGACACACTGGCCGGCGGGAGGAGCCGCGCATTCGAGGGCCTTCGCGTATTCGATACGACTTCTTGCCGACTGCCAAGCCGCTGTGGTAGCGTTTCCCCCGCAGTCGCAGGCTGTACCCCGTCCGCGGAAAGGGACTATCCCACCTGCGTTTCGTTTGGCGATTTGAGCATCGACCCCTTTGGCCCGTAGCGGACGTCGGGCAAGAAAGGGTGAACGATGCCTCAGCGCCTGCCGTCCCTCCCGAATCTCGATCATCTAAAGAAGCAAGCGAAAGATGTCTTGCGCGTGGCTCGACACCGGAGCCCGCGCTGGCGTTTGGCCGACGCACAGCATGCCGTAGCTCATGGGTACGGATTCGACAACTGGCCAGCGCTGAAGCTTCACGTCGAGTCTACGAGACGACAGTGGAACACGGGATCCTCTGCTCGAGAGAAGGAAGACCCCACAGCTGGCGGCGACACCAGCGTGGCGCCCTACACCGCAACGCAGAAGCGCCACGTTCGCTCGAGTCATCCTCTTGCGGGCACCTGGGCCAAGCGGCCGCCGGCGCCCTCCGAGAGTCGTGCCCAGGCTCCCATGGACGACATGGTCGTCGAGTTCGAGCTGATTGACGCCACGGTGACGCTCACCCAGTTCGTCATCGACGCGACGGGACGTCAATCAGCTACAAAGACGGTCCTCAAGGCGGATGGTCAGGAGCATGCGGCGGAATTCGGTGACGCGCTCGTGCTGCAGGCCACGTGGACCAACGATCGGACGCTTGAACTGATCTTCAAGCGAGCTGAGTCCGTTGTCAGCACGTGGACCTACGAGGTGTCGGTCGGCGGTCAATCACTGGTCGCTTCGGCCGCTGAACAAGTGGTCGTCTTCGAGCGCGTCGAGTGATGGGGCCTTGCTTCAGTGCGTCTCGCCCGCCATCCATGCGGTCCACGCGGCGGATCCAACGCGGACGAAATCGAACCGCAACGTTGATCCTGCTGCTCGCAGCGAGCAGCGCTTGTTCCCTTCCAACGAACAGAGGAGGCTCCATGCCACGCCGAGCGAGTCTTGACGCTGACCTTCGTGCTATCGAGGTCATCAACCAGCAGGACGTGCAATTCGCACTGGCCAATGATCCGGACAAGATGATGTCGCAGTGGGCGGATGACATCGTGCTGCTTCAGTCAGCGGGGCCGATCATGCGCGGGCGCAAGGCGATCGCCGAAGCCTTCCAGGGAGTGGAGAGTCCTGAAATAGTCGAGTCCGAGCTCGACATCCAGGAGGTCAGGGTGGTGGGCGATTATGCGTTCCAATGGGGTACGTATCACTACGGCATGCGTCCGCGCACCGGTGGCGATAGGGTGCGTACTAGCGGCAAACTGATGCGCATTCTTCAGCGACAGGCCGATGGGTCTTGGAAGATCCACCGCGGGATTAGCACTGTTGACCCACCTACACCATAGTCGTAACCCGAGAGTAGCGGCGAAGTGGCGATCTATTTCGCCTTTGCCCCCTGGACCAGCTCTCCGCGTAGCCGTCCGCCGTTAGGGAACAGATGCGCGAAGGAGGCCAACGACCGCCTCAACGACACGCCTGAACATGTCCGGCGTCAGCACCGCGGGTTGGCTCGTGATGAGGTCGTGACTCGCGGTGACAGCTTGCCCGGGCGGGCGAAGCTGACGACGCGCAGCGACCCGGACGCAAATGACGTGTGGTCCAATTCGACGGCCCGTGCGTCCCCGTATGGCTTGCTCGTGACCTGACAGAGGATCTGATCGCCCCGACCGGCATCGGCAAGCACCACCGCAGGCCGCAGTTTCGACTGAGACAGATCGGAGAACGGGAATCTGACGAGAACGACAGCGCCTACTGCAGGTAGGACCACGCCTCATCCTCTTCCGGGCGATTCCAATCCTCAGCAAGCGCCTCTTCGCTCAGGAGTGCGGTCTCGGAGGCCTGTTCGACAGGGCTCTCCTCGAGGATGGTCACGAGCGCGCGGCGAGCAGTACCTGGATGGATGGGCTCAAGGAGCCTGACGTTGCCCTGCTCATCGATGACGGCTTCAACTGTCTTGATCATGTCCTTGCCTGTGGTGTGTCTACCGACCATCAGCGTGACCCAGCGTCGCACCACGGTGGCATGTGGGTCAAGTCGGCCGGAGGGCGACGCTACCCTTCGCGACGCGGCGCGCAGGCGGCGAGCCCGCAGACGGGCTCGCGTCTCGCGGTTCATCTCTTCGAGCGCGCGCCGCATGTACTCGGCCCGCGTCAGGCGCAGCGCCTCCGCGCACCGCCCGGACGCCAGGAGAAGGCTGTCGGTGAGCTTCAATGAAATGGCTGCCACGAATCTCCTCCTTTGATACTCGTCACGGGTCATCGTATCGCCATCGGCGCCACCGTCGAGCCCGTGCCGCCCTGGATCTTGAGCGGCTGCACGATCAGCGCGAACTCGTGTACGCCCCCCGACGCCAGTTCGTCCAGCCGCAGGTTCTCCAGCAGGTGGATGCCGTTGATGACGAGCATGATCTGGTGAATCGGATTGGAGATCTGGGGGTCGGGGCTGGGGCTCACGTTGATGCCGATGTTGTCCGAGCCCACGAGCAGGGGGTCCTGCGCGGCCAGCCACTCGCCAGCCGCCACACCCAGCCCAGGGTTGGTCTTCGCGTAGCGCGCGTTGTCCTTGCCCCACAACCGTCCCCAGCCCGTGTTGACGATCACGGCGTCGCCCGGCTGCAACGTCAGCTTCTGGCGCAACAGGGCCTGCTGAAGGTCGGCCGGCGTGATCTCGTAGGTGTCGGGGAGCATGTCCACGCCCTTGAGCGCGGCCACGTCCACGAGCACCCCACGCGTCATCAGCCCGCCGACGTTCTGGATGCCCAGCTTGCTGAACCCGGTACGCGTGGCCGTGGCCTGGACGCTGACGCAGTTGTACATGCTGTCGCCGATCGTCTGGTGGCTGAAGCCGTCGAACTGCGTGCCCACCTGACCGATCTCCGATACCACCAGCTCCTCGTTGCTGCCGCGTCTGTTCGACTCGGGGTTCATCGTGGTGCGCTTGGTGTGCACCTCGAAGCGGCGCGTGGCCTGGATCGGCATCGACTCGGACAACACCCGGCCCAATTCGAACACCTGGCCCGTCCGGATCAGCCGGGCGGCGCGTAGCACGGTGTCGGGCTTCACGTGGTTGGCGGCGCCGCGTTCGTCGCCGGCGCCCCACTTCGAGGGGCACCGCGCGGCGTCGGTGGGGGGCCGCCATGTCTGGGCCTCGGCGCGGCCGCGGGCGGCCAGGACGACGGTCAGGCCGATCAACAACCCAGTGATCGCGTGCATATACCCCTCCCGAGTTACAGACCGTGCGCGTAGTGGCAGGATCCTATGGTTCGCGCCAGGATTGTTCAACCGCCACTTGCCCGAACGGGTCGGACCTCCTAGGATCCTCGTGTCGCGGCGCCTGGCGCGCCTAGCAACGCTGGCTGGTCAAACAAGGAGAGCTGAATGCGGTCGATACTGCGCGTGTTGAGCGGGTCTGTGTGCGTCCTGCTGGCGGCGACGGCCTTGGCGGCGCAGGACGGACCGCCCCCGCCGGCCGGGCCGCCCCCCGCGCCACCTCCAGTGCTGCCGCTTGTGACCGCCGAGGACCTCCTGGCCGGCTTGAAACACCCGGGCCGGTGGCTGACCTATTCAGGCGACTACACCGGACGCCGTCATAGCCCGCTGAAGCAGATCACCCCTGGCAACGTCCAGGGCCTCGCGGCGCAGTGGACCTTCCAGGCCGAGGGCATGGCGATCGGGCGGGGGTTCGAATCCACGCCGCTCATGCTCGACGGCGTGCTGTACATCACGGGCAACAACAACGCGGCGTGGGCCATCGACGCTCGCACGGGCCGACAACTGTGGCGGTACCGTCGCCAGTTGCCGCCGGGGCTGACTTACGGTGCGGGCAATCCCTCGAACCGCGGGTTTGCCGCGCTGGGCGACCGCCTGTTCATGGCCACGCTGGACGCGCACCTGCTGGCGTTCGATCGCAACACTGGGCGCATCGTGTGGGACGTCGTCATGGACGACTACAAGCTGGGGCACGCCGGCATTGCGGCGCCTCTCGTCGTGAAGGACAAGGTGATCATTGGGAACTCTGGTGGCGACGCGCCGACGCGCGGCTTCCTGGACGCCTACGATGCGAAGACTGGTGCGCGTGTATGGCGCTTCAACACCATCCCCGGCAAGGGCGAGCCCGGTAGCGAGACCTGGTCCTCTGAGGACGTGCTGCCGCGGGGCGGCGGCGCCACGTGGGTCACGGGCTCCTACGATCCCGAACTGAACCTGCTGTACTGGGGCACCGGCAATCCCAACCCGGACTACTACGGCGGCGATCGACTGGGCGACAACCTCTACACGGCGTCGATCGTGGCGCTCGATGCCGACACCGGCAAGCTGAAGTGGCACTACCAGTTCACGCCGCACGACTTGCACGACTGGGATTCGAACCACGTCCCCGTGTTGGCGGACCTGACCATCGGCGGCCGGCCCCGCAAGGTGGTGATGGTGGCCAACCGCAACGGCTTCTTCTACACGCTGGACCGCACGACCGGCGAACTGCTCGTGGCCAAGCCCTACATCACGACGGCCTGGGCGAAAGAGATCGGCAAGGACGGCAAGCCCATCGTGCTCAACGACGGCGTGATCCCGCCCGGCGGGTCGGAAGCCACCACGCCGTGCGTGCCCGACTTCCGCGGGGGCACCGTGTTCAACCCGCCGTCCTACGACCCCACGCTGCAGCAGTTCTACGTGGTGGCGCGCGAGACCTGCGCCTACTACACGCCGACGAAGCAAGAGGTGCCCAAAGGCGGCGTCGGCTTCATGAGCGGGGGGATGCGGAAGCTGGCGAGCCCCGACTGGGGCGCGCTGCGCGCCATCGATCCCCGCACGGGCGAGCGGAAATGGGAGTTCCGGTTCGAGTTGTCGTCGCTGGCCGGCGTGATGTCGACGGCGTCGGGCCTGGTGTTTGCCGGCAACCAGGAAGGTGAGTTCGCGGCCTTCGACGGCAAGACGGGGAAGCGTTTGTGGATGTACCGTACGGGGTCGCCCATCTGGGGTGCCGCGGCCAACACGTACATGCTGGACGGCAAGCAGCAGGTGCTGATCACGTCGGGCAATACGCTGGTGGCTTTTGGGCTGCCCGCCCGTTGAGAAAAAAGGGGACAGATACTGTGCGGACACGACCTCCAGTGGCGCTGTGGTACGTCGGTGTAGCTCTAGGCCTCTCGTTGACGGCCACGTCGTCCAGCACCCAGCAACCGACGGCGCCGGTGACGCCGCCCGCCGCGCGGAACTCGCCGACGCTGCCGCCCTTGCCGCAGGTGTTCAACACCTCCGTGCAGCAGGTGCGCGTGTCGGCGGTGGCCACCGGCCTCGTGAACCCGTGGAGTCTGGCGTTCCTCCCGAATGGGGACGCGCTGGTGACCGAGCGGCAGGGTCGGTTGCGACTCCTGCGCAACGGGGTCCTGGATCCGACACCAATTGCCGGCGTGCCCAAGGTGCACGTGGCCGCGCTGGCGGGATTGCTGGAGGTGGCCCTCCATCCCCGGTTCGCTGAGAACCGCCTCCTGTACCTCACCTACTCCAAGGGTCGCGCCGAGGACAAGCGGTCCACCACCGTGCTGGCGCGCGCCCGGCTCGAGGGTCACGCGCTGGTGGACCTCAAGGAGATCTTCGTCGCCAACACCTGGAGCGTGTCCAACACCAACTACGGTGGACGCATCGCGTTCGACCGCGCGGGCTTTTTGTACCTGACGGTTGGTGAACGACAGGAACAGGACCGCGCGCAGAAGCCGGAAGAACACGCGGGCAAGGTTCTGCGATTGCGCGACGACGGCACCGCGCCGCCAGACAATCCGTTCGCCGGCCGGGCGGGCTACCAGCCGGAGATCTATTCCTTGGGTCATCGGAGCCCGCAAGGGTTGGGTTTTCATCCGGAGACCGGTGCCCTGTGGGAGAACGAACACGGTCCGCTGGGTGGCGACGAGCTGAACATCGTGTTGCCCGGACGCAACTACGGCTGGCCGCTGGTGACCTTCGGCACCGACTACGACGGCAGCAAGATCGCCGACGCCACCTGGCGGGCGGACCTCGAGCCGCCGTTCATGTATTGGGTGCCTTCCATCGCCATCTCGGGCTTGGCGTTCTATACGGGCGATCGGTTCCCCGCGTGGAAAGGCAACGTGTTCGTGGGCGCGATGTTCGAGGGGCGCACGCGCGGCACGGGCCACCTGCAGCGCATCACGTTCAACCAGGGGCGGCCGATTCAGCGCGAGCCGATGCTGACGGAGCTGCACCAGCGCATTCGTGAGGTGCGCCAGGGGCCCGACGGGCTCCTGTATCTATTGACCGACGAGCCGAACGGCGCCGTGCTGAAGCTGGAGCCGGCGTCATGACGCGGACGCGTCACCATTGCGCACGCGCCGGTGTGCTGTTGGTTGCCGCCGCGTGCGTGTCGAGCACGCTGCTCGCGCAGGTGGCCGAGCCCAACGCCGCCGGCGTGGCCATGGGCCACGTGCACTACGTGGTCAAGGATGTCGCGGCCTCCAAGGCCTTCTGGGTAGCCCTGGGCGGGCGCGTTCTGGCACCCGCCGGCGGTGCCGAACGCATCGAGTTTTCCGACGTGGCCGTCTACCTCACCGCCGGTGCGCCTGTGGGGGGCAGCGACGGCGCCGTGGTGAACCACGTCGCGTTCCGCGTGCCTTCCTTTGCGTCGGTCGAAGCCGCGGGGCTGAAGGTAGCGCGAATCGCGAATTTTCCGGGCGTGGGCTCGACGAATTCTCCGGACGGCGAACGCATCGAGCTCTTCGAGGACGCGGCGACCAACCTCACGTTCACCCCCGACGTCGGTCCGGCCGTCGGCATCGCCATGCGGCACCAGCGTCCCGTCGGGCGGCCCATTGCGTTCCACCACATCCACCTCTACCTCCCGGACGAGGCGGCCGTGTCGGCCGCCAAGGCCTGGTACGCGAGGACCTTTGGCGGCGTCATGGGCAAGCGAGCGCTCTACGACGCGGTGGACCTTCCGGGGGTGAACTTCAACTTCTCGGTCGGCCCCAAGGCCGTGGGGCCCACCCGGGGCCGCGTGCTCGACCACCTGGCGTTCCAGATACAAAATCTGGGCGCGTTCTGCGCGCGTTTGGCCAAGGAGGGCGCGGCGCTCGAACGGCCCTGCGGTGCGGACGCAGGGGCGCGCGGCGTGCTCTTGACCGACCCCTGGGGCACCTCAATCGAGTTGACCGAACCGAGCGCCCGACCGTAGAGTGAGTCTGGCCTTCGAACCGGCGCACCCTCGTGGTCCCCGGTGCGTTAGCGCGGCAAGGAGAGATCCGTGAGACATCGACAGACTTGGGCCGTCACGCTCGTGGCAATGGCGATTGCCGCCGCAGTCCCGGCATGGCTTACGGCGCAGCGTGAAGGCGGCGCGCCTGCGGGCGCTGGTCGCGCCGGCGGCCGTGGCGCTGCGGCCCCGCCCGCGGGGCCCGTGCCCCGCCTGGCCAACGGCAAGCCCGACCTGAGCGGGTTGTGGGCCAACCCCTACACGCCCAACATGGCTTTGCGCGCCGTGGATCCGAAGACGCGCGAGCCCCTGAAGTTCACGCGCCAGGGAGAGGCGATTCCAGGTGCGATGGCGCCGGCGTCGGGCGGGGCCCCACGCACCTTCGATCTCCCGTTCACGGACTGGGGCTTGAAGAAGTGGAAGGACTACGACCCGGTGGGAAAGGGCGACTACGCCGGCAATTGTCTCCCCTTCGGGATGTCGCGCAACATCAACGCGCCGCACGGCACGCAGCTGATTCATCACCCCGACGCGCTGGCGTTCCTCTTCGAGCAGAACACCTGGCATCACTGGGTGCCCACCACGGCCAACTACAAGTGGCCGGCCGACCTGCCCGAGACGTGGAACGGCCTGTCCGTGGGTCGTTGGGACGGCGACACGTTGGTGCTCGAGACGACAGGGTTCAACGGGTATACCAAGCTGGACACGGCGGGCCACCCGCACAGCAAGGAGCTGAAGCTCACCAACACGTTCCTGCGCACCGACTCGAACATGATGACCCATACCGTCACCGTGCACGATCCGCGCACCTACACACAGGACTGGATGAACGTGCGGACGTGGCGCATCAAGCCCGCGCCCGACGTGCTGATGGAGTACTCCTGCGAAGAGAACAACCTTCGCAACATCCTCGACGGCGCCATCAAGATCTGGGAGCCGGACGGGGACGAATAGGCGAAGGGCCGGAAGGGCCGGTAGCCCGGACCAAGGAGAAGCGATGATGAGACAGGCATTGAAGTTCGTGGTAGCGGCCGGAGTCGTGGGTGCCTTGTCGGCGCCGCTCGTGGCCCACCATTCGATCTCGGCGGAGTTCGACACCAGCAAGCCCATCACGTTCACGGGCACGGTGACGAAGGTGGAGTGGATGAACCCGCACATCTACACCAACGTCGAGGCGAAGGATTCCGAAGGCAAGGTGGTGACGTACCGCGTGGAAGGCGGCCCGCCCAATTCGCTCTTCCGTCAGGGCTGGCGCCGCGACACGGTCAAGCCGGGGGACACCGTCACGGTCAGCGGCATCCGCGCCAAGATCCCGACGTCGATGAACATCGGCGTGGCCACCATCACGACGGCCGACGGCAAGGTACTGTACGGCTCGCAGGGCCGGACGGGCGGCGCGGGCGCCCAGTAGAGCGGGACTTCGATCAGGCCTGGCGGGCTGCCTGCATGAGGCCCCTGGCCTTCTGCGTTCTCGGGGCGCTCCTTCTCGGAGCGCCCGCCTCCAGGGCCGGGGCCCAGACGATCTCACGCGAACCCCCACGTCCCCTCCTTGGCCCCACCGAAGTCAGTGAGCGCCAGCCGCCGAACCGTGCGGACCGCATAGAGCTATTGGCCGCGTGGCTGTCCGCGGTGGCCGAGCATCAGCCCGGGGTCTTGGACCCGGCCGCACGGAGTGTGTTGGCGTGGTCGGCGGCCGACCTCGTCCAGCTGCGCGAGCACTATCCGAGCGTCATCAGCCTGATTCGCCAGCCCGACCTCGCGCTGTTCTTTCGCCCGTTCACCGCCTCGACCCGGGTCAGGCAGATCATGTACTCCACGAACGAGCTGAAGCGCCTCCGTGAGTTGGCTCGTACACACGGCGTGGCGGAGGTCGCGGACCTCTGTCCTGGCGACGAGCCGTTACGCCGCCCCGCCCTGAATAGCGCGAACCATCTGCTGAAGCGCATCGCGGTGTTTCATTTGGACCTCTCAGTGGCCGAGACGCGCATGGATCCTCAGGGCCGCCCCGACAGCCGCTCCGCAATCGTCTTCCGCTTCGACGACGGGCGACCGCAGAGTGTGGGTGTCGGCGCCGGGCACTGGGAACTCGGTCGTGACGCGCTCGATCGGGTGTCCCAGCCGTGTTCGGTCCGGCCTGAGCCGGCCAAGGATCCATGGATCCGGGATTGGTACGCGGCGTCGCTGTTGCACCAGATCGCCCGCTCACGCTTCGAAGTGACGCACCTGATGCGGGCGCTCGAGCTCTTTCGCGACGACCCGGAGCTCCTGTTCCTGGGCGGCGTCGTCCACGAGGCGTTGGCATCGCCGCGGATCCAGGTTCCGCTGACCAGCGGCAACGCGCCGCGCGAGCGCCTGCGCGTGGCGTCGGGATCCGCGGAACTGGACGACGCCGAGGATCTGCTGCGGCGCGCGCGTCGGCGCGGCTTCGAGGGTGCGGAGATCCACCTGCGCCTGGGCAACGTGCTGGGCCTGCGTGGCAAGCACCGGGAGGCGCTGGCCGAACTGGAGCGCGCGGTGGCCTTGTCGGGCGAGGCTCGCCTGCTGGCCTACTACGCGCGCATGTTGCACGGGCGCGAGCTGGAAGCCACCGGCGATCGGCGAGCCGCGCGGGTGGCGTATGAGCAGGCGGGGCGGCTGTTTGCGCGCGCGCAGGCGCCCCGCCTGGCGCTGGCGCAGTTGCTGCGCGCAACGGGCGAGGGAACGACGGCCGCGACGACGCTTGAGACGCTGCTGGCCGGAAGCGGCGAGGACGAGTCTGACGACCCGTGGTGGACGTACCACTTGAGCGGCGGGCGATCGGCCGACCGGCGGTTCCGCCAGTTGTGGGAGTCGACACCCCCGGCGGTGCGTCGATGAGGTGTCAGTCCGAATGGAGCCTGTTGGCGATCGGTCTCTGCGGCGTGGTGGCGTTGCTCGCGCGGACAGGCGTGGCCGCACAACAGCCCATGTTCAAGGCGTCGGTTGATGCCGTGCGGCTGGACGTACTGGTCACGGACCGGGGCCGCGTGGTGCGCGGCCTGACGGCCGCCGATTTCGACGTGATGGACAACCGGGTGGCCCAGCAACTGGATGTGGTGTCGTTCGAGCAGGTGCCGCTCGTGGTGACGCTGGCCTTCGATCTGAGCGGCAGCGTGACCGGCGAGCGCCTGGACCACCTGCGGAACGCGGGACGGGCGGTCTTGGACGGGTTGAGGGTCGCGGACCAGGCGGAGCTGTTGACGTTCGGCCAGCGTGTGGTGAGGCGGCAGGACCGTACGGGCAACATGGCGCTCCTTCGTGACGCGCTGGACGGCGCGCGCCCAGCCGGCGACACGTCGCTGTACGACGGCGCATTTGCCGCAACCATGGTGGGGGAGTCGGGCGACGGCCGCAACCTGGTGCTGCTGTTCAGCGACGGCGTGGACACGTCCAGCTGGCTGTCGGCCGATCAGGCGCTGACGTCGGCGCGTCGGGCCAACGTGGTCGTCTATGGCGCCACGGTGCGCGGCGGCGGATCGACCGCCTTCCTCAAGGACCTGGCGCGCCAGACGGGCGGAGACGTCGTGGAGGTGGAGTCCACGCGCGACCTGCGCGGGCGCTTCGAGGCGATTCTCAGCGAGTTTCGCCAGCGCTACCTCATCAGCTACACCCCGCGCGGCGTCGAACGTAGCGGCTGGCACGACGTGACCGTGCGCGTGAACGGGCGGGCGCTGACCGTGCGTACGCGACCTGGGTATCAAGTGGATTGAGGCGCATCCCGGTCGCGGTCCCGGTCTAGAATTTCACTGGAATCAGACGCCGCTGGCCCTGCGATGCCGACGGCACGCGACCAAGGGCCGCAGCAGCGAGGAAACCGAGGAGAGCTTCGATGTCAGAACAGAACGATCAGAACGACCAGCAGAGCGACACGCAGGACCTGTCGCGCCGTGATTTCGTGTCGATGTCGGTGGCGGCGGGCGTCCTGGCGGCCTCCGGTGTCGCGTCGGCGCAGCGGGCCGTCACCGAGAGGAACGTCGAGATCAAGACGCCCGATGGCACGTGCGACGCCGTCTTCGTGTATCCGACGACCGGCACGTATCCCGGCGTGCTGATCTGGCCGGACGCCTTCGGTCTTCGTCCCGCCGTGCGGGAGATGGCGAAGCGCCTGGCGGCGGAAGGCTATGCGGTGGTCGCCGTGAACCCCTACTACCGGGTCACGAAAGCTCCCGGCATCGAAGTGGCCGGCTTCAACTTCGCCACCGACGGTGCCAAACTGCAGCCGCTGATGGGTTCGGTGAACGCCCCCGGCAACCCGGAGAAGGACGCCGTTGCGTACATCACCTGGCTGGACGCGCAGCCGCAGGTGGACAAGGGCAAGAAGATCGGCACGCAGGGCTACTGCATGGGCGGCCCGCTCATCATGCGCACCGCGGCGGCCGTGCCCGACCGTATCGGCGCGGCGGCCTCGTTCCACGGCGGCGGGCTGGTGACGGCCAACGAGAACAGTCCGCACCTCCTGATTCCGAAGATGAAGGCCCGGATGTACTTCGGCGTCGCCGCCAACGACGACATGCGCGACCCCACGGCGAAGGACAAGCTGAAGGAGGCGCTGGCCGCGGCCAAGGTGCCCGGCGAGGTGGAGCTGTATCCGAAGGCGCTGCACGGCTGGTGCATGTCGGACATGCCCGTGGCGGCCGGACAGCCGGCCATCTACAACAAGGACGACGCCGAGCGCGCGTGGGCGAAGCTCCTCGCGCTGTACAAGGCCGGGCTGGCCTGAGCCAGCCACCCTCGCGAGGTTCCTCGGAGGGACAGCAAAGGGAAAGAAAAAAGTCCCGGAGCCATCGGCTCCGGGACTTTCTCATGTGGGGACCCGAGCGGGTCGCAGTAGGCCCGACGCTCAGGTCTTGCGCCGGCGGACGACGGCCACTGCCGCCAGACCAGCGCCGAGCAGCAACAGCGCGACGGGCTCGGGGATCGTCGCCGCGTACCTGCGCGGGAAGGCATCGACGTCGGGGGAGTCGGCTTGGCCGTAGGTCGTTGGGTCCGAGGAGCCCGACGGAAACGCGCCAGCGTCGTCCTGGGCGCCGGTCAACGCGCCGCTCCTGAAGCCGAGGAGGTCCTGTGTTACAGCCGAGTCGCGGTAGATCGGCTCGGCTGACGCGTGATTCCCCGACACAGCCAGTCCAAGCCCAACCGCTACACACAACGCAAGGATCTTCATTGGATTCCTCCCCAGCGATCCGCGCGTCTTGGCGCTGCCAGACGAGTGCGGGATCACGCAAGAGCCCGGCCACGCATCGGTGATCGGTGATGGTTTCCCTGCTTGTAGCTGCTCAAGCTGAGTTTGGTCGCCGCGCCCTAGAAGACCACGCAGAGTAGGACTTTTGTCGGCCCCATCGGCGAGAGACCGCGCCTTGGTATAGTCCCACCTGTGAAACGCGCAGCGCTGGCTGGGTTGATGGTGGCGACTCTCGTCGTGCACGCCACGTGGGTCCTCTCTTCACAGACGGCCAAGCCTCCCAGACCCCTTCAGACCGCACGTGTCACCGGCAACCTGCACGTCATCTCCGGCGAGGGGGGCAACGTGGCTCTCTACGTGACGGACGAGGGCGTGGTGCTGGTGGACGACATGTTCGACCGCAACCACGAGGACATCCTGAAGCAGGTGAAGGCCACGACGAACAGGCCCCTTCGGTACGTCTTCAACACGCACCAGCACGACGACCACGCGGGCGGCGACGCCAAGATGCTGCCGATAGCGGAGGTCATCGCGCACAAGAACGTGCGGGCGAACCTGACGAACATCAAGCAGCCCTACTACGAGGACACGCCGGGGACGCCCATCGGCCTGCCGCGGCTCACCTTCACCGATGAGATAGCCCTCAACCTCGGCAGCGGCGAGGTGCGGGCGCTCTATTTCGGGCGCGGCCACACGAGCGGCGACGCCGTCATCCACTTCCCCCGCGAGCGCGTGATCCACACCGGCGACCTGTTCTTGAACAACCGCGCCGCGCCGCGACCCGGCGCGCCGCCGCGGCCGCCGGGCGTGCCGGTCTACGTGGACTCCGCGCAAGGTGGCAGCTTCATCGAGTGGTCGAGGACCCTCGACCGCACGCTGGCGCTGGACTTCGACACCGTGATTCCGGGCCACGGTCCCGTGGCCACGCGCGCGGATCTGGTCCGCTTTGCCGCGGACCTGGCCACCATGCGCGGGCGCCTCACCCAGCTTCTCCAGAAAGGGAGCACCAGAGCCGAGTTCATCAAGGTTCTGGAGGACGACTACGGGTGGCGGTCCACCGGCTGCCCGCCCAGCCCACCCACCGGGGGGTGCCTGCAGTACCAGCAGGTGGACGCCTTGATCGCGGAGTTGAAGGGCGGGTCGGCGCAAGCCGCGCCCGCGCCACCGTCCCGTCAGGTCGCGATTACGATCGACGACCTGCCGCGCGGCGGCGACAGCTCTGCCGACCGATCCCTGGCCGCCGTGCGGGCCATGACCGAGCGCCTGCTGACGCCGTTTCGAGACGGCCGCATCCCCGTGACCGGCTTCGTGAACCAGGGACGCGCCGTGGACTTCGACCTGGCGGGGCTGCGCCAGGTGCTGGACGTGTGGCTCGAGTACGGCGCCGACCTCGGCAACCACTCGCTGTCGCACCTGAACATCAACAACGTGCCGCTGGATCGGTATGTGGCGGACATCGTGGCGGGGGAGCCCGTCCTGAAAGACGCGCTGGCCGCGCGCGGACGCACACTGCGCTACTACCGTCACCCGTTCCTCTTCACGGGGCCGACGCCGGAGATCAAGCACGGCATGCAGGCGTTTCTCGATGGCCACGGGTACCGGGTCGCTCCGGTCACGCTGGACAACGCCGACTACCAGTACGCGGCGCTGTATACAAGGCCCGAGTATCGGGATCGCGTGCGCCGGGAGTACGTGCCCTACATGGAGTCGGTGGTCGCCTTTTTCGAAGAGCGCTCGAAGGAGGTGGTGGGCCGGGAGTTCCCGCAGATCCTGCTCATCCACGCCAACCAGCTGAACGCCGATCTGATGCCGGATCTGCTGGCCATGTTCCGCCAGCGCGGGTACACCTTCGTGTCCCTGGATCAGGCGCTGGCCGACGACGCCTACAAGCTGGAGGACGGATACACCGGACGGAACGGTTTCTCGTGGATCCACCGCTGGTCCAGGACTAAAGGGATGAAACCGCGCGGAGAGCCGGAGCCGCCGGATTGGGTCAAGGCCTGGTCACAGCGCTAGTCTGGCGAAAGGGGCGGGACGCATGGATCGTTGGCGCGGATTGTTACCGGTCGTCGCGGCCATGATGGCGCTCGTCGTGGTATCCGCGGGCACCGTGGTCGCCGGTCAGGCACCTGCCGTCGCGCCGGCCGGCGGCGGGCGCCGGCTGGCCCCGGATGCCGCGCGCAGCATCGCTCAAGTGCGCGGGAACCTCTATCGCGCGCACAACCAGGGCTGGACGACCGTGTTCTACGTGACGCCCGCCGGCATCGTTCTCGGCGACCCCATCAGCGAGCCCTTCGCACGGTGGCTCCGCGACGAGTTGGCGCAGCGGTTCCCGGGCCAGCCGGTGCGGTACGTCGTCTACAGCCACAGCCATTGGGATCACGCTGAAGGCGGCGCCGTCTTCGCCGACACCGCTCAGCTGGTCGCGCACGAGAACATGCTGCGAGAGATGGACGGCCGGGTGCCGCAGATGCCCGGTGACATGCTGGACCGCAATCAGAATGGCGTGTTCGAGGCCAACGAGATACGGCCGGCCCGATGCGGGACGCCCGACGGCGACCATTTGGATCGCAACGGCGACGGCATCGTCACGCTGGCCGAGTACTGGGCCGACGTGCGGAAGCCCGACGTTACCTACTCGCAGCGGATGACGCTGGTGCTCGGGGGACTGACGGTGGAGCTGTTGTACCCCGGCCAGAACCATTCGGTGGATGCCACTGTCATGTACTTTCCGGCCGAGCGGGCGGTGTTCGCCACCGAGTTCATCGTGGACGCCGGGACGACCGGGTTCCGGTCCTGGCCGGCCGCCTGCGGCGCCGCGCCCGGATTCGACGGCACGCCGCTGGCCGAATGGATCCGGTCGATCCGCGCCGTGGAGGCGCTGGACTTCGACCTGCTGGTGCCCGGCCACCAGCGCATTCAGCTGACCAAGGCGGACGTGGCGGAGCTGCGGGTCTTCCTCGAGGATCTCGTATCAACCGTATCGGCGGGCCTCTCGCAGGGCAGGTCGCTCGACGAGCTGAAGCGCTCGTTGACGTTCGACAAGTACCGGGGCTGGACCGGGTACGACCAGCGACGGGTGTTGAACATCGAGGCGGCCTACAACAACCTGCGCACCTACCGATAGCGTCACGTGCCGTCGCGCGGCGACACGATCCGAATGGGCGTTCCGTCGAGAAACGCGATCCAGTGAGCACGCAGCGCTTCGACGAGCGCACAACGAAGTCTCGTCATCACCTCCAACCCGGTATACCTTATTGTGTTCGACCCGGCCGCCATGACCCCTACTTCAGCCACGACACCCGATAGTCCAGCCGCCGCCTCCGACGCCGAGGCCCATCGGGTGTTCACCAAGATCGGATGGCGCGTGATGCCCATCCTGACGACGGCCTACATCCTCAACTATCTCGACCGGACGAACATCGCCTTCGCGGCGCTGACGATGCGCGAAGCGATCGGCCTCACCCAAACGCAGCTCGGCGTCGGCGCGGGGATCTTCTTCCTCGGGTACTGCCTCCTGGAGGTCCCGAGCAACGTGGCGCTGTTCCGTTTCGGCGCGCGCGTGTGGATCTCGCGCATCATGATCACCTGGGGGATCGCGTCGGCGGCCATGGCATTCGCCGTGGGCCCGAACAGCTTCTACTTCTTCAGGCTGCTCCTGGGCGCGGCCGAGGCGGGGTTCTTCCCGGGCGTCGCCTTCTACCTCTCCACGTGGTTCCCCCGTGAGTACCGCACGCGCATCATCGCGTGGTTCATGGTGGCCATCCCGATTTCGTCCGTCATCGGCGGTCCCTTGTCTGGCCTGCTCCTCGCCATGGACGGGTGGCTGGGGCTGGCCGGCTGGCAGTGGCTGTTCATCATCGAGGGTTCGCCGGCTGTCGTCGTCGGCCTGATGTTGCTGACGAGGCTGACCGACAGGCCCGAAGACGCGACATGGTTGACGCCGGCCGAACGGCGAATCGTGGCCGACCGGTTGACCGGCGAGACCAAGCCCAAGGAAGTGCATCGCTTCAGCCTGGCGATGCGCGACCCGCGCGTCTTGATCCTGGCGGGCATCCAGTTCGGCTTCCTGGTGGGCTCCTACGGCATCGGCATCTTCCTGCCGCAGATCCTGGACACCGGCCGGCTGTCGGACATCCAGATCGGGTTCGTCACCAGCGGCTGCTACGCCGTCGCCAGCCTGACGATGATCGTCTGGGCCGGCCATGTGGATCGCCATGGCAACAAGGTGGGGAACCTCTCGGCCGCGTGCCTGGTGTCCGCCGTCGGGTTCGCGGGCTCGATCGTCTTCGCCGGGAACCTCTGGATGTCGGTGGTCGCCATCACGATTGCTGTCAGCGGCGTGAACGCGGCGCGGGCGCTCTTCTGGACCATCCCGCCCCGCTTCCTGACGGGCCTGGCGGCGGCGGGCGGGCTGGCCTTCATCAACTCGATCGGCACGTCCGGCGGGTTCGTGGGGCCGACCATCATGGGCTGGCTCACCGACCGAACGGGTTCGTTCACGGCGGGGCTGATGGCCCTTGGCGGGTTCCTGCTGGCGGCAGCCGGCCTGGCGTGGTGGCTGCGGTCCTTCGACGCGGAGTGATGGCGTGACCGGTACTGCTGTGACTGAGCGCGCCTTGGCCGCGCAGGTGGCCGACTGGGCGTCGGCCTTGGGCTACGACGACCTTCCCGCCGACGTCGTCGCGACGACCAAGTTGCGGATTCTCGACGTGATCGGGCTGGCGCTGGCTGGCCTGGGCACGCCCTTTGGCCGCGCGACGCGCGACGCCACACGTGCCATGTCGCCCGAGGGGCCCAGCCGCGTGTGGGGAACAGGCGACCGCGTGGCCGTGGGCGCGGCCGCCTTTGCCAACGCCGCCTTCGCGCAGGCGCTCGAGTACGACGATACGCACAACGAGTCGATCGTGCACATGAGCAGCCCGGCGGTGTCGGCGGCGCTGGCGATCGCCGAATCGCAACCGACTTCCGGGCGGGACCTCATCCTGGCCATCGCGCTGGCGAACGAGGTGTCGTGTCGCGTCGGCTCGGTCACGCCGGGTCAGTTCCACCGGCGCGGGTTTCACCCCACCGGGCTCTTTGCGCCCTTCGGCATTGCCTTTGGTGCCGGCAGGCTGCTGGGACTCACGGCGGGCCAGCTGACGTGGGCGGCGGGCATCGTCGGCAGCCTCGCGGCAGGCCTGCTGGAGTGCTGGGTGGACGGCACGCAGTCCAAGTTCCTCCACTCGGGCTTTGCCGCGCAGAACGGCGTGCACGCGGCGCTGCTGGCGCGGGCTGGCGCCAGCGGGCCACCGCGCGTGTTGGAAGGGCGCTTCGGGCTGTTCGCGTCGCACCTCCAGGACACCACGCTGGCCACGAACTTCGGGCGGGTGGTGGATGGGCTGGGGACGCGCTGGGACAGCCGGAACGCGTCCTTCAAGCCGTTCCCCTCGGCGCACGTGCTGCACCCCTATATCGACCTCGTGCTGCGCCTGCGTGCTCGTCACGGGATCCGCCCGGGGGACGTCGTGTCCATCGACTGCCCGGTGGCGGAGTTCAACGTGTCGATCGTGTGCGAGCCGGTGGCGGAGAAGTGCGCCCCGGCCACCGAGGCACACGGGCGCGTGTGCCTCCAGTTCACGCTCGCCGAGGCGTTGGCCCGGGGAGAACTGGGCCGCTCCGCCTACTCCGACGCCGTCCGCCACGACCCCGAGATCCTGGCGCTGGCCACGCGTGTGACCTACCACGTGGATCCGGCCTTCCCTCCGCCCGGGCAATTCAAGGGCGCCGTGCGCGTGACGCTGAAAGACGGCCGCGTGTTCGACGAGGTAGAGGAGTACAACCGTGGCTCGGCCGAGAATCCGATGACCGATGCGGAGCTTCGCGCCAAGTTCGACGACAACGCCTCCGAGGTGCTGTCCTCCGACGCGCGGGCGCGTCTGGTGGACGCCGTCGCGCGGACGGAGACGCTGGACGACGCGGGGAGCCTTGTCGGCCTGGCCGTCAGCGCCGGCGAGCCGAAGCGGTGACGGCCAGGAGGGGATAGACGCGTGTCACGGTTCTGGCGCTTCGTCCTGCCCCTCCTGATCGGCGGCGCGATCGCCGTGTCGCCGGTCCCCGCCGGCCTGACGCCGAACGCCTGGCACTACTTCGCCCTCTTCGTCACCGTGATGGGCATGATCATCACCGAGCCCATGGCGCCCGCGGCGCTGGGGCTTGTTGGCGTCGGCATGGCCGCGGCGCTGGGGCTGGTGCGTGACACCCCGGCCCAGTCCGCACAGTGGGCACTCAGCGGGTTCTCGAATACCACCGTGTGGCTGATCTTTGGCGGCTACATGTTCACGCTGGGCTATACGGTGACGGGCCTGGGCCGCCGGATCGCGCTGCACCTCGTCCGCCTGCTGGGTGGGCGCACGTTGGGCCTGGGCTACGCGCTGGCGCTGGCCGATCTGGCGCTGGCACCGTTCACCGCCTCGGCCGCGGCGCGCAGCGCGGGCACCGTGTACCCGGTGGTGCGGCACATCCCGGAACTGTACGACTCGAGGCCCGACGACGGCACCGCGCGCCGCATGGGGTCCTATCTCCTGTACACGGCCCTGGCCTCCAGCTTCATCACGAGCAGCATGTTCGTCACGGCGCTGGCTCCCAACGTGTTGGCCCTCTCGATCATCCAGCAGACGACAGGCCTCACCGTGTCGTGGGTGGAGTGGTTCGTGGGCTTCGCACCGGTGGGCTTCGTGCTCCTGGCGCTTGTCCCGCTGCTGCTCTACGTGATCTATCCGCCCCAGATCAAAGAGGCGCCGGCCGTGCCGCGGTGGGCAGCCGACCAGCTGTTCACGATGGGGCCGATGAGCCGCAACGAGTGGGTGCTGCTGGTCCTCGTGCTCGGCGCGCTGGGCATGTGGGTGGGCGCGGCCCATCACGTGGAGCCGGTGGTGACGGCCATGATCGTCGTCGTGTTGATGGTGGGCCTCGGTGTCGTGTCGTGGGAGCAGATGGTGGGGCACTCCACGGCGTTCAACGTGCTGGTGTGGTTCGCCACGCTGGTCACGCTGGCGGGCGGGCTGGCCGAGATCAAGTTCGTGGACTGGCTGGCGCGCGGGCTCGCGCCGTCGTTCGTGGGCTTGGGCACCTACGCGGCCGTCATCGCGGTGGTGGGGTCGTTCTTCGTCCTCCACTACTTCTTCGCCAGCATCACCGCGCACACCACGAGCCTGCTGCCCGTGTTCCTCAGCGTGGCCATCGCCATTCCCGGCCCGTCGCAGAAGCAGTGGGCGCTCTTCCTGGCCTACTCGCTGGGCCTGACCGGCGTCGTCACGGCGTATGCGGCCGGCCAGAACGTCATCTACTACGGCAGCGGCTTCATTCCCAGGCGCGACTTCTGGGTGCTCGGGGCCATCCTGGGCGTCGTGTACCTGGCGGTCTACCTGGCGATCATCGTGCCCTGGTTGACGTATCTCGGCGTATGAGTGCGGGTCCCGACATCAACCCGAAGTTCCAGGAACATCAGGAGTACCGCGTCGCCGTGCGCGAGCTGTGCGCGCGGTTCGGCAGCGGCTATTGGCAAGGGGTCGATGAGCGCGCGGCGTATCCAGAAGCGTTCGTCGCGGCGTTGACCGAAGCGGGGTGGCTGGCCGCGCTGATCCCGGAGTCGTACGGCGGCGGTGGCTTGAGCCTCACCGAGGCATCGGTGATCCTCGAGGAGATCAACCGTTCCGGCGCCAACTCCGGCGCGTGCCACGCGCAGATGTACATCATGGGCGCGCTGGTGCGCCACGGCAGCGAGGAGCAGAAGCGCCGGTACCTGCCCGAGTTGGCAGCGGGGCGCTTGCGGCTGCAGTCCTTCGCGGTCACCGAGCCCACGACCGGTACCGACACCACGCAGACCCGCACCATGGCCGTCCGTCACGGCGACTGCTACGTGGTGAACGGGCAGAAGGTGTGGATCTCGCGCGTGCAGCACTCGGACCTGATGCTGCTGCTCGCGCGCACGACGCCGCTCGACCAGGTGGCGAAGAAGACCGAGGGCCTGTCGATGTTCCTCGTGGACTTGCACGACGCGGAACGACGCGGGATGACCGTGCGACCCATCCGGAACATGGTGAACCACGAAACAAACGAGCTCTTCTTCGAGGACTTCGAGGTGCCGGCAGAGAACCTCGTGGGCGAGGAGGGCCGGGGCTTTCGCTACATCCTGGATGGGATGAACGCGGAGCGCATCCTGATCGCGGCCGAATGCGTGGGCGACGGCTTCTGGTTCGTGGACAAGGCCCGGCACTACGGCTCGGAGCGGATCGTCTTCGACCGGCCGATCGGCAAGAACCAGGGCGTGCAGTTTCCCCTGGCCCGCGCCTACGCCAACGTGCGCGCGGCGGACCTGATGCGCTACGAGGCGGCCCGGCTCTTCGATGCGGGGCAGCCGGTTGGGGCCGAGGCCAACATGGCCAAGCTCCTGGCGGCCGACGCCTCGTGGGAGGCGGCCAATGTGTGCCTGCAGACCTTCGGCGGCTACGGTTTCGCGGCCGAATACGACGTGGAGCGGAAGTTTCGCGAGACCCGGCTCTATCAGGTGGCGCCCGTGTCCACGAACCTCATCCTGTCCTACATCGGCGAGCACGTCCTGGGCCTGCCGCGCTCGTTCTGAGGGGTCGTAGCAGGCTCGATCGGCACGACCATGCCCTTCGGCGGACTACTGAACTCTGGGCGACACATCGCCGTCCAGCCACCCATCGAGGCGCGCTAGAATCGACAAAGAGGCACTTTGTCAGCCACGTCCCTTGTCGTTCACAGTGACCCGGAGATTCTTGGGGGGACGCCCGTCTTCGTCGGGACGCGGGTGCCGTTTCGAAATCTCATCGACTACCTGGAGCGGAACCACAGCCTCGACGAGTTCCTGGATTCGTTCCCCACGGTATCGAGGGAACAGGCTGTTGCCGCCCTCGAAGCGGCCCACGAAGCGGTGAGCGCCCGTGCACGTTCTGCTCGATGAGCAACTACCAAGACAGCTCGCGCGATACTTTCCGGGCCATGACGTCCGAACGGTCCAGCAACAGGCCTGGGCCGGTCTCAAGAACGGAGCGTTACTCGCCGAAGCCGAGCAGGCCGGCTTCTTGGTGTTCGTTACCGGAGACCGAAATCTCGAGTACCAGCAGAATCTGAAGCAGCGGAAGCTGGGCGTTGTTGTTCTCGTCGCGGTGAGCAACGCCCTCGAAGACCTTCTACCGCTCGTCCCCGAGGCATTGGCTGCGATTGAGAGTATCCAGCCTGGACAGGTCCGTCGCGTGCCGGATCGACCACAAGCTGGATAGTTGCATCGCGACGGATCGGGAGTTGGCCGGCGGTCGGGCCAACCCAGGGGTTTCAGTTGGGTCCGGGCGGTAGCGCCCGTTCGACGACGAGCACGTCCACCGGTCCACGAATCGTTCGCAGTCGCAACCCCAACTGCTCCTGAAGGGCCGTGTTGAGCGCCGGCCCATCGGGATCGATTGCGGGGAACTCCGATCGCGTCGCTGGGTCCAACGCCACGGCGTCGGGCGCATAGGCGAGGACGAAATCGTAGCGTCCGGCGAGTGCCGTCTCGTCGACTACATGCCGACGAGTCAGCCGACTCAGTGCTCCGACCAGATCTGCGATGCGTTGCCCCGTTCCGTTGATTCGCCCGAACGCCACGCGCAGGGTGCATTGCGGCGAAGCTGACGGCGTCGACGGAGAGAGCGTGCCCTCCAAAGGGCATTCGACGCTCGACGGACGAAGCTGCGGACCGGTAGACGCCCCGGCGCGAGTCAGGACGTCCATGCTGATCTCCCGCTGGGCGGTCCGCACGATTACCGAGAATCGCTCGGCCAACAAGCCACGAACCATCTGCCTGGTTTCATCCAAGGTCGCGTTCGCATGTCCTCGGGCTGTCACGTCGAAGTGCTCGGTGACCACCCAGGCTGGGGCGTCGACGATGCGGAATTCGGGAATGTCGTATGCGTACCGGAGCAGCATAGCCACGGTCACGTTCGTGGCTGCAACGAGACCCGATCGTGGCGTCCGAATCACCATCTGGGCGCTGCCTGACCGGTTGGGAACAATCGAGGCGACCTCGAATGCGTGCTCGGATTGGCGCGCCTGGGGCGCTTGCGCTGCCTGGTTGCTGACGCCGAGAAACAGCAAACCAAGCGTCGCGATCGCACACGCTCGACGGTCCAACCGCCGGAGGGACATCGAGGGCATCAAACCGATTCGACACCGGAACTGCCCGAAAGGTCCGCACAACTCCTGTGTGACGCCGCTGGGCAGACGATCGCTGCGTCCTGTTCCCCCGAAACCCTACCAGCGGAACGGACGCGGTTACCACCGAGCGGCCAGTGTCGGATGGTCGCCCACGAAGGCAGGATCCGTGCACCCGAGCGTCGGGTGCTGCAACGGGGGACCACTACGGGCTGCTAGAATGACCCCGACGATGAGCGCCGCGCCCGATCGGCCCGTTCGCAGCATGCTCTTCGTGCCGGGGTCGCGCCCCGACATGATAGCCAAGGCCGCCGCCAGCCAGGCCGACGCGGTGTGCCTGGACCTCGAGGACTCGGTGACGCCGGCCGAGAAGCCGGCCAGCCGCGCGCACGTGGTTCAAGCGCTTCGAGAACTCGATTTCGGCGGGCGAGTGCGCCTGGTGCGCGTGAACGCGCTCGACACGCCGTTCGCGTATCGGGACCTGGTCGAGGTGGTCGAGGGCGCCGGTGCCAACCTGGACGCGGTGATGTTGCCCAAGGCGGGCTCGGCGCGCGATGTGTGGTTCGTGGACACGCTGCTCGCGCAGATCGAAGCGCACGTCGGTCTGGCCACGCCCATCGGCATCGAGGCGCAGATCGAGAGCGCTGCCGGCTACATGTCCTTGAAGGAGATTGCGGGCGCCGCGCCCCGGCTGCGGTCCCTGATATTCGGCCCCGGAGACTTTGCGGCGTCGATGCGGATGCCGTCCTCGGGCATCGGCGAGTTCGATGCCAGCGACGACCTGTATCCGGGCCACCGCTGGCACGCTGTGATGCTGTCGCTGGTGGCGGCTGCCCGCAGCCACGGCCTACGCTGCATCGACGGCCCCTACGGTCAGTACAAGGATCAGGTGGGCTTCGACCGTTCCTGCCGGATCGCGCGCGCCATGGGTTTCGACGGCAAGCAGTGCATTCATCCATCGCAAGTCGGCCTGGCCAACGCGATCTTCTCGCCGTCCGCCGAGGAGGTCGCGCACGCGGCAGCCGTGGTGCAGGCCTTTGACGATGCCACTGCCGCCGGTCGCGGCGCTGCCACTCACGAAGGCAAGATGATCGACGCGGCAAGTTTGCGGATGGCGCGGACCATCCTGGATCGCGTGGAGCAGGGCGCGCGACGATAGGGAACGACGGAAGGGGAGGGCACATGGCCACGTGGATTCAGACGCCTCGGGTGACGGGTGCCGCCGGTCTCGCCGCTGTCGTGGCCGCTCTCCTGGTGGGGAGCGCGCCCGTTGGCGGCCAAGTGTCGAGGACGCCGTGGGGCGATCCCGACCTGCAAGGCGTCTTCACCACCGACGACGAGTTGGGTGTGCCCTTCGAGCGCCCACCGCAGTTTGGCAACCGTGCCGTGGTGACCGATGACGAGTTCACCGCCCGCCTGGCGCAGTCCCAACGGCAGGCCCAGCAGGACGAGGAATTGTTCGTGGCCGAACGCCCCGCCGGCCGTGGCGGCGGGGACGGAACGGGGCCGCCGGCGCATTGGCTGGAACGTGGCCAGCCCTCGCGGCGCACCTCGGTCGTCATCGACCCGCCCGATGGTCGCGTGCCGTATCTCAACGACCAGGCGCGTCAGCGGAGCCTGGTGGCGGTGAACTCCCGGACGACCGGGAACAAGCCCTTCGACGGACCGCAGGCGTTGGACTGGTACGACCGCTGCATCACCCGCGGCCTGCCCCACGTGATCTTTCCGACCATCTACAACAACACGTCGGAGATCGTGCAGGGGCCGGACCATGTGGCCATCCGCTACGAGATGATTCACGACGTGCGCGTCATTCCCCTGGATGGCCGGCCCGCCATCCCGACCGCGATGCGCCAGTATTTCGGCGACTCGCGCGGGCACTGGGAGGGGGACACGCTGGTGGTGGAGGTGGCCAACTTCCCGGCGCACATGGTGAACTACCGTGGGGCCACGGAGGGCTTGCGGCTGGTGGAGCGTTTCCGTCGAACGGCCGCCAACACCGTGCACTACGAGGTCACGGTGACCGACGCGGCCACGTTTGCGCGGCCATGGACGGCGGCGCTGGATCTCAGAACTAGCGCGCGCGTGTCGGACGTCTTCGAGTACGCGTGCCACGAGGGCAACTACGCGATGCGCAACATCCTGAGCGCCGCCCGCGAGGCCGAACGCGCTGCTGCAGGCGGCCGCCCGTAGGCAGTAGACTCTCGGCTGGAGACCGGAGACCGGAGACTGGAGCCCCTCATGAAAAGAATCCTCGTGCTGGCGTCGGTCGTATTGCTGGGCGGGTCGGCCTCGTGGTTGTTCGGTGCGCAGCAGGCTGCGGCCCCTGCGCCGACATTGGACCCCAACAACTTCACCGGGCTCGTCACGCCGCACGCGACGACCGACATCCGGATGAACCGCTACACGTTCTCGGCCGGCGCGCGCAGCAACTGGCACAGCCACGCCGCCGGCCAGGTGCTCTTCGCGGAGACGGGGCGGATGCGCACACAGGAACGGGGCAAGCCCGTCCAGGAGGTTGGGCAGGGCACGACGCTCCGCATCGAGCCAAACGTGGCGCATTGGCACGGCGCGTTGCCCACCGAGCCGCTGACGCAGATCTCGCTCAGCTTCGGCGTCACCAATTGGATGGCCAAGGTGACCGACCAGGAGTACGGCGCGACGCGCTGACTGGGGCGGTCGGGCACCAGCTCGGGCCGCCGGCCATCCGGCGACCGCGTGTCTCACCCCCTGCTATTCTTGTGGCATGCCGCCGGTCAGCCACCTGTCCGCCGCCGACGAAGCGCGATTCTGGCGGGGCGTACAGGCCGCGGGGAGGTTCTTCATGGGCGAGGCCGACGTTCAGAGGGCCCTCGAGAAGCTGGCGCGGGAGCTCGACGACGGGTCGATTCCCTACGCCATCATCGGCGCAATGGCGTTGAACGAGTTCGGCTACCAGCGCACGACCGTCGATGTCGACGTGCTGCTCACGCCGGAGGGGCTCTCGGCCTTCAAGGCGCGCGTCCTCGGGCGAGGATACGTCGAGAAATTCCCGGGGAGCCGTGGGATGCGAGACACCGAGCACGGCGTGGATATCGACGTGGTGCTGACTGGCGGCTTTCCCGGCGACGGCAAGCCGAAGCCCGTGACGTTTCCAGACCCTTCGGTCGTGGCTCTGCGTGGCGCGCGAGTGGCGTTGCTTCCACTCCCAACGCTCGTAGAGCTCAAACTGGCCTCGGGTATGACCGCACCGCATCGGCTCAAGGATCTCGCCGACGTGCAGGAACTCATTCGAATCCAACAACTGCCGCGCGCCTTTGCTCAGTCCCTTGACGCCTATGTGCGGGACAAGTACGTCGAGCTGTGGCAGGCGGTACACGATCATCACGACGAATAGTCCTGCCTGTCCTACTGCTTGCCGAACCGCTGGTTCTCCAGGCAGACGAACTCGAGCAGCTCCTCGTCCAGCATCAGCTGCTGGTTGACGCGCACGGTGAACGGGCGCGTGTACATCTTCTTGTCCTCGATGGTGACGTCGATCTCCATGCGCCCGAAGGTCGGGCGGCGAAAGCGCTCCGTCACCTTGGCCACCTCCGACATGGGGCTGCCGATGATGTCCAGCCAGCCGTCCTCCTTGAACTGGACCGTTTCCACCACCAGCGTGTCGCCTTCCCAGCGGCCCGCCGAGTAGCCGTTGTACCAGGGCTGCGGGTCGTCGGTGGGGAGGCCCCGGCCGTCGGTGAAGATCTCGCGCCGCTCCGAGCTGGCCTCGTAGAGGATGACGAGTTCGCGCGGGGTCTGCAGGAATTTGCGTGGCGCCCCCTGCGTGTGGAGTTGCACGATGCCCATTGGCAGACAGTGCGCTTCCGGGTTGTCCTTGCTGTTGCCGGCCACCCGCACCTTCAGGACCTCGCGCCCTTCGGGCGTCAGGGGCAGTCCCTCCTTGATGTTCTGGCCGACGTCCCGGAAGCCGGCCACCGGCGGTCCACCGGGCGGCGGAGCCGCCGCGCCTGTTTGGAGCCCGCCAAGGGCACCGACGCCGCGCCACAAGCCCGACAGGTCCGGCTTGCCATCCGCCGTCTTCGGGGCTGGGGCGTTCATGTCGGGCGCACCGGTTGGCAGCCTCGGGACGCCGGGCGTTGGCCGCTTGGCCCACTGCGCCGAAAGCGGCGGCGCGATCGCCAGAACCACAGCCGCGAGAAGTGCCGCTCCGCCTGCCAGTCTCATCCGCCCTCCAGGTCCATAATCCAGCGTATTATGCCTCCTGACCGCTTCTCTGAGCGGGACTGGGGGGAGGCGTATGACGCGACGGCATCTGGTGTTGACGGGGTTGGGTCTTGGTGCGCTGCTGGCGGGGGTGCCCGTCCGTGCGCATCACTCCTTTGCCGCCGAGTTCGATCGCGAGCGCACCATCACCGTGACCGGCACGCTGCAGCGGCTGGAGTGGACCAACCCGCATGCCCGCCTCTACATCGAGGGCAAGGACGAGGCCGGCAAGCAGCAGCTGTGGGACTTCGAGCTGGGACCGCCCAACGGCCTGATGCGCAACGGCTGGCGGCGCGACTCGCTGAAGCAGGGCCACCAGATCACCGTGAGCGGCTTCCGGTCGAAGACGTCCGACCACATTGCCAACGCGCGCACGGTGAAGCTGGCCGACGGCCGCCAGGTGTTTGCCGGCTCGTCGTTCGAAACCGGCGAACCGACCAAGTAGCTAGCGAGGCTGCGCCTCGGACCGGCAAGCATGCAGGCTCCGCCTCGCTAGCCCAGTGTTTGATGGCCCGCGCGTTCGCGCGGGCGTAGAAACTTGACTCATTTGGTCAAGTTTGGATTCGTCAAGTTTTCTAGGCGAGTCCGAGCGCGCTGAACATCGCCAGGCGATGCTCGCGGATCGGGTCGTTCACCACACGACTCTCGTTGTCGAACACCATGGTGGCGCGTTCGCGCCCGTTGAACGGCGTCCACGGCGGCAGCTGGCTGACGTTCGGGTTGCCGCTGCGCGCGAAGGCCAGCCACGCGGCGCTGACCTTGTCGGCGAGGGCCTGCGCGGTGGGGCTGTCCTTGGTCAGGGCGGCGCGCTTCACGTTGTCGAAGACGAACGGGATCTCGATCGTGTGCGGCGACTTGAACTTACCGCCCTGGAGCGGCGACTCCCAGCGGAAGTAGTAGAGGAACACCGGGCCCTGCGCCAGCGCCGCGCGGCGTTCGGCAATCTTCATCACGGGCCCGCTGTAGCGATGGTCGCTGGCGATCAGGAAGTAGAGGTCCGAGGGCGACGCACCCGGATTGGCCTTGCGATACGTGGCCAGCACGGGCTCCGCGTGGGCGCCGAGCAGCGTGCCGATGCGCGTGCGCAGGCCGGCGTCGTCCAGGGAGAACAGTGCGGGCGCCGCGCTGGAGGTCAACTCCGTGCGCGTGGACCCCAACATCACGGGCACCGAGGCCGACACGGTGGACGCGGTGGGGTGGAACGGGTGATGCGGGACGGCGGTGCCGTCCACGGTGGGTGAGAAGCCCATCGTCATCTGGTCCACGTTCATCTGGCGCACGACGCGGAAGTAGGCGCTCATGATGCGGTCGACCGGCAGCGTCTGCACCTGCTGCCACTCGGTCTTGGCGAGCCCCAGCGTCTTGACGAGCTCGGCGGCCACGCGCGTCGCCTGGTCGCGCTCCACCAGCTTCAGCGTGGCGCCGCTTTCGATGATGGCCCGATGGAAGAGGCCCTTGGCCGAGGGCATCGCCAGCAGCGTCGCCACCTTACGACCCCCGCCTGACTGTCCAAAGACGGTGACGTTCCCAGGGTCGCCGCCAAAGCGCTCGATGTTGGTCCGCACCCACCGCAACGCGTGGACGATGTCCAGCATGCCCACGTCACCGGACTGGGCGAACTCCGTGCCGCCCATCTCCTCGAAGCTGGTAAACCCCAGGACGTTCAAGCGGTGGTTCAGCGTGATGACGACCACGTCGCCTCGCCGCGCCAGGGCCTCGCCCTCGGTGATCGGCGAGGAGCCGGAGCCCGTCGTGAAGCCGCCGCCGTGGCACCACACCATCACCGGCCGCTTCCGGTTGTCGCCAACTGCCGGCGTCCAGACGTTGAGCACCAGGCAGTCTTCGCTTTCGTCGCGCATGCCCGCGCCCGCCACCGCGAGATCCGACGTGTTCGCCGCCGTGCCGGGCTCACGCTGTGGCGCGCTGGGCCCAAAGGCCAGCGCATCGCGCACGCCGCTCCACTTCGCGGGGTCCACCGGCGGGCGGAAGCGGTTGCGCCCGGCCGTGCTGGCGCCGTAGGGCACGGCCTTGAACGTCTTGATCCCGCCTACGTCCACGCCACGAATGCGCCCGAAGGCCGTCTCCACCTCAACGGACGCGGACTGTGCCCACGCTTGCGGCAACACCAGGCCCGACGCGGCCAGTGCCAGCGAGCCTTGCTTCAAGAAATCACGGCGCGAGTGTTCGACGGTCATGGTCGCTCCTTGCCAGGCCGCTTCGTCGCGGCGCGTCAGTCTACCGAGAATGCCAGCAGCACGTTGCCCGGGATGCCCCCGTACCGCGTGTAGCCCGAGTTCACCAACACGAGGCCGTTCATGACGGTCGGCCCAGGGCCGTCGATGGCGCCGCCCCGAGCCTTGACGCTGTTGACCGTCGGGTAGTCCCGCGCGGTGTCGACGTCCCACAGCAGTTTCCCGTCGGTCGTCGAGTACGCGCGGAGATGACCGTCGAGCCCGCCGGCGAACACGGCGCCAGGGATCGCCGTCACCGCGGCCGACAGCGCCGGGCTGCACCGCGGGTTGCCGGGCCGCGCGCACGGCACGGGCTCCACGAACCACGCCTTGCTGCCGTCGGCGATGCGCAGCGCGGTCAGCCCCCCGCCCGCTTCCGGGTCCAGCGTCGTGGCGGTGGCGGTTCTGGTGAAGACCGCGTCGGAGCTGGCGGCGTACACGTGCTGCGCGTCGCTGGCCATGCCCCACTGCACGCCGCCGATGATGCCGCCCTTGCCGACGCGCGTCTGCCACACGATGGCGCCCTGCTTCTCGGGGTCCAGCGCGTAGACGACGCCTGACTTCTGGCCGGCCAGGACCAGCTCACGACCGGTGCCGGTTCTGGTCAGGATCGCGGCGGACCCGAAGTCGTGATCCGGGCCCGCGCTCGCCGGGCAGTTCGCGCCCTTGGTGGCGCCGCCGCACGCCGAGTTGTACACGTCCCCCGCGAGCGTCTGCGTGGACCATAGGATGCGGCCCGACCGGAGGTCGAGCGCCATCACGGCGTCGCTGTGCTCGGTGGCGGGCATCGAGTAGTTGTCGCCGGTCGTGATGTAGATCGCGCCGCGTTTCGGATCCAGCGTGGGCGCGCCCCACGTGCCGACCCCGGAGGGGCCCCACGTGGGCGTGCCGACGGACGTCTTGCCGGTCAGCCGGGGTTCACCCACCAGGTACGTCTTCCACACCTGCGTGCCGTCCTGGACGCGCAACGCGACGAGGCTGCCGCGGAACGTGCAGCAGGGATACTCGGCGTTGATCGACCGGGACTCTTCCCACGACGCCACCGGGATGAACACCACGCCGTCGTGCACCACCGGCGCACCCGTCAGCCGCACCGACTCGTGCACTTCCGGCCGCGTGCGCCACAGCTCGCGCCCCGTGGCGGAGTCGAGCGCGTAGAACATGCCCGTCAGATCGCCGAAGAGCAGCGCCTGCCCGGCGGCGACCGGCGCGGCCACAATCGCCGACCGCACGGGGCCGTTGGCCTGGAACACCCACTGGATGCAGCCGGTGTCGGCGCGCAGCGCCTGCACGCCACCGCCGGCGCTTCCCACGAATACCTGGCCGTCGATGAATGTCGGCTGACCGAAGGCGGAGATGTCGCCCTCGAATCCGAACGCCCACTTCAATTTCAGTCGCGGCAGGGTAGCGGCCGTGAGGTTGGCCTGCGCCGCGGGGACGAACCGCGCGTTGTCTGCCGACGGGCTCCAGCCGTTCCACGCGGCCTTGGGCTGCGCCGGCAGCGAGACGCTTCGGTTGGCGCAGAAGGCCGACGCGGGCGGGCCCGGTTCGGCGCCGGGCCTGCCGAGGAACCGGGCCACCGCCTCGCGCTCGTCGCGCTTCAGGTTGTAGGCCACCGTCATCATCGCGCCGAAGTCCATCGCGCGCAGGACGCGCGCAGCCGTCATCCCTTGCAGCGCCTGCCGGGGCGGCGTGCGCTCGGTCGCGTTGTCGTGGCACGTCGCGCAGCGCCGCTGATAGAGCGCGGCGCCGTCGGGTGCGGACGCCGCGCCCGCGGCGGGACCCTGCGCCGACACGGCGGCGGTGCCCGCGAGGAACACGGCCGACGTCAGCGCGGCGACCGCGGCCAGATCCATGACGGCCGCGACGATTCGCGGCGGCCAGCTCACCGGGTTTCCGCCTTCTCCTGCTCGCGCGCGCGCTCGGCCGCCGACATCGCGCCGAATCGTGTGCCCTTCGCCGTGACGGCGGACGTCACGTAGCCGCCCTCCGACCCATCACGCAGCGGTGCCACGTTGACGGTGATCGTGTCGCCCACCTGGATCATCTTGTCGCGGTAGCCGGCGCGGTACATGTTGTTGGTGCTGTGCCCCTCGAACTCGATGTCTCGCGTACCCTTCGCGTCCGAGACGCGCAGCACGAGCCGCATGTGCGGGTTGATCGCATCGAACTTGATGACCACACCCTTGATCGGCACGGACTTGCCGAAGTCGAACTGAACGGCCGAGTGATGGGCCGATAGCGGGGCGCTCAGCAGCGCGCCGAGCGCGGCCACGACCAGGACAAGGGCAGCGTGCTTCATCGTGATGTCTCCACGGTGTGATGCCGGCGCTACGCGCCAGGCTTGGCCTTCTTCTCCAGCTCCTCGAGGCGCTTCTTCCACGTTTCCTCGGCGCACTCGTAAGGCAGCAGATGCCCGTTCGGCACTTGCGCCCACTTCTTCTCCGCCTTCACCGGCTGCGTGTAGAACACGGGGTCGGTCAGCGTCATCTCGGCGACGAGCACCTTGGCGCCGTTGGCGCCGGTCGTCAGCCGGTAGCGCTCCACGATCTTGGCCTGGTCGCTGTGCGCGTACTGCTGATCCACCTGCTCCACGAGGTGCGTCGTCTCGACCACCAGCGTGTCGCCCTCCCATCGGCCGCTCGAATGGCCGTTGCGACCAGGAATGCGATCGGCGTCGGGCACGATACGGTTGCCCAGGTAGACGCGGCGGACTTCGTTGTGCGCCTCGTACACGATGATGAACTGCTCCGGCCGCTGGTGAACCTCCATCGGATACCCGCCGGACCCCAGCATCGACCCGGGCATGCCCGTGCCCAGGCAGTAGCCCCCCGGTGTCTCACCGGTCGGTGTCACCAGCGCGCGGTAGGCGGCCACCTTCTTCTTTGCCTCGTCCGTGTACGGCAAAGCCGGGCCGGCGCCGCGTCCACCCCGCCCCTGTCCCGGCTCGACGTAGTTGGTCCAGACGCCGGTGAAGTCCGGCTCGCCCGCGGCCGTGACGAACGCGCTGGGGACGCCGACGCACAGGCCGACGAGAGTCAACTGCAACAGGTGGCGAACGACTGGCCGCATGAAACCCCTCCGTCACTCGGGTGGCATTCTCGATCGCCGCCATTCTAGGCCAAGAGCCGGTCTGCGGTCTTCAGTCGTGGGGGCGCCTGTCTCCAGTCTTCGGTCTCCAGTCGTCGGGGGGCCGGTCGCCAGGCTCCGGGCGCCAAATGTGGCAGAATCTGGCGCCAATCTACGCACCATGAGCGCCCGCGCCTACCGTCTGCGGTCCCTGGACCTCGTCCGCGGCCTGGTCATCGTGATCATGGCCCTCGACCACGTGCGCGACTACGTTCATTCTGGCGCGGCGCAGGACCCGACATCCGACCCCACCGTCGGCTTGGCGCTCTTCTTCACGCGGTGGATTACCCACTTCTGCGCCCCCGTGTTCGTGTTCCTGGCCGGCACCAGCGCGGGGCTGATGGCGGCGCGGAAGATGCCAGGCGAAGTGGGTGGCTTCCTGTTGAAGCGCGGGCTGTGGCTGTTCGCCGTCGAGTGGTTCGTCATTGCCACCGCGTTCTCGTTTGCCCCGTGGGGCATCGAGCAACTGCAGGGCCTCGTGTTCACGCCGATCCAGGTGCTCGGCGCCATCGGCGTCAGCATGGTGGTGCTGTCCGGGGCGCAGTGGCTGGGCCGCTCGGCGTGCCTGTGGCTCGGGGTGGTCGTGCTGGCGGGCCACAACCTGCTGGACCCGGTCTGGCCGACGAGCAACCCATTCGATACCAGCCAGCCGCTGTGGGTGGCTCTCCACGCGCAGATGGGCCTGGTGGTGGGCCCGTTCATGGTCGTCATCGTCTACCCGATGCTCGCGTGGGTGGGCGTGATGCTCTTCGGCTTCGGGTGCGCCGGGATATTCGAACGCGAACCGGAGGACCGCACCCGCCAACTACTGCGGTGGGGCGGGATCATGGCCGTGGCCTTCGTGGCGCTGCGGGCCACCCAACTCTACGGCGATCCCAACCCGTGGATGGCACAAGGAAGCGTCGCATCGACCGTGATGGACTTCTTGAACGTCACGAAGTACCCACCGAGCCTGCTGTTTCTGATGATGACGCTCGGGCCGATGGCCATCCTGTGCGCGTCCGCGGACCGGCTACGGGGCACCGTGTCCGACGTGCTCGTGGCCTACGGTCGCGCGCCCTTTGCCTTCTACGTCGCGCACTTCTATCTGATCCACGTGCTCAGCGTGGCGCTTGGCACGGCGCAGGGGTTTGCCCCTCGTCAGTTCATGACGTTCATGGCGTTCTTCCCACAGGGGTACGGATTGCCGCTGGCGGGAGTCTACGCCGTGTGGGCGTTCGTCGTGGTGTCGCTCTATCCGCTGGTCCGGTGGGTCGGCGCGCTCAAGGCGCGGCGGACCGATTGGTGGTTGAGTTATCTCTAGCCGCGCTTTGCTCAGGCTAGAGATAGCTGTCTTCTTGCCCCGCTTCACCACCCCACCACGCGAAGAAACGCGGGGGGGCCCCGGTTCGCGGGGCGGCCATCTTCTTCGGCCAGCCGAACAACCAGCTTGAAGCGTGGCGATCGTGCCTCAGAAGATGGTGAAGACCTTACTGCACGTTCAACAGCTCGATGTCGAAGACCAACGAGGCGTTGGCGGGAATGCTGCCCGAGCCGGTCGAGCCGTAGGCCAGCTCCGGCGGAATCACCAGGCGTCGTCGCCCGCCGACGCGCATGCCGCCCACGCCCTGGTCCCATCCGCGGATCACGCCGCCGGCGCCGAGCGTGAACTGATATGGGGTCCGTCCGGGGGTCAGAGACGAATCGAACTGCTGGCCCTTCGATTCAGGCTGGGTCGGGTCGTACAGCCAGCCCGTGTAGTTCACCGTCAGAAAACGGCCGGCAGTCGCCGTGGCGCCAGTGCCCCCAACGAGGTCGGTTTGCGAGAACTCGCCGCGTGGTTGATTCGGCGAAGGGCCGTTGGAGTTGCCGCCGCAGCCGTAGACCACGGCCAGGCTGGCGAGACACAGGATCGTTACGAGGCGTGACATCTGCGGCGATTCTCCCGTTCGGCAGGTAGGAGCTGGCCCGATCAGCCTACTACAGCTAGCGAGGCTCCGCCTCTGACCGGTAAGCATGCAGGCTCCGCCTCGCTAGAGCAGTGTCTTTTGTCCTGCTTCGCGGGGCGGAGAAAACTTGACTCACTTACAAGGATTTTGACCGTTCAAGACGTCTAGGCGATGCTCCAGCCGCCGTCGACAGGCAGGGCCGCGCCCGTGATGTCGGCGCCGCTGGGTCCACAGAGGAACACCACCAGGGCGGCGACGCCGCCGGCGCCGATGAAACGTCCCGAGGGTTGCTTGGTGGACAGGAACCGCCGCTCGGCTTCGTCGCGCGAGATCGATTCCGCGCCGGCCAGCGCGTCGATGGCGGCTGCGTGAACCGGTGTTTCGACGGTGCCCGGGCAGATAGCGTTGCACGTGATGCCGTGGCCGACGGTCTCGAGCGCAACAGCCCGCGTGAGACCGACGAGGGCCGTCTTGCTGGTCACGTATCCGACGCGGTCCGCGGCACCGGTCAGCCCATAGATCGACGACACGTTGACGATGCGGCCCCACCCCCGTCGCTTCATGCCGGCCACGGTCAGCCGCGTCGCGTGGAACGCGGCCGAGAGGTTCACCGCTATCGCGTCGTCCCAGGCGTCCGGATCGAACGACTCCACCGGCGCCTGGTGGCGGACCACGGCGTTGTTCACCAGGACGTCGCACTCTCCCAGGTCGCGTGCCACCGCGGCGAACATGTCTTCGATGGCCGCACGGTTCTTCAGGTTGGCGTTGCTGAAGGCCGTCCGCACGCCGTGCTGCAGCTCGATGTCGCGACGGTCCGACGCTACATCGCTCTCCGCGGCCAACCCGTGCAGCACGATGTGGCTGCCTGCGGCGCCTAGGGCGCGGGCAATCGCGAGTCCCAGGCCCTGGGTCGAGCCGGTGACGACGGCCACCTTGCCGACGAGCGGACGTTCACGAGCGCCTTCGCGACCAGACAACCGGTATATGGTACCGCGAGCGGAGGACTGCATGGCGATCAAGGCAGGCTGGACCGGGCGCGTCTACGAGGACTTCGAGGTGGGAGACATCTACCCGCACCCGCTGGGACGCACCGTGCTCCCGGTCGACAACAGCTGGTTCACGCTGCTCACGCAGAACGTGAACCCCATCCACTTCGACCGCGCCTACGCGGCGCAGACCGAGTTCGGCCAGCCGCTCGTGGATTCCACCTTCACGCTGGCGCTCGTCACCGGCCAGTCCACGATCGACCTGTCCTTGAACGTGATGGCGAACCTGGGGTGGGACGAGGTGCGGCTGCCGAACCCCCTCTTCGAAGGCGATACCGTCTATTCGAGGAGCGAGGTGCTGGAGAAGCGGGAGTCGAAGTCGCGGCCCAACGTCGGCATCGTGAAGGTGAAGACCACGGGCTTCAAGCAGGACGGCACGGTGGTGATCGAGTTCTTTCGCACGTTCATGGTCTACAAGCGCGGCCACGTGCCGAGCCGCCCCGGGATGCCGACGCCGAAGGGGACGTAGAAGGCCCAAGGCCCAAGCCTGCGACGGCTACGCCGACTGGATCGGCGAAGGCGCGCCCTGGTCCCGCATGTCTTCGAAGAAGGCGTGCATGCGGTCGGTGGCGTGTCGCGCGGAGTTCAGCGAGCTGAACACCTGCATCACCGAACATTCTTCGTCTCGAATGACCAGCAGCCAGCCCTCCTCGGTACGCGCAATACTGCACCGCGGTCCGGGGCCTTCTGATGCTGGTGGTAGCGTTGCGACTGCGTTGCCCATGCCCCGCTGAGGTTCAATAGCTGTACCGACACGGGACTGCGCAGCGGCGCACGCCACGACACGCGGCGCGCCGACACCGGGCGACGGCCGGCTGACGCTGCCTGTCGGATTCGTCACGAACTTGTCGTCACGAACTGGATGGTCGAGCCTGCCGGCCTTGTGACGCGTTTCGTCTCTAAGGGCTCTGGTCAGAATAAGGTTGCCAACCTTATTCTGATCAGGGTCCTAAGCCCGTTCTTTCGGTCGCAGGTGGACGTGTCCGTAGTCTCCGAGCACGTCCTTCTGGTCTGTCAGTGGAACGACGTCGAGCGCGTAGGTGTCGAGCAGTTGCTCCAGGTCGGCCCGGCTGTGCCCCGACCACGGCCATGCCGACGGATGCAGTTCCACGGCCACGCGAGACTGTTGCAGGACGCTCCTGGCGCCTCGCAGAGCCGAGATCTCCCAGCCTTCGACATCCATCAGAATCCAGGACGGCAAGCGTGGTCGGCCGGCGGCGAACGCATCGAGCGTCGTCACCGGCACACGTCGAGCCGTGGCGTCGGGGAGCAGTGGGTTCGGTTGACCAGCCCGCGACATGCCGTCGGTGCCCGCCGCAAAGAAGTCCACGTGCCCCACTTGTTCGCCAACGGCGGATTCGACGATCTCGACCCGTGTCTGCAGTCCGTTCAGCCGGATGTTCTCGCGCAGCACTTCCGCGGTGGCGGCATTGGGCTCGAACGCGACCACTCTGCCCGACGGACCGACCCACGTCGCAATTTGCAGAACCCAGATGCCGACGTTGGCGCCGACGTTCCACACTTCCGAGCCCGGCTCGATGCGGCTTCGCAGGAAGTCCGCGAGCGGGCGGTCGTAGTCGCTCGTGAAGAGTCCGCGCACGGGTGACGCCACACGGAGCGGGACGCCGTTGACGGTGCGGTGCACGCCGCGGGAACGTGTCAGGAGGCGAACGAGCCGTTCACGAGCAGCATGCACCATGGAGGTGGCTCAGTATGCCCGCAATCAGGCTATCGGAGAATGTCCTCCACCAAATTCGCCACGTCGAGGCCGATCGACAGACAAGAGGTGAGGCCCGGCGATTCGATGCCCGATGCCTGCACCAGCCGGGGGCAGTTCGGATCGCGCTCGATGAGGAAGTCCGCGAAGGATTCCTCCGGCGGGTGCAGCTTGGCGCGGATGCCGCTGCCGCCGAGGCGCAAATCGTCGAGCGTCAGTTGCGGCAGCAGCTCGCGAGCCGGCTCCAGAAAGTCCTCCACCGCGATCCGGCTGTCTTCGTAGTCGTCCTTCCGCTCCTGAAAGCGCACCGTCGGTCCCAGCGTGACGTTGCCGAAGATGGTCTTGGTCAGGTGCACGCCCAGGCTGTGCCCGTGCGCATGGGGCAGGGGATACACCAGGCCGTTGACCAGGGGTCGCTTGGCCGGCACCAGCTCCACGTATTCGCCGCGACACGGGTAGATGCGGAACGGCCGGCCGCCGAGTGCGCGCGAGACGTCGTCGGCATAGAGGCCGGCGGCATTCACGACGGCGCGCGCGTGGATGGTCTCGGCTGGCGTGCGTAGCGCGATGCCCTCGGGTGATACATCTGCCGCAAGCAGGGGCGAGCCGGGCAGCACGAACGCGCCGGCGTCCCGGCAGTCGCGCGCCAGCGCCTGCACCAGCGCCTCAGCGCCGACAATACCGGTGTCCGGGGAGTACAGCGCGGTGTGCGCGCGTACGTGCGGCTCGCGGGTGGCGACGAACGCCCGGTCCACGAGGCGGAGGCCGTAGACACCGTTGGCCTCCCCCTTCAGGCGCAGACGTTCCAGTTCGGCCACCTCGCTCTCGTCCTGGGCCACGATCAGCTTCCCGCAACGCGCGTGCGGCACGCTCCGGCTGGCGCAGTAGTCGTACAGCATCTGCGCCCCCCGGACGCAGTGTTTCGCCTTCAGCGATCCGGCCGGGTAATACATCCCGGCGTGAATCACCTGGCTGTTGTGGGTGCTGGTGCCCATGCCTGGGCGTGGTTCCCGCTCCAAGACGCATACGCTGAGGCCGCGTCCCGCAAGGGCCGCCGCCGCTGCCAATCCCACCACGCCTGCGCCGATGACGGCGACGTCTATCTCTTCCATGCTTGGTCGGTCTGTCGCCCGGCCTGGCGCCGCTACATTAGAATGGTCGAGCTCCACCTCCTGCTCAGCCCCATTTGGGCATTGAGCATTGGGCACTGAGCATTGAGCCTTGACCCTATCTTAATGTCCCCCACTCGCGTCCTTGTGACCGGCGCCAACGGTCAACTGGCACACCACATCATTCGCGTCTTCGCCGACCGGACCGTCACGGCGCTGGATCGCCGGCAGCTGGATGTCACCGATGCCGACGCCGTGCAGCGCGTCGTGGCCGATCTGGCGCCGGACCTCATCGTCAACTGTTCCGCCTTCAACGACGTGGACGGTGCCGAGGACCGGCCGCACGACGCGTTGGCGGTGAATGCCTTCGCCGTCCGCAGTCTGGCCCTGGCGGCGCAGCCCCTGGGTGCCACGCTGGTGCACTACTCCACGGACTTCGTGTTCGACGGCTCGGCCACCACGCCCTACTCGGAGACGGACGAGCCCGCGCCGCAAAGCACCTACGCGGCGTCGAAGCTCCTGGGCGAGTGGTTCGCGCTCGAAGCGCCGCGGGCGCTGGTCCTGCGCGTGGAGAGCCTGTTCGGATCGCCCACGGGTTGGGTGGGCCGCAAGGGCAGCGTGGACAACATCGTGGACGGCATCCGCGCCGGTCGAGTCGTGCCCGTGCTGACCGATCGCATCGTGTCCCCGAGCTACTCGCCGGACGTGGCGGACGCCACACGACACCTGGTCGACGGCGATGCCGAATCGGGGATCTACCATTGCGTCAACGCCGGACAAGCCACGTGGGAAGCCGTGGCCATCGAGGTCGCGCGGCAGTTGGGTATCGAGCCGCGACTGAAGCGCCTGACGATGGATCGCCTGACGCTCAAGGCGGCCAGGCCGCGTTACTGTGCGCTGGCCACGTCCAAGGTGGCGGCGGAGGGGTTCATCATGCCGCCATGGGAAGACGCGGTGGCACGCTGGCTGTCGCAGTCGGTTGAATCCCGCACGGCCTGAGGCCGATAGAGCGGCTTCGATACTGTCTCTATCCTTCAGCCGCGAGCCAGAAGGCCGGACCGTCGGGTGCCAGCCCCTTCCGCTCTCCGCCCCGCGGTCTCCCGGTTTGCACGGCCGTCGCGGGCGACTCACGTGCTACAGCCGGCCCATGTGGGCCACCACAGTCGAGGGGCGCGTGCTAGCATCAGCCATGCCATCACTAGCGGACGTGCCACCGGGTGAGTACGTGCCGACGGCGGATCAGCGCCTCGTAAGGTACAACGTACCGTGGTCGCACTATGAGGCCGAGTTGGCGCTTCGCGGCGACGCCTCCGTACCCCGCATAGCGTACTTGGAAGGAGCGCTCGAGCTCATGAGCCCATCGAAGGACCACGAGCGCGCGAAATCCTACCTCGGGATGCTGATCGAAGCCTATGCCATCGAGCGCGACATCGACTTGTCACCGTATGGCGGCTGGACGCTCAAGAACGCCGCCAAGGAAAGCGGCGCCGAGCCAGACGAGTGCTACATCATCGGGCCTGACCAGCGGAAGGAGGCGCCAGACCTTGTCATCGAGGTGGTCTGGACGAGCGGCGGCATCGACAAGCTCGAGATCTACCGTCGCCTGGGCATTGGCGAGGTGTGGTTCTGGAAGGACGGGCGTGTTGCTGTCTACGTGCTGCGCCATGCTCAGTACGAGCGCGTAGCCCGGAGCGTGTTGTTCCCGGATCTCGACCTCGACCTCGTGCGCGCGCGGCTCGACCGGCCCACCGCTGTGCAAGCGGTGCGGGCGCTTCGCGACACTCTCCGCCGCTAGCAGCCCGTGGTGCAGCCCGCTGCATTCGCCGAGCGATGGATCCCGTCTGACTGCGTGCCCGACGCGGGCATTGCACCACGGGCGTTGCGGTCGTTCGTAAGCAAGAGGTAGCGGGCGCCGGTGGCGCGGAAGTTCCGCAGGGCCGCGCGAATCAAGCGCGTCGGCAAGTGAATGAAACAGTCGCGACAGAGCACGGGATCGGCCCCGGGAGCGGGTGCCTGAGTCTCCACAGTTGGAAACAAGCCCATTCGACTATGGGCCTGTTCTCCACCCGAACGCGTTCCTTCACGATTCGACACCCCCGGTGCGCCATATCGGCCGTCTGGCCAAGTTCGAATCCCCATCGGCCGGCGCCTATGATTATCGGCCAATCTGCCGATAACGTTCCCGAAGTAGATGAACGGGAACACCAGCATGTAGAAGGGCGTCTGCTGCGAGTGCTCGACTTCGGGCAGTTCGCCGTGCACCGAGACCTTCACCGCGCTCGTGAGACCTTCCGCCTCGCGGCGTGCTCTCCAGATATGCCGGCGGCGTGCCAGGCGGTCTCCCAGTCCCGCAGTCGGCCACCGTGCAACAAAGGGGTGAGGCTCCGGTCGACACGTCCCACGTCTTGCGCCCTGGCGCCGTTCTGGCGGGCGCGTCAGCAGGCGGCCGGCAGGTTTAGAATGGACGCACAGCATGGCTAAACGCGCAATCATCTCCGGCATCACGGGACAGGACGGATCGTACCTGGCCGAGCTGCTGCTCGAGAAGGGCTACGAGGTCACCGGGATCGTGCGGCGGTCCAGTTCGCCCAATATGTGGCGGATCGAGCACCTCCTGAACCGCATCACCCTCCGCCCGGCGGATCTGCTGGATCAGCTGTCGTTGATGCGCGTCATCCAGGACGTGAAGCCGCAGGAGTTCTACAACCTGGCGGCCATGTCGTTCGTGCCCGCGTCGTGGGATCAGCCGCTCCTCACCGGCGAGTTCAACTCCCAGGGCGTGACGCGCCTGCTGGAGGCCGTGCGCCAGGTGGATCCGTCGATTCGCCTCTACCAGGCGTCCTCGAGCGAGATGTACGGCCGCGTGCGAGAGACGCCGCAGACGGAGCTGACCCCGTTCTACCCGCGAAGCCCCTACGGCGTGTCGAAAGTGTTCGGCCACTACATCACGGTGAACTACCGCGAGAGCTACGACATGTTCGCGGTGTCGGGGATCCTCTTCAACCACGAGTCGCCGCGCCGCGGCCTGGAGTTCGTGACGCGCAAGGTCACCGACGGTGTCGCGAGGATCAAGACGGGGAAGGCGGATTCCCTGGCGCTCGGCAACCTGGACGCCAAGCGCGACTGGGGTTTTGCCGGCGACTATGTGCGGGCGATGTGGCTGATGCTGCAGCAGGCGGATGCCGACGACTACGTGATTGCCACCGGCGTCAGTCACTCGGTGCAGCACCTGGTCCAGACCGCGTTCGGCCACGCCGGCCTGGATTGGAAGAAGCACGTGCGCACCGATCCCGCGTTCCTTCGGCCCGCCGAAGTCGATCTCCTCATCGGCGACGCGGCCAAGGCCAAGACCAAGCTGGGGTGGACACCGTCGGTCAGCTTCGAGCAGCTGATCGGCATGATGGTGGACGCTGACATCGAGCGGCACTCGTCCACGGTGGCCATGGCGGCCACCGGCGTCGGCCGCGAATTCAGGGGCTGACCGCCGTCAGTTGGCTTCGGCGAGCGCGAGCACGGCGAAGGCCGTCGCCGTGTCGGACATGAAGAGCCGTCGCCACGGCTCGCCCTTCTCGCCCCCGTGTTCCCGGTCGTAGTTCAGCGAGTGGGCCTGCCAGGCGCGGCCCGGCACCTCGCCGACGGGGATCGGCCGCTGGTTCGTCTCGAGCCAGCGCAGGCCTCTGCGCAGCCCAGCATGATCGGCTGCGATGCCCGCCCGTTGCAGCGTATACACGACGAGGCCGGTCGCGTACCCGTCAGAGCGCTCCAAGAGGGACGCGTCCAGATCGCCTGGCGACTTCACGGGCGGCGCCGTCTTGCTCCACTTCCAGGGCCCGATGGCCCCGAGTGACCACCCACCGTCCTCGCGTTGCGCGCGAAAGAGATCCCCGATGAGGGCTTCGCGCTGACCGCCGGTGACAATGCCCTCCAGCCGCGTTGACGCGAGCAGCGCCCACGTGCGGTTGTAGAGATGTTGCGCCGGATAGTTGGTCGAGAGATAGCGGCGTAGGCGCTCGATGCCTGCCGTCGCAACGGCCCCCGTTCGATGGCCTGGCGCCGTTCCCACCGCAAAAGCCGCGAACGTCGCACCGTGATATTCGGCCTCGGTCGTCTCCCAGGGCTCGAGACCGAACTCGAGCCAATCCCACCGTCCATCCGGGCGCTGCACTTCCCAGAGGCGAGCGAGTGCCTTTTCGGTGGCGGTGCTGGGCTGGGAGAGCTTCCGGGCGGCGTCCTCGCTGGACAGGATGAGCGCGTTCAGTACCGCCTCGGTCCCGCGCGACTCGGTTTGACGGCGCTCGTTGAAGTCGTACAGGACTTGATGCGTGGCGTACGTCTCGACGCGCCGGGTGGTCTCGTCGATGAGCTTGGCCTCTTGCGGTGGAAGCTCGTTGGCTCCCAGTACCCGGCGCAAGGCGGGACGCGCCAACGCATACGCGAGACCGGCGTGACAAGAGACGCACGCCGTTTGCGTGTCCCCGGTCCTGAGCTTGGTGCCGTTGGCGAACCAGGCGTCCATGCGCGCGTCGAGATAGGCGGCCGCGCCCGCGGCATCCCACTGGGGCGGAGGGGCAGGGCTGACCGTCCCAGCCGACCGCTGTGCGGCCACGCCCGTAACCAGCAACGTGCACGCAAAGAGCAGGGCGAGTTTCATCGCGTTAGGATAGCCGAGTCGCGCCGAGGTGGGTCGTTCAGGCCCGCCGGGCGATGGCCGCGTAGTCGAGATGGGTGAACAGCAGCCGGTTGACCTTTTCGACATTCGCGTTGAAGACGTCGGCCGAATCGTTGAGCCCGGCCCCCGCCATCTGCTGCAGCTTCTCGTGCTCCGGGTACGGGGAGCGGTAACGGATTTCCACGTTCTCGAAGCCGCTGGCCAGCAGCAGGTATTTCAGCGTTTCCGGGTGCAGCGGGCGCACGTGCGTGATGTCCCGGATGTAGCTTTCGAAGAACGCGAACCAGCAGGCCGGGTTGATGGTTTCGAGCACCACCACCGAGCCCGGGCGAAGCGCGGCCCACGACGCGTCCAGCAGGTTCGTCAAGTAGCCGGGATCCAGGTGCTCGACGACCTGCGCCGCCAGCAGACCCCCGAGCGATCCTGACGGCTGCGCCCGCAGGTAGGCCAGGGCGTCCTCGCGCGATGCGGCCAGGCCCTTCTGGCGGCAGACCTCCACCATCGACTCGTTGACGTCGATGCCGCGCGCCGCGATGCCGCGTTCGGCCAGGAGCGCCAGGAACTCCCCGCGGCCGCAGCCCACGTCCAGCACGTTCGAGGCTCCGGCAAAGAGCTCCGCGTAGGGGACGAGGCGCGCGCGGATCTCGTCAGGCGTGCCGCGGAACTGATCCTCGAAGCCCACGTACTTGTGGCGTAGCGCCACCAGCGGCGAATCGGCCGGTGCGGCCGGTGCGCCGGCCGGAGTGGCGCCTGGGCCCGACGCGCGCGGCGCCGCCTGCGCCGCTCCCGCACCGGCGCGCAAGCGCTCGACCTCGCGCGAGAGGTCATGGTTGGACTGACGCAGGACGCCCAGCGAGGTGCGCAGCTCCTCGTGCTCCTCCCGCACGCGCGCGATCTCGGTCTCCACCCGTCGTTCGCGCGCCGCCAGCGCCTCGCGGTGCCGCTCCACGTCGTCCAGCGCACCCAGGACTGGCCCTGCCGCGTGGTTGAGCGTGTTGACGAACTGAACGACCGACGAGTTGAAGTGTTCCTGAGTGCCCATCAAGCGCGCCAGGAAACGGCGGATGCGGTAGAGGCCCCGGTGCTTGAGCGATCCACTGGCCGGCGCGGCGCCGCCGAACAGCCAGTCGCGATTGAGACGCTCGACCAGCTCTCGATAGGCTTCGTTGGATTCGATGGGGCTGGTGCGGCCGGCCTCGTCAGCCATGCAAGTTGGGCTACCGCGCCTCAGCCTGTGGCACTAGCGGCCTACCATGCCTTCGAGAGGGCTGCTGGCCGTGGCGTACATCTTTCGCGGGATGCGGCCGGACAGGTACGCCAGGCGCCCGGCCAGCACCGCGTGCTTCATGGCCGCGGCCATCTGCACGGGCTGCTCAGCGCCCGCGATTGCCGTATTCATCAGCACGCCGTCGGCTCCCAGCTCCATCGCCAGCGCGGCATCCGATGCCGTTCCGACGCCGGCATCCACGATCACCGGCACGCGGGAGAACTCCCGGATGATCCGGATATTGTTGGTGTTCTGGATCCCCAGGCCCGACCCGATCGGCGCGCCCAGCGGCATCACCGCGGAGGCGCCCGCCTCTTCCAACTTGCGACAGGCAATCGGGTCGTCGTTGGTGTAGGGCAGCACCACGAAGCCGTCCTTCACGAGCACCTTGGTGGCCTCGATCAGCGCCTCGTTGTCGGGGAAGAGCGTCCGCTCGTCGCCGATCACTTCCAGCTTCACCCAGTGGCCCAGGCCCGCCTCGCGTCCCAGCTTGGCCGTGCGGACAGCTTCGTCCGCCGTGTAGCACCCGGCGGTGTTGGGCAGGATGAAGATGCGCGTCTGATCGATGAAGTCCAGGAGCGACTCGCGCGACCGATCCGAGATGTTCACCCGGCGCACGGCCACGGTTGCCATGTCGGCCCCCGACGCCTCGTGCGCCTGGCGCATGACGCCGTGGGACGGGTACTTGCCCGTGCCGACGATGAGGCGCGAGGTGAACGTGCGCCCCGCGATGACGAACGAGGTGTCCATGGCTAGCGAGGCTCCGCCTCAGACCCTCCACGCTCCGCCTCGCTAGCGCAGTGTCTGTTTGCCCCGCGTTCCGCGGGGGGTAGACGTCTTGGCGGGCGGCTCAAGATTTGACTCATATGGTGGCGATTCGCGCCCTTCAAGACGTCTAGTCTAGCCGCCACCCACCGCGTTCACGATCTCCAGCCGGTCGCCTTCCTTGACGACCACGGATTCGAACGTGCGGCGCTTGATGATCTCCAGGTTGTGCTCGATGGCTACGCGCCGGAAATCGATATCCAGGCGCGCCAGCAGGGCCGACACCGTCATCGGCTGCGCCAGCTCGTATCGTTCGCCGTTGAGCGTGATGACCACTGGACCGTGCCCTCGATGCGGCCAGCGTACCGCGCGCGTTCCGACCAAGTCAACGTAGACGCCGGCCCCACCACGCCCAGGCCTGACCGGCATGCGGCCCGGTTGGTGATTTCAGGGTATTGGCGGTTCCGCATGACGGTCCAGGCGCGCGAAGCGCGCCCAGAAAACGGGAAACGAGGCAAGGCCTTCGTTCTACGGGACAGGCCTTGCCTCGTTTGACGGGCGTTGGCGGCATGACGTACGTTCCATTGATTGGCCTTCTTCCCGAGAGACTCACAGACTCCATGACCGCAACACCAGACCCGATGCCGCTCGGCATCGACGGATTTTCGTACGACGACCTCCACAATCCGGCCCGTCTCCGCGACCTCTACGAGGAGTTCTGTAGCCACACCGCGACGCTCGACCCGGTCCTGTGGGAGCAATGGGACGCCTACCGAACGGCGCCCGACGCACCGCGTCCGGCCACGGAGGTGTCCGACCTCATCGTGCGCATGGCGCCGCACGTCAGCCGGTTCGTCGGCCGCCTCTTCAAGATCGCGGGCGCCGCTGGAGATGTGCGAACGCATACGCACCAACTGGACACGCTCTTCCGCTTCAAGGTGGACTTCGTCCGCAAGCGCGCGTTGCCGCTCGTCAAGGGCGGGGCGCACGTGTCGCGAGACTCGTGGGACGTCGCCGTCGTGGAGAAGCTGGCCCAGCCGTTCTCGCACCTGGACCGGGAGCGAGCCGTTGCCGCCGCGGGCTGTGCGCTACTGGACAGCGAGGCGTCACTACGAGACGGCGGGTCCGACACTGAAAAGGCGGCGCTTGCGGCCGACATCGATGCCCTGAAGCGCTGGTGCGCGTCGTGCCTGCACGATCCGCAGTACAAGTCGTGGGTCGCGTTCCGGTTTCCCGAGACCGTGGACTACCAGAACCTGGTGCAGGTGCAGCGCCCGCGCGCCGACCTGAAGGAGGCGATGATCGGGCCCGACGCGCTCTTGCGCCGTCGCGACGGGTTCGCGCTGACCGACGCCCGGTGGGGTGTCCGGGACGTGTTGAGCGACGTCCACTACTGCGTGCTGTGCCACGAGCGCGACAAGGATTCCTGCTCCAAGGGCCTGCACGACAAGACGGGGGCCGTCGCGCCGAATCCCCTTGGGATTCCGCTGCCCGGGTGTCCCCTGGACGAGAAGATCTCCGAGATGCACATGTTGCGCAAGGCGGGCGACGTTGTCGGGAGCCTCGCCATTGTCATCGTGGACAACCCGATGGTACCCGGCACGGGCCACCGGATCTGCAACGACTGCATGAAGGCGTGCATCTACCAAAAGCAGGAGCCGGTGAACATCCCGCAGATCGAGACGGGTGTCCTCACCGAGGTCCTCCGGTTGCCCTACGGCGTCGAGGTCTATGGGTTGTTGACCCGCTGGAACCCGCTGAACGTGCGCCGGCCGTACGCGCTGCCCTACAACGGTCGCAACGTGCTGGTGGTCGGCCTGGGCCCCGCCGGCTACACCCTGTCCCACTACCTGCTCAACGAAGGCTTTGGCGTGGTGGCGATCGACGGGCTGAAGATTGAGCCCTTGCCGTCGGTACTCACGGGCGAGGGCGGCAACACGCCCCAGGCCATCGAGCGCTGGGACGACATCTACTCGCGGCTGGACGAGCGCGTGCTGGAAGGATTCGGCGGCGTCTCGGAGTACGGCATCACCGTCCGCTGGGACAAGAACTTCCTGACGCTCCTGCACCTCACGCTGGCCAGGCGAGACCGCCTGCGCATCTACGGGGGCGTGCGGTTCGGCGGGACGCTCCCCATCGAGGATGCGTGGACCTACGGCTTCGATCACATCGCGGTGGCCTCGGGCGCCGGCAAGCCGACCGTGATCGACATGAAGAACAACCTGGTGCGCGGCGTGCGCAAGGCCAGCGACTTCCTGATGGCGCTGCAGTTGACCGGCGCTTTCAAGCGCCACGCGCTGCCCAACCTCCAGGCGCGCTTGCCAGCCGTGGTCATCGGCGGCGGCCTGACGGGCATCGACACCGCCACCGAGCTCTTCGCGTACTACCCCGTCCAGGTGGAGAAGACGCTGGACCGGTACGAGACCCTGGCGGCCCAGCGGGGCGAGGCGGTGGTGCGTGGACAATGCGACGCCGAGGAGCTGGAGGTGCTGGACGAGTTCCTCCTGCACGGACGCGCGATCCGCACCGAGCGCGCGCGTGCCGCGGCGGCAGGCGAGGCGCCGAACTTCGTGCCGCTGGTGCGCGGGTGGGGCGGCGTCACGCTGGCGTATCGGAAGAAGATGGCGGATTCGCCGGCGTACCGCCTGAACCACGAGGAAGTGATCAAGGCGCTGGAAGAAGGCATCTGGTTCGCCGAAAATCTGGATCCGAAGGAAGTGGTGGCCGACGAACGGGATCACGTGCGCGCCCTCCGCATGGAGGGGCCGGCGGGCTCCGTCGACCTGCCCGCGCGCACGGTGCTCGTGGCCGCTGGCACGGCCCCCAACGTCACCTACGAAAAGGAGCGGCCGCAGACGTTCCAACTGGACGGGAAGAAGCGCTTCTTCCAGGGCTTCCGCGCGGAGAAGACCAATGGCACGGTGTCCCTCGTGCCCGACGCCGGCGGCTTCTTCACCTCCTACAACGACCAGGGGCGGCTGATCTCCTACTACGGTGACAACCACCCGAAGTACGCCGGCAACGTCGTGAAGGCGATGGCGTCGGCCAAGCATGGCTACGTGCACGTGGCCGCGCTCTTTGCCGACGACGTGGCCACGCCCGACCCGGCTGCGCAGCCGGGCCGCGACTCCGCCTGGAAGCAGCTCGTCAGACGGCTCGACACGGAGTTGCTGGCGACGGTGGAACGCGTGGAGCGCCTGACCCCCACCATCGTCGAGGTGGTGGTGAAGGCGCCGGCCGCGGCGCGTCACTTCGGACCCGGGCAGTTCTACCGACTGCAGAATTTCGAGGCGCTGGCGCCCACCGCCAAGGCACCTGGCGCGCCGCCGCTCCTCATGGAAGGTGTGGCGCTGACCGGAGCGTGGGTGGACCGCGAGCAGGGGCTGCTGTCCATGATCGCGCTCGAGATGGGCGTGTCCAGCCGGCTGGTGTCGTATCTCAAGCCCGGGGAGCCCGTGGTGGTGATGGGCCCCACCGGGACCCCCACGGAGATCCCGCGCGGCGAAAGCGTCCTGCTGGCCGGCGGCGGGCTCGGCAATGCCGTGTTGTTCTCGATCGCCAAGGCGCTCAAGGCGAACGGCAACCGCGTCGTGTACTTCGCCGGCTACAAGAAGGGCGAGGACCTCTTCAAGCGCGAGGAGATCGAAGCCGCCACCGACCAGGTGGTCTGGAGCACCGACGTGGGCGCCGAGATCGCGCCGGCCCGTCCTCAAGACAGCCACTTCCGCGGAAACATCGTGCAGGCGATGGTGGCCTACGCGACAGGGGAGCTGGGAGAGGCGCTGGTGCCGCTGAAGGACGTCTCACGGATCATCGCCATCGGGTCGGACCGCATGATGGCGGCCGTGAAGGCCGCGCGCCACGCGGTGCTGAAGCCCCACATCCGGGCCGATCACGTGGGCATCGCGAGCATCAACTCGCCGATGCAGTGCATGATGAAGGAGGTCTGCGCCCAGTGCCTCCAGAAGCACGTGGACCCGGCGACCGGGAAAGAAGAGTTCATCTTCTCGTGCTTCAACCAGGACCAGGACATGGACCGCGTGGACTTCCCGAACTTGAACGCGCGGTTGCGGCAGAACACCGTACAGGAGAAGCTGTCGAACCTGTGGCTCGATCACCTGCTCGAAACGGTGGACCTCGCGCACGTTTAGGGCCAACTGCGCTCTTCGCCGTCGCCATCGGGTTGGCGACGGTCCTGCCTGCGCGCGCCGGCACCCTGTACGTGGCGCCGGGAGGCCGCGGGGGCACCTCAGCCGCGCCGTTCGGTAGCCTCAGGGAGGCGCTGGCCGTCGCCGAGGCGGGTGACGAAGTGGTGCTGAAGCCTGGCACTTACGCAGAGGGCGTGCGCACGGTGCGGGGAGGCACGAGCGCCAGGCGACTGGTGATTCGGGCCGAGCAGCCGGGCACGGCGCTCCTGACGACCGGCACAGGCACCGTGGTGCGGGTGTCGCACCCCTTCATCACGATCCGTGGCCTCGTCATCGACGGCCAGTACGGCGCCTACGACGCGGTGATCGTGGACAGCGCCGCCGAGGCCTTGCACCTCGTGGACACCGAGGTGCGGCGAAGCACCAGGGACTGCGTCGACATGCGGGCCCCGGCCAACGTCCTCGTCGAGGGCGTGCTCATCCACCGGTGCTTGAACGCCGCCGGCGGCCGCACCGACGCCCACGGCCTGGCGGCGGGCGCGGTTCGCAATCTCACCATTCGCGACACGCGCATCCATACGTTTTCCGGCGACGCCGTGCAGCTGGACGCCGGTCGGCTGGCGCCTGGCTGGGACCGGGTGACCATCGAGCGTTGTCAGTTCTGGCTCGAGCCGCTGGCCGCGCCCGAGAACGGTTTCGCCGCGGGCACGGTGCCGGGTGAAAACGCCATCGACACCAAGACGCTGCGCACGGCGGCGCGCGCCACGCTGGTCGTGCGCGACACCGAGGCGTGGGGCTTTCGCGACGGCCTGCTGGACAACATGGCAGCCTTCAACATCAAGGAGCACGTCGACGTGACGTTCGACGCCGTCACCGTTTCGCGCTCCGAGATCGCCTTTCGCCTGCGGGGCCCAGGCCCCAACGGCGGCGCGTGGGTCCGCGTGCAGAACGCCGTGGTGTTCGACGTCGGGACGGCCGTGCGCTACGAGGACGACATCGAGCGCGTGGAGATCTGGAACTCGACGTTCGGCTCCGGGATCGGGCAGGCTTTTCGGGCCGCCACATCCAAGGCGACGGGCCTCAGCGTGCAGAACGTGCTCTTCATGGGTCCGCGCTCGACCGAGCTGGCCGGGCCGTCGAACATGCCCGCGGCCGACTCGTTCTTCCTCGATGCCGGCCGGGGCGACTACCGGCTGGTGGCGGACAGCAAGGCGGTGGATGCCGGTGTGACGCTGGCCGGCGTCGCGACCGATCGGCTTGGCAACGCCCGTCCGGCTGGAGGACGCTGGGACGTCGGCGCGTACGAAGTCGCGGCCAGTGGCCGCTGAGTGTCACCGCGCCGCCGCCGGGCGGTAGAATGCCGCCGGAGTTCTCCATGCTAGCGAGGCTCTGCCTCGCTAGTCACAGTGTCTTTTGGTAGTGTGTCTTTTGGTAGTGTCTGAAAGATTCAGACACTACCTGTCTTTTTGCCCCGGTTCGCCGGGCGGGAAACTTGATTCATGTGCATGGATCTCAAGCGGTCAAGTTTTCTAAGCAATTTGGTTGTTGCCGGCCTGGTCACCGCCTGCGCGAGCGTGATCGCCAACGGCACCGAGGGCCAGGCGCCGGCCACCCGCGCTGCCGCCGCGGAGCGGTCCGCCCTGCGTCTTTACGTCTTCGACGGCGGCATTTTGGAGTCGGACCCGGCGCGATACCAGTTGACGAAGGAAGACGTCGGCACGACGCAGCTGTCGATCGCGTCGTATCTCGTGGTGCACCCGCGCGGCGTCCTCCTGTGGGATACGGGGGCCGTGCCCGACGCGGAGTGGACCCCGACCGGTGGCGCCGTGGTGCATCGACTGACGCTGGGCGACGGTCAGGCCCGCCAGGTCACCCTGCGCGCCACGCTGGGTTCGCAGTTGAGCGCCGCCGGTTTTGCCCCGCGCGACGTCACGCACCTGGCGCTCTCGCACTATCACTGGGACCACTCGGCCAACGCCAATCAGTTCGCGTCCGCCACCTGGCTGGTGCGCGCCGTCGAGCGCGAGGCGATGTTCTCCGGCCGCACGATCGGCGCGGTCCGGACGCAGCTCTACGACGGGCTGAAGGGGAGCCGCGTGGTGCTGATGGAACAGGACGAGCACGACGTGTTCGGCGACGGCACCGTGGTGATCAAGGCCGCGCCGGGTCATACTCCGGGCCACCAAGTGCTCTATTTGAAGCTGCCACGCACGGGCGGTGTGGTGCTCTCGGGAGACCTGTATCACTACGCGCAGGAACGCACCCTCAATCGGCTGCCGACCTTCGAGATCAGCGTTGACCAGACGCGCGAGTCGCGACGGTCTCTGGAGTCGTTCCTGCAGCGCACCGGCGCCCAGCTCTGGATTCAGCACGACCTGCCGGCCCACCAGCGCCTGCGCTTGTCTCCCCAGTTCTACGACTGATAGCGAGGGGCTCTAGTCTCCGGTCGCCGGTCGTCGGGCTCCGGGCTCAGGTCTTCGGTCTCCAGTCTCCGGTCTCCGGTTTGGGCATTGTTGCCTTGGGCATTGGGCCTTGGGCATTGAGCCCTGGGCCTTGTGCCTTCGGCCTTGGCCGTCTCTGCTATCCGAATACCGTCGCCAGGGCCACCCAGGGCACCACCGCAAAACCCAGGCACCAGCCGGTGGCGACCGCCAGGACGCGAAACGACGTGGTGGCGAACAACACGACGCCGCACAGGCACGCGAGAGCCTTCGCGGTCAGCAGGGCCGGCGCCGGGCCGATCGCCATCATCAGGGTTGCCAGCCAGGAGTTGAACTCGATTTGAACGCCAAAGCGTGAAACGCCCCAGTACGTCAGAGCCCCGTCCAAGACCTGGGTCACGAAGAAGATCGCCAGCACCGCGCGGGCTTGGAAGGGCGAGGCCATGCGATCCATTTCGCACACACGGTGCCACTACTGCCCTGGAACATGATCGGCGGAAACTAAGGGAAATCGGCGCAAACGACCAGCTCTGCTTGCCCAGGACGCGCGCCTTCAGTCCTGCCAACGAGCACCAAAAGTCTTCCTCAGTGGAGATGTCTTTGGGCCGCCACGGCCGCGCCCAGCAGGCCCGCGTCCTCCGCCGTGATGAGCCTGACCGGGATACGGTCGAGCAGGGACTCCATGGGCGGTTTGCCCAGGAACGCGTCCAGGAACCCCAGGGACCGGAGCGCCGGCTCGAGGCGAGCCGCGATGCCTCCGCCCACGTAGAGACCGCCGGTGGCCAGCGTGCGCAGCGCCAGGTTGCCCGCCTCGCTCCCGAAGGCGGACACGAAGAGCTCCAGTGCTTCCTGGCACCCCACGCACCGGTGCCCAAGCGCCGCGGCGCTGATGGCGGCCGGTTGGTCGGTTTCGTTCAGGCCTCGGGTGGCCTCGCAGGGCACGCCGGCGTGCGTCAGCCGATGGAGGTTCACCAGCCCTGGTCCGCTGAGCACGTGTTCCACGGTCGCGCGACCGTACCGCGCGCGTAGCATCCGCACCAACTCGTCTTCGCGCGGACCGCGCGGGCCGAAGTCTGCGTGGCCCGCTTCGGCGGGACACGCCAATGACTGCCCGTTCACGCGCACGAGCACGGCCTGCCCAAGTCCGGTACCCGCGGCGATGACGGCCTTGGGACCCGCCGGATCGGGCCGTCCTTCGTGCAGGGGAACCACTTCGTGGGCCTGCAGCGCGTCCAGCGAGTAGGCCAGTGCCTCGAGGTCGTTGAGGAGATGCACGGGCGCGCCGAGCGTGCGTCCGATCGCCGCCCCGTCGATCGTCCACGGGTGGTTGGTGAGCCGCGCCCGTCCACCGACGATCGGGCCGGCGACGCCCAGCGCCACGACGGCGACGGGTTCGTGAGGTCCCACGTCGTTGAGGAACGCCGTCGCGATCGCGCCGAGCGAGGATCCAGGATCGGTGGCGAAGCGGCGGACGCTGATCGGTACCGGACGGGCCGAAGGTGCGTAGAGACCGAGTAGCGTCTTGGTACCCCCGACGTCGCCAGCCAGGATGCACCGAGAAGATGTTCTGTGGGAGGCCAAGGGCTGGATTATAGTGGGCGCGTGGCAACCCACGCTGCCGCGGCCGCGTCCAAACGACATGTGCTGGACCGGTACCGGCACCTGCGCGACGATCACCTGCGCTACATGGAGAAGTGGGGTCTCGTGCGATCGTCACGCGACGCGCACGGCCACACGGTTTACTCGTTCGCCGACCTGGCGCTGCTTCGGCAGGTGGACGCGGAGATGGCCGACGGCTCGCCGTTCCGCCACGTGCTCCGGTCGCTGGTGGCCAGTCGTGCGGGGCAGTTGGCGTTCGATTTCCGTCTGGAGGCACCACCGGCCAAGGTCCTTCGCCTCACCAGGCCGCAGGTGCCCCCCATGATGGCGCTGATGGGCGCGGTGGAGCAGCCCGCCGACGTGTCGGCGGAACAGTACTTCCACGCCGCGTCGGTTTTCGACGACGGCAGCGCCGAGCACGTCGTCGACGCAATGAACGCCTATCGCCGGTCGCTCGAAGTAGACCCGTATCTGGTGCCGGCCCTGATCAACTTGGCGAACCTGCACTATTCCCGGGATGATGGCGTGGAGGCGCAGGCGCTTTACGAGCGCGCCATCGCCCTCGAGCCGCACGTCTTCGAGGCGCACTTCAACCTGGGCAACATCTTTCACGACCTCGGCCGGTACACCGAGGCACAGGGGTGCTATCGCGAAGCCCTTCGCTTGAACCCCACGTACCCCGAGGCGCACTTCTACCTGGCGGTTACCTTGGAAAAGGGTGGGCGGTCACAGGACGCGCGTGCGCACTGGCGCGCCTACCAGCAGCTGGCACCCGAGGGCGAGTGGGTGCACCTGGCCAAAGAGTTCTCAGACTGACTTGAGCCTTGGGCTCCGATTTGGGCCTTGGGCCTTCTGCCTTGGGCCTTGACTCAATATCCCCACTCATCAACCGCGGGGCGCTTCTTCGGCACGCGGCGCAGCTTGTAGTGCTGGCAGTCCCCGCACCAGGCTTCCGGTTCGAAGCTGGTCGAGCCCGCGTACGGCTTCACTTCCCGATGCGTGCAGAACTCGACGCTGCCGGCTTCGGACGGCTGCTGCCATCGGCACGTCTTGAAACGCTGGGCCGCCGGCGACAGTGCCGGCACGGCGCCGTCAACCGGCGCGGCGACCTCAGCCGGGCCCTCGGCCGGTGGTTCGGCCAGGTCGCTGTTCTTATTGAAGTCGGATTCCAACGGCTTTCTCCAACGCGCGCAGCGCGCGCGTTTCCTCCGGCGCCACCAGCGTCAACGCGCTGCCAGTGGCCTCCGCTCGTCCCGTCCTGCCGACCCGGTGCACATAGGCTTCCGGCGTGTCGGGAACTTCGAAATTCACCACGTGCGCGATGCCCTCGATGTCCAGTCCTCGCGCGGCCACGTCGGTCGCGACCAACACCGGATAGGTCCCCGTGCGAAACCCTTCGACTGCGGCCATACGCTGCTGTTGTGTGCGATCGGCGTGGAGCGCCGCGGCGCGAATCCCCATCCCCCCGAGCCGGGTGGCCAGGCGATCGGCACCGATCTTCGTTCGGCAGAACACCAGGACCGGCCCCGCGGACTGATCGCGAATCCACTGGGCGAGCCACTTCGTCTTCTCCGCGGCCGATACTTCCTGCACCGCGTGGGTAATCGTCTGTGCGGGTCCGCCGCGGCGGCCCACCTGCACGTACTGAGGTTCGCGGAGGAACTCCTGCGTCAGCTTCAACACTTCGGCTGGCATGGTGGCCGAGAAGAGCAGCGTTTGCCGCACGGTGGGAAGGGCCGAGAGGATGCGCTGCACGTCCGGCCAGAATCCCATGTCCAGCATGCGATCGGCTTCGTCCAGGACCAGCACCTCCACCCCGGTGAAGTTGGGTGTGTCGTGCCGCATGTGGTCCATGAGCCGGCCTGGCGTGGCCACGACCATGTCCACATCCGCTTTCAGCGCGCGCTCCTGCTGGTCCATGGGCACGCCGCCGTACACGGCGATACTCGAGACGTTGGTGTGGTAGGTCAGCCCCTGCACCTGATCTTCGATCTGCACCGCCAATTCGCGTGTGGGCGCGAGCACCAGGGCGCGCGTGCGCAGTGGCACGGGCGCCGGCTCGACGAGGAAGCGCTGGAGGATTGGCACCAGGAACGCCGCCGTCTTGCCGGTGCCCGTCTCGGCGCAGGCAATCACGTCCAGGCCTTTGAGCGCCAGCGGGATGACGCCGCTCTGCACCGGCCGCGTGTCGGTCCACCCCAGGTCCTTGATGCCGCTGAGCAGCCGGGTGTCGAGGCCGAGGACGTCGAAGGTCAACGGCGCCGGATCGAACAGGGCGAGCTCGTACGGAATCGCCGAGGGTTCCACGGACTTCGGGGCGTCGGATGGCTTGCGTCTGGATCGCGACGGGCCGCGACGGCTGCGACGCTGTTCAGGAGCGGGTGAAGTTGGAGTGCTCAAGTGCGGAACTTACCGGGCGCGGAACGTGATGATGCCCCGGACGGGATCGTAGGGGGAGACGCCAACGGTCACGCGGTCGCCAGGGACCACCTTGATTCGGAACCGCCGCATGCGGCCGCTGAGCTGGGCCAGCACTTCGTGGCCGGCATCGCACTGCACACGGTAGAGGCCCCCGGAATGGACCGCCACGACCGTACCTTGCATATCGATGAGATCATCCTTGCTCAATCGCCCGTCCTTTCACGCGCATAAGCAATGAGTGTGCCACATTAGTGCCAATCGGGCAAGCCGCGTAGGTTACAGGGCCTTCACGGCGTCCTCGACCTGCTGGGCCAAAGCGGCGTAATCATCGCCCTGCAGTTCGAGAGGTTTGCCGAAGGCCACTCGCACCCGTGTCGGCCGGGCCCACGTGGAGCCCGTGGGGAGTACTCGGTCCACGTGGTCGAGGCGGACCGGCACCACGGGCACGCCCAACCGCGATCCGATCATCCCGATCCCGCCGCGAAACGGCTCGATGTGCCCGGTTGCCGATCGCTTGCCTTCGGGGAAGATCAGCACCGACCAGCCGTCGCCGGTCAGTTCGCCGATGTACCGCAACGTCTGACGCGCGCCTGCCTCGCGTTGGGGAAGCGGGAAGGCATTGAAGAAGGCGGCGGCCAGGTAGTAGTTGAAGGAACTCGAGAGCCGCGCGCGCCACGGGTACTCGGCGGGGAAGAAGTGGGCCTTGAAGAATTCCTTGGCCATGGCTGGTGCCACTCGCGCGCGCCAGCGGCCGGGCAGGGCGGCCAGGATCACCGGCACGTCCATGTGGCTCTGGTGATTCGACGCAAAGACCACCGGTCCCCGCAGCTCACGCAGGTGCTCCAGCCCCTCGACCCGCGCGTGGGCGAAGGCGCGCGCCAACGGCAAGAGCCATGTGGCCTGCGACAGGCGCCGGACCAGCCACATGGGGCGTCGCCGATTCCACGACGGAAAGTCCACGGGCTCGTCGAGGGCGGCGTCCTCCGGTGGCGCCGCGACCAGCGCCTTCAGCTGTCCCACGCTGCCAGCCTGCGCGAACCGCGACTCGTCGAAGCGCATCTGGAACGTGTCCTCGAGCGCCACCATCAGCTCCACGCGCTCGAGCGAGCTCAGTCCCAGCTCCTCGAGCGTGGTGCCCTCGGCCACTTCACGGCCTCGGGTGAAGCGTTCGATGAGCGCCTCGACCGAGTGGCCGGCGGCCGCTGCCACGGGTCGCGCGCCCGAGGCGACCCACTCACGAATGGCATTGCGTTTGAGCTTGCGCGTGCCTTCCGTGCGCGGCAGGGCCACGCCCGGCCACAGCGATGCGGCGCGGACGCGCTGGTGATCTTGCAAAGAGGCGTTGGCGGCGCGCAGCACCGCGTCGGTGTCGGTGGCGGGCTCGAGGAGGAGTACCGCGTGCACGCGTTCCTGCGCGCCGTCGGTCACGCCGACGACGGCCGACTCACGCACGCCCGCCTGGGCGTCGAGGACGCGTTCCACGTCCTCTGGAAAGACGTTGAGCCCTTCCGGCGTGACGATCATCTCTTTCTTGCGGCCCTTGATGAAGACGCGGCCCTGCTCGTCCCGCGCGCCGATGTCGCCGGTGTGCAGCCACCCGTCCGACGCGAGCGGGCCTTCAGTGCTGCCGTAGTAGCCGGACGTGACGTTCTCGCCGCGCACCAGGATCTCGCCGTCGTCGGCGATGCGAAGCTCGACGCCTGCGATGGGTGTGCCCACCGATCCCTTGCTGGTCTTGAAGGGGTGGTTCAGCGTCACGATGGGCGCCGTTTCCGTCAGGCCATAGCCTTGGATGACGGCAAACCCCATGCGCCGCCAGAATTCCTCGAGGTCGGGGGGCAGCGGCGCGGCTCCCACTACGAACGCCCAGAACTTCAGCCCGAGCACCCGGTGCACCCGTCGATATCGCCACCACCGCGCGGGAATGGAGGCGCCAGCCGGGGGAGGGTCGGAGGCTTCTGGAAAGTGACGCACCACGTGTTCCCGCAAGACGTCCAGGATCTTCGGGACGCAGACCAGCACCGACACCCGGCGCGCCGCGATCAGGTGGATCACGTCGTGCGGATTGAGGCTCCGCGTGAAGATCACCGTGCCCCGCACCATCGGCGGAATGTTGGTGGCCATGGACTGGCCGAACATGTGGCTGAGCGGCAGCAGGTTCACGAACCGCAGCGGCAGAAAAGGCCAGGCGTAGGCGCGGTATTTGAGCACCTCCCGCTCGACCGGCACCACATTGGCCAGCACGTTGCGGTGCCGGATTACGACCCCTTTGGGCTCCGCCGTCGCGCCCGAGGTGAAGATGATCTGCGTGACGTCGTCGCGCGATACCCGCACATCGGGTCGGGGGCCGTCGGCCTCCCAGTCCAGGTCGGCCAGTCGCCATACATGCGCCTCGCCGAACGCGCCGCCTGGCGGGACGTCGTCGCCGACCACCACGACGGAAGCCCCGACCAGCGTGCGCACGCGCGCCGTGAAGTCGGGCGACGAGCGGTAGTCGATGGGCACGACCACCACGCCGATGAGGAGGCACCCCCAGTAGCACGCCAGCCACTCGGGACGGTTCTCGCCCCACAGCATCACCTTGTCGTCCTTGCGCAAACCCTGTCGCGTGAGCCGGGCAGCAAACCCGCGCGCCGCGCGGCCCAGTTGCTCGTAGGTGTGGCTGCGCCGCCGGTAGCCGTCATCGAAGACGAGAAATTCGCCAGGAATCTCGACGATGTCGTCGAAGAAATCGAGCAGGGTCTCGCGGCGCACCTGGAGCATTATCGTTCACGGGTTGCGCGCCACCCGTCGTAGCGACGGTCGTGCCGGCCGGCCTCCGTTACGAAGCACTTGTCAACTGCTGAGATAGCGATACAATCTGCGCTCCGTCATGCGCATCTTCCTCACCGGTGGCACTGGATACGTCGGCTCGGCCGTTCTCGGCTTGCTCGTACGTCACGGCCACGAGGTGACCGCGCTGGTGCGTCACCCCGGCAAGGCCGAGCGCCTTGCGGCGGCCGGCGTGGCCACGGTCGTGGGCGATCTCTCGAAGCCCGACTCGTATGCGACCGTCGCGCGTACCTGCGAGACGCTGGTGCACGCGGCCCTCGATCGGTCGGCCAATGGGCCGTTGGTGGATAGTGCGGCCGTGGCGGCGCTGCTGGATGTGGCCAGCCATCGCCGCCAGCAGGGGCTGCCGGCCAGCATCGTGTACACCTCCACCACGTGGGTGTTGGGCAAGCGGACCGATGGCGTGGCGGAGGACGGACCGCTTCACCCGACGCCGTTCGTGGCGTGGCGGCCCGCCCAGGAGCAGGCGCTGCTCGGCGAGGCCCGCAGGGCCGACGTACGCGCCGTGGTGGTGCGACCGGGCATCGTGTACGGGGGCGCCGACGGGATGGTGGGTCAGTTGCTGCGGGACGCGGCCAACGGGCTGATCCGCGTGGTGGGAGACGGCACCAACCACTGGCCGTGCGTCTACGATCGCGACCTGGCGGACCTGTACCTGCGGCTGGTGTTGCACCCCGACGCCGAAGGCGTGTTTCACGCCACCGACCACGCCGACGAGCGTGTGTTGGACATCGTCGAGACCGTGGCCGCCCACACTCGCATGCGGCCGGACATCCGGCACCTGCCGTTGGCCGAGGCCCGCGCCAAGCTTGGGCCCTACGCCGATGCGCTGGCGCTCGACCAGGTGGTGCGCAGCCCGCGCGCTCGGACCCTAGGCTGGACGCCGACGCTGCATTCGATTGCCGGCAGCGTGGCGCGCCTGCTCGAAGAGTTCAGGACGTCGCGCGAAGCCGCCTGACAGCCGCCTGCTCAAGGCCGGCAGCACGAGAGGCTACTCCTCCCAGGCTTTGCGGTCTTCTTCCTCGGCGCCTGGCAGGAAGTCGAAGAAGGCATCGAGGCTGCGGTCCAGTGCGCGCCGCAGTTGTGGGATGGTGCCATCGATCGTGTGGAGCGTGAGGTGGGCGGTATCGCCTCCGTTCAGTTCCAGCCGCGCTTCCGTGGCGTCCTTCAAGGCCCCTTCGGGAAGGAGCCGAATGCCGTAGACCAATGTGTAGCGAGCCATAGCTCACTATAGCGATGGCATGCGTCGCTATAGTGATGTCTTTTTTCTCGCTGGCTATACTTACGCGATGCAATGGCGACTCTTGTTGCTCTTGTTGGCTCTCGTGTCCGCGTGCGAGCGGGTGCCGCCGCCTCCTCCTCCTCCCCGACCCGCACTGGCGCTGTCCGAGATCGACGCGCCTCAGCTGATGGCGCACGTCCGTTTCCTGTCGGACGATCTGTTGGAGGGCCGCGCGCCGTCCACGCGCGGGGGGCAGTTGGCGGCCCAATACCTGGCCACGCAGCTGGCGCTCCTGGGCTTCGCGCCCGGCGCGGCCGACGGGACCTATTTCCAGCCGGTGGCCATCGTGGAATCCGTCGTCCAGCCGTCGTTCATGCTGAGCGTCGGCGACGGTGAGCCGTTCAAGTACCTCCAGGATGTCGTGGCTTTCAGCGGCGTCCAGGACGCGCGGCTCGAAACCGATGGGGAGTTGGTGTTTGTCGGCCACGGCATCGTGGCGCCCGAGTACAAGTGGAACGACTACGAAGGCGTGGACGTGAAGGGCAAGCTCGTGCTCGTCATGGTGAACGATCCGCCGGCGCCGGCCGATGAGCCGGATCTCTTCGCGGGCCCCGCGCTGACCTACTACGGCCGCTGGACGTACAAGTTCGAGGAAGCCGCGCGTCAGGGCGCCGCGGGTGCAATTCTCATCCACACCGACGAGTCGGCCACCTATCCGTGGCAGGTCGTGCAGTCGTCCTGGAGCGGCACGCAGTATTCCCTCCCGGCCGTGCCGGGGACGCCCGCGCTGCGGCTCAAGGCCTGGGTCACCAACGCCGCCGCTACCGAAATCGCCAGGCGCGCGGGCAAGGACCTGGAGATGCTGCGCACGGCGGCGCGCGCGCGCGGCGCCCGGCCCGTACCCTTCGGGATTCGCGCCGAAACGACCCTTGTGCAGTCGGTCGCGCGGAGGAGTTCGCCGAACGTGATCGGCGTCCTGAAGGGTGCCGACCCGTCTCGGGCGGTGCTGTATACGGCGCACTACGATCACTTCGGTACCCGCGCTCGACGGGCCGGCGACACGCCGACCACCGATCGGATCTTCAACGGCGCCATCGACAACGCGGCGGGCGTATCGGGCACGCTCGAGATCGCGCAGGCTTTCGCGCGAACCGGGGTCGTGCCGGCCCGATCGATCTACGTGATGTTCACGACGGCCGAGGAATCGGGGCTTCTCGGCGCCGAGTACTTCGCGGCCCAGCCCGTGATGCCGGCCGGCCAGTGGCTGGCCAACATCAACATCGACAGCATGAACATGGCGGGCCGCTCGAAGGACCTCGTGCTGCTCGGCGCGGAGCGGTCCACCCTGGGGGCCGTGGCGGATCGGCTTGCCGCCGCCCACCAGCGCGTCATCGGCCCAGACCCCGAGCCGGGTCGCGGCCACTTCTTCCGCTCCGACCACTTCCCCCTCGCAAAGATCGGCATCCCCGCGTTGTCGCTGGCCAACCCGAGGGACTATGTCGGACAGGACCCGTCATATGCGAAGAGGATTCGCGATGCGTACAACGAGACCGACTACCACCAGCCGAGCGACGAGTACTCCGACACCTGGGACACCTCGGGCGCCATCGAGGACATGCGCCTGCTGGCGGAGCTGGGGTGGGCGATAGCCAGCGGCACCGACGTGCCGGCGTACCACCAGGACCAGCCGTTCGCGCGACCCCGTCAGGCCGCCTCGACGCCCTCGACACCGTAGGCGTACCGTGCTCATCACGATTGACGACGTGCGCGCGGCGGCGGCCCGCGTGCGCCACGTGGCGCCCGAAACGCCGCTCGTGGCCGTCGGTCCCGCCAGGTCCGGGGCCGTCGCCTTTGCCCTGAAGTGCGAGCATCGGTCGCCGATCGGTGCGTTCAAGCTGCGTGGCGCCTACAACTTCATGGCGCAGCTGCCACTCGAGCGCACCGCAGGCGTCGTCACCTTCTCGTCCGGCAACCACGCGCAGGCGGTGGCGCGGAGCGCCCAGCTCCTCGGCCTGGCCGCGGTGGTGGTGATGCCGACCAACGCGCCGCCGCTCAAGGTGGAGCGGACACGGCAGTACGGCGCGGAGGTCATTCTCGAAGGCACGACGTCGATCGAACGCAAGGCTCGCGCGGAGGCGGAGGCCGACCGGCGAGGGATGGTGATCGTGCCGCCGTTCGATGACGCCCGGATCATTGCCGGCGCGGGCACGGTGGGGCTGGAGATCGTCGGGCAGGCACCCGAGCTGAGCACGGTGTTCGTCCCGGTCGGCGGCGGGGGTCTGCTGTCGGGGGTTGCCGTGGCGGTCCGGGCCCTGGTGCCTCGGGCTGTGGTGGTGGGAGTCGAGCCGGTTGGCGGCGCGTGCATGGCCGCGTCCCTGGCGGCCGGTCGCCCGGTCACGCTGGCGCGCACGGCCAGCATCGCCGACGGCTTGTTGCCGGTCCGGCCCGGAGACCTTACGTTTCGGCACGCGCAGGCCCTGGTGCAGGAGGTCCGCACGGTCGGCGAAATGGCCATTGCGGATGCCATGCGCTGGATCTACGATTCCACCGGCATGTTGGTCGAGCCGAGCGGCGCGGTGGGCGTGGCCGCCGCTCTGGCAGAGGGTCCTACCCGGCTGGGGGTGGTGGCCGTGGTTTCGGGGGGCAATGTGGACCCGCGGGCATTCCACGCCATGACGGGCCGAGAGGATCCGGGGAACCTTTCCGCGCCGGGCCTCGTCTCAGGCTAACGAGAAGAAACGATGGCATGTTCCACATTTGGTTCGGTGCGTTTTCTCTTCACCGCTCCCCTGATTCTGGCGTTCCTCTTCGTCATCAACGTGATGACGTCTCCCGGTGAGTGGTGGGTGCAATGGGCGGCGCTGGGTCTGGGCATCGCCTGGGTGATCAACCTGATGAAGGTGCTGCGCACCCTGGTGGTCGTCGGCGGCCTGGCCGGGTTGGCCACCTACATCGCCGGCCGTCGCCGCTGGTAAGAGCCGCGCGCCAGGTCGCGCGGGCTCGTCAGGGCTCGCCGATCAGTCGCTTGGCAGCCTCGACGGCGTGATCGAGCGACTGCACTTCGCCATCCAACTGCATCTCGTAGACCGCCTTTAGCACCTCGCCCACACGGGGGCCCGGCGCCACGCCCAGGTTCACCACGTGGCGGCCGAGGAGCAGCGGCCTTGGAGGCTGGTGCTCCACGCCCAGGCGCATCGCCCGTTCCAGGAACCAGTCCATCGCCGAGCAATCGAAGGTGCCCGTACGACCCCGGCAGTCGGCGCGCGCCAGGCGAGCCAGCAGGTCCATGTCCACCTTCTGGGCCAGGCGGCGGAACGCGCCGTCACCCACCGACGGCGCCTTGCGGAACATCCCGGGCTTCAGGTGGTGTGCGACCAGGCCGACGACGTGCCAGCGTACGTCGAAGCCGTCGATCGAGTGGACGTGCAGTCGATCGAGCAGCGAGACGGTTGGCGCCACGCCGGCCTGTTCGTGGTCGGGCGATCGAATCCGGCCGTCGATGAAGGCCGTGGTAGTGGGCTTGCCCAGGTCGTGGCACAGCGCGCCGAGCATCACCGCAATCAGGCGCGGCCGGTCCAGATCACCGTTGGCGCGGCGTGCTTCGTCCACGACCAGCAGCGTGTGTACCCACACGTCCCCTTCTGGATGCCACTCCGGTTCCTGGCGGCACCCGACCAGCGGTCGTAGCTCGGGCAGCACCTGATCGACGACGCCGAGCTCGAGCGCCAGCGCCAAGCCCAATGCGGGTCGGTTCGCTTGGAGCAGCAGCTTCTCGAACTCCCCCCAGATGCGCTCGGGCGGCAGATCGCCTAACGGAATCCGGCGACACAGCGCCGCCGTGTCGGGGTGCAGGGAGAACTCGAAGCGGGCCGCGAACTGCACCGCCCGCAAGACGCGCAGGCTGTCGTCGCCGAACGTCGACAGGTCCACCGCCCGCAGCACTTTGCCGGCAAGGTCCGCGCGCCCATCGAACGGGTCTTCGTAGACGCCGGTCAGCGGATCCCACGCCACCGCGTTCACGGTGAAGTCGCGTCGCCGAGCTGCCTCCCGCACCGACATCGACGCGTCGCCCTGGACGACGAAGCCTTTGTGCCCGTGACCGTGCTTCGACTCGCGTCGCGGCAACGCCACGTCGACGTCGTGCTCCGCGAGCCCCATCACCTTGTAAACGGGAAAGCTCTGCCCGACGGGCTCCACCCGGCCGAGCGTGCCCAGGAGCCCCGGGAGCCGGGCCTCCTCGACGCCGAACACCTCGATGTCGACGTCCTTTGACGGCCGGCCCAGCAGCCGGTCGCGGACCCAGCCGCCCACGACGAGCGCGCGCCCACCGGCTGCGTGCACCGCTTGTGCAATCGCTTTGGCGGCGTCCTCCGATTGAACTGATGACTCCATGCGTCCGACTTGTGCCTTCCGCCTTGGGCCTTGGGCCTTGATCCCTCTTCGTTGGGCCTTCTGCCTTCTGCCTTGAGCATCGGGCATTGAGCATTGTGCATTGTGTTCTACTACTCCCCCATGCCCCCCGACCTCGCCCTGGTGGGCCTGCTGCGCGATCTCGTGGCCATCGACTCGGTGAACCCATCACTCGTACCTGGAGCCGCTGGGGAACTGGTCATCGCGCGCCGCGTGGCCGAGGAGATGCGAGCAATCGGTCTCGAGGTCCACGTGGCCGATGTCGCAGCGGGCCGGCCCAACGTGGTGGGTGTGCTGCGCGGTGTCAACGCCGGACGCTCGCTGATGCTCTGCGGTCACACCGACACGGTCGGCGTGGCGGGCATGCACCGTCCCTTCGAGCCCGACGTGCGCGACGGCCGACTGTATGGTCGCGGCTCTCAGGACATGAAGGGCGGCGTGGCGGCCATGCTGTCGGCCGCCCGTCGCGTCGCGGACGGCGGTGGATTGCGCGCTGGGGAACTGGTCGTCGCGGCCGTGATCGACGAAGAGCACTCCAGCCTCGGGGCGGAGGCGCTGGCCCGATCCTGGCGGGCCGACGCGGCCGTGGTGACCGAGCCCACGGGGCTCGACGTGGCGGTAGCCCACAAGGGGTTTCAGTGGGTCGCCGTGGAAACGCGGGGACGAGCCGCCCACGGCAGCCGGCCGCAGGACGGACGCGATGCCATCCTGCGGATGGGGCGCGTCCTCTCGCGGCTCGAAGCGCTGGAACACGCGCTTCGCGCTGGCCGCACGCACCCTCTTCTGGGTCAGGCATCGCTCCATGCATCCCTGATCCATGGAGGGCAGGAGCTGAGCAGCTATCCCGATCGCGCGTGGTTGGAGTTGGAACGGCGCACCCTGCCGGGCGAAGCGACGACGGCGGCCGTCGCCGAGATCGATCGCATCCTCGCGGAGCTGCGCGCGCTCGACCCGGAGTTCGAGGCGGACCGTCAGGCGATGCTGGCGCGAGACGCGTACGAGATCGACGCGGGTTCGTCGTTACCCGCCGACATGGTGGACGTCGCTCGGGGCGTCGGGTGTCCAGCCGCCATCGTGGGCATGTCGTTTTGGACCGACGCCGCAATCCTGGGCGCGGCTGGGATCCCGACGGTGATCTTCGGCCCAGGCGGGGCCGGCCTCCACAGCACTGAGGAGTACGTCCTGCTCGACGACGTGGAGCGATGCGCGCAGGCCCTTGTGGGTCTGGCGCACCGCACGACGTCGGCTGTGTGATGTGAGGGCCCCGCGAAGCGGGGCAAAAAGACACTGCCCTAGCGAGGCGAAGCCTGCACGCTCGTCGGTCCGAGGCGCAGCCTCGCTAGGCTATGCGACGCGGCGCTCCGGGGCGTAGCCCCGGGCCACGTGCGTGGAAAGCGGTGTCGTGGCTGGTTGCGCGCCACGCGACGTGGCTCGCGCCACAGTGGCGGCCTCTCGGAGATCCCAACCGGGAGTCTCGTGTCCGCAGGAGGTGCAGAGCAGCGACATGCGGCTCTTCCCGAAGTGCAACAGCGCGTCGTGTCCATGGAGGCCACACACACCTTGCCGAACTTTCAAGGCGACGCGTGCGAGGATTCCATCATCGGTGGTCATGGGGTTCCTTCCTTTGCTCTCTGCTAGTTCAAGAGCAGTGCCAAGCCCACGCATCGAAGGCGCAACGGGCGTTCGCGCAAGGAGTTAGCGCCGGAAACGGCGCCTGTCCTCAGGTAAGGCCGGGGTGTCCTGGTTCGAGTGCAGTGCCGCGCCGCGCCGGTCGAGGCCTGGCCGGCAACCCCGGTTGCGACAGGCCTTTGGCGGGACTCCGGGCGAGCCGGCATCGAAAAGACTTCGTCTTTCTGCTCAGCCAGGCGGGATGAGAATAGCGAGCAATTAGTCGCCGCCCGGGCTGACAGTTTCTGCTAGTCGAAGGGCTTTTCGCTGAGGATCGCGCGTATGACGAAACCGACATTGGCGGGTCGTTCGCCAAGGCGGCGCATGAAATAGGGAAACCACTCGCGCCCAAAGGGCACGTACACGCGGACGCGCTGGCCCTCGGCGACCAGCTGCTTCTGGAGGTCGCGCCGCACGCCGTAGAGCATCTGAAATTCGAAGCGGTCGGCCGCGATGCCACGAGAGCCGGCGTAGGCGCGCGTCGCCTCGATCATCGCTGGATCGTGGGTGGCGATGGCCGGGTAGGTGCCGTGATCGAGCAGCGTGCGCATGTGCTGCAGGAACGCTGCGTCCACTTCGGCCTTGGCTTGGAACGCCACCGTCGGCGGCTCCTTGTAGGCGCCCTTGACCAGGCGCACGCGCGCGCCGATGGCGTTCATGTGCTCGACGTCCCGCTCCGTTCGCCGAAGGCACGCTTGAAGCGCCACGCCCATGCTTCGGTGATTGCGCTGCCACAGCGCGTTGAAGACTTCCAGCGTGCGGTCGGTGTACGGCGAGTTCTCCATGTCGATGCGCACGAAGCACTGGTGACGTTCCGCGGGCTCCAGGATCCGCCGCAGGTTGTCGATGCAGGTGGCCAGGTCGATCCCGGCGCCGAGCTGCGTGAGCTTCAGCGAGATGTTGCGCTCGACGCCCGACGCGACGATGGAATCGATGACCCGAACGTACTCACGCGCGGCGTTGGTGGCCTCGTCGAAGGACTTGACGCTTTCGCCCAGGTAGTCGAGGGTCAAGAAATATCCCTTGGCCTGCAGCGTGCGAGCCGCGTCGAGCGCTTCGGCCAGCGTCTCGCCGGCGATGAATCGTCGCGCGAAGCTCCCGGGGCGGGCCATGCCGTAGCGCGACGCCAGTCGCTTCAGCCGAGCGTTTCGCGACAGCGCGTGAAAGACGGCTTTGGGTCCGGCGTAGATCACGGGTCAGTGCCCAATGCTCAATGCCCAATGCTCAATGCGCAACGCCTGGCGCTCGAGACAGCAGGGAGGGATCAATGGGTTCGGCGGGAGGGGGACGTCAGCAGGTGGTCGAGGCCGCGGGCGTAGTAGCGCAGCACGTTCCGGTCGCGCACGCGGACGCGGCCCCCGTCCACGACGATGATGCCCCTGGCTTCCAGCGGTTCCACGGCTTCGGCCACGGCCTGGGCTCCGCTCGTGACGCCGAGGTTGGCGCCGCACGTGCGCAACGTGTCGATCAGCTGGTCGGCGCGCGCGATGAGGTCGGGCACCGTCGTCGAGGGGCGCATCGACGCCGCTACGACCGAGGTCGGTAGCACCTTGTACTGCCGGCCGATCATCTCCATCACCGCGTGGGTGAGGTCCAGCACGGCGCGCCGCGACCCGGCGTCGACGCCCTTGATCGAAATGGGCTTGCCGAAGGTGACGAAGGCGCGCGACCGGTAGCCCACCGCGTATCGCACCAACTCGGCGAACTCGCGGCTGAAGGCGCGCTGCACGCGCTTGGTTCCCTGGCGCGCCAGCACGTGGTCCTCCAGCACGACGTCGTAGGCGACGGCCGTCGGCACGATGCTGAGGTTGGCGTGCCGTCCCTGCAGTACCGCGTGCATCAGCCCGGTCTTGGGATTCTTCAGCTCGCCGCTGTAGCTGCGGCCGCCTTCCGGATAGAAGAAGAAGTCCTGCGACCGTAACATCTCGGCGACGTAGGCCTTGAGCGTGATCAGGTACACCGGGTCCTTGGTGTTGCGTCGAATCGGCACCGCCCCGGTGACGTGGCGGTGCAACAGGCCCAAGGGGCCTCCGAACAGGTTGATGCCCGCCGCGATGATCGGCGGCCGGATGCCGTTGTCGTCGAGCACCAGCGGCTCCACCAGGTAGTCGGTGTGGCTGCGATGGTTCGAGGCGTACACGACGCGTCCCGTGCGCGCGGCCGACTTCACGAACTCCAGGTGCTCTCCGATGCGATCGATCTTCCGCAGGATCGGGTACAGCGGGTGCTTCAGCGCCTTGTAGATGGAATAGCGCTGCGTGGTCCGCAGCTCATCCAGGTACTCCTGGACGCGGGCACGCGCGTCGGTCCCGCGATCGTGGCGGCTGTCCTCCAGGTATCTGGTAACTTCTTCCCTGGATAAGACGGCCTTCGAGATCTCATCGAGCATCGAACTGCCCCGACTATACCACCGCCGGTCGCGCTGCCCGGCGGCGCGAAATCCCGTGCGATCTGCCGCTAGATGTCTTGACCGCCTCGAATGCTTGATCTTGAGTCACGTTTTCGCGGTCAAGACATCTACGCCCGCGCGGAGCGCGGGCCAGTGATACTGGTTTCTAGCGAGGCCCGGTTCCGCACCATGCTCGCAGGTCCGGGGCCGGGCCTCGCTAGAAACTTGACGATTCCGAATCCTGACCAATTGAGTCAAGTTTCTACGCCCCGCCGGAGGCGGGGTAAGAAGACACCGTGATGAGCGAGGCGGAGTCGCATCCTCGTTGATGTAACGCGGAGCCTCGCTAATCCGTGGCATCCCACCACAGCAAGCCAAGCGCGCCGACGATGTTCACCATCATCAGGCGTGTCGCCAACTGGTGCAGCGCATCGAAGCGCACGCGGCGAGGGTCCGCCGCGGGCAGCCGTGACGGCAACGTGCCGACGATCGCCTGGATGCTGTCGATCTCGGTCAGCACTCGCAGTCCGGAGTAGAGCGCGATCCCGAGCATCCCCATCACGATGACGACGCGCACGCCGAAGTGGCGGGGGCGTGGGCCGAGCAGTGCCATGGCCACGAGCGAGGCGACGGCGATGGTGCCGCAGCCGTATGCCACGAAGTGGAATCGCGACAGGATGGCCTTGAATGCCTCGCCGGCCAACGCGCGACCTTCCACCGGGGCCACCGTCTGCAGCGTCTGAAACAGCGACGGGGCCACGACGGCTCCGACACTCACCATGCCCCCCAGCCACACGGCCATCGCAAGCAGATAGGCGTAACGCAGGATGACCACGGGGATGTGCCCTCTAGGCTGTCGGACAGTCGGGGCGCGCCAGCACTTGCCGCGCCTGCCACACATGACGCCGCTCGTGGGCGGCCATCAGGGCGAACGCAGAGCCCAGCGGAATGCGCATCCACTTGCTGGCGGGCGACCGCACGCGCGCCTTGACCAAATCGACCCCGTTGGCTTGTCGGAGGCGGTCGACGAACTGCACCTGGTACCCGCGGAACGCCGCCTCGATGTCCGCGCGCTTGCGCTGCGGCGCCGATTGCGGCGTCGGCTGAAAGATGACCGGTGCCTTGAACCGTCGTCGGGCGGGCGGTTCCATCGAGCGCACAAACCATGGACCCAGCCAGCCGTAGTTGAACGGTCCGTTGCCGTACACGCCCCACCGCTTGGCATTGGCAATGGAGTCGTCCAGCATCGGCAGGTAGTTGCGCGCCGTCAGGTTCAGGTGTTCGACGCACTGGGCCACCGACCACTGCTGGGGGGAGGGACACCAGTAGAATTGGGTGTCGGAGAGGGGAGCCAGGAGGTCGTTCGCGTCCGCGGCGACGGCGTCGAACTCCCCGCGAAACGCTTCGAGTTCTGGCGCCATTGGCGGATAGCTTGACGTCGCCACTGTCAAAAATTGTACTCGCGGGCGCTGCGCGGGGTGCACTCAAACTGCTGTCCAGGCCGTTTGGTCCAGGCCGGCACCTTGGTCGGGCAACGGCAGCCCCTGAACGCGGGGGCGGGGGAGGACGTGTGGGTGGACGACGTCAGAGGCGCCGGTCGGTGACGCCCGCATGGGCACTGTGGACGATCTCGCTGTGCGTCTCGGTGCTTTCGGCCCAGCAGACCGAAGGCCCGGCTCGACGGACCGTGTGGGATCGCGTCTACACTGAAGCCCAGGCCAGCCGGGGCGAGGCGCTTTACGCGCAGCACTGCGAGCAGTGCCATGGCACCGGCCTCGACGGCGATACGGCGAGCGAGATCCCCGGGTTGGCGTTCGAAGGGTTCATGCAACGCTGGCGGGGGCGTACGGCCGACGATTTGCTGTTGCGGATGGAGCGCTCGATGCCGCAAGCCTCGCCGGGGTCCTTGACGCGCGCGCAGTACGCGGACCTGGTGGCCTATCTCTTCAAGTCCAACGGGTTTCCGGCCGGCTTCGAGGCGCTGGGTCTCGACTCCGCGCGGCTGCGCCAGGTGGTGATCGACCGCGCGCCCTGAACGGCTCGGTCCCTGTGGCTACGCGTTGGAAGCGCTTCGGGCCACCGCTTCCACGGCGGGAGATTCGGGCCAGGTCGGCACGGGCGCGGCCACGTAGTCGGCGTGGGCCAGACTGGCCTGGAAGAGGGCCGTCTGCGACGCCAGGAAATGAAGCTTGGCCCCGAGCCGGGCCACCACGACGCACTGTCCCAGGAGAAAGGCCGCCCACATGCCGGGCCCCGCGGCAGTCACTCGCGGCGCCACGAGCGCCCACACCGCCACCACCCCGAGGAACACCAGGAGATTGGCGGCATAGAGCCCCACGACCGAGGGAGCGTGGCGCCATACGAACCGGAAGCCGGCCGTCAGGCCCCCGAGCGCGCTCCGCCGGTCCTCGACCACCATGCGGATCTTCGCGTAGTCGAAGACCACGTTGGCCGCTACGACCAGCGCGCCGAACACCACGTATCCGGCCACCCGCCAGGCGAATGCGACCCGTTCGCTGTCGAGCCCGCGCGTCAGGCTCGCGATGCGCTCGTCGAAGAGCCACGGGTGCAAGTAGCCGAAGAGCCATGCGTAGACGACTCCGGAGATGACGCCGAGGCGGAGGAAGCGGACGAAGAACGTGGCGCTGGCCGCGGCGAATCCCTGCACCCGTGTCGGACGCTGCCGGGCGTATCGGTCCACGATGCCGCCGATGAGTCCTGTCCACACCAGGATGTAGACGGCCATCAGGCCCACGAGCGCCGTGGTTTCGCGGCGTGCATCGGCGATGGCGCTCAGCGAGTCGAGCGTCGCGGCAAAGCCGACCACCCGCGGCGAAAAGGTGGCGCCCATGCCGGACGCCTGGGACAGGAACTCCTGCCACCAGTCGTAGTTCACGCCGTCTGTGGCCTGCCGTGCCATCTGGCTGGTGGCCAGGTGGGTGGCCACGGCCGCTCGCAGGGTGATCGCAAACGGAACCGCACCGGCCAGCGTCATCACGGCCACGCCCGCAAGGACTGCCGGCGCGCGCATCACGCGCGCCCAGCCATCCACCCATGCGCTCGTGACCCGGTTCATGTCAGGCGAAGAAGCCGTAGGACAGCATCAGTTGCTGCAGCCACACGATCCAGATGAGCGCGCCCTTCAGGCTGGCCGCGGCGGACTGCGGCGCGCGCGTGCGACTGTTGTTCGTGTAGTTCACGTCCAGCAGCAGAACGCGCCGCGGATCCACGGCGGCCGACGCAGCTCGCTCCGCGCGCTCGTACTGGAAGATCGCACGGCGCTCTCGGCCGTCCCACCGCTCCACCACCTGGGCGCCGCCCTCGAATCGCGTCACCACTTCCACCGGGAACGTCGCCTCGCCGTGGCGTCGGGCGACGATCGTCGTGCGATAGCGCCCGTCCGGCAGCCGGTCGCTTTGCAGCTCCTGCAGCGCGTAGTCGAAGGTATTCGAGCTTCGGTACGCCTCGTCGATGAACCACGTCAGGTCCTGGCCGCTCACCTCGCGCAGGACGGCGAAGAAGTCGTCCGGTGTGGGGTGCTTGAACCGCCACCGCTCGAAGTAGGTGGCGAGCACCTTCTGCATGGTGGGCCACCCCAGGTGGTTCTCCAACGTGTGGAGCCACAGCGCCGTCTTGTTGTAGCTGATGAAGGTGGCCGTCGAGGGCCAGGCGCGCCATGTGGGCGTGGCCAGCGCGTCAGCCTCCGCGTTGTCGCGGTAGCCGGCCAGCCGGTCGTTGTCGACGCGCGAAAACGGGACCCCGGCAATCGTCCACGGGATGAAGCCGCCGAAGAACCGCGCCTCGATCTGGTTCGGCGAGAACACCTCGTGGAGGACGCGCGCGGTCGCATAGGTGTTGATGCCTTCGTCCAGCCAGGCATGCTCGAACTCGTTGCTGCCCACCATGCCGTACCACCACTGGTGCCCGGCTTCGTGAGCCGTGGTCATCTCCGGTGTCTGCACCGTGGCCGGCGCCAGCCACCGCGCGCGGCCCGTGAAGAGCGTGGGGTACTCCATGCCGGCGCTGTCGCTCTGAAACGCCGGGTCCACCACGGTCACGTGTCCGTACGGGTAGGCGCCGAACCATTCCCCGTAGAGCCGCAGGGTGGCCGCGGTGATGGAGAAGTAGCGCTCGGCCAACCCGCGCCGCTCCGGTTGGAGGAGGAGACGGATCTGCACCGGCGGAAGCGTCGGGTGCTGGAAACCCCGCGACGAATCGACGAAGTCCGGGCTCGCGGTCCAAGCGAAGTCGTGGACGTCCTCGGCGTAAAACCGGTGGGTGGCGCTGCCGTCGCCGTTGTTCGTGCCCTCCGACGTCGCGCAGGGCGTTGTCGATGGCGCGTTCGAGGTGGAGCACCCCGTGGCTCCCACGACGAAGCCTGCCGGGACGGTAATCGCGACGTTGTAGACGCCGTAGTCGGCAAAGAACTCGGTGGCGGTGTGGAACTGGTGTGTATTCCAGCCGCCGTCCTCCAGCACGCCGATCTTCGGGAACCACTGCGCGATGAAGTAGTAGTCCCCGACGTACCCCGTCCGCGCGAAGGGCCGCGGGATCTTCGCCGCCCACTCCACGTTGATCTCCACCGTGCCGTTGGGTGCCACCGCCTCGTCGAGGGCCAGCCGCATCACGGTGCGGTCGTCTGCGTTCCCGTCGTCCGGCGCGATGAACTGCATGCGCCCGATGGCGTTGCCCCAGGCCCCCGAGCCGAGCCGCACGCGCAGCGAGGAGATGTCGATCGAGCCGAACGAGCCCGGGCGCGGCTCGCGTCCTCCGACCATGTGCTGCTCCCGCAGCCACGTGGAGTTGGTGTCGCGCCACGCGTTCCAGTAGAGATGAAACTGCAGCTCCGTGGTGGGACGCGCGGAGGTGTTGCGCCACCGGATCGTCTCGCGCCCGACCAGCGTTCTGGCGCCGTGATCCAGGCGCACGTCGATGTCGTAGTTGGCGTTGCGCGGCGAGCGGGGCGCGCTGGCGGGCGAGGTTGGGCTCGATGGGGAAGTCGGGTCGGGTGCCTGGCCTCCCAGCCTGGAAGCGGCAACGATCGTGGCCAGCGCCACGAGCACGAAGACATGGATCCGCACGGGTGAGGGCTGGATGTTACACCGCCCGCGACGCGGAGTGCTGGGTGGCGCCGAAGGAGGTGCGCGCGGGGTGGGCCCTTGATGGCCCACCCTTCGCCCCGTGCGGGGCGACCTTCGCGCGCGTCATCCGGCCCCTATCTGGGACTCGGATGATCCATGGCGCCGGCGGCGCCCTTAGACAGCGCGTCGCCGGCGGCTGGCCAGCGCCGTGGCGCCAAGCGTCAGCAGCGTCAGCAGGCCCGGCTCGGGGACATCTCGGCGCAGCTCGGCATCCAGCCGGACGTCGTCGAAGACGGTCTGCCAGCCAAGCGAGCGGAACCGAATCTCCAGCGCAGACCCAATCACCGAGTCGCTGGCCGAGGCGAAGTACTGCACGGTGGACAGCAGGAACGCGCCGTCCGCAGGCGCCAGCGTGTTGTCGTCGCTCGCCAGCAGGGTCCCGCCCGCCCACAACTCGGTCTGGTAGCCACCGAACGGCGCGTCGAGCCGGTTGCCGACGAGCATCGACAGCGTATAGAGCGTGTTGGCCTCGACCGTGCTGGCCAGTGTCTGCGAAAGGGTCGGGCCCCCAAAGCTGGCGAAGGCCACGTTCTCGCCTTCTGGAGCGCCCGCGGCAAAGGCCGCGGCGTGCGGATCGAACGCGCCGGAGTCGCCGCTGCTATTCCAGCCCAGCGGATTGAAGTCGACGCCGCTGTCGTCGAGCACCGAGGCCTCGAATCCGGCGTTGACGATAAAAACGGGTGCAGCGTGGGCCGCGCTGCCTGCCAGGAGCAGGGTCAGGGCCACGAGCCCCCCACGCACGGAGGCCCTTGAAAGGCTCGCCCGAATTTGCACGGCACTAAATGGCACTCTGTAGCTCATTGCGTTTCCCCGCGCTCTCCGTGCGCTTCGGGGCTCCGCCCGTATACAAGGCAGGTTTGGTGCCACGCGATTTTCAGAGTGTTTCCGCTCGGTCGAGCGGAAGTGTCGCCTTGCGACGGAGAACAAAGTCTGGTTCTCGGAGACTCCCGAGCGCCACCGTGGGTCCCGCGACGCGAATGCGCCTGCACGCGGCGGCACGAGCCACCCGGCGGTGCCGCCGCCGACCTTCAACACGTGCGCGACGAGGAATGCCGGGGGAAGCGTTGTCCGACCGTGAGGATGTGCGCCTCCTTCGTCAGACCATCAATCCCTTTTCCTCATTGAGCATTGGGCCTTGGGCATTGGGCACTGACCGCCCCCTCAATCCAACCTCACCACCCATCCCTCGAGCCCCGGTGCCGCGGACGCATACCGATCCATCACCGCGCCGTCGTGGCCCGGGATGATGTGGTCCGGCGAATCCGCCAGCTTCTTGATGGTGGCGTATCCCTCCAGCGTCTCGGCCACGCTGTAGGTGATGGGGAACACGCGACCCTCCAGGATGTGCGAATAGAGGTGCGTGGCGTCGGCCGCCAGCACCACGTGTCCGCGCCGCGTCTTGACGCGCAGACACTGCAGCCCCATGGAGTGGCCTCCGATGTGGTGCAGCGTCAGCCCCGGGGCCAGTTCGTCGACGCCGTCGTGAAAGGCCACGCGGCCGTCGAACACGCGACGGACCATGGCCACGACGTCGTCGACCTCGAAGGGAATGCGCTGGTGTGCATGGCACATGCAGCGGCCTGTCGCGTAGCGCATCTCCCGATCCTGCAGGTGGTAGCGCGCCCGTGGAAAGAGGCCGTGGTTGCCGCAGTGGTCGTAGTGGAGGTGGCTGATGACCACATCGGTCACCTCGTCGGGCGAGACGCCGATGGCCTTCAGGCCCTCGCCAACGGGTCGCGTGATCGTGCGGCCGCGCTTGTCGGCCATCGCCTGATCGAAGCCGGTGTCCATCACCCAGGTGCCGCCAGGGCCGCGTACCACCCACACGAAATAGGTGAGGGGCTGCAGGATGTCGTGCGAATCGCCGCCGATGTAGTTCTCGTGGGCCTTACGGTCGTGGTGCGCGTAGCGCACGGCGAAGACTTCGTACAGGTCTGTCATGAAGCCGCGATCCTACTCATCCTTCGAACACACGTCCGCGCGTCTCGGGTCCCAGCCAGATCACCATGGCCGCGATCCCCGACAGCACCATCGCGGCGCTCATGGCATTCACCAGCTCGAAGCCCTGATCTTGCAGCAGGCCCAGGACGTAGGGCATCGTCGCGCCGATGGCCGCGGCGGCGTGATAACAGAAGCCCGGACCGACACCGCGGACCTCGGTGGGGAACTGCTCGTTGCTGTAGGCGGGCGCCATGCCCCAGATGCCCATGCCGAAGAAGCCCATCGTCAGCGCACCGAGAAACAGCAGCGGCGCCGTCGTCGCATGAAGGTACAGCGGCAAAGAGGCGAGACCCAACACCACCGTGGCCGTGGCCGCCCCGCGCCGGCCCAGGCGCCCTTCCGACAACCGGCCCCAGACGGCGGTGCCGGCGATGGCGCCGATGTTGAACGCGGCCAGGTAGGGCAGCGTCGGGCGACCGGCGTCCCGCAGGAACGTGGGGTACCAGAAGTTCACCGAGTAGTAGATGCACATGAACGACCCGATGACGAGCGTCGTCTGGATCGTCGTGCCGATCAGGTCTTTCTGGAAGATCCGTGGCAGCGAGATCTTGGGCTCGTCCACCGGCTCGCCACGGCGCTTCTTTTCGGCCAGCAGCCGCTGGCGCTCGAGCCACACCGGGCTTTCCGGCACCTTCGTCCGGATCCACATCGTGAAGAGCGCCGGCAGGAGCGCCATCCAGAACATCGCGCGCCACGCGAAGTCGGGCGTGCCGTTCAAGAGCGGGTACACGAACTGGAAGACGGCCGCCGCCAGGAGGTACCCCCAGTACCACCCACCGAGCAGCAGCCCCGAGACGATGCCCCGCAGCTTCGTCGGCCAATGCTCGAGCACCAGCGGCATGCCCGCCGCCCACTCGCCGCCCATCCCCAGGCCGAACAGCGCGCGTAGCGCGAACAGCATCGCGTAGGAGGTGGAGAAGCCGCTCAGGCACGCGAAGAGCGAGAACCACAGCACCGACAGCATCAGCGGCAGCTTGCGCCCCCACTTGTCGGCCATGGTGCCGGCGATGGTGCCGCCGACGAGGCGCATGGCCAGCGTCACCGTGCCGAGGGCGCCGGCGAGCGCCCGGTCCACCGTAAAGCTCTGCTGGATGTCGATGAGGATGAAGGTGAGGATGTTGAAGTCGAACGAGTCGACGATCCAACCCAGGAACACGGCCCAGAAGGCTCGCCACTGTGCGAGCGTGACCTGCCGGTACCACGGACGAGTGTCGGTGTCCGTGGCGGGAATCGGCGCGTCGGCAAGCGTCGGCACAGGGCGCGATTCTAGTGGGGCTGCACGCCTGATGTCGAATGGCGTGCCGCCGGCGCGTACTCCCGATCAACGCACAGGTTAGACGGCACAATGCCCCAAATGGGGGATTCGAGCTGGTTGACGGACGCGGCTGCGCCGGATTCTACTCGTGTGTCGGGCTTCGGTCGCGAAGAAAGCGTTGCATGACGTGGCGTGTGGGCTGTACGCGTACGCGCTGCGATGAGAGGAAAGAGGACGACGTGGACGAGCAGACTCCTACGAATCAGGTCGAACGGCGGGCGTTCCTCGGGGCCGCTGGCCTCGGCGCGGTGGCCGCACTCGGGATGGCGGAAGCGGCCGCCGCCGGACAGCAGTCCGACGCGGAGAGAGCCAACGTGAAGCTGGTGGGCGACTTCTGCGCGGCATGGGCGACGCGCGACTTCGACAGGATCCTGCCGTTCCTCGCCGACGACTCGAACTACCGCATGAGCGAGACCACGCCGTCGGCCATCGGCCACGCCGGCGTCCGCGAGCGGCTGGGCACGTGGCTCGAGACGTCGCAGCAGATCGACTTCCGGATCCTCGAGACGTTTGCCAAGGGACCGATGGTGATCAACCACCGCATCGATCGCTTCGTCTCCACGACGCGCCCGTTGACGTGGGAGGGCGTGGGCGTGTTCTTCGTGAAGGACGGCAAGATCAAGGAGTGGTTCGACTACACGATCCGCGTTCAGCGCCCACCCGCCTGATCGCGAGTTCGTAACGGAGCCCCTGCTGGGTCTGGTGTCAATTTCACCGCGACCGCGCGGCGAGCGGCGCGATGACGAGCGACTCCACCAGCTCGTTCACCGTCCGGCGATGCGCGCGGCGCTCGTCGTCGCTGGCCGTGCTCGACGTCGTCACGACGACCAGATCCAGCGCCGGCACGACGAAGATGAACTGGCCCCCGAATCCCCACGCGTAGTAGGTGCGCTGGCCCGCCAGCGTCCGCATCCACCAGCCGTAGCCGTACTCGCGATCGTCGCGATCCCCCCGCTGCGATCGCCCGCGCGGCACGAACGTGTCGCGCACCCACTGCGCGGGTAGTACCTGGCGATCGCCCACGCGGCCCTGTCGCAAATACATCTCGCCGAACGCCAGCATCTGGCGCGGCGTCATCGCCATGTCGTTGCCGCCGAAGTAGATGCCCTGCGGGTCGCGCGTCCACGGCGCCAACGTGAAGCCCAGCGGCGCCGCCAGCGCTTCCTGCGCGAACTGCAGCGTGCTCTTGCGCGTGGCCGTCGTGAGGAGCGCCGACAGCAGGTGCGTGCTGCCGGTGCTGTAGTCCATCTCGGTTCCGGGCGGCGAGAGGAGCGGCTGCGCCAGCACGAACCGCACCCAATTGGGGCTTTGGACCCACGCGCCGTAGTTCCGGTTGCTGGTCGTCTCGAGGCCCGACCGCATCGTCAGCAGATCCTCGACGGTGATCGCGCGCTTGGCCGCGTCGGCGGGGGAGCGAAGCAGATCGGCGAAGTACGGCTGGATGGGCGCGCGCACACCTGGCACCAGGCCGCGCTCGATCGCGATGCCGACCAGCGCAGACACGACGCTCTTGGCCACGGACTTGACGTTGGCCAGTCGCGCGGGCCGGGCTCCGTGGTAGTAGCCCTCGAGAAGCAGTGTGCCGCGTTGGCTGACCAGGAGGCTGTAGAGACGCGGCAACGCGGCGGCTTCGCGCGCCGCCTCGGCCAAGGCCGGCGGCACGTTGACCGACTGAGCGGTGGGCACCGCGATTGCCAGCCCAGACGACAGTGCAACGACGACGATGGCGGCGAACGCGAGCGGTCTGAAGCTGGTCACGACACCCGACCCCAACCCGGGAAAATTACAGGATTCGGCGGTGCGGGTTGATGGCCAGCCACGCGACCGCGCCGCAGGCGTAGACGGCCGCCGTGATGTAGAACGGATAGGTCCAGGACTGCCACCGCTCCACCATATATCCCACTACCAGAGGTCCGACCAAGCCACCGAGGTTGCCGAAGGTGTTCATGAAGCCGGTGACGACGCCGGCATGGGTGGATCCGACGTCCAGGCACACGGCCCAGCAGGCGCCCAGCGCGAAGTCGGCAGACGCCAGCGCGAACGCCAGCAGCACGGCCTTGGCGACGGGCGGGCCCGCCATCATCGCTCCCACGGTGAACGTGGCGCTGAGGAGGAACGACACGGCGCCCAGAGTGGACCGCGCGTGTCGCAGGCCCACCGTCTGCGCCAGGCGATCGGTGGTCCACCCGCCGGCCAGGTTCGCCGCGCCCGCCAGCAGGAACGGGAGGGACGAGAAGGCTCCGCTGGCCGTCAACGAGAAGCCCAGCTCCTTCACCAGGTAGGTCGGGAGCCACGTGAAGTAGAAGTACAGGCCGTAGCCGAACGCGAAGTACATCGCGCAGATGGCGTACAGGTTGGGGCTGGTCAGCATCAGCCTCCACGGCGTCTGCGGCGGCGCGGTGTCGCGCGCGCCATCCTGTTGAATCCACGCGAGCTCCGCCGCGTCCACGCCGGGATGGTCGGCGGGCCGGTCGCGGTACGTGCGGTACCAGACGAGGGCCCACACCACTCCCACGGCTCCGAACGCCACGAAGCTGGCGCGCCAGCCCCAGGTGCGCACCAGCACCAGGACGAACGGCGCCGTGATCGCGCCGCCCAGTCGCGACCCGAAGAACAGCACGCCGTTGGCCATGCCGCGCTCCTGCACCGGGAACCACGCGGCAAAGCTGCGCACGGCGTTCGGGAACGCGCCCGCCTCGCCGGCGCCGAACAGAAACCGGATCGCGACGAGAGACCGCAGGCCCTGGGCCGCTCCGGTCAGCATGGTGAACGCCGACCACCACAGCACGATGCGCGTCAGGACGCGCCGCGGGCCCATCACGTCGCCGAGCCAACCCGACGGCACTTCGAACAGGGAATAGGCCAGCGTGAACGCGCTGAACACGAAGCCCATCTCGACGAGCGTCAGCCCCAGGTCGTCGATGATGAAGGGCGCCGCCGTCGCGATGCACACGCGGTCCAGGTACGTCACGACGGCCAGCCAAAAAGCCATCCGGCGAACGCCGAAGCGCACGGTCGTTCCGGCCTGCTGACGGGCCGGCCTGGCGGCCGCACTGTTCGACACGGCAGTGATGATGCCTCAATCCGCCGCGCGTCGTCGGCCCGTGGCGGGCCGTCTCGCGGGTTACGATGGAGCCGATGGATGTCGAAGCCCTGATAGCCCCGCGCGTGCGGGAGATGCAGCCGTATACGCCGATCGTCCCCTTCGAGGTGCTGTCGAAGAAACTCGGGCGCGCGCCACACGAGATCGTCAAGCTGGACGCGAACGAGAACCCGTACGGCTCGTCGCCCCAGGCCCTGGAGGCGGTTGCGAGATCCCGCGCCCTGCACATCTATCCCGACCCTGACCAGACGGCGCTGCGCGAGGCGATCGCGGAATTCGTGGGCGTGCCGATGGAGCACATCCTGTGCGGCGCCGGCGCCGACGAGGTGATCGACCTGCTGGCGCGTGCCTTCATCGAGCCCGGCGACGCCGTGGTGGACCTGCCGCCGACCTTCGGCATGTACAAGTGGGAAGCCGATGTGCTCGGCGCCCGCTACGTCACCGTGCCCCGCCGCGAGGACTTCTCGATCGACGTCGACGCGACCGCGCGCGCGGTCGAAGCCGCGCACGCCGCGGGCGCCGCGCCGAAGTTGCTCTTCGTGGCCAACCCGAACAACCCGGACGGCTCGGTCACGCTGCGGGCCGACCTGCTGCGCCTGCTCGACCTGCCGGTGGTCGTCGTCCTGGACGAGGCGTACATCGACTTCAGCACCGAGCGTAGCCTCGCGCCTCTCGTGCGGGAGTGCAACAACCTGGTGGTGCTGCGCACGTTCAGCAAGCTGGCGGGCATGGCCGGCCTGCGCGTCGGCTACGGCCTGCTGCCGCTCCCCGTGATCAAGCACCTGTGGAAGGTGAAGCAGCCGTACACGCCGAACGTCGCCGGCACCGTGGCGGCGTTGGCGGCCTTGGGCGACCGTCCGTGGCTCGAGACGACCGTCCGGGCGCTGGTTGCCGAGCGCGACCGCCTGGCCGGGGCCCTGGCCGGGGTCCCGTGGCTGACGCCGCTACCGAGTCACACCAACTTCATCCTGTGCCGGATTGGTGGCGGTCGTCAGGCCCGCGCCGTCAAGGAGGCGCTGGAACGCCAGGGCGTCCTGGTGCGCTACTTCGACAAGGAGGGCCTGCGCGACTGCATCAGGATCAGCGTCGGCCGGCCCCAGGACACGGACGCGCTGATGGCGGCTTTGACCGTGCCTGCCTGATTGTCGGCGCGCGCGGAACCCGGCCCTGCTCCCGCACGTCGAACAGGCTAGCGAGGCTCCACCGCAGACGTGGACAAGTTTTCTAGCGAGGAATCACGATGACCGACGCCACCACAACCGTCCGCGAGGCCGACTCGTCATTGGTGACGACGCTGCAGATCACCTACGCCCTTCACGCGCTTGGCCTGGCCCTCGGGGCCTTCGGCGCCTCGACGATCGTCGGCTCGTTCCTCTTCGGGTGGCCGTCGATCATCGCCGTGATCGTCAACTACGTGAAGCGGCCCGAGGCGCGTGGCACGTGGCTCGAATCCCACATTACCTGGCAGATTCGCACCTTCTGGTTCGCCCTCCTGTGGGCGTGCGTCGTGGCCGTGACCGGCTTCGTCCTGGCCATCGTGCTGGTGGGCTTCGCGGTGTGGTTCGTCGGGCTGTTCAGCCTGGGCGTGTGGGCCATCTACCGCATCACGCGCGGATGGCTGGCTCTGCAGGACCGCAAGGCGCTTCCGGTCTGACGAGGCCCAATTTGGTCCAGGGCCTCGCCAGACCCTGTTTCTCTTGCCCCGCTTCGCGGGGTGCATCTTCTACAGGCGTTCGAGCGACTGTCGTCAATTGGGGGCACTAGTGCTGTAGAAGATGCACGGACCGGGAACTCCCGCGACCGGCAGACATCGGTAGCGCTGGCACGGCACTTCGCACGGCGCATGCGGCGCCCGATCGGTGTCTGGCGTGGGTAGAGCGCCCCCGGCGCGTTGGCGAAGAGATTGCTGACTTGGGCGCCATGATGGCGCCCACGGCCGCGGCCCGCTCCGCTAACAAAATCGAGATCGCGATCGGCCGCACCGTCGCCGCCTGCGCTCATCCGCTGGCGGCGTGGCGCACGGCCCGACGGTCGTTCCGCCTGATGCTGGTCGTCGGCTACTTCTCGCTCGGCTTCACGACCGTCCTGACCGCCCTGCTCCTGGCGTAGCCCGGAGACCGGAGACTGGGGACCGGAGACCGACGCCCCCTCTCTCCTACTGCACCCTATCCAGGCCCTCGGTTAGTTCGATCGACGTCCCCCATGGGTCGTTGATGAACGCAATGGACAGGTTCAGCGCCGGCACGCTCCGGTACGGCACCGTCAGCTTGATTCCCTGCGCCTCGAGGCTCTTGGTGAAGGCTTCGAGCCCCTTCACTTCGAACCCGATGTGATCCATGGCCCGGCCCGACGTGCCGACGGTGGCCTCCGGCGACTGGGTGAAGTTCAAAGCGACGCCCGGGAGGTCGGCTACCAGGAACGCGCCGCCCTGGCGCGGCTTGCCGCCGAAGATCTTTTCGTACCACGCGCGCATCTCGGCGTTTTGCTGGCCGAAGAAGTGCACGTGGTGCAGGGCGATGGGCTGCGTTTGCGTCCTCACTTGCACGAGCTCCACCTTGACGTCGTCGGGGCCCATCACGAAGGCGATTCCCCCGCCCCCGGCCGTGGCGGCGATGTCGTCCTTCACCTCCTGCGTGGCGGCCACTTCCGACCGCGTGATCATCTCGTAGCCGGCAGCCTTCACCTTGTCGACCGTGGCGCGCAGGTCCGGCACGCTGAAGCCGATGTGGTTCACCGTGGTGCCCTTGGTGCCGCCGGTCGGCTTCTGCGCCCGGAAGAACACGAGCACCCCGGGGAACTTCACGATGTCGGCGTTGTTCGCGCCGAACTTCATGGCGACGCCGCCGAGCGTCGTCGCGAAGAACTTCTTGTGCGCCTCGATGTCGGAGGCGGCCACGTGATGGTGCCCGTAGACGATCGGGTTGCCGGCAGGTACCACCTGCGCGCGCGCGGTCGTTGCGGCGGCTAGCAGGAACACGATTGCGAAAGCGCGTGTCATCAGGGGCCTCCTAAGAGCATCTCGTAGTTGGTAGTTCGTAGTTGGTAGTTGGTGGTTCGGAGCCCTGAGCCCCGTCACTCCACGCCAAACGCGAGCAGCACGTTCCCGGGGTTGCCCACGAACCCGCCGTAGCCCGAGTTGAAGTAGATCATCCCGCCAGCCACGATGGCGCCGGGACCCTCGAGTCCGCCGCCCCTGGCCTTCACGCCGTTGATGGTCGTGAACTCCCGGTTGGTGTCGAAGGTCCACAGGATCTTGCCGTCGGCGGTCGAGTAGGCGCGCATGCCGCCGTCGAGCGAGCCGGAGAACACGGCGCCCGGGATCACCGTGACCGCCGCGCCCTGCGACGCGCGGCAGGTGCGCGATTCGGGGCACAGTTTCGGTTGCGGTCCGACGCTCCACGCCACCTGGCCGCTGGCCAGGTCCACGGCGCGCATACCGCCGGGGTTCGGCGTGAGAATGTCGGACACGCCGAAGTAGGCGTTCTTCTCGTCGGCCGCGCCGCCCCACTGGCCGCCCAGGCCGCTGCCCTGGCCGATGCGGTAGCTCCACACCACCGCGCCCTCGCGGTCGGGGTCCAGCGCGTAGGCCATGCCGGACTTCTGCGGCAGCACCAGCAGTTCCTTCCCGTTCACGCTGGCCAGGGTCGGCGAGGCGGAGAAGTCGTAGTCCGGGCCCAGGGTGGCAGGACAGTTTGCGTTGTCGGGATTCTGCGGGGCGCACCCGAGGGTCCAATTGTCGTTGGGCGTCACCTGGTTGACCCACTTCACCGTGCCGCTGCCCATGTCGAGCGCCAGCACGGCGTCGGTCGTCTTCTGCGACGGCTCCGCGTAGTTGTTGCCGGTCGCGACGTAGATCATGTTGCGCCTGGGGTCCACGGTCGGCGCGGCCCAGATGCCGCCGCCGGCCGGTCCCCACTGGGGCACGCCCGTCTTGTTCTTGCCGCGCGGCTTGGGCTCGTCGATCGTGAAGCGTTTCCACAGCACCGCGCCGGTGTTGGCGTCGATGGCCGACACGCTCCCGCGGAACGTGCAGCATTCGTACTGCGGCCGGCCGCCCTGACCCTCTTCGTTGAGTCCCTGCACGCCCACATACAGCTTGCCGTCGTGGAACGTCGGTGCGCCCGTGATGGCCGCGAACTTGTGGTCGTCCACCTTGCGGACCCACAGCTCCTTGCCCGTGTTGGCGTCGAGCGCGTACACATTGGCGCGACCGTCGCCGAAGAACACCGCGAACCCGTTCGTGCGGCCGATACGGTACGGGCCCACCGACAGCGCGGTTCGCACGCCCGTGCGCGCCCGCACCGTCCAGTGCGTGCAGCCGGTCCTGGGATCCAGCGCGTGAATCTCGGCGTTTTCGCTGGCCACGAAGAGTCGCCCCCCGGCAAGCGCCGGCTGCGCGCGCGCCGAATCCACGCCCGCGTAGCCGAACGCCCACTTGAGCTTCAGCCGTGGCAGGTCGGCGGCGGTCAGCCCACCTGTCTTCGCGTACCGCGTGTTGCTGACGCCGTTGCCCCAGCCGTTCCAACTGGGACCGTTGGCCGGATTGGTGAGGGCTGGCGATGCGGTGCAGCGGTTCACCACGACCGGCGGCGCGGCCGGGCCCATCGTGCGGCCGGTCAGGAACTCGGCCACGGCTCTGCGCTCGTCGTCGCTGAGCGAGATGGCCTGCACCTGCATGCGCCCGAAGGTCATGGCGGTGACGATGGCGTCCGGTGTCATCTGCCGCAGGGCATCAGGTCCGGGAGCCTGCTGGCCGGCTGTCGTCTGCGCATGGCAGTTGGCGCAGTTGGCCTTGTACAGCGCCTCCCCGTTGGGCGCCGTTTGCGCCGCGGCCACCTCCGCCAGTCCCACTACCGCGAGCACGCTCGCGCCGATCCTGACCAGGATTGCGCGTGTCCCTGCTAGAGCAGACCCTTCCATGCACGTTTCCTTTCGAAGCACCGGCGCCGCCGGGATCGCGCCGGCAGACCGCAGGCGAGAGGCTATGATACGGCTGAATGCTGCGGAAAACGGGCATATCCGTTCTGGCGGCCCTTGCGCTGGCACTCGCCTGGGCCACCGTCGCGGGTCCGACGGTCGCCGCCGGACAGCCCCCGGGTCAGGCCGGCGCTGCTCGTCCTGACGTGATGTTTCGCATCATCGTCGTCAGCACGCCCGAGGTGGCCCGGGCGCTTCGAGAACGAGTGACGAGGGGCGCTGCCTTCGATGAGCTGGCTATGGCCGAGTCCATCGATCCTTCCGCGCCCCGGGGCGGGCTGATCGGCCCGGTGGCCGTTCAGGAACTGCGGCCCGAGCTACGCGATGTGCTTGCCGTCCTCCAACCCGGTGCGACCAGCGACGTCGTGACCGTGCCCACCGGGTTCGCCATCGTGCAGCTGGCCACCAACGCGGCCGGCCGCGCGCGCATCCGCGCGACCGAGATCCCGGGCCTGGCGGCGGTGGGCAGCGTGCAACCGACCGTCAGCGTCGACGGGTTCGCCGAGGCCAACACGGTGCTGCAGGAGTTTCCCAAGCCCGACGACGACTGGAACCAGCGTCCACAGGACATCTGCCGCATGCGAACCGAGTCGATGACGGAGATCGTGGCGTCGATGTCGTCGCTCGTGGACGCGCCCGAGTCCGCCGCGAGCCTCTCGGGCGTGGACCTCATCCAGGGGCTCGTGGTCCTTGGCCAGCTCCACGCGTATTCGGGCAACGTCGCCGACACCATCCGCCGCTTCGAGCAGGCGCTGCCACGTGCCCGGCGCGATTTCCCCGAGGGCGCGCCGCAGCTCGAAGAGATGCTCGGCATCGCGCACCTGCACCGCGCGGCGCAGGTCAACGACGTCTTCAGGCGACCGGCAGACCGGTGCCTGCTATCGCACGCGCCGCGTGCGTACGCCGAACAGCAGGATGCGCGGAAGGCCGCGGGCTACTTCGAGCAGGTGCTTGCGGCCCGCCCGTTCGACGGCGAGGCCGCATGGCTGCTGAACCTGGCCCACATGGCGACGGGCACGTATCCGGCGGGTGTGCCGGCGTCTTTCCGCGTGCCGCCGTCGGCCTTCGCCTCTGCGGAAGACGTAGGTCGATTCGCCGACGTGGCCGCTGCCGTGGGGCTCGACTCCTTTTCCGCGGCGGGCGGCGTGGTGGTGGACGACTTCGACAACGACGGCGCGCTGGAGATCCTGACGTCCAACTTCGAGAGCTGCGGGCCCATGCATCTCTTTCGACGTGGCGCCGACGGCCGGTACCGCGAATCGTCCGCGGCCGCGGGCCTGGCCGGCCAGGTGGGTGGGCTGAACATGGTGCAAGCCGACTACGACAACGACGGCTGCCGCGACGTGTTGGTGCTGCGCGGCGGGTGGGAAACAGCGCAGCGCAAGTCGCTGTTGAAGAACAACTGCGACGGCACGTTCACCGACGTGACGGCCGCCGCCGGGCTGGCGCGTCCGGCGACCAGCACGCAAACGGCGGTGTGGGCCGACATCGACAACGACGGCTGGGTGGATTTGTTCGTCGGCAACGAGAACGTGCCCAGCCAGTTGTTCCGGAACAAGGGCGACGGCACGTTCCAGGACATCGCGGCCGCCGCGGGTGTGGCGCGCGTGGCGTTCACCAAGGGCGTCGCCGTGGCCGACTACGACAACGACGGCGACGTGGACTTCTACGTCTCCAACCTGGGCGGCGGCAACTTCCTGTATCGCAACACGGGAAAGGGGACCTTCACCGAGGAGTCGGGCCCGGCCGGCGTGCCCGGCGCGGATCGCGGCTTTCCCACCTGGTTCTTCGACTACGACAACGACGGCTGGGACGACCTGCTGGTGTCCAGCTACTTCCTGTCGGTGGACGAGTCGGTGCGGGCGTACTTCGGGCGTCCGCTCAACGCCAACACCATGAAGCTCTATCGCAACCGGGGCGACGGCCGCTTCGAGGACGTCACCGTGCGCGTGGGCCTGGACAAGGTGTACATGCCCATGGGCTCGAACTTCGGGGACATCGACAACGACGGCTTTCTCGACATCTATCTCGGCACCGGCAGCCCATCCTACGGCGCGCTCGTGCCCAGCGTCCTCTTGCGCAATCGCGACGGCCAGCGCTTCGTGGACGTGACCGCATCGTCGGGCACCGGCGAGCTGCACAAGGGGCACGGCGTGGCCTTTGCCGACCTCGACGACGACGGAGATCAGGACATCGTGTTCAAGGTGGGCGGGGCCACGCCGGGCGACGCGCACGCGATGCGGCTGTTCGAGAACCCGGGCCATGGCGGCGCGTGGCTGGGGCTGCAGCTGGAAGGCCAGACGTCGAACCGCGCGGCCATCGGCGCGCGCATTCGCGTCTCGGTCGAGAACCAGCAGGGCGTGCGCCGCACCGTACACCGGACGGTCACGAGTGGGGGCTCGTTCGGCGCCTCGCCCTTGCGCCAGCACATCGGGCTCGGCGCCGGCGTCCGGCGCGTGGACGTGGAGATCGTATGGCCGACCAGCGGCACCACACAGCGTTTCGCGAACGTCCGCCCGAACCAGGTGCTTCGTGTTCGCGAGCGAGACGACCGCCTGGAGCCGCTGGTTCGCCGCGCCACGCCGCCGACCGCGGGCACGGTAGCCCGAGGCACGACAGCAGGGGAGGGGACGCGTGAACGGTGAGCGAGCATGGAGCGTGCGCGTCCGACGTGCGGTCGTGGCCGTGTGGCTCGTGGCGGCCGTGTGGTCGATCCCAACGCCCGCAACTCCGGTCGACGCGCAGACGCGCCCCGAGGCGCGCTACGCCGTGCGCGGCATGGTGCTGAAGGTGGACGCCGCGAACCGGGTGTTCTACGTGTCGCACGACCGGATCGAGGGGCTGATGGACGCGATGACGATGCCCTTCGAGGTCCGCGACGCCGCGGAGCTGCGTGCCCTCGTCCCCGGCGCCATCGTCGAGTTCGCGCTCGTCGTCAGTCCCACGACCGGATACGCGACCGACATCCGCGTGCGCCGCTACGAGAGCGCGGAGCAGGATCCGCTAACCGCGCGTCGCTTGGCGATCCTCACGCGAGCGGCCGGGCGCGTGCCTCCTCCCGTGGTCATCGGCCAGCGCGTGCCGGACTTCGAGCTGACGGATCAGTCGCGCCGCCGCGTCAAGCTGTCGAGCTTTGCCGGCAAGGTCGTCGCTCTCAACTTCATCTACACGCGCTGCGCCCTGCCGCAGTTCTGCTTGCGCGTGTCGAACACGTTCGGCGTGTTGCAGAAGCGGTTCGTCAACGAGCTGGGACGCGACCTGGTGCTGCTGACCGTGACCTTCGATCCCGAGCGCGACACGCCGGAGGTGCTGGCCGCGTACGGCGCGCAGTGGAACGCCAACCCCGCCGTGTGGCACTTTCTGACCGGGACCGTGCCCGACGTGCGGCGCGTCTGCGGGATGTTCGGCGTGGATTTCTTCCCCGACGAGGGCCTGATGAACCACTCCGTGCGCAGCGCCATCGTGGACCGGAACGGGCGTTTAGTGGCAAATGTGGAGGGAAATCAGTTCACCCCGGAACAATTTGGGGATTTATTGCGATCCGTGGTGGAACCGTAACGTAGGACTGAGAATCCACTAGAATTGTCCCTCGCTCCCCGGTGCTCGTTCCATCCGGAGAGTGCCGGCAGTACATGAGACGCCGCCTGGGATTGGCGGCGTGTGAGGAGCAGACCGTGGGCCGCAAGCTGTATGTAGGAAACCTTCCGTATCAAGTCCAGGAATCAGAGCTCGAGCAGTTGTTCGCGCAGGCCGGTTCCGTGGCGTCCGTCTTCGTGCCACGAGACAAGTTCACTGGACAGGGTCGCGGGTTCGCATTCGTCGAGATGAACAGCGACTCCGAGGCGCAGGCAGCCATCGAGAAGTTTCACGAGCAGCCGTTCGGCGGCCGCTCGATGAAGGTGAACGAGGCGCGTCCCCAGGAACAGCGCTCGTTCGGCGGCGGCGGTGGTGGCGGCGGCGGCCGTGGACCGAATCGACGGTCCGAGCCGCGCTGGTAGCAGGCCCAGTTCCTTCGCTTTCTTCGTTGCGAGGTCCGGCCTCGACGGCCGGGCCTCGCCGTACTCCTTCTCTAAGCTCAGCTTAAGCTCAGCCGCGGGCGCAGCCGCGCCCGTCCTAACGTTGTCGGAGCAATCAGTCGATTACAATTTTAGTGCGGCGCCAGCGCCCGGCCCTTGGTGCGGGGCTGTGTGCTGTCCGGCACTACGGGATCGTGGTGCCCACGCAAGAATCAGTAGAGTCGGCGCCGCAGCAGGCTGAACGTTGAGACGAGGCGAATCCACGATGACTGACCGATTTCGTATAGGAACCCTGGCTGCCGTCGCGACGGCCGCGTTCGTACTCACCCCGCTTGTCGCGCAGGCGCAGGCCCGTCCGGGTGACGACGGCGTGCGGTCGATGACTCGCCTGGGCGGTTCCACGCGCTTCACCGCTCCGGTCCGCAGTGTCGACGCGTTGAAGCGCACGATGTCGCGGCCGCCTATTCAGGAAGACATCGGTCGCGTGCTCGATGAAGCGGGTGTGGGCTCGTTGCGCGCCGAAGTGCTGCGGATCCTTTCCGAAGGCGCTGTGACGGCCACCACGATGCCAACGGGCTCCACGCTGGAATGGATGGCCCTGCGGCGAGGCGGCCGTCCGACCATCATTCGCCGCGTGCGCTGGGACGGGCGCCGCCCGTTCCGGGCTTTCCAGTTCACGATCGACGATCGAACCGCCTTGTACACCTTCGTCGTGCCCGAGGATTGCGGCAACCTGGCGCTCGTGCGGCGTGATCCGAGCCCGCTCGCGGCTGCGGACGACGCGGCGCGTCGCGCGGAAGAGGCACGCCGGGCCGAGGAAGCGCGCAAGGCCGACGACGCCCGCAAGGCCGAATTGGCCGAGGAAGCCCGGAAGGCCGAAGAGGCCCGCAAGGCCGAGGAAGCGCGGAAAGCCGAGGAAGCACGCAAGGCTGAATTGGCCCGCCAGGCCGAGGCCGCGCGCCTCGCCGAGGAAGCCCGCAAGGCCGAAGAGGCCCGCCAGGCCGAGGCCGCGCGTCTCGCCGCTGAAGAGGCGGCGCTGAAGATTCGCCCGTTCTTCATGGGCTTCGTGGGCAAACAGCAGCGTCAGTACGACGCCACCGACCCGGCCGACGTGGGCCGCGATACCAACCCCGTCCTGGCTTTCGGCGACGCGTTGATCGGCGTGCGTGGCGGCATCTCGTATCGAATGACGGAGCACTGGCGGTTCAACCCGTCGATTGGCTTCGCGTTCAACGTGGAAGAAGCGTCGCGGTCGAGCCTGCTGGCCGACGCGGAGTTGCAGTACGCCTTCAAGCGCGGGCCCTACCTGGGCACGGGCATCACGCTGTGGGACTTCGCCCACAAAGACATCGGCACCTTGGGATGGCTGGGCACGGCCGGTTATCCCATTTGGAAGAACGACACCAAGAAGCATCAGCTGGATCTGAGCGCGGAGTGGCGCCAGTTCTTCGATCGCGGGAGCGACCCCGACGTGAACTACCAGTTCTGGGGCGGGGTGCGTTACCTGTTCAAGTAGAGCGATCGAACGCCCCTACGGGCTCCGGACGGCGGGGTGGCAGCAGTGCCATCCCGCCGTTTTGTGTTTTGAGCCCGCGTGGCGTGCGTGTCCTGCAGGAATCAATGCCCAAGGCTCAATGCTCAATGCCCAAAGGGGAATCCAGCATAATGACGGCCACGTGAAGCTTTCCGACATCGGCCCGGGCCTGCTGCTCGCGGCCACGGGCATCGGCGTCGGCGACATGGTGTCTTCGACCATCGCGGGCGCCGAGTACGGCCTGACGCTGGTGTGGGCGCTCGTCGCCGGCGTGCTCATCAAGTTCGCCATCACGGAGGGCGCGGCGCGCTGGCAACTGGCCACCGGCGTGACCCTCATCGAGGGCTGGCGCGATGCGCTGCCTCGGTTGGTCGTCGCGGCCTTCTTCGTCTACTTCGTCATCTGGAGCTACTTCGTTTCGAGCGCCCTGGTGACGGCCAGTGCCCTCGTGCCGGCGGCCATCGTCCCCGGGGTGCCGCTCCCCGTGTGGGGCGTCGTCCACGCGCTCGCCGCCCTGGCGATGGTGTGGATGGGGAGATACGAGCGGTTCCTCGCGATCATCAAGTGGTTCGTCGGGTTGAAATTCGGCGCCATCCTCGCGTCGGCCCTCCTCATCGTGCTGTGGTCGGGGGCCGACTGGTCCGCGACGGGCGCACGGTCCGAGTTCTCGACGGCCTACACGCTGTCGCTCATCGGCGGCGTGGGCGGCACGGTCACGCTCCTGTCCTACGGCTACTGGATGCGCGAGGCTGGTTGGAGCGGACGCGAGAAGCTGCCCGCGGCGCGCGCCGACCTGACCGTCTCTTTCTCCCTGGTGTTCATCTTCTGCGTCTCGATGATCTTCCTCTCCACGCAGATCGACTGGCAGGGCGCGATCCTGGACGAAGGGCCGCGGCTGTGCCTGATGCTCGCCGACCGGATCGGGCAGGAGATCGGTCCCGTGGGCCGCGCGGTGTTCCTGCTGGGTTTCTGGGGCGCTGCGTTCTCGTCGGTCCTCGGCGTGTATCACGGCGTGCCGTTTCTCTTCGACGACATGTTCCACGTCTGGCAGCGCAAGACGCCCGGTGGGCAACAGGGTGTCGCCTATCGCTCCTGGGCCACCTACCTTGCGTTGGCCGCGATGTCGTCGCTCGTCATATCGAGACCGGTGTGGCTGGTGTTCGCCTATACCGTCGTGGGCTCGATGTTCTTCCCCTTCGTGATCTCGACGCTCCTGTGGCTGAACAACTCCAGTCGCATGCTGCGAGACGCGCGCAACGGTCCGCTGGTCAACGGCGTGCTGGGTGCGGCGCTCCTCTTGTACGTATACCTCGCGTTCCGCTCGCTCCCGTCATAGGCGGACGCTCGATGCCGATGCTGCCGCTCTCGGTCCTGGATCTCGTGCCCCTTCGCGCCGGGTCCACATCCGCCGAGTCTCTGCACGAAGCGGTGGAGCTGGCGCGACTGGCCGAGCGGCTCGGCTTCACCCGCTACTGGTTCGCGGAGCACCACGGGATGGCCAGCGTCGCCAGCTCGGCGCCCGAGATCCTGATCGCGCACATCGCGGGTGCGACGACGTCGATGCGGATCGGGTCCGGCGGCGTGATGCTGCCGAACCACGCGCCGCTGCACGTCGCGGAGGTGTTCCACACGCTCGAGGCGCTCTTTCCTGGCCGCATCGACCTGGGGATCGGGCGCGCGCCGGGCACGGACCCCGCCACCTCGCGGGCCCTGCGGCCGTTCGACGCGGCGGAGTTTCCGAGCCAGGTCCGCGAGATGCAGGCGCTGTCCGCGGCATCGTTCCCGGCGGACCATGCCTTCGCGTCGGTGCGCGTCGTGCCCGCTGACGTCTCGCTGCCGCCCATCTGGGTGCTGGCCTCGAGCGGCGAGACCGCGGCATTCGCCGGGTCGCTGGGCCTCGGCTACGCCTTCGCGCGGCACTTCAGCCCCACGCCGCCAGGTCCGGCCATCCGCGCCTACCGCGACGCCTTTCGCCCGTCGCCACGGTTCCCGTCGCCGCACGTGGTACTCGGCGTGTCGGTGATGTGTGCGCCGACCGACGAGGAGGCCGACTACCTGACGCGGTCCTCCGACCTCGGCTGGTTGCGCCTGCACCGCCGCGAGTTCGCGCCGCTGCCGAGCCCCGAGGAAGCCACGCGGTATCCCTACTCCCCGCAGGAGCGCGTGGTGGTGGAGATGAACCGCCTCCGCCACTTCATCGGCACGCCGTCCAAGGTGGCCAGTCTCATCCGGCAGGTCGTGCAGGACACCCAGGTGGACGAAGTGATGGTGACCTCGATCATCTACGGGCAAGAGGAGCGGCGGCGCTCGTACGAACTGTTGGCCGGGGAGTGGGGACTCGTTCCGCGGACGCCGTGAGGCGGAGCCTCGCAAGCCTATGCCCCGAACGGCGCGATCTTGAAGAACTGCAGGAAGAACACCAGCGCTACGACGTAGCCGGTGACGGTAAAGGCCCGCGGGCGTCCGGTCGCCACGGCCAGCACGGCCGACGCGATGAGTCCCAAGCCGATGCCGTCGGCCACGCTGAAGAGCAGCGGGATGCCGACGAGCGTCAGCGCCGCGGGGACCGCGGTGGCGATATCGCGCATGTCGATTTCCGTCACGGCTTGCAGCATGAAGACGCCGACGAGGACCAGCGCCGGCGCCGTGGCCGCGGCCGGAATCGCGAGGATGAGCGGGGTCACGAAGAGCGCCAGCAGGAAGCACGCGGCGGTCGTGAGGCCCGTCAAGCCGGTGCGCCCGCCGGCTTCGACGCCCGACGCCGACTCCACGTAGCTCACCACCGTCGACGTGCCGAGAAGGGCGCTGAGGATCGCGGCCACCGAGTCGGCCACCAGCACGCGGCCGACGCCGGGCAAGCGGCCGTTCGCGTCCAGAAAGCCCGCGCGCCTGGCGACGCCCACCAGCGTCCCGATGTTGTCGAACATGTCCACCAGGAGCAGCGTCAGGATGAGCGGCAGCACGCGAAAGAACGACTCGGCGCTGGCCAGGAAGCCGAGATCCAACTGCAACAGCAGCGGCGCGGGCGACGCCGGTGGAGTCATCCAGGCGTCTGGGAGCGTGGTCACCACGCCGCCGTTCCCGTTCGGGACCAGCGTGCCGATGATGGTCGTCGCCACCATGCCGAGGACGATGGCACCCGGCACGCGGCGGGCCACCAGCGTTGCCGTGATCGCCAGGCCCAGCAGGCACAGCGCCGCCGGCCCGCTGGTGAAGTCCCCGTGTGTCACCAGCGTGGCTGGACTGGCGACCACCAGGCCACCGTTCCGCAACCCGATGAACGCGATGAAGAGCCCGATGCCGCCCGTGATGGCCAACGTCAAGGACTGGGGCAGCGCGTGGACGATACGCTCCCGGATTCCCGTCAGCGACAGCAGCAGGAACGCGCATCCGTTCACGAACACCATGCCGAGCGCCTGTTGCCACGGCACGCCCGCGCCCAGGCAGATCGTGTAGGTGAAGAACGCGTTGATGCCCATCCCCGGCGCCAGCGCCAGCGGGTAGTTGGTGAGGAGGGCCATCACCGTCGTGGCCGCGGCGGCGCTGAGGGCCGTCACGGTGACGAGCGCCGGGCGGTCCATCCCGGTCTCGGCCAGGATGCCCGGGTTGACAGCCAGGATATAGGCCATCGCGGCGAAGGTCGTCACGCCGGCCTGCAGCTCGCGGCCGACGGTGGTGCCGCGTGCCCGCAGCGCGAACCAGGTGGCGACAGTCACGCAGGCTTCGAGCCTTGTGCCTCGGAGATTCCCGGTCTACGCGCGCGACGTCACGTGCAGGATGGCCGGCGTCACGCGGCGCTGGACCGCGGCAAGGCCCGCGGGTTCGACCAGTTCCGGCATCGGCTTGGCCACGAACAAGCGCCGGGCCAGCCCCGCGATGAACCGGGCGCGATTTGCCGATCGCTGAACGCGCGCGCTGTCGGTGGCGATGCCCGTGTTGGCGTACATCTGCCGGTACAGCTTCGAGAGCAGCACGAACGCCAGCCGCGCCTTGACCGACTTGACGCACGTCGACCGTTCCCAGATCGCCGGCAGCGAGTAGAAGCGATCCCACGTCCGCTGCGTGCCCGCGCGGATCTCATCGGACGACAGCCGCGGATGCGGCGAGTAGATCTTGGGTCGCTTGTCGGATGGGATCAGCCAGTAGCGCGTCAGCGGGATGCCATCCACTTGTGGCCCGTTGACTTCTTCCTTCTCCCACTTCTCGAAATCGATCGTGCCGGGTAGCGGCGTCAACATCACGAACTGCGCGAATGTCACGCCGGCCTTCTGCGCCAGGTCAGCGGTGGCCGTGAACGTCTCCAGGTTGTCGGTGGGCAGGCCGAAGATGAACGAGCCCAGCACGTGCACGCCGTTGTCCCTGAACTTCTGCAGGCGCGAGACCAGCGCCGGCCCGGCGTCGTTGAAGTTCTTGAAGATGGCCTTGAGGCCCTCGGGTGTCACCGATTCCACGCCTACCAGCGCGCCCTTGATGTTGGCCTTCTTCATCGCCGCCAGGAACTCGAGGTCCTCGGCGGCCTCCATGGTGATCTGGGTGAAGAACACCATGTCCTTGGGCAGTTGCGCCAGCTGCTCCATCAGGTCGAACCGCTCCTGTCGCAGTTCCTTGAGCTCGTTGTAGCGGCGCTTGTCCTCGCGGCGATCCGCCATCGCCAGGTCTTCAACGGTGACCGGATAGAAATTGTCGTCGGCCAGCAGCACGAACCGGAAGCCCTTGCGCCGCAGCTCGACGACCTCGCGTACGACGGCCGCCACGTTACGCTGCCGCGGCGTTTGCCCATCGGTACGCCAGACCGAGCAGAACGAGCAGTGCTTGGGGCAGCCGCGGACGGTCTGCACCGACGCCCACATGTAGCGATCCGCCGGCAGCAGGTCCCACCGGGCCGGCGAGAAGGATTCGCCGTCCAATCGGCCGCCGTCATAGCGCGGCTGCGGCGCCCCGACGGCGCAGTCGGCCAAGACCTTCGCAAAGACGCGGTCGCCGTCGCCGCTGACGACGGCGTGTGCCTGGCCGTGTTCCCGCACTTCATCCGGAAAGAGCGTGGAGTGAATCCCGCCGTACACGACCCAGGCTCCCGCCGCGCGAGCTTTCTTGCCGATGTCGTAGCCGCGAAGCGCGTTGGCCGTGTGGATGCCGATGCCGACGACGTCACCAGGTTTCACGACCGTCGTGTCGAACTGCTCCAGCGTCTCGTCGACGATGACCGGCGTGCCGTACGTTTCCGGCGTCGCGGCAGCCAGGACGAACAGCCATCGCGGCGTGATGACGGCGGTGCCGAAGGACAAGTGGCTCGGGTTGACGAGGTACACGCGCACTCAGGACTCTCCTCGGAAAGGCTGACTGAAGACTAGAAGGACCGTGAAATGTTCTTCGCCATGCGGGTGAAGAACCCAGCCGTTGTCACGGCCCCTTTCTGGGATGTGCGACCGATCCGTTCGCCCGCGTCCGCCGCGGCGTTCCACACGTCTTTGGAATTCGATGTGGTCAAGTTTTCTCGGGCGTCAGCGGGGCCGCGCGGCTGGGCCGCTGGTTCGTGGCCGCCCGGCGATTGCAGCAGCGCGGGGACCAGCGGCACGCTGAACGCGGGGAGCGGTTGCGATGGCAGCGCGACCTGACCCGCGTCGCCCGCCACGTCGTTCGTTGAAGGACTGCTCGCCCCGGCGGCCAACTGGTCGAGCGCAGCGGTGTCCGGCACGGCGCCGCCGCCGCCTTCGCGCGCGGACCGCGTATGTGGAGCGTGTGTCTCGACGATGGCCGTCACAGAGTTGACCGGACTGCCTGACGACGTGAGGATCGCCGGCGCTTGCACCGCACCGGCCAGTGCCACCCGGGACCGGGCCTCGAGGAGCGCTGCCGATGCGATCGCCGAGCTGAAGACGCGCACGTCGCCCACCCACAGCGCCAGGATGACGAGCGGCGCGACGAACGTCGTCGTGGCCCGCCGGGACGCGCCCACCGTGCGCCCGTCCCACGCGAGTACCTGCAGCACGCGGCGCCGGAGCCGGCCCGATGCGCCGACCGCGCCGACGGCCAACCGCGCGTCGCGCGGCGCGTGAGTGAGGGTAGCCAGATACGTCAGGCACGCCGCGTAGGCACGCGGGGCGCCGGTCGCCGCGACCACCATTTCGTCGCAGGCCATCTCGCGCTCGAGGTGAATCTGTCGATTCGTCCACCACACGGCGGGATGCCAGCCCACCAGGGTTCGCAGCAGTTGCTGCACCAGTGTGGCCCGGGCGTCCTTGCGGACGACGTGCGCCCACTCGTGGACGACCACCTGGTCCAACTGGGTTTTGGAGAGCTGTTCGAGCAAAGCCGGGTGCACGGCGATGATTGGGGAGCCCAAGCCTAGCACGGCCGCTGCCCGTACGTCGGTCGAAGCGGCCAGCCGGACGCCGGCCTGCGAGAGGCGCGTTTTCGTGGACGGATCCAGGCCCGCAAGGACCGGCTCGGGGACGGGCAGGCACCTGCGCCGTGCCTTTCCCAAGGCCCGCACCGCGGCGACAAGTCCTACCAGGCGGCCACCGATCCACAAGGCGGCCAACGCCCCCAGCACCAGTGGCGCATTCCACGCCGCGTGCGGCACCGCCAGGAGGCCGGAACCGGCAGCCTCCCCCAGGCGCCCCTCGATCGCTGATGGCAGGACGGTCCACAGAATGGGCACGACCGGCAGACAGACGATCACCCACAGCGCCGCCCAGTGGACCAGGTACCGCGTGTGTGCGTGCGCGGGCCCCAGAAGGCGCAGCCCGACGGAGGTGGCGACGGCCACCGTCACGCCTTGGGTCATCCAGTTCAGGAGGGCTTCGATCACGGGTCGATGGGCTCAGGAGGTTTCGATGAGCTTCTTCAGCCGTTCCAATTCGGCCGGGTCGATCTCCTCGTCGTCGAGGACGTTGGAGACGAGCAGGCTGGGGGAGCCGTCGAAGAGCCGGCCGATCAGGTGCCGCAGCGCGCGCCGGCGGGCCTGCCGTTCGTCGACGAGCGGGTGAAACACGAACGCCCTGGCCACCTTGTCGTGGGCGACGTATCCCTTCTGTTCGAGGATGCGCAGCATCGTTTGGACGGTGCTGTAGGTCAGCGCGTACTGCTCCCGGAGCGCCGCCACCACGTCGGCCACCGTGGCGGACTGCAGTCGCCACAGCACCGCCATCACGCGGGCCTCTCCGTCGGTGAGTGCTACTGCCGATTGTCGTGCCATCGCCTCAAGTCTTAAATAGTTAAGACAGGCGAGACTCTACCAGCGGGCGAGCCGAGCCGTCAATGAAAACATTAAGAGTTCGCGACCCGGTCCCGTAACCGTGGCATAAGATACGGTGATCGTGCCCGCCACCGCCGATCTCAGCCAACTCCTCCACGACGTCTTGACCAGCCGGGTCTACGACGCGGCGCGCGAGACGCCGCTCGAAGCGGCGCCGCGGCTGTCGCAGCGCCTCGGCCACGAGGTCCTCTTCAAGCGCGAGGACCTCCAGCCGGTGTTCAGCTTCAAGTTGCGTGGGGCCCACAACAAGATCGCGCATTTGACCGAAGCCGAACGGGCGCGCGGCGTGATTGCGGCCAGCGCCGGCAACCACGCCCAGGGGGTGGCCTATTCGGCCAAGCAGTTGAATCTGCGGGCGACCATCGTGATGCCGCAGACCACGCCGCAGATCAAGGTGGACGCCGTGCGGGTGCTCGGCGCCGAGGTGGTGCTGGTCGGCGACACCTACAACGAGGCGCAGGCCCACTGCGACATGCTGATCGCCCAAACGGGCATGTCCTTCGTGCACCCCTTCGACGACCCGCTGGTCATCGCGGGGCAAGGCACCATCGGCGCCGAGATCCTGCGGCAGCGCCAGGGCCAACTATCCGCCGTGTTCGTGCCGGTGGGCGGCGGCGGGCTGATCGCGGGCATCGCCGGCTACATCAAGGCCCTGCGCCCCGACGTGCGCATCATCGGCGTGGAGCCCTTCGAAGCCGACGCGATGTACCAGTCGTTGAAGGCCCGCGGCCGGGTGAAGCTGGACCACGTGGGCATCTTCGCGGACGGCGTGGCCGTGCGCGAGGTGGGCGCGCGCACGCTGCCGATTGCCATGCAGACGGTGGACGAGGTGGTGCGTGTCAGCAACGACGAGATGTGCGCGGCGATCAAGGACATCTTCGACGACACGCGGTCCATCATGGAACCGGCGGGCGCGTTGGCCGTGGCCGGGTTGAAGACGTGGGCCGCGCGCGAGGGCACGACCCCCGGACAGACCGTGGCCGCCATCCTCAGCGGCGCCAACATGAACTTCGACCGGCTGCGCTTCGTGGCCGAGCGGGCCGAACTGGGCGAGGCCCGCGAATCGCTCCTTGCGATCTCGCTGCCCGAGCGCCCCGGTTCGTTTCGGGCGTTCTGCGCGGTGCTGGGCCGCCGGGTCGTCACCGAGTTCAACTACCGGCTCAGCGGGCGCGAGCAGGCGCACATCTTCGTCGGCATCGCCACGCAGTCGCGGAAGGACGGTGCGGCGCTCGCCGCGCAGTTGACCGCGGCCGGGTACGAGGCCACCGACCTGACCGACAACGAGATGGCCAAGCTGCACGTCCGCCACATGGTGGGCGGGCGCGCACCCGACGTGCGCAACGAGCGGCTGTGCCGCTTCGAGTTCCCCGAACGTCCGGGCGCCTTGACACAGTTCCTGGAGAAGCTGGGCGGCCGCTGGAACATCAGCCTCTTCCACTACCGCAACCATGGGGCCGATTTCGGCCGCGTGTTGGCCGGCTTCGAGGTAGGCGACGCCGACCTCCCGGCGTTCGAGTCGTTTCTCGACGAGCTGGGCTACCCCTATACCTCCGAGCACGAGAACCCGGCGTATCAGTTTTTCCTGGGCTGATCAGCGGGTGACGCACGAGCCCTTCATGCGGGAAGCGCTGGAGGAGGCCCGTCGGGCCGCGGCGGCGGGGGAAGTGCCCGTCGGCGCCGTGCTGGTGGCTGGCGGCGAGATCCTCGCTCGCGGCTACAACCAGCCGATCGCCAGCCTGGACCCCACGGCCCACGCCGAAGTGTGTGCCCTCCGTGCGGGCGCGCGCGCCATGCGCAACTATCGATTGGTCGACACGACGCTTTACGTCACCATCGAGCCGTGCTTGATGTGCGTGGGCGCGCTGGTTCATGCGCGCGTGCGGCACGTGGTCTTCGGCGCGGCCGAGCCCAAGACCGGTGCCCTGGTGTCTGCCGTTCGTGGATCCGAGCTGCCGGGTCTCAACCACCGGTTCGAGGTGACCGGTGGGGTGTGCGAGGACGAGTGTCGCGCCCTGATGCAGGCGTTCTTCAAAGAGCGCCGGCAGCCGTAAGGGTTCGCGCGAGCCCTTAAAGGCGTGTGAGGAGGATGTGATGCGTGGTGCGATGCTGTTTGCGGCCGGGCTCTTTGCGGGGTTGGCGGTGCATGTCGGGTTGGCGCAGGGCGCCAACAGTGCCAACAGTACTGTCGTGATGATGAACCACGTCGGCATCAACGTGCCGAATATCCCCGAGGCGATCACGTACTACACACAGAAGATGGGCTACAAGGAGGCCTTTCGCGTCAATGACGACAAGGGACAGCCGCGCCTGGTCTACATGCAGATCAGCAAGAGCACGTTCCTCGAGTTGAACCAGGCCAACGCGCAGCGGCCCGCCGGATTCACCCACTACGGACTCCACGTGGACAACGTGGCCGCGGCCGTGGCGACGTTCAGGGCGAACGGCGTGACGGTGAGCGACACCAACGTCAGCGACACGAAGGCGATCCTGGCCAACATCACCGATCCGTACATGGGCCGGATCGAGCTGGCCGAGCTTCCGCCGGATTCCTTGCACTCCAAGGCCATCCAGAGCTGGAGATGACCGGGCGGGACACGATGGGCGTCTCGGGTAGCGTGCGGCTCGCGTGGGTGGCGTCGATTGTCGGCGCGTGGATGGTGCTGCAGAGTACCGGCGTTCAGACGCAGCAGCGGGGAGGCACCGCGCGGACGGACGCGGTGGCCCCTATCAACCGCGGCGCCAACCCGTATCGTGTCGTCCGGGATTGGGCACGCCTGGATGTGGAGGCACGGCCGTGGGGCGGTTCCAACGGCGTGGCCATCGACCGGGACGGCAGATCGGTATGGGCGACCGACCGATGCTCACCGGGGACGACGCCGGGATGCCTGGGCAGCAAGGGGAATCCGGTTCACCACTTCGACGAGTCGGGGAAGGAGATCCGAAGCTTTGGCGGCGGCATGTTCGTGTGGCCGCACGGCATCCACGTCGATCGCGAGGGCAACGTGTGGGTGACGGACTCGCGCGCGCCCGGCGTCGAAGACCTGAAGAGGTTTCCCGGCGAGGACAAGAAGGGCAGCGTCGTCGTCAAGTTCAGTCCAGACGGCACGGTCCTGATGACGCTGGGAACACCGGGCGTGAGGGGAAATCCCCCGGCCGCGCTGACGGACCCGACCGACGTCGTGACCGACGCGTCGAACGGCGACGTCTACGTGGCGGAAAGCCACACGGACGTCGCCGATCCCAACCTCGTCGGCCGCATCTCGGTGTTCGACAGGAACGGGACGTTCCTCCGAACCATCGGCCGAACCGGCACGGGGCCGGGCGAGTTCCGCACACCGCACGCGTTGGAGTTCGATTCGCGCGGCCGGTTGATCGTCGCCGATCGCCACAACCACCGCATCCAGATCCTCACGAAGGCCGGGGCGTTCGTCGGCGAGTACGATGAGTTCAGCCGGACCAGCGGCCTGGCCATCGACGGCAACGACGTGATCTACACGGCCGATTCCGAGTCGTCCGAACGAACGCACCCGGGCTGGCAGAAGGGGATCCGGATCGGGAGTCTGACGGACGGCAAAGTGACGATCTTCATCCCGCCGCACGCGGCGCCCAATTCCGCCGACGGCGCCATGGGCGAGGGGATCGCCATAGACGCCGCCGGCAACATCTACACGGCCGAGGCGCAGCTGAGGGGCATCACCAAATACGTGAAGCCGTAGCTCAGTTCGCGGCGAAGCAGTAGAAGTACCCGTTGCCGCCGGTGCCCACCAGGTTCTCCTGGCTGCAGCCCTTGGAGGCGTGGGCGGAGTTCCACGACGACGGGTTGGTGCCGCCCCCTTGCCGATCGTGGTGACCCACCAGCGCGCTCCCCGTGGTGGCGCTCGTCCAGTTGTTGCAGGTGGTGTCGTCGGTACCCTCGCCCGCCCGCCCGTCCAGGCCCGACCCCGTGAGGATGTCGTGTGTGTTCGGCGTGTCGCCGCGACCGTTGACGACCGTGCCTTTCTCGGTGAGCTGGGTTTCCTTCGTCAGGTTGTTCTTGTCCGAGTGCAGGTCGTCCACGTCCCTGGCGATCATGACGCCCTTGGCGTTGTACCAGGGACCCGTGCCGATGCGATTGCGCGCGTGGATTGCCGGAGCCTGCGGTCTGGCCTGGGTGCTCAGATACGCCCGCCAGGCTCTCGAGGCGCTGGCTCCGGCCTGGGCGGCCAGCACACCGCAGTGCGAGTCGGCCGCCAACAACCCGCCCAGGTTGCCGCCCTTGCCCGATCCGGCGCTGGTGATGAAGAAGCTCATTTGCGCCGCAGGCTGCTGGGCCTGGGCCGCGACTCCGACGAAACCGGTGATGCCTCCGACAAGCGCCAGTGTGAGGGCGCTCTTCGCAACCCGACGCGAGTTCATGGTGGTCTCCCTTCTCGTTGACGCGACTGCTGCCGCCAGCCGGTCGTGAGGGAGAAGCTAATGCGATCGACGGGTGTCGATCAAGGGGCGACGATCTCCAGCAACTCGATCTCGAAAACCAATGCCGCCCCGCCGGGGATCGCCTGGTTGCCGCCGTCGCCGTACGCCAGATCGGACGGGCAGACCAGGCGGGCCTTGCCGCCGACTTTCATGCGCTGGACACCTTCCGTCCAGCACTTGATCACGCCGCCCAGCGGGAACTGGGCCGGTTCGTTGCGTGCGTAGGAGCTGTCGAACTCCGTGCCGTTTGTCAGGGTGCCGCGGTAGTGCACCTTCACCGTGTCGCTCGACGTCGGGGACTGGCCCGCGCCCGCCGTCATCTCGGTGTAGACGATTCCGGAATCGGTCCTGACGGCGCCCGTCGCGGCGGCCGCCTTGTCGAGATATGCGGCCGATGCCACCTTCTCGCGAGCGGCCACGCGCTGGGCGCGTGCGCCCGCGAAGGGCTGGACCCTGGGTCCCCACTCGTCGAGCGTCAGTGCAGGCTTGCCTGCCGCGGCGTCGCTGAGCGCGCGCTTGACGATCTCCAGCTCGGCTGGACTGAGATCGAACTGCTGAACCGAGCGCTGCACCAGAAGGCCGAGGGCGTAGACGGTCTTCTGATCATCGGTGAGCAGCGCGCCAGCGGCCGGCGCCGCCGGTTTCCGCGTGGCCGGCCGCGGCGCCGCGGCGCCGGGCGTGGCGGGCGTTTGCACCGCGGGCTTCGACGTGGGCGCCGGAGCTTTCGGAGCGGGCGTCTGCGCGAACACGACGGCCGGCAGGAGGATCAGAATCGAAGCCAGGCGAGACATTGAGCCAGACTAACACAGGCGTTTCCTTACGATCGCGTGGTCCTACCGCGGACCCTTCGAGACGGCTACCAGCGTGTCCGGCTTCTCCCAGTGCTGTCTGGGGGCCAGCTGCCCGCTGCCTGGCGGCGCGGTGATCGTCCCACCCTCGTAGACCACTTCGCCGCGCCGGATCGTCACGACCGGCCAGCCCGTGATCTCCCAGCCCGAGAAGATCGAGAACTTCGCGTTCGACAGCTGATCCTCGTCCCGGACCGTTCGCTTCAGGTTCGGATCCCAGATGGCGAGGTCGGCATCGGAGCCGACGGCAATCGTGCCCTTGCGAGGATACAGGCCGAACAGCTTCGCGGGGTTGGTGGAGGTCAGGCTCACCATCTGCTCGAGGGTGATCCGCTTGCTGCGTACGCCTTCGGAGTAGAACAGCGGCAGGCTGACCTGCAGGTAGTTGCCGGCGGCGCGCACGTTGGTGATGTCCACGGACGGGTCCATCTTCTCGGCGCGCGTATAGGACACGTGGTCCGTCGCCATCACCTGGATGCTGCCCCTGGCCATTCCCTGCCACAGCGCGTTCTTGTCGCTGGGGTCACGGAGCGGCGGCACCCCGGTGTAGATCCGGCCGTCCGGCTGGTCGAAGCGCTCCTTTGTCAGGTGGATGTACAGGATCCGCGTTTCGACGAACACCGGGAGGCCTCGAGCCTGGGCGGCCTCGGTGACGCGCAGCGCCCGCTCCGAGGACAGGTGGACGATGTAGATCGGGGAGCCGGTCACCTCGCCGATGCCCACGCAGCGTTGTGTCGCCACCTCTTCAGACGCGACGGGGCGGCTCTCGGGGTAGTACTTGATGTCGCGATGCCCCTGGGCCACCAGGCGCTCGATCATCGTTTCGTTGATCGCGGCGTCTTCGCAGTGCAGCATCGTCATCGCGCCGGCCTGGCCGGCGTTGCGGATGAGGCGCATGAACCCCGCGACGTTCTGGTCGAACCCCTGGCGCGAGGTGAAGATCTTCAACGTGTAGCCCTTCGCGATCGCGCTGACGGCCTCCGGCGTGACCTTCGTCGGGTCGGTGACGGTGGCGTGCAGCAGCACGTCCGCGATGGCCTCCTTCTTGACGACCGCGGTGGCCTTGTTCAGCGTCGTCAGCAGGTCTTCACCGGGCACCTGCGTGATGAAGTTGGCGATGGTCGTGATGCCGCCGGCCAGCGCGGCGCGCGATCCCGTGGCGTAGTCGTCGGCGCCCACCATTCCCTGCCGCGGGCCCAGGTGGACATGTGGGTCGATGCCGCCCGGCAGCACGAGCTTGCTCCGGGCATCGATCTCGCGTGCCCCGGCGCTCGTCACGTTCCGGCCGATCTGGGCGACCAGGCCGTTGCGCACCAGGATGTCGCCCTGTGTGCGACCGGTGGCGGTGACGATCAGTCCGTTCCGGATGATCAGGTCCGTCGACGGTTGCGCGACGAGCGCGGCCGTCAGGGCCAGGACTAGACCGAGCACGCCAGCTCCAACGGCCAACGACGCGGGTAGTTGCGTACGAGGGACCGCGCGCCTCACGTTCATCTGCTGCATGTGCCTGCCACTTCGTGGACTCGATCCGCTCTTCAAGGTGTACACCCTTCAAGAGCAACAGGCGTGCCGCCGGATGCGATGACTGGTCATGTCCGGGCGTTCCTGTGAATCGCCTGACATCACGGGATCCGCGCGCGTGCCCGCTGCAGAGGTCCGCGGCGTGAGTGCCGAACAGCAGTGTTCACCTGCTCGCGTGAAGGCGCACAGAAGCGTAGCTTCCCGGCTGGCGCCACGGCTCGTGTTCGATGGACGCCGCCGCGCGCGCGCTGAATTGCGGCACATCACGCGAGTTCCCCGGTGCGCGGCCGTTCGGCAACGGAATTGCTGAAGGGGCGGCAGGGGGGACACGTGATCGCATCGACCTCGAGCACGGTGAGTGGACGGATGACCAGCGGAGCCTTGTCGGCTGCCGTGGCTGCGGTGCTGCTGGCAGTTCTGATCGCGGACCCGGCCTACGGGCAAACCGCGCCGGCGGGCGCGCGCGGCCGCAGGGCCACAGCGCAGCCGTTTCGCGTCGAGGAGGCCAGCATCGCGGACCTGCATCGTGCCATCCAGCAGGGCAGAACGACGTGCACGGCCGTGGTGCGCGCCTATGTGGATCGGGCCCGCGCCTACAACGGCGTCTGCACGCAGTTGGTCACGCCCGATGGCGCTCCAATAGCCTCCGCGTCTGGCGTCGTGCGTGCGAAGGCCCCGCTGGCGTTTCCGACGGCCACGACCGCCGTGTCGAAAGTGCTGCCGTCGTTCGCCGAATACGCCGGGCTGCCGCTGGAGTACGGCCGGATGGAGCCCACGCGGTCCGATCCGTCCGCGCAGCAGCAGTTCGGCATGGTGGTGGGCGTACCAGACGTCCGGCAGGTCAACGCGCTCAGCACGCTGAACCTGCGCGGCGAACGTTCGGTGTCGTGCAAGGCCAGCTGCGACGCGCCGCTGTCGGCCGGCCCGCTGCCGGCGAGCTGCCCGGCCACCTGCAACGCCCTGCGGGCGCTGCCCGACGCGCTCGAACGGGCGGCGCAACTCGACGCCACTTACGGCCGTACCCCGGATCTCGGCAAGCTCCCGATGTACTGCGTGGCCTTGTCGTTCAAGGACGTCTACGACACCAAGGACATGAGGACCACGGGCGGCGCGGACGTCGCCTACGCGATGGACGTGCCGTCGACGGACGCCACGATCGTGTCCGAGCTGCGGGACAAGGGCGCGATCATCTACGCGAAGGCCAACCTCGCCGAGTACAACGGTGGGAGCGGCAACCCGGGCGGCGACGCCAAGGCCACGGTTCGCGACTTCGGCGCCGGTGGTTCACGCAGCTCGTGGGCCGGCACCCCCTGCAATCCCTACGACACGACGCGTGAGACCGGCGGGTCCAGCTCCGGCTCTGCCGCGGCGGTCGCGGCCAACCTCTCTGCGTGCTCCGTCTGCGAGGAGACGGGCGGGTCCTGCCGTCAGCCGGCCTGGCGCAACGGCGTGGTGGCGCTGGTCACGACGAAAGGGTTGATGCCGTATGGCGGTGCGATCGGCGCCGATCCGTTCCTCGACCGTGCCGGCATCCAGTGCAAGACCGTCAAGGACGCCGCTCTCGTGCTCGACGCGATGCGCAACCCGACGCGCGGCTACTTCGACCCGCGCGACATCTACAGCGCGATGCCGAAGGCGCTCGTGTCCACGCGCCCGTACGCCTCGTACACCGTGGACGCGGTGGCGCGCGGCGCCAAGCCGCTGGCGGGGCTCCGTGTCGGCATCGTCCGCGAGTACATGGTCAAGCACAGCGCCAACGACGTCGCGATGAGCGATCACGTGGACCAGGAGATCAAACATGTACTGCGCGACCGGCTCGGCGCGACGCTCATTGAGACGACCGACCCGCTCTATCCGGACGACCCGACGGTCCCCAACGTGACCTATGGTTTTCAGCAGGCGCTGGCCGAGGTGCTGCCGTTCCACATGCCGGAGCTGCTACGAGACGCGGACGCCAAGGGCAACCTGACATACGGGGTGCCCGGGTTCGACGTGACCACGCGCGACTACATGGTCAAGGCCGCCGAAGGGTTGGCGCCGTGGAGCGCCGCGTTGAACATCCGCACCATCAACACCGGGCCGGCGTCGGCCAGCTTCAGCTTCCACCTGGCGCAGTACCTGCTGCGCCGGGGCGACCCCGACGTGAAGGACTGGGCCAGCCTCAACGAACGCGCCAAGTACTACACCCAGGCGCGTGCCGTCGCGATGAAGAACTGGGAGGGCAAGGTGGATCTGGTCACCGCCGGACTGACCCAGGACATGAAGATGCGCGAGGTGATGCGGCTCGTCATCGCGAAGGTGATGCAGCAGAACGACATCGACGTGCTGGTCAACCCCACGACGACGATCCCGCCGACGCGGATCGGGCACGCCAGCCAGCCGGTCGTCAACGGGCGCACGCTCGGGCGGTTCCCGACCAGCGCCAACGTCGGCATCCCGGAGATCACCGTGCCGGCCGGCTTCAACAGCGTCGTCTACGAGCCGTCGTTCGCGCTGAACGCCGCGCGCGACGGCTTCGCCAGCGAGGCCAACGAGACGCGCCGGTCGGTCGTCGAGGCGCCGCTGCCGGTCGGCATCTCGTTCTGGGCAGGCGTTGGGGAAGAGCCGGTGCTGCTGAAGGTGGCGTCGGCGTACGAGGCGGTCACCAGGCATCGTGTGGCCCCGAAGGCGTTCGGCCCGGTCAACGCGGGCCCTCGTGTCGAACGGCCCACGGGCGCCGCGGCGACAGGGACGCGCTGACGTGCACGACGCTCGACGAATATGTGCCCGCGGTCCGCTTCCGTGGACAAACGTGTCCACGTGCGGCGAACTCGGGCGGCCATCGACCTCCAGGCGTTCACCCACACGCGTGGGTGCGGTCGATGCGATGGCCACGCCCTTTGAAGAAACAGGACATCGCTGTAGCGGACTTTCGTGATTCACACGAATCCGTCGGCATGGACAGCGCCGAAGAGACCGACCGAACACCACGCGAACCGTTCCCTAACCGCTTGTACCGCGCGCGGTTACGCACGGCCACACGAACGGCGCCCGAGGCGCGCGGCGTGGCCAGTGCCTTGCTGTTTAACCTAGCGAGGCTGCGCCTCTGACAACGAGCATGCAGGCTCCGCCTCGCTAGAGCAGTGTCTTTTGGCCCCGCTCCGCGGGGCGGAGAAAACTTGACTCATTTGGTTGGAATTTTTAGTAGTCAAGTTTTCTGGTGAATTCGACCCAGCTGCCAGCGGCGGTCCGCTGGCCTGGGGAAAGGACTCTCATGTCGTTCCGGTGTTCACGCCTGGGCCCGCAGGCCCTGCTCGGCTTCGCGGTTCTCGTCGGCGCGGTGATCGGCGCTGCGTCGTGCACGACGCGCACCGAGCCCGTCAAGGTCGGCATCCTGCATTCGCTGACCGGCACGATGGCGATCTCGGAGACGTCGCTCCGGGACGTCGTCCAGATGGCCATCGACGAGATCAACGCGACCGGTGGCGTGCTCGGCCGGCCGATCGAGGCCGTCGTCGTCGACCCGGCCTCCAACTGGGATCTGTTCGCCGAGAAGGCGCGTGAGCTGCTGACGCGCGAACAGGTGGCCGTGGTCTTCGGCTGCTGGACGTCGGTGAGCCGGAAATCGGTGCTGCCGGTTTTCGAGTCACTGAACGGCTTGTTGTTCTACCCGGTGCAGTACGAGGGGGAGGAGATGAGCCCGAACATCTTCTACACCGGCGCGACGCCGAACCAGCAACTCGTTCCTGCGGCGGAATTCATGATGAGCGCCGCCGGCGGCTCGAAGAAGAAGTTCTACCTGCTCGGTACCGACTACGTGTTTCCGCGGACGGCCAATCGGATCCTGAAGGCCTATCTGCTGTCGGTGGGCGTACCCGAAGCGAACATCGTCGAGGAGTACACGCCGTTCGGCCACGCCGACTACCAGACGATTGTGGGCAAGATCAAGGCGTTCGGCGCCGCCGGCGACGCGGCAGTCCTGTCCACGATCAACGGCGACAGCAACGTCCCGTTCTACAAGGAGTTCTCCAATCAGGGCCTGACGGCCTCCACGGTACCCGTGATGGCCTTTTCAGTGGCCGAGGACGAGCTGCGGTCCATCGAGACCGAGCACCTGGTGGGACATCTGGCAGCCTGGAACTACTACCAGTCGGTGGAGACGCCCGAGAACCAGAAGTTTGTGGAGGCGTTCAAGGCCTTCGCGGCCGCCAAGGGCCTGCCAGGCGGGCGTGACCGCGTCACCGACGACCCGATCGAAGCGGCCTACTTCGGTGTGTATGTCTGGAAGGCCGCGGTCGAGCAGGCGCAGTCCTTCGAGGTGGCCAAGGTGCGCGACGCGGTGCTGGGCCTGGAGTTCGCCGCGCCAGGTGGCCCGAAGAAGATGCACCCGGAGAACCATCACACGTTCAAGCCGGTCTACATCGGCCGCATCCGCGCCGACGGCCAGTTCGACGTCATTTCGTCGTCGAAGGGGCTGATCGAACCCGAGGCGTTCAGCCGTTACCTGAAGAGCACGCCCACGTCATGACCCCCGACGACGGTGTGCTCTGGCTGCGCCTGGCCCAGCACACGTTCGCGGGCCTGTCCCTCGGGAGCATCCTCGTCCTCTTGGCGCTGGGGCTGTCGATCACGTTTGGCCTCATGCGCGTGATCAACCTGGCCCACGGCGAGTTCATGATGATCGGCGCCTACACCGCCTACGCCACGGCCGAAGTGTTCGGCGCCTACGCCCCCGCGTCGATGTTCGACGTCTACTACGCGCTGGCGCTGCCGCTGGCCTTCCTGGTGGCCGGCGCCGTGGGGTGGCTGTGCGAGATCGCGATCGTCCGTCACTTGTACGGCCGGCCAATCGAGACGCTGTTGGCGACCTGGGGCATCAGCCTCGTGCTGATCCAGGCCACGCGGATGCTCTTCGGCGACACCACCTCCTTCACGCCGCCGCGGTTTCTCCAAGGCGGGTGGGACGTCGCGCCGGGGCTGGTGCTGCCGCTGAACCGGCTGTTCATCATCGCCGTCTGCGTCGTCACGGTGTGCGCGGTCCTGTTCCTGGTGCACCGCACGCGCTTCGGGATCCTGCTGCGCGCGACGACGCAGGATCGTCCGATTGCCGCGGCGCTGGGCGTGCCGACGCGGCGTCTGGACGGCATGACGTTCGGCCTTGGGGCCGGGCTGGCCGGACTGGCCGGGGCCGTCGTGCCGCTCTACGACAAGCTGAACCCCAACATGGGCCAGAGCTACGTCGTGGACAGCTTCATGGTGGTAGTCGTCGGCGGCGTCGGCAAGCTGACCGGGGCGGTCGTCGTGGGCGGTGGCCTCGGGTTTCTGACGAAGTACATCGAGCCGTTTCTCGAGGCCGTATACGGCAAGCTGGCCGTGCTGGGGCTGATCGTGCTGTTCCTGCAGTGGCGGCCGTCGGGGCTCTTCCCCGAGCGCGGCCGGCTGGCGGAGGAGTAAGGTGAGCCTCGGCGTACCGGGCGCGGCGGATGCCCTGGTGTCGCGGTTGCGCACCCGCGCCGTCCTGGCGCTGCTGGTGATCTTCGGCGTCGTCGTGCCCGTCCTGGCGCTTGCCGGCGCCATCGACGCGTATGCGCTGAACCGGCTCGGACGCTACCTGTGCTTCGCGATCGTGGCGCTCGGCATCGACCTCATCTGGGGCTATGCCGGCGTGTTGTCGCTGTGCCACGCGTTCTTCTTCTGCCTCGGCGCCTACGCGATGGGCATGCACCTGAGCTTGCCCGGCGCCGGCGGCGACGTGCGGCCCGAGTACAACAACATCCCGCAGTTCTTCTTCTTCAACGGTGTCGAAGCGTTGCCCGCGTGGTGGGAGCCGTTCGGATTCCTGCCCGTGGCGGTCGTGGTGGGGCTCGTGCTTCCAGCCGCCGTGGCCGGCGTGGTGGCGTTCGTGATCTTCCGCAACCGGGTTCGCGGCGTCTACTTTTCGATCCTCACGCAGGCGGTGGCCTGGGGCGCGTTCCTGGCGTTCTCGCGCAACGAGCTGTTGCTCGGCGGCACCAACGGCCTGACCAACTTCTACAAGCCGCTGAACTCGGACCCGTACTGGATCGTGGCGCTCTATCTGATGACGCTCGCCGCGCTGGCCGGCGCGTTCCTGGCCTGCCGCGCGCTCGTCGAGTCCCGCGCGGGCCGCGTGCTGGTGGCGATTCGCGACCAGGAGTCGCGGCTACGGTTCATGGGTTACCGCCCGGACTTGTACAAGGCCGGCGCCTTCGCGTGCGCGGCGCTGCTGGCCGCGGTGGGGGGACTTCTCTACGCGCCGCAGAACGGGATTGTCACGCCCAACGTGATGCGCGTCGAGGACTCGATCTGGATGGCGATCTGGGTGGCCGTCGGTGGTCGCGGCCGTCTCTGGGGCGCGGTGGCCGGGGCACTCGTCGCCAACGTGACCTACGCGATGCTGACGTCCGACGTGCCACGGGTGTGGCCGTTCGTGCAGGCGGCGCTCTTCCTGACGGTGCTGGTGTATCCCGACGGCGTGTCGCAACTGTGGATCAAGCTGGAGCAGGAAGTGCGTGGCGGGGGGCGTGTCGGCCGGGCGCTCGTGGCCTTCGCGTTCCTGATGTTGTTCCTGCTCGTGGACCGGATGGCCCTGCTGCCGCGCGCGTTGTCGCTGACCGAGTTCGCGGGGATTCAGTCGAAGTACTGGATCGCGTTGGTTGCGACCGCGGGGATCGGCTGGGCACCGGTAGCGCCGACCGCCGTGCCGCTGCTCGCGATCACGGGAGTGGTGGCCGGCGAGGCGCTGGGCCTGCTGCCGACCGGCGCGCGGACGCTCAAGTACATCGTGCTGGCCACCGCATTCGCCTGGTACCTCGCCCGCGAGACCGGCTTCATCACGCGCGTGCCGGCGCGCCCGTGGCGCGTGCGGCCCGCGGGGTCGAGTGGATGACGCGGACGGACTCCGGCAATCCGCTGTTGCGGCTCGAGCACGTCTCGGTGGTGTTCGACGGGTTCAAGGCGCTCGACATCGACGCGTTTGCCGTCAACGACCACGACGTGCGTGTCGTGATCGGGCCCAACGGCGCCGGCAAGACCACGTTGTGCGACGTCATCAGCGGCAAGACGCCGGCGACGACCGGGCGGTGCCTCTTCGACGGCGCGGACATCACGCGCCTGGCCGACTATCAGATCGCCCGGCGCGGCGTCGGGCGCAAGTTCCAGACGCCCACGGTTTTCGGCAGCCTGACCGTCAGCGAGAACCTGGAGCTGGCCACGTCCGGTCCCGGCAAGGGCCTGATGGGACTGCTGCGCCGGCCGGACGACCGACTGCGCGTTGAGATCGCACTTGTGGCGGCCTCGGTCGGCCTCGAATCGGTGCTCGAGGTCGAAGCCAGGCGGCTCAGTCACGGACAGCGCCAGCTGCTCGAGATCGGGACGCTCCTCATCGCGCGCCCGAAGCTGCTGCTCATCGACGAGCCGGCGGCGGGCCTGACCGACGGCGAAACGGCGGCCATGGCGCGGCTGTTGCGCGACCTGGCGCGGGACCATACGGTGATCGTGATCGAGCACGACATGGACTTCGTCCGCGAGCTCAACGCGACCGTGACCGTGCTGCACGAGGGCCGGATCCTGTCCGAAGGTCCGATGCACGTCGTGCAGCAGGATCCGCGCGTGGTGGACGTGTATCTGGGGCGGTGAGCGCATGCTGACGGTGCACGGCCTGTCATTCGCCTACGGCGCCATCCAGGTGCTCGACGACATCTCGATGGTCGTGCCGGCGGGGCGCATCACCTGCATCCTCGGGCGCAACGGCGCCGGCAAGACGACGCTGCTGATGAATCTCATGGGCTTGCTGACGCCCACTTCAGGTGCGGTGCACATGGACGACACCGATCTGACGGGCATGTCCGCCGACAAGCGCTCGACGCTGGGGCTGGGCCTCGTGCCGCAGGGACGGCGTATCTTTTCGAAGCTGACCGTCGAAGAGAACCTGCGCGTGGCGCTGGCGGCCCGCGGCCGTGCGCGTGCGCCGGTGCCGGACGACATCTACGAGATGTTTCCGGCGCTCGAAGCGCTGTCGGGGCGGCGCGGCGGCGACCTGTCCGGCGGGCAACAGCAGCAGCTGGCCATCGCCCGTGCGCTCGTGGCCGATCCCAAGGTGTTGCTGCTCGACGAGCCCACCGAAGGCATCCAGCCCAACGTGATCCAGCAGATCGGCGAGGTGCTGAAGCGGCTGGCCGGCGAGCGTGGCATGGCGATCGTGATGGTGGAGCAGTACCTGGGCTTCGTCAAAGAGATCGGGGATCGCTTCTGCCTGATGGACCACCGGCGCGTCGTGGCGTCCGGCCTGACGTCGGATCTGACCGTGGATCTCGTCCACCGTCACCTGACGGTGTGAGCGCGCGCCGTGCTGCTGCGACGTCCCTCGATTGCCCCGGCCGGGCGCGGCGAACTGACCGTCACGAAGCGGGGCGACCGGAGCGTGGTGACCCGCGCGTATGCCACGAGCCCCCTGCGGTGGCTGACACCGGCCAACCACGGGCACGCGGCGTGGGTCTATACGTCGAGCCACGGCGGCGGGCTGGTCAACGGCGATGCGGTCGTGATGGACGTCGACGTGGAGGATGGGGCGACGGCGCTGGTGTCGACGCAGGCCTCGACGAAGGTGTATCCGTCGCCCGACGGCGTGCGATCGGATCTGCGCGCGTCGGTGGGTGCGGAGGGTCTCCTGGCCGTCGTGCCGGACCCGGTGGTGTGCTTCGCGGGCGCCCGATACTGCCAGCTCGTCGAGGTGGACCTGGCCGACGGTGCCGCGCTGGTGTTGCTGGACTGGATGACGTCGGGCCGGCGCGCGTCGGGCGAACGCTGGGCGTTCGACGAGTACACGGCCGCCCTGCGCGTGCGGCGCGGCGACCGGTGGCTGGTCTTCGACGCGATGTCGCTGCGCGCCGATGACGGAGAGCTGCCCGAGCGGCTCGGACGCTACGACGTGTGCGCCACGGTTGTCGTGGTGGGGCCGGCGCTCGCCGGACACGCGGCGCGAATCATCGAGTTGGCGCAGCGCCCGCGGGTGGCCCGTCGCCCGGACATGTTGACGGCGGCCAGCACGGTGGACGCCACCGGATGTGTGGCGCGCGTCCTGGGAACGTCACTCGAAGGCGCCACGCGCACCATCCGCGACTGGCTGTCGTTTCTGCCGGGCACGCTCGGCGACGACCCGTGGTGCCGCAAGTGGTGAGGAGGAATCGATGCACCTGACGCCGCGAGAGGTCGACAAGCTGGTCGTCCATCAGGCCGGCGTGCTGGCACAGAAGCGGTACGCCCGCGGCCTGCGCTTGAACTACGTGGAGGCCGTGGCGTTGATCGCGACGCAACTGCTGGAGTTCATCCGCGACGGCCGCTCCGTGGCCGAGCTGATGGACCTGGGCCGCCGCCTGCTCGGCGTGTCCGACGTGATGGACGGCGTCGGCGAGATGGTGGAGGAGGTACAGGTGGAGGGTACCTTTCCCGATGGCACCAAGCTCGTGACGGTGCACCACCCGATCGTCAGCGAGCGCGGCGACCCGGTACTGGCCCTGTATGGCAGCTTCCTGACGCGCGACGACGCCACCGTTGGGCAGCCCCCGGCGCCGCTCTCGGGGCGGCCCGGCGAGGTGCTGCCCGCGGCCGGCGACGTGCTCCTCAACGAGGGGCGCGTGACGATCGCGCTGGAGGTGGCCAACCACGGCGACCGGCCCATCCAGGTCGGCAGCCACTACCCGTTCATCGAGACGAACCGCGCGCTGGTCTTCGACCGCGCGGCGGCCTATGGCATGCGCCTCGACATCCCGGCAGGAACTGCCGTTCGGTTCGAGCCCGGCGATACCAAGACGGTGTCGCTCGTCGCGATTGCCGGCGACCGCGTGATCCGCGGCGGCAACGGGTGGGCGAGCGGCCCGATCCGCGAGGCGCCCGTGTTCGACGCCGATCGGTGGGCGTACCGCGCCAGCCGGGGACCCGGGCGATGAGCCACCGCATCGAACGCCGGCACTACGCCGACATCTACGGACCGACAACCGGCGACCGCGTCCGCCTGGGCGACACGGCACTGGTGGCGCTGGTGGAGAAGGACGCCACTGTCTACGGCGACGAGTGCAAGTTCGGCGGCGGCAAAGTGCTGCGCGACGGCATGGGCCAGGCCGCCGGCGTCACCGACAGGCGCGCCCTTGACTGCGTCATCACCAACGCGCTCATCGTGGACTGGACCGGCATCCAGAAGGCCGACGTCGGCATCAAGGGCGGCCGCATCGCGGGCATCGGCAAGGCCGGCAACCCGGACGTCATGGCCGGTGTGTCGCCGGGCATGGTGGTCGGCGTCACGACGGAGGTCATCGCCGGCGAGGGGCTGATCCTGACGGCCGGGGGCATCGACGCCCACATCCACTTCATCAGCCCGCAGCAGGTCTACGAGGCGTTGGCCAGCGGCGTCACGACGTTCATCGGCGGCGGCACCGGCCCGTCCACCGGCACCAAGGCCACCACCTGCACGCCCGGCAGCGAGCACCTGCGGCTGATGCTCCAGGCCACCGACGGGCTGCCGATGAACTTCGGCTTCCTGGGCAAGGGCAACACGTCGCTGCCGGCGGGCATCGAGGAGCAGGTCCTGGCCGGGGCCGTCGGCCTGAAGCTGCACGAGGATTGGGGTTCGACCCCCGCGGCCATCGACTGCTGCCTGACCGAGGCGGACCGGCTGGGCGTGCAGGTGGCCATCCACACCGACACGCTGAACGAGTCGGGCTATGTGGACGACTCGATCGCGGCGTTCAAGGGGCGCACGATTCACACGTATCACACGGAGGGCGCCGGAGGTGGCCACGCGCCAGACATCATCCGCGTGTGTGGCGAGGCCAACGTGCTGCCCAGCTCCACCAACCCGACGCGCCCCTACACGATCAACACGCTCGACGAGCACCTCGACATGCTGATGGTGTGCCACCACCTCGACAAGAACATCCCCGAAGACGTGGCATTTGCCGAAAGCCGCATCCGCGGCGAGACGATCGCGGCCGAAGACGTGCTGCACGATCTGGGCGCGATCAGCATGATGTCGAGCGACAGCCAGGCCATGGGCCGCGTGGGCGAGGTGGTGACCCGCACCTGGCAGACCGCGCACAAGATGCTGGGCGAGCGCGGCCGGTTGGCGCAGGACCCGCCGGGCGCCGACAACTTCCGGATTCGGCGCTACATCGCGAAGTACACGATCAACCCGGCGCTCACGCACGGCGTCGCCGACGAGGTCGGCTCGGTGGAGGTGGGGAAGCTGGCGGACCTGGTGCTGTGGAAGCCGGCCTTCTTCGGCGTCAAGCCCGAGCTGGTGTTGAAAGGCGGTTTCATCGCCTGGGGACAGATGGGCGACGCAAATGCCTCGATCCCGACGCCGCAACCCGTGCTGATGCGCCCGATGTTCGGCGCGTTCGGCCAGGCCGCCGGCGCGACGTCGCTGGCCTTCGTGTCGCAGCTGTCGCTGGACCGCGACGTCGTCACGCGATACGGCCTGAGCAAGCGGCTGTCGCCGATCAGTCCCACCTGCCGAACGCTGACCAAGCGCGACATGAGGCTGAACGACGCGCTGCCGCGGATGACGGTGGATCCGGAGCGCTATATCGTGACGGCCGACGGCGAGGTGCTGCACGCGAAGCCGGCTGACGTCGTGCCCCTGGCGCAGCGCTACTTCCTGTTCTGAGGCCGCCAATGGATCCCGCGCACGAAGACGAGTGGCTGGCGTGGCAGGTGGTGGACTCGGCGTTCCCAACCGGGGCATTCGCGCACTCGTACGGCCTGGAATCGGCCTGGCAGCACGGGGAGGTGGACGACGCGGCGGCGCTACGACGCTTCCTGCGCGCGGCGATCCTGCAGACGGGCATGAGCGTGCTGCCGCTGGCCAACGACGCCTACGACGACCCGTCCCGGTTCGCGCGGCTCGACGCTGTGGCCGACGCGTTCCTGCTGAACCCGGTGGCCAACCGGGCCAGCCGCGTGCACGGCCGGGCGCTTCTGGCCACGGCGATGCGCGTCTGGCCGTCGCCGGCGCTCGAAGAAGTGCGTCGCGCCGCGGACCGGTCGTCCGCCCACGTCGCGCCGGTGTCGGGCGCGGCGTTCCGGGTGCTCGGGCTGAGCCGTCGCACCGCCCAGCGCGTGATCGTGTTCAGCGGCGCACGCGGCGTGCTGTCGGCGGCCGTCCGCCTCGGCATCGCCGGTGGGTACGAGGCCCAGCGGTTGCAGAGCGACTGCGCGCGCTGGCTCGACCAGGTGCTCGACCGCTGCGGCCACCTCGGCGTAGAGGATCTGGCGCAGCCCGCGCCCGACCTGGACCTGTTGCAAGCCGCGCACGACCGGCTCTACTCGCGTCTCTTCCAGTCCTGACGTTCAGATAGGAGCGCTGTATGCACTACATGCCCCACGACCATGCACACCCGCACACGCACGAGGACGAGCCCGAAGGGCCCGGCCACTACCACGCACGCCGTCCGCCGCTCGAGCGGGACTTCGCCGCCCGCGCCTTCACGGTGGGCATTGGCGGCCCGGTCGGCAGCGGCAAGACGGCGCTGCTCCTGGCGCTGTGCCGGCGCCTGCGCGACGACTACAGCCTGGGTGTCGTGACCAACGACATCTTCACCAGGGAAGACGGCGAGTTCCTGGTGCGCCACCAGGCGCTGCCGCCCGAGCGAATCACGGCGGTGGAAACGGGCGGGTGCCCGCACACGGCGGTGCGGGACGACGTCAGCCAGAACCTCGATGCGCTGGACCAGCTGATGCTGAAGTTCACGCCGCAGTTGCTGTTCGTCGAAAGCGGCGGCGACAACCTGGCGGCGCAGTTCAGCCGCGAGCTGGCGGACTTCACGATCTACGTGATCGACGTGTCGGGCGGCGACAAGATCCCGCGCAAGGGTGGGCCAGGCATCACGCAGTCGGACTTGCTGGTGATCAACAAGACCGACCTGGCGTCGCTGGTGGGAGCAGACCTGGGCGTCATGGAGCGCGACGCCCGGAAGATGCGCGGGGAGGGGCCGTTCCTGTTCTCGCAGGTCGTGAACGGCGTGGGGGTCGACGCGATCACGGCGGCGGTGCTCAGGGGGTGGCGGGCTTCGCAGCCTTCCTGAGCTCCTGGTACTGGCTGATGGCGGCCTCGACCTTCATCTCGAGCGCCTTCTTGCCGTACTCGACGCTGGCCTTGGTGGGATCGCCCACGACGCCGCTGCGGCTGCCGTCCGGGAGCGGGCCCGGCGAGCGGAGATCCATTCGAACGCCGGCCAGATGCGCGGCCATGAGATCCGACGTGTCGCGGATGGCGGCGTGGGAGCCAATCTGCTGCGTCGTGTAGCCCTGCGTCTTCAGCCAGGCCAGGAACTCGGGGTTCGAATTATAGCGCTCGAGGTGATACACCCGCACTGGCGTGGCCGCCCATTCGGCGTTCAGCATCTCGGCCACGGCCTTCATCGGCGGCTGGTTGCCGCCGCTGTCGCCGATCAGGATGATGTCGAGGAAGCCGTGCTGCTTCAGGCTGCGAGCGGCGAACTCGACCACCTTGGCGAAGTGCTCGGGCGGCAGCGTGATCGTGCCAGGGCCCCACATGTGGCTGGTGGGTGGGTCGAGGTTGCCTTCGGGCACATAGGCCATCACCGGCGCCACCAGCGTCTTGCCCAGTTTCGTGGCGATCATTTCCGCCGTCGCCTTCATGACGTAGTTGTGCTTGCCGAGCACCAGGTGCGGGCCACCCTGCTCGGTGCCGCCGGTCGGGATCATCACGGTGGTGGTGCCGGCCCGGATCGCGTCCCGGATCTCCACCCACGTGAGGTCTTCCAGGAACACCGAGGTCTGGGCAAGCGCGGGCGAGGCCAGGGCCAGGAGGCCGGCCAGTGCAACCGAAGCAGTGCGCGAAGTCATCGGGATTCTCCTAGGGCTCGGCCGCTACTGCGCGGCAGTGCTAGTTGTGCTGGCGCTGGTCGTGTTGCCGCTGGTTGTGTTGCCCATCAACTCGTTGAGCACGCGGACCGCGCCGTCGCGAACCACCGGATCGGTGGCGGCGCCGCCGCCCGTGCGCACCTTGGAGCCGCGGCCCATGGCCACGTCGAGCGGCGTGCGGTTGGACGTGTCCTGCGCCTGCAGGTCCGCGCCCGATGCCACGAGGAACCGGATCACCGGCTCGGAACCGCGTCCGGCGGCGCCGTGGAGCGCCGTGTCGCCGTTCTTTGTTGTGTCGTTGATGGCCGCGCCGGCCGCCAACAACTGCTTGATCACGGCGATCGACTCGTCTTCCGTCGCCAGCACGCGGTCGTCGCGCCAGCCCACGCCGGCCGCCATCATCATCGGCGTGCTGCCGTCGCCCGCCGCCGCGCGGACGTCGCTGCCGGCCTCGAGCAGCAGCCGGACGGCATCGGCATCACCGGTGCGTGCCGCGCGCCACAGCGGCGTCGCGCCCTCGCTGGCCGGCGCCACGCAGCCCAGCGGGCACCGGTTGGGGATGCGGCCCGTGATCCTGGGGTTCGCGTCGGCGCCCTTGACCAGCGCCAGCCGCGCCAGCGCGAGCGGCGTGGTCCGGTCGCTCGTCTGCGGCACGGGACGTGGCTCGCGGTCCGGGCGGCTCATCTCGATCGCGGCAAACAGCAGCGTGCGGCCGTAGTTGTCGGCCTTGTTCGGGTCGGCTCCGGCCTCCAGCAGATGTCCGGCGACGTCGAAGTGCCCGTTCAGCGTCGCATAGAGGAGTGCGTTCACGCCGTCGGGGTCGGCCTTGTTCAGGTCGATCCCCGGCGCCGCCGTCAGCGCGCGCACGGCATCGAGCGACCCCTGCCGGGCCGCGTAGTGCAGCACGGCCATCCCGCCCTTGGGCATGACGATCTTGGGCGTGGCCTGCTCGGACGGCACCATCTGCCAGAACTCCAGCAGGTCGTCCGTGGCGTTGGGGTCCGCGCCCCCGCGCACCAGCGCCGTGACGACGGCCGCGTGGTTCTCCCCCGCGGCGCGCGTGAGTGCCGTCTGGCCTCGCCAGGTGTCCCGCGTGTTCGGGTTGGCGCCACGCGACAGCAGCAGCTCGACGACTGGCAGGTGTCCGGCCGCCGCCGCCGACATCAGCACCGTCTCGCCGTCGTCGTTGGCCGTGTTCGGGTTCGCGCCGGCCTGGAGCAGGGCATCGACGACCGCGGGTGAGCCTTCCATGACAGCCAGCGCGATTGGCGTCACGCCGTACATGGTCGGGTGGTTGACGTCGGCCCCGGCGCGCAGCAGTTGCCGCACCAGCGGCACGTTGCCGGCGGCCACGGCCCGATGCAGTGGGGGCTCGACCTCGGCCGTCGGCGCGCCGGAGATGAGCAACGTCGCGATCGCGGTCGCGACGACGGTGGTCTTTCCGCGGCGCGCGTAAGTGGTGGCCATCATAGGACTCCGCTCACAGTTCCAGCCGGCCGTTGCTGTTGCCGATCGCGTCGACCTCGACGCCCGCGCGTGCCGCGATGCCCACCAAGGCGTTCCCGAGCGGCGTATCGGTTGGGGCCTTGATGTGGCGGTTGCCCTTGAGGCCGTTGGCGCCCCCGGCCGCAACCAGCCAGAGCGGGTTGTGCGAGTGCACGTTGCCGTCGGACATGCCGCTCCCGTAGACGATCAGCGAGTGGTCGAGGAGCGACCCGTCGCCATCCGGCGTGGCCTTCAGCCGCTCCAGGAACTTCGCGAGCAGCATCATGTGATGCGTGTTGATCTTCGCGTGCTTGGCGATCGTCTCGGTGGTGTTCTGGTGATGCGACACCGCGTGGTGCGGCTCGGGCACGCCGGCCTGCGGATAGGTGCGGTTGGTCAGCTCGCGCCCGAACATCAGCGACGCGACGCGCGTGATGTCCGCTTGATAGGCGGTGGCCATGAGGTCGAACATCAGCGCCACGTGATCGTCGTACAAGTCCGGCACCCCCACGGGCGCGTTCGTCCGGATGGGGGAACTGCTGGCCTGGGCCTCGGCCGTCTGGATTCGCCGTTCGATCTCGCGGACGTTGTCCAGGTAGTCCGAGACGCGCGCGCGGTCCGCAGACCCGAGCCCCTGTTTCAGCCGGCCTTCATCCTCCCGGATCGAGTCCAGGATGCTGCGGTCGGCCTTCATGTTGGCCAGGCGCTTCTCCTTGGACTTGGCATCGCCGAACATCCGCTCGAACACCACACGCGGATTGATCTCGGTCGGGAGCGGCGTGGTCGGCGACGACCACGATACGGTGTTCAAGTAGGTGCAGCTGAAGCCGTAGTCGCACGCGCCGATGAGGCCCGACAGGTCCTCGGTGGTCAGCTCGAGCGACGGGAACATCGTGTCGCGCCCGAACTGCTTGGCCAGGTGCTGGTCCACGCTGGTTCCCAGCCGGACGTCCTCGGCCTCGGTCTTCTTGGCCGTCGCCGCGGTCAGCCACGCGGCGCCCGCGCCCACGTGGCCCGAGCCGCCGTCGGGCGGTCCGACGAGGTTGCTGACGAGCGTCGTCTGCGCCCGCAAGGGCTCCAGCGGCTTCATGATCGGCCGGTACTCGAAGTCTGCGCCCTCGGTGGCCGGGATGAACTGATCGAGGATGACGCCGTGGGGCACGTAGACGAAGCCGGCACGGGTCGCCGGCGAGGCGGCGCGCGCGATCGGCGTCAGTGCCGGCACCATCGCGTCGAGTAGCGGCAGGGCGAGGGTGGCGCCGACGCCGCGAATGAACGTCCGGCGTGGAAGCGAGATCTTCGTGATGAACATCGGTGGCGTGTCCTCCGGTAGGTCGATCCACAGCAATGTCGGCTCCCGGCGTCGCCGCGGACGGATTTGTCCGCGGCCGCCGGTGGCCGTCGAATGGAGTGGCTAGTTGCTGTCCAGCCAGTTCGCGCGCGAACGCAGGGTGGGCACTTTGAACGGCGCGCCGGGGACGAACTTGCCCGAGCCGGGCTTCGCCAGGATCTTGCCGGCGTCGAAGACCACTTCGCCGCGCCGGATCGTCGTCTTCGGCCAGCCGGTCACCATCCAGCCGGCGTAGGTCGAGTACTTCGCGTTCGAGAACATGTCCTCGTCCTTGATCGGCTTCTTCATCGCGGGATCCCAGATGACGATGTCGGCGTCCGAACCCACCTGGATGGTGCCCTTCTTGGGATAGAAGCCGAACAGCTTGGCCGCGTTAGTCGACGTGACCGCCGCGAACTGCTCCAGCGTGATCCGCTCCTTCATGACGCCTTCGGAGAAAATCATCGGCAGGTACTCCTGCAGGTTGGCCAGGCCCATGCGCTTGTTGACGAGCGTCTGCGTGGGGTCGAGCTTCGAAGCTTTCGGGTAGCCGGTGTGGTCGGTCCCGATCGTGTGCACCGTGCCCTTGGCGATGCCTTCCCACAGCTTGTCCTGGTCCCACTTGTCGCGTAGCGGGGGACCGCCCAGGTACAGTCCCGCGTCCGGACGCTGATAGACCTCGGCCGTCAGGTGCAGATACATCGGGCGCGTCTCGACGAAGATCGGCAGCCCGCGACGCATGGCTTCCTCGGCCACCGCCAGCGCGCGGCCCGACGACATGTGCAGGATGTAGATCGGCGTGCCGGTGGCTTCAGCGATGCCGACGGCGCGCTGGACGGCGACGACCTCGGCGATGGCCGGCGCGCTCAGGCTGAAGTTGTGGATCGAGCCCTTGCCCTCGGCCATCAGGCGCTCCTGCGCCTCGGCCATGATCGATGCGTCCTCGGCGTGCAGCATGCTCAGGACACCGGCGGGGCCGGCGTCGCGAAAGGACTTGTGCCACGCGACGGCGTTCTGGTCGAACGTCACGCGGGCCAGGAAGTCTTCGCCCGTGCTGACGAAGCCCTTCTGGGCCAGCGCACCGTAGAGACTCGGCGTGAACTTCGACGGGTCGTTGCCCATGTTCACGTGGATGAAGAAGTCGGCCATCCCGGTCTTGGCGATCGCCGCCTTGACGCGATCCGCGTACGCCGCAGGGGTCTCGTTCTCGAGCATCGGGATGAAGTTGGAGAGCGTGGTTGCGCCGCCGGCGAAGCCCGCGGACGAGCCGCTGATGTAGTCGTCGGTGTTGCCGTTGGGGCGCGGCTGGGCCGGAGGCTCCGCGTTCAGGTGGGTGTGCGTGTCCACCGCGCCAGGCATCAGGATCATGCCTCTGGCCTCGATCTCCCTGGCACCGGGGCCCGCGGACAGGTTGGAGCCGATCTCGGCCACCTGCTCGCCACGAATCCGGACGTCCGCGAGAGTCCGGCCCTCGGCCGTCACGATCAGTCCGTTCCGGATGATGAGCTCCGCCTGCTGCTGCGCGCCGGTCGTTGCGAGCGCCAGCGCGCAGCCGCCGGATACCAGTAGCCATTTCCACATTCTCATGAGGTCCTCTCTTCGGTCGTGTAGGGTTCGTCCTGGGCGCGAATGCCGTTGCCCCCTGTAACAGCAAACGGTGTGCCTCGTCCGTGTTGCGCGTGCGGGTGATTTGTGCGGGATTCGTCGGGGTTTTCACGTTCCCCGCGTCGTGGGCCTCGGGCGCCGTGAACAGGAATGTCCAGGCGGCGCGCGCCAGGCGACAATGCCGTCGAGACGCGCGGACCGCGGTCAGCGACGCGGCGTGCCGCGCGTCACCGTTGCGAGCGCCTGCTGGAACTCCGGACGATCGGGATGGCGGCGCGCGCCCTCCCGCAACTGCTCGGTGGCTTCGCGCTGCCGGCCGATGTGCAGCAGGGCCATGGCGCGTCCCAGCGTCGCGTTCGCGTCGTATGGCCGCACGTCGAGGACCGTGTCGAAGTGGCGCAGCGCTTCCGCCGGCCGGCCCGTGGCCGTCAACATGTCGGCCAGCGCCAGGCGTGCCTCGAGGTAGTCGGGCGCGTGGGTCAGCGCCGCGGCGAAACGCTCGGCGGCAGCGGCGTAGCGGCCCTCGGTGGCCAGCAGCACGCCGAGGCTGAAGTAGGTCGGCGCGTAGTCTGGTGCGAGCCGCATGGCCTGGTCGAACTCCTTCATCGCACCGCGTTGCTCGCCCAACAGGACCAGCATGGTGCCCAACCGATGCCGCAGCGACGCCGTGTTCGGCTCCAGCGCCAAGCCACGGCGGAAGAAATCCGCCGCCACGTCGGCCTGACCACGCTCCAGTGCCCGGATGCCGCGAAACTCATACGACGGCGCGCTCTCGAGCAGCCCGGCCAACTCTTGCATCTCCGGATCGGGAGGGCCGATGTCGGTGGTGCCGCGCTGGCTCATGTGCGCCTCGGCGCGCCGGGCGTCGCCCGTGGCCCGGTAGGCCAGCGCCAGCGGGTAGTGGATGATCGACGCGCGCGTGTCGACCTGCAGCGCTGCGTCGAGGCTTTGCACCGCGCGCGCGTAGTCGTGCCGGGCCAGCGCCACGCGGCCCAGCCCATAGAGCGCGGACACGAGATTCGGCTGCCGCTCGACGGCGCGGTCGAAGAGCGGCTCCGCACGATCCGGCTGGTTGAGCTCCAGGTAGGTGTTGCCGAGCCAGACCAGCGTGGCTACGTCCTCCGGACGTAAGCGAAGGGCCTTTTCGAACGATGCCGCCGCGCGGTCCGGCTCGTTTCGCAGCCGGTACAGGTGCGCAAGCAGGTATGTCCACCGCCGGTCGTTTGGCTCGAGCCGCAGCGCGTGCAGGAAGCACCGCTCCGCCGCGTCGTAGTACTCCGCGGCCATCAGCAGCCGGCCCATCTCGCCCATGGCCTCTCCACGCTCGGTGTTCGACGCGCCGGGCGAGGCCGTGATCGGCTGCAGACGATCCCAGGTCGCTTCCACCTGGCGGCGCACCGACACGGGTGAGCGGGACAGGTCGGGAAGCCGGACCGGGACAAGCGGAACGGCATGGTCGCCGTCGAACGCGACAGGCGTCGACTGTGTCCTGCCACGGCCGCAGCCGCTGCCGGCGATCGCGCCGAGCAGCCCGACAGCCAGGACCAGGAGGAATGTACGGGTTCTCATCGTCCGGTTCCCTCAACGAGCGTCGTGTAGCGGCCGGCGGGTGGCGCGGGCCACTCCTCGTCGCGGCCGCTCGGCCATCGCACTCTCACGGTGGTGGCCGTACCAGTGCCGAGCCCGACGAGCACTCGGGGGTCGTTGGCTGAGGCGTAGCTGCCGTCGGCACGCGCCCGGCGCCACAGCACCGTGCCGTCGTCGCGCGTGGCAGCCACCAGGGCCCCCACCATGTCGCGGCGCGTCTGGCGGTTGGTGAGCCGCAGGCCGACCCAGCGGTGCCGGTGGCCGCGGGTGTTGATCAGCAGTCGAATGGGGCCGTTGTTGTTGGCGACGACGACATCTATATCGCCGTCATTGTCCACGTCGCCGAACGCGGCGCCGCGACCCACTTCCGATGTGCCAAAAGCCGCGCCCGCCGTGTCGCTGACATCGGTGAAGCGCCCCTGCCCGGTGTTCAGAAACAGCTGCCGGCGCTGGTGCAGCGGATACGGATCCCCGGCCTGCTCGAGGCGTTCGATCATTCTGACGGCCCCGTTGACCGTGAGCACGTCGAGGCGTCCGTCGTTGTCTACGTCGACGAGCGCCGTGCCGAATCCCGTATAGGGCAGGCTGGACTGCCGCAGCCCCGAGCGCGTCCCGGCGTCCTCGAAGGCGCCGCTGCCGTCGTTCAGATACAGCGTGTGGCCTTCGCCCGTCAGGTTGGCGATGACCAGGTCCTCGTCGCCATCGCCGTCCACATCACCCGCGTCCACGCCCATGCTGGCCTCGGGACGCCCCGCGCCGTTCAGCGCGACGCCGGCCAGCAGGCCCGTATTGCTGAAGGTGCCGTCGCGCTGGTTGATCCAGAGCTGGTTCTCCTGCCCGTCGTTGGCCACATACAGGTCCGGCCAGCCGTCGCGGTTGAAGTCCGCCGATACGATGCCGAGCCCGGGGCCGAATGCCGAGCCGACCTTCGACTGGCGCGTGATGTCCGTGAAGGTGCCGTCCCCGTCGTTGTGAAAGAGCCGGCCGGGCCTTGGGCGGAAGGCGCTGGGCGAGCAGTAGTCGGGTTTCCCGGACGGCGTGACGCAGTCGGTGTGCGCGTCGAGCCCATAGGTCACGTAGTCGGTGACGTACAGGTCCAGCCAGCCGTCACGATCGATGTCCACGAACGCCGCGGAGACGCTCCAGCCCTCGTGCGACAGGCCGGCGGCCGCGGTGCCGTCCACGAACGTGCCCTTGCAGCTGTTGTGGAGCAGCAGGTTGCGCCCGTAGCGCGTGACATACAGGTCCACGCAGCCGTCGTTGTCGATGTCTCCCGCGGCGACGCCCATGCCGTAGCCTTCGGACCGGATGCCGCTCGCGGCTGTCACGTCCACGAAGCGCAGCGTCCGCCGGCCGTCGGGAGCGACGTCGAGGTCGTTGCGGAAGAGGCGATCGCCAGCCGGCGTGTCGGTGGCGTGCTGGGCGCCGGCCGCGCGCGTCTTGGTGGTCCCAGGCGCCAGCGCCGTCCCCTGCACGACGTACACGTCCAGGTCGCCGTCGTTGTCGTAGTCGAAGAGTCCCACGCCCGGCCCCATGACCTCCGGAAAGAGAAACGCGCCAGACATCCCGTTGGTGTGTCTGGCGCTCAGCCCTGCTCGTGCAGCCTGATCGATGAACCAATCCTGTTCATCGGCAGCGTTCGCGCTGGTCTTGGCCGGGGCCGTGTTGCCGGATTCGGCTCCCGTGCTGCAGCCGGAGAGCCAGCAGAGCACCAGCGCGAGAAGCAGTCCCCGCGCCGCCCTCGGGACGGCGCGGGTCGACGAGGTCATCAGAAGTTCAGCTGCATTCCGAACTTCACCAGCCGGCCGACCTGAATGACGGTGGGGCGCTGCCACGCGGAGCCGAAGGCGTTGTTCATGGCGATCACCGGATTGCCGTTGAACAGGTTGTAGATGTCGAACTGCGTCTGTAGTCGCGTGGTGCCCACCGTGAACGTCTTCATCAGGCGGAAGTCCACCTGATTCAGACGGTCGCCGTAGAGCGTGCCGTCCGGTACCAGCTGCACCGTGGCCGTGCCGTTGGCGCCGGCCGAGAGGTTGCGGCCCAGCGTCGGCGCGATCTCGGCGTTGCGGGCCGTGTAAGTGGCCTGAATCATCGGGCCGGGCGTGCTCTGGAACGTGGCGCTGGCCGAGAGCCCATAGCCCAGTGGATACGACCCGTAGAACTTGTACTGGGTCAGGAACGGCGGGGTGACGTTGCAGTAGTCCTCGGTGCGCGGCGCGCTGGCCGAGATCGCCGACAGGGACGGATCGCTCATCGCATAGCACGTGTTGGTCCGCGTCCGCTCCGTGTTGGTGCCGCCGGCGACCAGGGCACCGTTGGCGAATCGCGCGTTGATGCTGAGATCCACGCCGTCGTAGTGCTTCTGCTCCTTGCCGAAGTTGTCGCTGTAGGTGATCAAGTTGTCCGTCAGACCGAACTTGGCCGGCGACACGTCGTAGAGGCCGCAGATCTGGTTGCCGCCGCCGCCCGGCAGGCGGGAGTCCAGTGGGGCCGTGATGCAGTAGTCGTCGAAGTCCGCCGCCGTCACCGCGCGATTCTGCGTCACGTTGAGGTTGCCCCACCACCGGTGGAAGTAGCTGGCCGACACGCCCACCCGCGGCATCAGCTCGTGCTGGACGCCGATCGACGTCTCGTAGTTGTCGCCGCGCTTGCCCCAGCCCTCTGTCAGGTCAGGGTCATACCGGGTGTTGACGACCGGGCTGCCGAAGTCGCGCGCGGACAGGACGCCGAGCTCCGATTCCTGCGGCACGAAGTCGCCGTTGGCGTCGGCCCAGGTGCGCGTGGCACTGGTCGCGATGGCGCCGATCGGGTTGGCCAGGCGCGTGAAGACCACCAGGTCTGGCCCGAAGAGGTACTTGCTGAACGTGCCTTTCAGCGCCGTCTTGCCGGTGCCGAACACGTCGTAGGAGATGCCGAACCGGGGCGAGAAGTCCTTCCAGTTGGGCACGTTCGGGACTTCGGGATAGCTGGTGTTGCGCGTGGGCGTCCACGGGCCAGGCCCGATCGTTTGCGCCGGCACCAGGGCGTTGTAGTTGTCGTAGCGCAGGCCCATGTAGATCGTGGCGCGATTGACCCTCCAGTTGTCCTGCACGAAGAAGCCGAGCTGCGACTTCAGCTTTTCGTCCAACGCGAATGGCGTGGCGTAGACGACCACCGACGCCGGCACGCCGTCGAGGAGCTGCAGCGCGGTGCCGTTGCCGGTGGATTCACGCGTGGTGTGCGCCGCCATGTTGATGAACAGCGCGCCCGTCTTGATCGAGTGCGAGCCCGTCACATACGACATGGACGCGAACGTGTTGAAGTTGTGCGCGCGGTTGTGGCCGTAGGTGCCCATCCGGTTCCGCCACGTGGTGTTGGTGCGGATCTCCCGGATGGCCGGCAGGTCCAGTGGATTCTCCTGCTGCGGCGTCGTCTGGAAGTTGCTGCGCACCCACGTGCCGCCGGCCTCGAACAACATGCGCGAGGTGGCTGTGTTGGTCCACCGCGACTGCACGAAGTACTGCGGCTCCACCTCGTAGTAGGCCTGCGCCTCCGGCGACGTCACGCCGCCCGATCCCAGCGCGCCCTGCCCGTAGTTCCACTGCTCGACGTTCTGCTGGTACTCGTAGAAGCCGCTGATCTTGTGCTTGGGCGTGGCCATCCACGTGAGCCGCAGCGACTCGCTGCCCTTGGCCGACGTGCTGAGGGCCGGACGGTCGAGATCGGGCGTATAGGTCAGGCCGGTGGGCGTCTTGTTGAAGAACGTGCCCGCGATGCCCTGGTCGACGCCCCACTTGCGGAAGGCCGTGTAGAACCACAGCTTGTCCTGCATGAGGGGGCCGCCGATCGCCGGGTTCACGTCGTAGATCTTGTCGACGAAGTTGCCGCTGGTGATGCCGCGGGCCCTGAGCGCGTCGTCCAGGTTGCCCGACTGCAGGTTCCGGTCGGTGTAGGACGCGCCGAAGAAGCCCTTGAAGGTGTTGCCGCCCTCCTTCGGGATGATGTTGCGGACGAAGCTGCCGGCCTCGGTCTCGGCCGACAGCGAACCCGTTTGGAACGTCATCTCTTCGACGGCGCCGTCGTTTTCGTTGTAGGCGTTGCGCACGCCGCCGAACCCGTTGCCCTGGTTGTAGCGCATGCCGTCCAGCAGCATGATCGCCTCGGCCCCGAGGCCGCCGTGGATCGTGACCGTGGCGTTGGACGACGCCGTGCCGCCCACATTCTGCGCGCCGGTCAAGCGCGCGCCGGGCACCAGCACCGCCAGCGACGCCCACGACTTGGATCCGGTGGGCAGGGCCTCGATCACCGTGCGGGTGAACGCCTTCTGCTGCACGGTGTTCTGGAGATCCACCGTGGGCGTGGCGCCCGAGACCGTGATGGCCTCTTCCAGGCCGCCCACCTTCATCTCCGCGTTCACGGTGGCCGTGAACGAGGTCGTCAGCGCCACGCCTTCTCGCCTGATGGTGCCAAACCCGGGCAGCTCGAACGTGACGGAGTACTCGCCGGGCCGAAGCCCCGTGATGTTGTAGACACCTTCGCCATCCGTGACGACGACGCGAACCTTCTCGATCAGCGCCGGGCTTGCGGCCGTGACCGACACACCGGGCAGCGCCAGGCCCGTGGAGTCTTTGACGCTTCCCGCAATGCCGCTGTCGGTCTGCGCCAGCGCGGGTGCCACGGCCACCGCGACGAGCAGTGTGACCGTCAGAACCAGTCGTCGGGTAAACCAGTTTCCTAGGGACATGAACGTGTTCTCCAATCCGTAGTGGGAGCCTGCGAAAATGCGCTCTCGTGTTGGTGCGTCAAAGAGCAAGGAACATGCCCCGATGCCGTGCGCATCGATCGGGCGTGTTCCTAGTGGTTTTGCAGGGGTTGGTGCGTGGATCCTGCGGGCCGGTGGTGGACAGGAATGTTCACGTGGTCCTGGCACACCAACAAACGCGTGTCTTGCGTCAGCGGGCGAGAGCTGCGGTCGTCTCGGCTTCTGGCACCGGTGGCGCCACGACCTTCATCTGGAAGGGCGCGCTGATGACGATGCCCGCGACGAGCGCGGAGAAGCGGTACTTCGTCCCGCTGGCGCTGCGGACGATCTGGCGCACATAGGCGTGATCGGGCGCGTCGAGGCCGCGACCCAGCGCGTAGATCATCAGCTTCTCCGTCATCGTGCGGACGAACACCTCGGGGTTGCGGGTCAACGCGTCGCGCAGCGAGACGGGGCCGCTGACCGCGCTGCCGTCCATCAGCCGGCCGCCCGCGTCGATCGGCACACCGCGCTCGTGCGTCCGCGAGCGCCCCACCGCGTCGAACGACTCGAGGGCGAACCCGATGGGATCCATCACCCGGTGGCAGCCCGCACACGTGGCCGCGCGGCGGTGTGTTTCCAGCCGTTCGCGCATCGTCGTCGGTCGCTGGCCCAGCGAGGGATCCGGGAGGGCAGGCACGTCCGGTGGGGGCGGAGGCGGAGGCGTGCCGACGATGTTCTCGAGGACCCACTTGCCGCGGATGACCGGCGACGTCCGCGTGGAATGCGACGTGACCAGGAGGATGGCGCCCTTGCCGAGCAGGCCGCGCCGCTCGTCCTGTGTCAGCGTGATTCGGCGGAACTGGCTGCCCACGATGTTGGGGATGCCGTAGTGCCGCGCCAGCCGCTCGTTGACGAACGTGTCGGGCGCGGTCATCAGGTCCACCACGTTCCGGTCCCTGGCGATCACGTCCCCGAACACGAGCTCGACCTCACGCCGCATGGCCTGGCGCAGGTTGTCGTCGAAGTCCGGAAACTCGTCGGGCGCGGGGTTGATCGTCCGCAGGTTCCGCAGGTACAGCCACTGGCCCGCGAAGTTGTCCACGAGCGCCCTGGCGCGCGGGTCCGCCAGCATGCGCCGCACCTGGGCGTCGAGCACCGCCGGTCGGCTCAGGCGGCCCTGTGCGGCCTCACGCAGCAGGATCTCGTCCGGGCCCGCGCTCCAGAGGAAGAACGAGAGCCTCGACGCCAGCTCGACGTCCGAGACGCGGCGCGTCGTGCCCGAACGGGCGCCGGCGGGGTCGCGCTCGGTGCGTAGCACGAAGTCCGGGCTGGCCAGGATGCGGCGCAGCCCCATTTCCACGCCCGTTTCGAACGACCCGCCCTGTTCCACGCCCAGCACGTAGAAGCGGTCCAGCGTAGCGATGTCGGCCGGCGCCAGCGGGCGGCGATAGGCGCGCCGCGCCAGGCCGGAAAGAAGCTCGCGCGCGCACGGGCCGCCATCGGCGGCATTCTTCGGCCGGCACGTGAAGATGCGCCTTCGGCTCGGCGTGTCGCCGGCGCCGGTGTCGTTGAACGGCCCGGTGACCACCACGGCCTCGATGTGCGGCACGCCGCGGTAGTCCACAGGGTCCCACGTGGTGCGTTCGAACGGTTGCAGCACGCCGCCGCGCAGCGACGTGCCCTTCGCCAGGAACGCCGCGCCGATGGTGTGCGGTCCCGCCGCAACCGTTAGCGTCTTGGCCAGCCGTGCCTCGAACACCTCGGCCGAACCTTGAGAGTTCGCATACGACTTCACCAGATCGTCCTTGCCGCCGATCGTCGCGCGGTGTACCTCGACCCCGTCGATCATCAGCACGGCCACGTGTGGATACTCCATGCCCACGACGTTGTTCAACGTGGCCTGCCGCAGGTCGATCTTGAAGCTGTACTCCGCGTCCAGCGGGAAGTGATGCGTCACCGCGACGCCTCCGCGCGTGCCGAGCGGCAGCCCCTCGATGTGGCGGTCCTGCGACATGTCGGGCCGCACTTTGTAGGTATCCGCCGTGGCGATGATTTCTTCGCCGTCCCCGACGGCGGCGGCGCTGATGCGGCGCGCAGCGGCCAGATAGCGTTCCATCAGCACGGGCGACATGCCCAGCGTGTCGCCGATGTTGTCGAAGCCGTAGCTGGAGTTGTCCACCGGGAGGAGGGTGGCGACGTTGACCTCGAGGTCCAACAGGTCGCGGACGGCGTTGGCGTATTCCGTTCGATTCAGACGCCGTAGGATCGCGCGGCCAGGCGCCGGCTTTGCGGCGACGGCGCGGTCCAACGAAGCCTCGAGGCTGGTGCGGAGGCCGTCGAGAATGGCCGGCTCCGGCCGGGGGGAGCCCAGTGGCGGCATCGCCCCGACGAAGACCTTCCTCGCCGCCTTCTCCAGCGCCTCGGCGTGTGGGGCCAGGTTGGCGTAGTCCACGCCGTCGAACGACATCCCGCCGGTACGGAGCCGGTCGTTGTGGCACGTCACGCAGTATTGCCGCATGACGGCCTGCATGCGTTCCGGCGTCATCGGCGGCGTGGCGGGCGTCGGCCCGCTGGTCTGGGCGGGCGGCGCGCCGCCCGCGCCGACGACACGCGTTTCCGATCCGATCGCGACCACGAGGCCGAGGAACCCGACGACGATGTGCTTGTACATCATCGGTTGATGTAGCAATCGAAGTGCCGCGGGCCTTGCACGGCTGGCGGCCGCGCAGGTCGACGATTTGCTGCGGCGAGGTGAGCCCGTGGCGGTCGTGGCCTACAGCAATGTCGCGGCTGATGAATGGGCTGGACGAAGCTGTCCAAGGGTAGCCTGACGAGGCCGGGACGGCCGACGGCCACGAACCATGGGTCCTCGCCGGCGCGCCGAGCGCTGCCGTCTAGCCCGTTGGTGGGTCAGGCGGCGCCGCCCCTGGCCGCTGGGGGGCTTCCCGCGAGGAGCGATATAATGTCGTGTTCGCGTTGCGCCAGCGGCGCGGACCGCTGCGTGTAACCCGGAAGGGGAGCCGCAGCCGTGCTGTGGCGCCCACCGGCGCCATCACACGACCGGAGAGGTACCGAAGTGGTCGTAACGGGGGCGCCTCGAAAGCGTCTTGTCGGGTAACCGGCACGTGGGTTCGAATCCCACCCTCTCCGCCAATACTTAAACGCTGAAAATAAAGAACTTACGTAGAGCACGATCTTCCACGTGCTCAATACGTGCCCTTCGTGCTAGCTTCTGGCATGGCGCTCCGATTGATCAGGCGTCACCTGAAGGACTGCCCGCACACCTCGACGCGGTACCGACGCTGCCGTTGTCCGATCCACGTATACGGCACGCTGGGCGGCTACACCATTCGTCGTGCACTCGACCAGACGTCCTGGGACGCAGCCGTTGAACTGATCAACGGCTGGACGGTCTCTGGCGAGATCGGCGTGGTGAAGGCGGAGGCGCCCACCGTCCGAGAAGCGATCACCAAGTTCCTGGCGGACTGTGAGGCCAGGCAGCTCGGGTGGGAGGCGATGCGTAAGTACCGCCACCTGCTCGAGGACCGACTACTGGGCTGGTGCGACTCGAAGGGCCTGTCCAACCTTCGGCAGCTGACGGTCGACACCCTTCGTCAGTTCCGGCAGTCATGGAAAGACAGCGCACTCTACGCCACGAAGAACCTGGAGCGGCTGCGGGCGTTCCTCCGGTTCTGCCAGCAGGCGGGGTGGATCAAGCAGAACCCTGCGACGTCGGTGAAGCCACCGAAGGTGACGCAGAGCCCGACGCTCCCGTTCTCCAAGGACGAGATGAAGCGAGTAGTGAAGGCTTGCGACAGCTACGGAGGCAACCAGGAACGCATGCGCGCGTTCGTTCTGACGATGCGGTTCACGGGGCTCCGCATCGGCGACGCCATCCGGCTGTCGAAGAGCCAAGTGACCGACGGGAAGGTGTTCGTCCGAACCGCGAAGACCGGTCAGCCAGTGACCGTGCCCGTTCCGCCGCAAGTGGTCGAAGCCCTTCAGAAGGCGGACAGCGGCTCCGAGCAGTACTTTTGGACGGGGAAGAACATCCGGTCGGCAGTTTCGAACTGGTCTCGGTACCTGGCGAGGGTCTTCGAGCTTGCGGAGATTCACCACGGGCACTCGCACCGCTTCCGTGACACGTGCGCGGTGGAACTCCTTCTAGCGGGGGCGTCGGTGGAGGACGTGGCGACGATCCTCGGAAACACACCCCAGGTCGTGTCGAAGCACTACGCACCCTGGGTCAAGGAGAGGCAAGTTCGGCTGGAGAAGTTAGTGCGAGACAGCTGGCGCAACGCTGTCGAGTAGGCACTCGGCTCAGTAGCCGAGGGCGATGAGTTTCATCGCTATTCGTCGCAGTGATGGAGCGGGCGCACCGAGATGACTTCACGAAGGTCCAACTTTGGGGAAACGTGGGCGACAAGAAGTGTGACGGCCGATGCCTCGAGCCGTCGAGTAGGTTAGCCTAATCTCCCGATGCGATTGATAGCCTCTGTTGCTGGACTCGTTACTGGTGTCGCGGCCGGTTTCGTCGGCGTGGGCGGCGGCGAGTTTCGGATTCCCGTTCTGGTCTACGTCCTCCGCTTTTCATTGCACGCTGCCGCCGGGGTCAATCTCCTCGTCGGCCTGTTCACGGTCGCATTGGGCGCCTATAGGCGTCTGGGTCAAGCGACCATCTCAGAGGATGCGTGGACTCTCGTCGGCATCATGGGCGTGGCATCCATCGTAGGCGCGGTGATTGGCGTCACGCAGCGACACCGACTCCGCGTTGGTCCCTTAGGCCTGATCGTGCGTGGCTACCTGATTCTCGCCGGCGTCTGGATGCTTTATGAGTCCATGGCGCACGCCGAACACGTCTTAATCGACCCATCGGGATCCATTCGATGGGCACTCGCCGGGGCGCTCGCGTTTGTGATCGCGGCTATCAGTGGGGTGCTCGGTATTGCCGGAGGCGAGATGCGGATTCCTGCGCTGCTGTATCTCTTCGGCCTGTCGGTTATCGAAGCTGGCACGCTGAGCCTGCTGGTATCCATTCCTACGGTGGCATCTGGAGCCGTCGCGGACCGACGGCAGGGCGGCATTCCGAACGCCGTTCTCCCGGTGGCGTTGGCGATGGGGATCGCGTCCGCAGTCGGGGTGCTGATCGGTGCGGCGCTGATCCCGTATGCCAGCCGGGATGCGATTAAAGGGGTGCTCGGCGCCGTGCTCCTACTTTCGGCGGTGCGCCTCAGGCCGACGCGTTCTGATCAGCTCCAGGGGGCGATCTGAACTGAGGAATGGCGTGCGCAACGACACAAGTAGCGTCGATTTTTGCCGAAAGCTCACGGCGGCTCTGTCGGGTCAGAAAACCCTTCACGTAGTAGCAAAAGATTCCGGTCGCAATCGCTCCATCGCCGCTCCCATCCTGAGATGGTGGCGATTCCGGGCCAGCTGGCGCGTTACGCTGGCTGCTCGGCCCTCCCATTCCTTTAACGTTCGCGCTTTCGCATCCGGCAGTGCACACGGTCCGCGACCGAGGCTGGGATGCGCAGCGTCCGGTAGGTTCGCCTGCCCGGTCGGTGGTTGAAGAAGACGACCACGTCGCGCTCCTCGATGAACAGTCGTCGGACGAAGTCGTCGCTCATGCCCCAGAGCTTGGCAAGTTGGTCAACGGAATAGTGGCGCTCGAAGGCCGCTCCTTGTGAGGAACGACGCTCCTCTTCGAGCGCTGGAGCACCGGCCATCGTCCACCAATAGCATGCGATCACCTCGACGTCCGTCCACGCTGGGATAGTGCTCACACCGCGCAGTGTTCAGGCACTGACAATGTCGTCCCGTTTGCCCGGAGACGGCGGGGCGCAAGCCCCGCCGTGTCTGGGTCCGTCCCGTGATCGGTCGAGGGCTGCAACGCGCGGCTGTGCCGACGTAGCTAATGTTGACCCGGTGCTCGCCCGCGTCAAGGCTCTCGCTTCGCTCGACCCCTTGCGGGGCTTCGGCCTTGACCCGGGCTCCGCGCCGGATCTGGGCTAGTGACGTCGGCCAGCCAAGTGCGGCCAAGCCATCCCGCCCATGGACGCCTTCGCTGCGGCACGTCAACACATCTTGAGTGCCGGACTCGGGTCCGGTGCTTGACTCCTGCACGAGAGCATCGAGAGGTAGCGAAGGGCAAGTCGCCAGTTAGTGGATTCGACTTGGAGACTCTGTGTCGCACCGGACCGTGTCCTCGATGAAGGCCACTGCCTCCTCAAGCGTTCGCACACGTGCTTCCACGCCTAAGCCCGCGTAGTAATCGCCGACGCGGACGATCCAGACGCCGCCCTCCCGCCGTAGCGTGAAGCGTACGCCGCTGGCCACCAACGCTTGGAGCCTCGCCTGCGCCTCATCCATCTTGCAAGCTTACCGTTCGCTGTCTTCTGAGGTTCCCCGATCCACTGTGGCGTCGTGGCTCTACGGCTGTGTATTTCCCGCCGAGAAACGGCCGAGCTCGGACGCAGCGCGCATTCGAGAAACCGATAGTTCTCGTCATTTTGTGTGAAGGGCGTTGAAGAAAAGGCCCTGACGCTGCCGTAGAGTGCGGTCGTGCGACGTGTCAGGTCGCGAACATCGACACCCGGACAACGCTCAGGGTTTACCGCCGGTCACCCGGCGAAATCAGCCGCTTGCCCGAGGCACGTGTCCAGCGCGATGCGCGCGCACCTACAGTGCCGGCGAGGGGGCAGGCGATGTCGGTAGCGGAACTGTGGTCGGTGGCGGTGGTGTTCCAGGTCGTGGCGGGGGCATTCGCCGTGCGCGTGGCCTGGGCCGTGGCGCAGCGCGGGCGCCCTTCGCCTGAGATAGCCTACGGGACCGGCGGACTGCTGCTCCTGGCACTGTTCTTTTGGGCCGGCGCGCGGGACGCGTGGCTACAGATGACGGGCGTGGCCACCACGATGCTGACGGTCTGGACGGGGCTCGGGCAGGTTGCCGTCAGTTTCGCCTCCGTCGGCTTCATACAAGTGGCAGTGGCCGCGTTTGCGCGGGCCCACGTCCCGCAGGCCGAGCCGATCGACCTCGTGAGAGCCACGCAGGTGCAGGCTGGAATAGCCGTGGCCGTTCTCCTCGCCCTGTCGGCTCCTGTGTTCTGGCATGTGGCGACAGCAGCGCCAAGCCAGGTGCTTCAAGCTGACTTGCACCGGTTCCTGGTGGGACCGTTGAGCCTGGGCTCGGTACTGCTCCTAGGCCTGCCGGCCGTCTTCCTGCGCCGGCTCTGGGAGTTTACGCCCCTTACTCATGCGCAGTGGATCGTCTGGGTGGATGCGGGGACATTTCCCTCTCTGACCACGCTGGGACTGCAGGACGCAGACCCGCCGGCGCATCCAGGTCTGACCACACCTGAGTTTCGCGGCGTCGTTGCGCTGTCGACGATCGGCGGCCTCCTCTTCCTGATGCGAGCTGGTTACCTCTGGGGATCGTGGAACGAGGTGACGGTGCTGCTCGTCACCGGGTTTCGCCTGGCGATGCTACTGGCCGCCTCCGGGGCCGTGATCTACCTCGCACGTGGCGTGTTCTTCGACGTGGTCTTGATGCAGGGACTCTTGCTGGCGGGTGTGTCGGTCGTCATCGTCGGCATCGTGCTGGGTAGTCGTGTGTGGGCGACGGTGCCGACACACTTCGCAGCCGCCTGCCTGGTGACCATCGCCGCGGTCTGTAGCACCGTGCGAGGCTGCGAGTGGCTCCGCCAGCGACTCGCCGTTAGGTGGGGTGACGTGGGGAGCGCCGAGGCCGGGGTGCCGGCGTTGGTGACCTCCATGGCACGGTGCCCCGACGCGTCGGCGCTGACGGCCACCGTCACACGGGGGGTCTCTGAGTTGCTGGGCGCTCCCTCAGTGTCGTTCGACAATGGGCAACACGGGGAAGCCGTCGTGGCGGTGGGGCTGGGGCAGCCGGACGCACCGAGGGGCTACCTGTCGGTGGGGGCCCGACCCGACGGCAGCCCCTTTACACCGGAACACGTGCGCGCCCTGCGCACGATCGCCACGCACTTCGCGGGCCTCCTCGAAGCCTGCGATGCGCGCGACGCAAAGGCGTTGTCGGTGGCAGCGGAGGTGCGTGCCCTGCGCGCGCAGATCAATCCGCACTTTCTCTTCAACGCGCTGAATACGTTGGCGGACCTCGCCCAGAAAGTGCCGCCGTTGGAGCGCGCGATCGTGTCCTTGGCAGAGGTGTTCCGGTATGCCCTGGAGGCCAGCCGGCGGGATGTGGTCACCCTCGGGGAGGAGCTGAGCGCCATCGACGCGTATGTGGCACTGGAGCTGGCCCGCCATGGCGACCAGCTAGCGGTCTCCATCGACGTGCCCGCGCGCCTTCGTTGCGTCCAGTTGCCGCCGCTGCTCCTGCAGCCACTGGTTGAGAACGCGGTGGGGCACGGCTTGTCACCGAAACCCGGCGGTGGCGAGGTGCGTATTACCGCCGTCACCCACGGCGATCGGCTGGTGCTGACCGTCAGGGATGACGGCGTGGGCTGTGACCCGTCACGGGTCACGCCCCACGTGGGCCTGGCCAACGTCCGCGCCCGGGTTGAACTGGCGGGCGGCTCCTATCGCTTCGAGTCCAGTCTGGGAACTGGCACCACGGTGACGCTGGAGGTACCGCGACCATGAAGATCCTGGTAGTCGACGACGAACGGCCGGCACGCGACCGGTTGGTCCGCCTCTTGTCGTTGGTGACCGGTCTTGAACTCCTCGCGCCGGCATCAGATGGCCTAGTCGCCCTCGACGCAATCGCGACCCATCGCCCGGATGCGGTGTTTCTGGATGTCCAGATGCGCGGGCTGAGTGGTTTTGACGTAGTCGCGGCGTTGCCTTCCGACCCGCCCAGGATTGTTTTTGTCACCGCGTACGACCGCTATGCCCTACAAGCATTCGAGGTGAACGCGGTCGACTACCTGCTGAAGCCGGTCAGTGAAACGCGGCTGCAGGAGGCCGTGGCACGTCTGCGTGAGCGCGACGCCAACGCCGGAGTGGCACGCCTCCTGGCGTCGATGCAGCAGGGGCCACCGTTGCAGCGTGTGGTCGGTAAGCACGGCAACACCCTCCATGTCCTGCCAGCGGAAACCATCGAGGCGTTTGTCTCGGAGCAGGAACTGGTGTTTGCACACACGGCGACCGGACGGTTCTTGATCGACAAGACGCTGCGGGACCTCGAGGCTCGCCTGGACAGCTTGAGGTTCGTGCGGGTGCACAAGCAGGCCATCGTCAACGTCGACAAGGTTCGGGTCTTAGAGCCGACTGGAGCCGGCGGCACCTCGGCGCGGCTCAATGGTGGTCAATCGATCCCGATCAGCCGTCGCTACGCGCAACCGTTGCGCCGGATGCTGGCGTGGTGATTGCGGTGTCTGGCCCTCAGGGAAACGCATTGCTCGCAGCCTTGTCGGAACCAGAGCGCGCGCAGATGCTGAGCGGTGCCCAGCGCTACACGCTCCAGACACGTACCGTGTTGTATCAAGCCGGCGACACGCTGACGCACGCGTATTTTCCGGTGTCAGGTTTGATAGCCCTCCTGGCGACCACGAAGGATGGGAGCATGCTCCAGGTTGCCGTTGCGGACCGACGCGGCTTCGTCGGTGTGCCCCTGGTGCTCCGGCAGGACGAGACGCCGTATCAGATCGTCGTACAAGCCCCAGGTGAGGCGTACCGGCTGCCCGCCCGAACCCTGCGGGCGGAGTGTCAGCGTCTGACCGCGCTCCAGGATGCCACGCTGCGGTTTGCCGATGCGCACCTGGTCGAAGTGGGGCAGGCTGCTGTGTGTCATCGCTTCCATACCGTGCTCCAGCGCCTTTGCCGGTGGCTGTTGGCGTATGCCCGCGGAGCGCAGTCGGACACCGTGGTGCTCACACAGGAGCGATGGGGACAGGTGCTCGGGGTCCCGCGGGGCGCAATCTCCCGCGCGGCAGCCATGCTGCAGGAGCAGGCCATCATTCGCCAGCGTCACGGGCGGATCCAGATCCTGAATCGCGCCGGGCTCTATTCGCATGCGTGCGACTGTGCGGCGGATCTCAGGCTCGTGCATTGAGCGCGTTGGTCGACCAGGACAAAGAAGTCCGCTTCGCGCGGCGTTGCGGCCGGCTCCTACCTTGCCGCGCGGGTTGGGGCCCTGGAACGGGAGGCTCCAGAGTGGACGAGAGATCGCCGGCCAACTACACGTGCCGGCGGGGTAACGATGGAACCGACTCTCTTGCTCTGGTAGCTTCGGGTCTTTAGCCCAGCGCTTGGCGGTGAATGGCGCTTGTCCGAGCGTAGCTCCTCTGGACAGCGACTTCTCGACGGCGGGGCCGGACTATAACCCAGAAGCCTCGACCGAACTGCCTGTCTTGGAAAATCTACAAGACCGGTCCCCTTTCACTCAGTCAAGTGAGTCTGGAGGTGGTTCGGCCGCTTCTCGCCCCCAACAGCCAGACATGGGCGTTTCAAGCTTGTCGACGATGTAATGCGCGCATGTCGCGACGAGGTACCTTGTCCACTGCTAGCCCGGATCGTGAGGCCTCGGCCTAGCTCACGTCCTGCGCGGGGGTTAGTGGCTAAGCCTTCTTCGCTGCGCGAAACATCGATCGTATTAGAAACACGAGACCCACGCACGACAGCACTGCCAGGCCAATTTGCAGCACGATCCCGAGCGTGACGCGCTCACCGCCGAGTGTCCCGCCGACGGAAATCCAGAGTGCGGTAGCCGCGCTCCACACCACCAGGATGATCGTCGTAACGACCATAGCTACGATCAGTAAGATCCTTCGCAAGTGTATCCTCGCCACCACAAGCTCCCAGACGTACTCAGCAAGATCTGGCCCACCCGACCTTCGAGGGGTCAGTTTAAGCGTCGGTGCCGTCACGATCGGGGAGGAATGTGTCGTCCGCCTCAATGCGGGCACTGTCCGGATCATGGCTGGGCGCGGGCCGTCGGTTGAGTCCTTTCTGGGGACCTTCACTCGTGATGCCACGATCCCGGTGTCCATGTGGCCGTTGCTCCCTCTCGTCCGTCTTTCGTGGCTCTGCCATGACAAAGCTTGAAGCAAAGGTCATTCCGTCCCAGGAGCACGTCCGCTGGCTCCCAACATCACCGATGGCCGCTAGGCACCTCATATAAACAGCAGACCAGCGCCACCGACGCGGGCTATCCGGGCAATCGCTCTGGCTGTTTCCGTACAGTGTCGCGCGCGAGGCAGACCTTCTTGAGGAGGATCGCTATCGTCCTCGTGTTGCAGGCTTCGTGACGTCATGCCGACGTCGCGTGTGCCGCACCGACGAGGACGTCGATGACCCACCGAGTCACCCAAGTTCGTCATCACCTTCAGCTCTTGGCCGGCGCCGCAATTGCGGCCCTTGCCCTGACAACGACCGTCTCCGCGCAGTCCCCGTGGGAACGCGCGGCCGCCAACCTCGAACTTTCGTTCACCGGCCCTCTGGCTCGGTCGCTGGCGCTCGTGGCGATCGTGCTGGGCGGCCTGATGTTCATGTTCGGGGAGGGCGGGGCCAAGCGACAGATCAGCGGCATCGTGTTCGGGGGCGGGCTCGCGCTCTTCGCGGGTCAGTTCCTCCTCTGGCTCTTCTAAAGGGATGGCCGCTGTGCACGCGACCTCTTCCCGGGTAGGCGCTCACCCCGTCTATAAGGCGCTGCATCGCCCGCTAACGGTGTGCGGGGTCGACCGGCGGCTGTTCTTTCTCGCGCTCCTGGTGGGCGTGGCCACGTTCAATCTGTTCTACAGCTTCGCCGCGGGCGTGGGGCTCTTTGGCGTGCTGTACGGAGGGGCGTGGGCCGCGACCGGGCACGATCCGCAGCTGCTGCGGGTGCTCCTGCGCGCCGGGCGGCAACCGGTGCGCTATGACGGGATGACACGGCGGCAGGGGAGTGCCGGCGCGTGGTAATGCGCACGCGTCGTCTCCGTCGGGCGCACGCCGCGGCCGAGCCGCTCCACGCGCACCTGGCGGTCTGCGGGTTCCTCGACGACGCGACGTTTCTGACGAAGGCCGGGGCGGTCGGTGTGGTCTACCGTCTGCGCGGCGTGGATGCGACGTGCTTGGACCAGGAGGCACGGAGCCAAGTGAGCCAGCGGTTCGCTCAGGCCCTGCGGCAGTTAGACGAGGACTGCCGCGTCTACCAATACCTGGTCAAGGAGCCGGCGGTCGTGCCGTTAGCCCCTGCGCATCCGCATCCGGTGGTCGCCGAGGCACTTCGGCAGAGGGCCGTGTCCCTGCAGGCGCAGACGGAGGGGTCCTTCTCGTACGGGCTGTACACCGTGCTGCTCTTCGAGGGCTGGCGCCCGGGACGCACGTTGTCCGGTTCGCTCAGTCCGATGCTGGGGCTCGGGCGCGGTGTTCGCGACCACTTCTCAGTTGACCGAATGACCTCGGCGCTGCGCGACGACCTGGGCCGGGCGGTGGGCCGGTTGCACGCGCACGTCGAGGCCTGGGCCGCGCAACTGGCGGACTCGTTGGCGCCGGTGCGGCTCTCGAAAGCGGAGGTCTTCACATTTCTCCGTCAGTTGGCGAATCCCTCGCCGACACAGGCGGCGCAGGTGCGCCTGCGGTACGACACGCACGTCGACTACTTCACGGCGGACACGACGGTCGAGTGCGAGCGTGACGCGCTCGTGATCGACGGGCACCGCGTGAAAGTGCTGGTCATGAAGGAGCCGCCGTCGCAGACGTTCGCGGCGGTGCTGGCCGACCTGTTGGCCGTCCCGAGTCGGTGCGTGGTCTGCTTGGAATGGACGCGGCTTCCCGTCGAGCGGATTCGGCGAGAGCTCCATACGCGGCGTCGCCACTTCTTCAACACGAAAGTCTCGCTCCTCAACTACCTCCATACCGACACGCGGCCGGAGGAGATGCTGACGGACGATTCGGCGGCGGCGACGGTGGCGCAGCTGGGTCAGGCCCTGACGGACCTCGAGGTCCACGGAACGGTCTTTGGCGCGTGCTCGGTGTCCGTGGTGCTGCTCGATACCGATGTGCGGCGCCTGGACCGCAGCGTGGCCGGCGTCCACAAGGTCTTCGCGGCGCACGACGGGGTGGCGTTCGAGGAGACCTACAACCGCCTCAACGCGTGGCTGGCCACGATGCCGGGCAACACGGCCCACAATCTGCGGCGCCTGACGCTGTCGCACGAGCACGCCGCCGATTTGGCGTGTCTATTTGCGCCGGCATCGGGTTCGGCGTGGAGCCCGTATCTCGAGGCGTCCAGCCTCCTCACGCTGGAGACCGACCCGCCGGGCCTCTATCACTGGGCGCTGCACGTGGGGGACGTGGGGCATTCGGTGGTCTTCGGCTCGACGGGCAGTGGAAAGTCGTTTCTGCTCAACGTGCTCTTGCTGCACGCCCAGCAGTACCACCCGCAGACGTTCGTGTTCGATGTGGGCGGTAGCTACGAAGGCCTGCTGTCGCGGCTGGGCGGCACGGTGTGGCGACTCGGGCTCCGTCACCGGACCGTCTCCATCAACCCGTTCGCACTGCCGCCAACGCCGGAGACGCGACACTTCCTCCACGCTTTCGTGCGGCTGTTGATCCAGGGCGGCGTGTCGGCGCCGTGGACCTCGCGCGACGACCGGGACGTGGTTGAGGCGATCGTCAGCGTCGAGGTCCTGGACCGTCCACAGCGGCGCCTGCGGACGCTTGCCCGCATCCTGCCGCGACACCTGGCCCAGCCGCTCGAGCGATGGGTCGACGGGGGGCCCTACGGGGCGGTCTTTGACGCAATCGAGGACACCCTCACCATCGAGACGCTCCAGGGCTTCGAGTTCGAGGGGCTGGAGGCGTATCCCCGGGTGCTCGAGCCGCTGCTGTTCTACATCCTCTACCGCGCGAACGCGGCGATTCGCGCGGACGAGTCCCGGAGCCGGCTGAAGGTCTTCGTGTGCGACGAGGCCTGGCGCTTCGCCCAGGACCCGACGGTGACGGCCTACCTCGTCGAGGCGCTCAAGACCTGGCGAAAGCACAACGCGGTGCTGCTGCTCGCGACCCAAAGCGATCAGGATCTGGGCGACGAGGCGCTCCTGCGCGCGGTACTCGATAACTGCCCGACCCAGGTCTTTCTTGCCAATCCCGGCCTGGATGTCGCGCACGCCCAGGACCGATTTCATCTGACGCCCCGCGAGGCGCAGTGGATTCGTGAACTGCGCCCCCGCGAGCAAGTGCTCCTGAAGCGTCCCGACCACACGACGGTGCTGTCGTTGCGCGTCGATGACGCCTCCTACGCCTGCTATGCCACGGACCGCCGGCCGCGCGCCGATCGAAAGGAGATCCCACGATGAGAGTGCCATCAGGACTGCTGACGTTGCTGCTGCTAGGGATGACGACGGGGGCCTTCGCGCAAGGGACGCGCGAGGTCCATGTGACCGACCGGGCGATTGTGCCCGTCAACACGAAAGTGCGATTCACGACGCTCATCGTGCTGCCGGCCGGGGATCGGATTCTCGACTTTGTGTGCGGCGACAAGGACTTCTGGGTGGTCTCCGGCGAAGAGCACCTGGCGTATGTGAAGCCGGCGAAGGCCGGCGTCTCGACGAACCTCAACCTCGTGACGGCGAGTGGCCGTGTCTATTCGTTCCTCCTGACCGAAGGGATCGGGGAGCCGGATCTGAAGCTGTACGTCGTGGGGGACGAGGCACAGGGCCCCGTCGCGGGCTCCCGTCGGTTCTACGCGGCGGACGAAGTCGAGACGTGGCGCCGTGCGGCGGACGAGGCGCGCGCCGAGGTGACCCGGGCGCGTGCCGCGGCGTCAGAGGCCGCTGCGGCCGAGGTCGCCGTCTTCCGTCGAGAGTTTCCGACGCGCTTGCTGTTTCCCTATCGGTTTCGGGCGCACGAGCGGCCGTTTCAAGTCGCGGCGATCTACCACGACGGGGCGTTCACCTACATCCGGGCCGAGGGGGCCGAACTGCCGGTGCTCTACGAGCTACGGGACGGCCGGCCGAGTCTCGTGCCGTTTCAGGTCGAGCGAGGCGTCTACGTGGTGCCGCGTGTCCTGGAGCGTGGATATCTGGCGCTGGGAAAGGCACGGCTCCACTTCGGGTGGGGGCGGTAGCGCATGGATCCCGTGGCGCCCCCACCAGACGCGGGACGTGTCCCACCGCCCGCTCCCGCAACCGTCATCGACCGCCGTCCCCTCCTGACAGGGGCGTTGCCCCGCCATCTGCAGACGTGGATCATGGCGGGGCTGGCGCTCCTGATCCTCGGGATCATCCTGCTGACCGGCAGTCCGACGCCGCGCGAGCCGTCCGGGCCACCACCGTCTGGTCCCACTGCCGCTGGTGTCCCGGCCGACCGCATTCGAAGCTTCCAGGCGCAACTCGCCGCCCAGGAGGCGCGGAGCGTTGAGCCAGGGCTGTCACCTTCACCTCTACTGCCGCTGGTGTCGGCACCGCCGACGGGGGCGCCTCAGCCGTCCTCAGAGATGGCCGCCCTCGACGACGAGGTGCGGCGGCGCGAGGTGACGAGCCTCTTTGCCGACAACGTCGCGTTCAGCCGACGGGGGAGCGCGGCACGCGCCCTGATGCCCGGGGAGACCAGTGCGGTCGTCTCGTCGCCACCGGCCGACCGCCCACGCGGCACCCCCGGGGATGGTTCGGAGGTGGACCCGGGTCGAGAGGCGGCCACTGCTCCTGAGCGGGCCATGCTGATGGCACCGCCCGGGCCCGATCTCGGGATGCTCGACACAGGCCCACCGTTGACGCTGCCCGAAGGGACCGCCATCGAAACGGTGTTGCTCCATCGACTCGACGGCACGTTTCGGGGCCCGGTGCAGGTGCTCGTGACGACGCCGGTCTACAGCCCCGACCGACAGGCCGTCGCCATTCCGGCGGGCGCGCGGGTGCTCGGCACGGCGGCGCCCGTCGAGGCCTGGGGCGCCCGGCGCCTGGCCGTGACGTTCCATCGCCTCCTGTGGCCCGACGGGCGCAGTGTGGCGCTCGATGCCTTCCCCGGCCTCAACCAGATCGGGGAATCGGGCCTGCACGACGAAGTGGATCGCCACTACTGGCAGGTGTTTGGCGCATCGGTCGCGATCGGAGCGATTGCCGGGCTGGCCCAGGTCGGCACCCGAGTCGGCTTCACGCAGTCGGCCGTCGATGGGGCGCGGCAGTCGGCCGGGGCCGGACTCGCGTCGTCGACCGCGCAAGTGCTGGACCGCTATCTGAACGTACTGCCGACGGTGACGATTCGGGAAGGCCACCGCGTGGTCGTGATGCTGACGCACGACCTGGTGGTGGAGGGGCCGCCGGTGCGCGGTGCAGGGAATCAACAGCACGCAGGAGGTGGACAATGACCACGCGATACGGGTGGAGGGTGGGCGGCGTGCTGGCGCTCGGACTGCTGTGTCCGGCGGTGGCGTCGGCACAGTGGATCGTGCACGACCCGGTACACCTCGCGCAGACCGTGACGACGTATCACCAGATCGTCGAGCAGTACCGGCTGGCGCTCGAGCAGGCGCGGCGTCTGCCCGTGGACCTCGCCCGGCGGTACCGCGTGCCGACGCTGCCGTGGACGGCCCACGGCGTGGCGACGGTCGCGCAGCCGTGGCTGGACGCGCTCAACCGTGGCGATGCCACCGGGCTCCTCTATGCGCGCACGGTCGCGCCGCTGGACCCGTTGGCGGCGGTCATCGGCCGGATTCCTGCGGCACTTCGGCCCCGCGTCGGCACGGGGTACGCCACGATTGAGGCGGCCGACTACTTGGCCCGGACCGCGGTCCACCAAGCCGGAGCGCTGCGCACCCACGGCGCCGACGTGACGCGGACGATCGAGGCGATGGAGGACGACGCCGTCTCGGGCGACGCCCGATTCCACACACAGGTCGCGCTCCTCAACAAGATCAACGCTGCGGCGGTGTTGGACCTCCGGATCGCCGAGCAGACGAGCCAGTCGGTCGTCTCCGTCGTGGAGCAACTCCTGGTGGGCAATAAGCGCCAACGGGACGCGGAAGCCAAGTTGATGAACGCGCAGCTGTACCAGTGGCAGTTCGGCTTGGGCTATGGCGAGGACCTCACCCGCAACACGGCGGCCGCCCTGGACGCCTGGCGCCAGCCGTAGGGCTGCACCGCCAGCCAGTCCGACACCGACTCGACATCAGAGGAGTCCCTATGGTCCCGGTCCCGTACGACCCGATTGCCACTGTGCAAGAGGCGATCGCCGATCTACTGCGCCTCCACGAGCCCGCTTTTCTGGGGATCGGCCTCCGGATGTATCTGTCCTTTGCCACCATCCTGCTCGCGTGGTACGGCATCCGGCTCATGTTGGCGCCGCGGGGCAGCGGCGAGGCCATCTTCGGCTTGGCCCGGCTCCTGCTACTGGTGTCCTTCGGGTTCGCGATGCTGACGTACTACGAGGATCCTTTGCCGGGCATCGGTGTCTCATTCTCCAACCTGATCACCGATCAAACCGCGCACCTGGCGTCGGTGCTCAGTGCGCGGTCGATTCAGAACGCCCAGTCGAGTCTCAACACGCTGTGGAACGCACTCGAACAACCGGACCCGTGGTCGATCTTGGCCAACCTCCTCTATTGGGGGATGCTGCTCATCATCGGGGCGGCCCAGTTTGCCTTGCTCTTCGTGGTGTGCTTCGGCCTGATCGCCAGCGCGGTGTGTGCGCTGGTCGGGCCCCTGTTCATCCCGTTCTTCATCGTGCCGACGCTCGACTGGCTGTTCTGGAACTGGCTCAAAGCGTTTGTGCAGTACGCGTTCATGCCGGTGATCGCCAACGCGTTCATTCTGGTCTTCGAGCGCTTTCTGAGCCGGTATCTGCTGACGCTGCCGCCCGGTCTGCGGCTCGAAGAGCAACTGCTCTACGGCGTGCACGCCGTGATGATTCTGCTGACGTTCACGGTGGGCGTGCTGCTGGTGCCGTCGCTCACCAGTTCCATCTTCTCGGGCCGTGGGGGCGAGGCGGTGACCCCCACCCGGCTCTTCTGACGCGAGGTTTCCATGGCGCTCCTCCGATCCCGAACCGACGTCCGGCACGCCCGATGGGCGTTCGCACGGGTGTTCTTCCCGCTCATGGTGGCACTCGCCGCGGTCGTGGCCGCGGTGGGGCTGTGGGGGCGCTAGGCCGTGCCGTCGAGTGCGCTGAGACCCGCGCCGGACCGCCGGGTGCCCGACTGGGATGACGCGCAGGCCCGGTTCGTGGAGGTCTACGGCTCCGCCGTGGTCCTCAACACCTATCTCAAGGTCGCCCTCCTCTGTGTGTCCCTGGTGGCCGTCGGCCTCGTCGTGGTGAACCTCCGCACGCAGGCCCGCGTGGCGGCCTACAAGCCCTTGGTCGTGCGGATCGATGACGTGGGCCGAGCGCAGGCGGTCCAGTACGACAGCCTGACCTACAAGCCCGTCGGCCAAGCCCCCGAGCTCAAGTATTTCCTCATCCAGTTCGTGACGAAGCATTACGGCCGCATCCGGGCGACGGTGAAGGAGCAGTACGCGGAGTCGTTGTACTTCCTGGATGCGGCGCTGGCCGAGGCGACGTTGGCCGCTGATTTGCGCGAACGCTCGATCGAAACGTTCCTCACCAGCACGGCGGACGAGGTCGAGATTCAGGTCCGCAACGTGACCCTTGACCAACTGGCGACGCCGCCTTACACGGCGTCCGTGGACTTCGAGCGCATCGTCTACGGCATCGGCTCGCGCCAGCCGCGTCGGCGGGAGACCGCGGTGGCCCGCGTCACCTTCGTCCTGCGCGATCAGATTCCGAACGCCGTCATTCCGGTGAACCCGCTGGGGCTGGCCGTCACCTACGTGCGGGTCGACCAGGCCTTTCGATGATGGCGCATTGCGCGTTCGTCGCCGCCCTGGTGGTCGTGGTCGCCACCGGGCTGGTGCTCGAGCAACTGGCCTTTCTGCGCCCGTATCGGAGTGTGCTCGTGCACCACTATCTGCCGTGGCTCCTGGCCGCCATGGGCCTCGCCTTTGTGAACCTCTGGGCCCTCAGCTACCTCCTGATCCAGCACCTCCGGCTCGGGGACACGGGCCGCAAGCTGGCCCATCTCGAACGACAGCTCCAGTCCGGCGACACCATCGTGCGAGACCTCTCGGCCCGTCTCGCGGCGGAGGAATAGGGTGTCCCGCGGCGCGTGGGACGACGCGCGTACGTCTCCGGCGCCCACCATAGAAGCAGGGAACGCGCCCGGCCTGGGCGTCCCCGACGACCGTCCGACAGATGCGCGTGAGCCGGTCCCAGACGACGCTCGAGGCGGTGGGCGGGGCGGAGGCCAGGAGACGAGTCGTGTCTCCGACTCGAGAGTGGCGGACGCGCGCCGGCCGGTTCGCAGTCGCGACCAATGCCATCGGCTGCGCGACGCCGACTGGGACACGCTCCGCACGGTGGGCACGTTTCGGGTCGTCGACGAGCACGACCTCCTCGCGCGCGGACAGTCCCCGGACGCCGCGGCTCAGGATCTCGCCTATCTCCTCGAGGACGGGCTCCTGGAGCGGCACACGGCCATCGTGAACCAGTCGCCGACGCATCTGGTGACTCTGACGGAGGAGGGGCGAAGCCTCCTGGAATCGCATCGTGGCGAGGCGGGCGACAGCCCCGGTCAGCAGTACTACACGGGTGTCGTCAAACCCCGCGAACTTGCGCACGACGTGTACCTGTACCGGGCCGCCCAGGCCGAAGCCGCCCGGCTGGCGGACCATGGCGCCCGCGTGACTCGTGTCGTCCTCGACTACGAACTGAAGCGCGACTATCAGCGGTTCCTCCAGCGGCGAGACCGGGACGCGCACGCGTCGGTGGCGTCGGACCGCGAGGCCTTTGCCCGGGTGCAGGGATTGGCCGTGGTTGACGACCACCTGGTCTTGCCCGACCTCCGGCTCGAGGTCGAGTATCCCGACGGCCGGCGCGATGTGCGCGATGTGGAGGTCGTGACCGAGCACTACTCGCGCGGGCAACTCGCCGGGAAGGCCCAGGCCGGGTTCAGCTGCTATCGCCCCACGCCCACGCGCTTGGGGCGCGGCACCTCGCGGGGGGGCGTGCCCACCGACCCACGGACACTCCAGTGGCTGGGATGACCGCCGACGCCCGTGTGGCCGCCGTCCAAGCCCTCGGGTTTACGGTGCGACAGGCGACGTTCCTGACGCACGTGGCCCGGCACAGCGGCTACTTCCTGCGTCGTCAGTACACGACATTTGCCGGCACGGCCAAGGGCAAGAACGTCCAGCGCTTCTGTGTGGCCGTCGTCGCCCGCGGCGTGGCCGTCCGGGCCACCTACCGGGCCGACCGCGGCCACATCTACCACCTGCGCGACGGGCGCGTGTACGGGGCCGTGGGCGCGCCCCATGACCGGAATCAGCGGCCCGTGTCACCCGCGCGCATCGCCCAGAAGCTGATGCTGTTGGACATCGTCTTGGGTCACCCGACCGGTGTTTGGTACGCCACGGAGGCGGAGAAGGTGGCCCTTTGCACCGAACAGCTGGGGATCGCGTCCGTCGATCTGCCACGCCACACCTGGGCTGTGGACGCCGCGCGGGCGCGCACGACGCGCTACTTCGTGGACAAGCTGCCGATCGCGCTGATGGGGGAGCCCCCGCAGCTGCACCTCGTCTATCTCTCTGTCGACGGGAGCCCGGTGCCCTTCGCGCGATGGCTCACCACGCACGCTCGGCTGCTGAGCGCCGTGCCCGCCTGGACCGTGCTGGCGGCCCATCCCGTAGAGGTCGGCACGGCCGCCCTTCGCGACGTGTTTCACCGCGCGACGGGGACCCTCGGCGAGTGGTCCGAGGGCCAGCGGCGCGACCTCGAGCGCTACTTCGACGCACGGAGAGCCGTGGAGCAGACTGCCCACGGGACGCTCGCCGTCGCGGAGCTGCAGGCGTTTCGGGCGGCGCGGCTCGCGTACGCGGAGCCGCAGTTGGAGGCGCTGTTCAGCCGGTGGCTGGCCGGTGGGGCGAGACGCTTGGAGCTTGCCCATCTCGGCGCACCGCTCGCCGCATGTGGGCGCCTGGTCTGCTACCCGCTGCCGCACCGGTACGACCAGTTTGGCGCGTATGCGGGGGTCGTATGAGGGGCCCGCGTGTGCGGGGAACCCGGGCCCCCTCGCCGAACCCCGCGTGGGCCCCGCCGCTCGTCGATCGCGCCCGTCTGGACGCGGCAGATCGTGGCGATGCGCCGTCGAAGCCTTCGTCGAAGCACACGGGGGGAGCGACCCCCTCGACGGAGGGCGGCAGGTGGGTCGCCTCGCCGGGCCTCGTGGCCCTGCCCGCGGGGTCGCTCCCCCCGTGTGCCCGTTCTCGCTGTCATCAGCCGCGTGTCGCCGGTGTGGTCCGGCGCGCGTCATCCGGAGGAGTCCATGCCCATCATCAAAGCGCGCACCGGCCGGATCGACACCGTGCGCTATGTGTCTCGCCTGCAGAAGCCAAACCGCGACGCGCTCCTGGCCTATGCGTCGTTCATTGGTGACACGCCTGATTACGTCCTCAATGCCCTAATTAGCGCCACGCTCGCGAAGGACCGGGACTTCCTGGCGTGGCAGGCGGAGCGCGGGTCGACGCCCTCGGCCGCGGCGCAACCGGAGGACGTTACGACGCCGCCGGCGGGACGGTCTGCGTCCAAGCGATAGGGACCGCCGATGCTGACACGTCTCATCGAGGCCCGCACCGTCGTGAGCCTGGCCTGTGCCGCCGCCCTGGGCACGCTGGGGCTAGCCGCGTGGCCGTTTCCTGATGCGGACCCAGTGCTGGGCCTCATCGCGGCCGAGCGGCCGGCCCTGTATCAGGGACTGGCCTACGCGTACGCGACGGCGTGGTTCAGCACGCCGTTCCTGCTGCTCCACACCGCGGCGTCGGTCGTCTACGTGTACGGCCCCCAGGGGCGTCGCATGGAGACGGCCGGGGACCTCCCACCGTATCCGCCGCCACAGAAACGCGAGGCGCTCTTCCTGGTGCTGGGTGAGCAGCATCACCACACCGTGCCTGGACCGGCGTCCGATCCGCGGTGGCTCGTCATTCCGGAGACGGGCCTGTACACGGGCATGGCCATCGTGGGCGCCATCGGCACCGGCAAGACCACGGCGTGTATCTATCCCTACGTCGAGCAGCTTCTGGCGTACCGGGCCAGTGACGCCGCCCGGAAGGTGGGGGGCCTGATTCTCGACGTCAAGGGGGACCTCGCGCGACATGTCCGGGCGATCCTCGAGCGCCATGGTCGCGCCGAGGACTACGTCGAAGTTGGCCTTGAGTCGCCCTACCGCTACAACCCACTGCACAACGAGCTCGATGCCTACGCCCTGGCCTTTGGCATCGCCACGTTGATGACGAACCTCTACGGGCGCGGCAAGGAGCCCTTCTGGCAGCAGGCGAGTACCAATCTGGTCAAGTTTGTGATTCTCCTGCATCAGGTACTGGACGGCTACGTGACGCTGGTGCAGATCTACGAGCACGTCATCAACCCCGACAAGCTGAAGGTCAAAGTCGGGGAGGGAGACGAGCGGTTCGCCGTGCAGCGCCGGATCCACATCGAGCGACCCGCCCTGATCCCGCGGGCGCTGGAGGGGTTTGCCTGGCAGGATGAGAACGCGCAGAAGACGTCGTGGACGCCGTGGTCCCTGGACGTGGTGGCGCGGCTCCGCGACGCCCGCATCGACTTTACCGAATCGGTGGTCCCCAGGTCACCGGAGGAGGAAGACCGCGCCGCTCGGTTCGCCGCGGTCAAGCGATGGTTCGACGACGACTGGATGCGGATCGAACCGAAGCTGCGCACGTCCATCGTCGAAGGCATCAGCGTGTTTCTCTCGCTCTTCGATGACAACCCACGCGTGAAGCACGTGTTTTGCCCGCCGAAGGCCGTCTACGAGGACAGGGGGCAGGCGACGGTAGACGGGGCAGAGACGGCCGGAGCGGCTCTGCCCCCGATGGCGGAGCTGCTGGAGCAGGGGAAGGTCGTCGTCCTCAACTTCCCGCTGGCCCTGAACCCGGGCCTGGCCCGGGCCGTGGGCACGATGCTGAAGCAGGACTTCCAACGCGCGGTCCTGAACCGGATCCCCACGATGGCGGCGGCCCCGGAGCGTCCCTGGCGGGCGGTCGCCTTCGTGTGTGACGAGTATCAGTCGTTCGCGACGTCGGGTGAGCACGAGCCCTCGGGGGATGAGAAGTTCTTCTCGTTGGCCCGCCAGGCCCGCTGCATTCCCATCGTAGCGACCCAGAGCATCAGCTCCCTGCGGTCGACGCTGCCGGGCGAATCGTGGCGGACGCTGCTGCAGGGCCTGCGCACGAAGATCTTCCTGGCGCTGTCGGATGACATGAGCACGCAGTTTGCGGCGGAGCTCTGCGGCAAGGCCGAACGGCTCAGGCCTGGCTACACGCTGACCGAGTCTGGGCAGGACGCCCGCGTCAGCGTCCTCACCGGTCGGGCGGTGGCCCGACGGAGCACCATCAGCGCCGCGAAGACCTTCAGTCTCGCGGTCGACTACGTGTTCCGACCGAAGGCCTTCGCAGAACTCCGCAACGGACAGGCCATCGTGCTGCCCTACGACGGCGTCAACCCCCATCCGCCGACGTACTGCTACCTGAAGCCCTACTATGAGGACCCTCAGGGCAGCTGGTTCGGCCCGTCCGGAAATGGGGCTGCGGCATGAGCCTCGACCTCATCCTGCCGTTCCTCCGGCCGATCGCCCAGGCGATCGAGGACCCGGAGGTGTCCGAGATCATGGTGAACGGTTCGCGCGGCGTCTTCATCGAGCGTGCAGGCCTGCTGGAGCGGTTAGAGGGTGTGATGCTGGAGGAACGCCAGATTCAGGTCGCCGCGAAGCACATCGCGCGTCTGGTGGGCGATGACGTGTCGGAAGAACGGCCGATCCTCGACGCGCGGCTACCGGATGGATCGCGTGTGGCAGCCGTGTTGCCGCCTGCGAGTGTTGGCGGTACGACGTTGACGATTCGAAGGTTTCACAGACGGTATCGGACATGCGACGACCTCGTGGCGGCGGGAATGCTGACGACCGAAGCTGTCGGTGTCATCCGAGACGCCTTGCTGAATCGGCGGAACGTGCTCATCAGCGGCGGGACGGGGACCGGGAAGACAACCCTGTTGAACGCGTGCCTTGGGCTGGTGCCGGAGACGGACAGGATCATTCTCATCGAAGACACGGCCGAACTGGCGCCGGCGCACCCGAACCTTGTCCGGTTCGAGGCACGTCGCCACCAGCTTGGCGCGGAAGCGGTCACGGTGCGGGATCTTCTCAAGGCGGCCCTGCGGCATCGACCGGACAGGATCGTGGTGGGGGAAGTGCGAGGGGGCGAGGCCTTCGATCTGCTCCAGGCGCTGAACACGGGCCACGGTGGCAGCCTGTCGACGATTCACGCGAACTCGGCTGACCACGCCCGAGCGCGATTGGGTATCTGTGCGCTGATGGGTGGTGTAGATGTGCCCCACGGCGTTGTGCGAGCCCTTCTGGAGGCGACGATCAACGTCGTGGTGCACCTTGAGCGGCGACGCGGGGTCAGGGTCGTTGGCGAAATCCGCAGGTGCGGTGGAGCCTAGAATGGCTACGTCGATTCGAGACGGGTTCGAATCCCGCGACGCCCAGTCTTGCTTTTCGAGCCAGGGACCGGGTTCGGTTCCCCACACGCATCTGATGTCGTGTGCGACCAGGAAATCAGCGGGGAAGTTGAGGCCGCCTAGCACGGTGGCGTGAGGGCCTGCGACCCAACCGGGATTCGAACCCTACTGGAATAGCGTTCGTCCGGTCCTTTCGGGCAGCCTGACCAACGCTCGCGGCGGCCGAAGGCCCAAAGGTTGTAGGTAGGTCGGTCGATACACTACGATGCCAACCATGGTGGGTCCTACCTTGAAGAAGACGGAGCCGCGTTGGGCGGTTTACGGAGGCAAGGACCCCCGGACGATTCCAGTGTATGGAACGGCCGAGGCGGCTCACTACCTCAGGATCCCGCATCAGACCATCCGCTCCTGGGTGGTTGGCCGGTCGTACGACACGAGCCGAGGCTCGAAGCATGCCGCGCCGCTCGTTCCCCTCGGCAGGGGGGTAGCAGCGTTGTCGTTTCTGAACCTCCTCGAACTGCACGTACTGGGTGCCATCCGACGCGATCACCACGTCGATATGCAGAGGATCCGGACCGCGATCAACTACCTTAAGAACGCCTTCGGCAGTGAGCATCCACTTGCCGAAGAGGCCATGGAGACGGACGGAAAGTCCCTGTTCGTCACCAAGTACGGCCGGCTGATCAACGCTTCCCAGGACGGCCAGGTCGCCATGACCGAGATTCTTTCGGCCCACCTGAGGCGTATCGAGCGCGACGAACATGGCCTTGCGATTCGGCTCTACCCCTTCACTCGCAAGGAAGCGGACGTCAACGCGCCACGCCTCATTTCGATAGATCCTCTGGTTGCCTTCGGGCGACCCGTGCTCGTCGGGACGCGGATCACTACCGCAGACGTCGCTGACCGTTTCAAGGCGGGCGAATCGCCCGACAGCCTCGCAGAGGACTATGGGCGCACGCCGGAAGAAATCTGGGAAGCGATCCGCTGCGAACTCGAAACGGCGGCGTAGGGCCAGGCGCCCAGCGCCACTCACGTTCTTCATCGACGAGTGTCTCGGAGGCGGACTGCTAGCAGCCGCGCTTCGCGCCAAAGATCAGACGGTTATCCTTTGTCGCGAACGATTTCCGGAAGGCACCGAAGACCAGGAATGGCTCACGGTAGCCGGCGCGGAGCGCTGGGTCGTCCTGACGAAGGACAAGCACATTCGGCGCCGCGAACTCGAGCTTCAAGCGCTCGTCCTGGCAAGGGTGCGGGCCTTCGTGTTGACGTCAGGAGACCTAACGGGTTCGGAACAAGCCGCCCTTTTCGTACGATTGATCCCGAAGATGTCTCGCATCAGCCGTAGCACCCAGGGCCCTCTGGTCGCCGCAGTCACCTCTGGTGGGACGGTAACGATCCTGAAGACCCGAAGATTCGCACTCCGCAAGAAAAAGTCCCATTGAGCCTTCATTGAAGGCCTGACAGCCGTCGGCAGTCCAGAATGAGCCGAACGGATCAACAATCCACCTCAGCAATATGAGGACGGCCCTATGACGTGGTTGCTCGTTATCGTGGCGCTAGGTCTCGCGCTCGTGGGCTTCGCGAGCTTGACCCAAGCTACGCTCGGCGTGGGGATCATCTGCGCCGCGTGTCTCCTGATGATCTGGGCACGAATCGTCCAGGCCCACGAACACCGGCTGCAAGATCGACCGGCGCCGGCCGCATCTCCGGCTGTCTCTACGTCGACTCCAAACGAGTCGGTGGCGCACCAGATGAGCCCGAAGAAGTCGGCACTCATGATCGCCGCCCTGGTGGCTCTGGCCCTGGTGGGCATGGTGTGGAGCCGATTGTTCCCGGGGCCCAGTTCCCCCGGCGGTGGCCCCGTCCACTCTGCCGATGGGGCGTATCGTGCGTGCGGCGATCACCTGGCGGCTGCCCGGCCGGAGGCGCGTGGGCGTGTCACACCGTACTCACGCGCTGTCGTCACGGACGAGCGCGACGGGCGCTACCGCGTGGCGGCATCGTTCCCCGGCCAGGACGGCTCAGAAGTCGCGTTCCAGTGCGATGTAACTTGGCTCACTGGTTCAACGTACACGCTGCAGAACCTGTCGTTCCCTTGAGAAGCGCGGAAGGTCAGCCCTCGGCTGGTCTGCGTTCTGATAGTCGAGAACCTCGAGACGAAATGAGGGAAGTCGCAGCGCCGGACCGGAATGCGCTCTACCGCGGCAGCCTTGAAGTTCATCGCCGCATCGTATGTCTGTATAAAAGAGTGGGCGAACAGCGGGCATGGTTTCGAGACCTCCACGAGGTGTCACCGCGCATTCCAAGGCCTCTGGGGATCGGGCCGCGCGGCGTCGATTCAGATCGGGTGTTTTGCGCACTCATGATTCGAGCCGCGGCCACTAAGGAGTCGATCGCGTTGCTCTGCGAAGCAGGCCACGGAGAGAGTGCTTTAGCTCTCACGCGCGTTCTTCTTGAGAATGCCCTCATGATGGCCTGGCAACGGCTCGGCCCAGGCCGCGAGCGTTTGGAAACGTACATTCTGTTTACTAGCGCGCTCCATGAAAAGAACGTGAAGACGATGAAGTGGTTCCGATCGGAGTTTCCCCACTTCTTCGACAGCGACGAAGAGCTACTACAGTCTGACCCCAGTCATCGCGCCCTGACGGAGGCGGTGTTTCGAGGCCATGACGACAGTTGGGCGTGGTTCCCGGATCCGAACAAGCCCGGCACGCTGAAGCGAATCACGGTCAGGCAGATGTTTCGAGACGTGATGGAGAAGACGGACGCGACCGCGCAGACTGTGGAGTACGACGTGATGTATAGCCACGGCAGTGACATCATTCATACCGGTCCCCACAGTCTGGCGGGGCTGCTGTCTCGTGTCGCAACGAGCAAAAAATTCTTCCTTGAATCTCTGCACTCCGCCGATTTGCGGCTGGTGGCTCTCGCAGTCAGCAACGCCGCAATGCTTGTCGTGTTGAGGACCGCTGACGAATACATCGGCCTCGATTTAGAATCGGATATTGAGGCGATAGCTGAGATGAATCGCACGCTAGATGGGCAAGCTCCTTCGGCTCAGACATCCGACTCCTGACACGAGCCCCGGCCTTCTAAGCTGGTGCTCAGACCAGCGCGCGTCTTAGATCGTGTTCAGGTCTGGCTGGGCAACTATGCCGGCGTGTCGAGATCCCGGAATCGGCCGACGGCGATGATGACCGCCTTCCAGTCGGCCGCAATGGTCGCGGCCGCGGCCTTGTCCACGATACGCCGCACGCGCACACGCATCTGATGCCGTGTGCGACCGCGAGATCGGCGGGGAAGTCGAGGCCGCGTAGCGAACTCGCGGTGGCGCGGCTGTCGCGGTCGCGTCGAGGTGGCTAAATGCGGAGATCTCGTCGGCGATTTCGAGCCGATCGTCGAGAACAGACCTTGTAGAATCTTCTGTAGGGTCCTACATGGCGATTCGATCGATTGCTGCCATCGCGACGTTGGTCTTTCTTGCCCCGGCGGCCTACTTGGCTCAGCAGCCAACGGCCACGCCGCAGCTTGTCCCAGCCCCTGAAACACCGCGCCGGCCAGTCACGTCGGCATTCAATCAGAACTGGCTCGATGCCGTAGTCTCGATTGAGCTCGAGGACCCGCAGGGGAAGGACCCACAGCCTGTGGGCACAGGCTTTCTGGTCCGCACGGCCCACGACCATCTGCTCTTGGTGACCGCTAAACATGTTGTCGAACGCCCCGGCGCCAACGCAGCTCGGCTGGGATATCGGCTCAACACAAACCAAGGCGCGAGTCAGATGCTCTGGGACCGCGATGTAGTGGCCCGCGGCCTGGGCAATTGGTTTATGTCGGCGACCGATCTCGCCTGCCGGTTTATCGGGTTTTCGGCGGACGGCAAGTTTCGGACGATCACCACCGCGGACTTCCTCGACGATACCAGCGACCTCTCCGCAGCTTCGCCTCTGCTCGTGCTGGGTTTTCCGCTCGGACTGCGCTCGACTGGCTATACCCGTCCGATTGCTCGCCAGGGCATCGTGGCCCGCGCTGACCCAGACTTGATCCTCGCGGACGCCTTCGTCTTTCCTGGGAATAGTGGCGGACCAGTGATCTACTTACCGCCGTTCAAGGCCGGGCGCGGGATCCAATCGCCGTACCTCAACGAAGAAAAGCTCGTCGGCATCGTGTCCAGCTATGTTCCCTACCGGGAAGAGGCCATCAGCCTCCAAACACGGCGCCCCCGAATCGTCTTCGAGGAGAACACAGGTTTGGCGAACATCATTCCCGTCCGAGAGCTTCGGAAGGTGATGGAGTCAGAGCCGGTCAGAAAGCTGGACACTACAATCAAATAGCTCAGCGAAGGAGGGTAGCCAGGACTATCACACGTCCCCGGCGATCTCCCTGCGGCTTGCTAGTGCGAGGTTGTGACCAACGGCGACCACGAAGATTAGAACCTCATGGAACGCGGATTCCAGGCACTCGCGTTCGAACTCTGAGGTGACCCACCGCTGGTAGGTCTTGAAAGCGCGATCGGCGGCCTTGTAGTGGCCGCGGTGGCCGTGGAGCTCCATGTCGAAGGCCTCTCGAATCGTCAAGGTCCCCTTCGACCCCTTGGCCCACGTCTGCCCCATCTTGAGCTGGAGAGCTCCAGCCCACCTTTCGTAGCTTTCCCGCCACTCGATCGAGATGCCGGGATCGTCGAACAGTTCACCGAGGCGCCGAATCGAAATGTCGTCTCCGTGTGTCAAGAGTCGAACCCTTAGAGCCACGGCGTCGGTCTGATCGTCAGGCGGTCCGAAGAACTCCATCACCGGTTGGCCATTCACAATGCTCAAGGAGCTGCCGGCCACCCTCTCGCCGCCGGAGAAATAG
>Ga0307505_10000029_pt1 | contig 173096 bp, 125 predicted proteins | sample 23_S_MG_FD_202183 | JGI IMG/M metagenome (GOLD analysis project Ga0307505, IMG submission 202183) | Soil microbial communities from Populus trichocarpa stands in riparian zone in the Pacific Northwest, United States - 23_S | ecosystem: Environmental > Terrestrial > Soil > Riparian zone >... | reverse complement strand
TGTGTTCTGGCTGCCTCGGCCTGCTCCAATCTGTTCGGTGAATGATTTGGCAATACCTTCATTGGCAGCGTTGGGGTTTCTTGTTCTGTCGGGAAGTTGTGCCAGCGCAGTTGCTGTCACGAGGGTAGCCACAACAGCGAGCACTGCTGCGAGTAGCGCAGGTAATTGAGACCTTCTTCTTTTCATCTCAATGTCTCCTTTAAGATCTGGGGGGGTAGCGGATTGTGATCCGGTACCTGCAACATGGAACGGGTTCTAGAGTTGAATGAGAGACAAGTTCTGTGGGGGCAGAAGTTTTCTTTTCAGGTCGGCGATAGAGTTCAAGCTACAGCCGCACTGAAGCTTTTCTGAGACGGGAGTTTGCGTCGGGTTGGGGAAGACTGAGTAAAAGCTTGGAAACTCTAGAAGAGATGCGTTCGAGTGTCAATCAAATAAAACATGTATTAATTGTATTAAATGTGAATTTATTGGCGATTCTTGCTGAGGGCCATAATGGAACTGCAAGTGGTTGCGCCGATACGACGGTTGCGGGGAAACTAAATTCTGCGGTATATCTTCAAACTAACTTACTTACGAGAAACGAATCCCCAGACTTCGTTTCACCGCCTCTGGCCGGGAGATTCATCACGAGCGTTAGTCTCATCAAAGATGGTTCGCAACGCAGCTCACAAACGCGTGCCTCGATGGACCAGCTCCTACTAACATTTCTGGAGGCAAAAGACGAAGCGGAGGCGGACCGTTGTCTTGCAAGTCTCATTGATGAGCACGCAGTGCCGATTGTTAAGGAGATTCTCGGGTCCAATTTGCGCTTTCATCTCCACACCAACGGCGCCGCGTCAACTCAGGACGGCAGTGACCTGTTCAACGACATCATCGCCAACCTGCTCTCGCGGCTGCGTTCCCTCAAGAGTGACCAGCCGCAGGGTGCCATCGCGGATTTTCGCGGTTACATAGCCGCTACGGCTTATAACGCCTGCAATCTTTACCTGCGTCAGAAATATCCCCGTCGCTCGCGCCTTAAAAACAGGTTGCGCTATCTTCTATCGCACGACGCAGCTTTCGCGCTTTGGACCAACGAGACATACGGTTTGATTTGCGGATTTGCGCAATGGCGTGACAAAGCCACCCTCGCGTCTCAAAGAATTCTCGAAAAGATAAGGCACGACCCGGCTGAGTGGATCCAGACAGTCGATCTGCCAAGCGTGGGCGTCAATAGGGCGCAGCTCGCGAGTCTCCTGCACGCTCTTTTTCAGTCGTTCGAGAGCCCGGTCAAACTCGACGACCTGGTAAATATCGTGGCGGACATCTGCCGGGAAAAGGACCAGCCTGATGAGTCGCTGGATGAGGTGACGGACCTGGCCGCCCCCTCTCTTGATTTCGACACTGTTCTCGAACAGCAACACATGCTCGGATTGCTCTGGCAGGAGGTTGGCCAGCTACCGCGCCGCCAACGTGTTGCCTTATTGCTTAACTTCAAGGATGCCCGGGGCCAGGAGTTGGTGAGCCTGCTGCCCTACACTCGTACGGCGACAATCGCACAAATTGCACAAACATTGGATTTACCGCTCGTCGAGTTTCTCAATCTCTGGAACAAGCTGCCGCTGGAAGATGCAACTATTGCCGAATTGCTCGGCGCCACGCGGCAGCAGGTAATCAATTTACGGAAATGTGCGCGCGAACGCCTGGAACGGCGGATGAGCGCTGTTTTCGCGAAAAGTTCGGCCGGTAAGTAATATGGGCCGTTTGTAAGACTCTAACCAAGACAGGGGTCATATTCTGTATGACGCCCCACGGTTCAAAGATGTCACAACATCTTTCACAGGCACAGCTTGCAGCGTACAACGAGCGCACGTTGTATCCGGACGAATTGTTGGCGGTCGATAGCCATCTGGCTTCGTGCGATGAATGTCACGAACGCCTGATCCGGATGGCGCCCGCGAAGCTCACTTTAAGCCCGGCATTTGAGTCCGCCGAAGGGCGATTTCATCTCGATTACGAGCAACACCTGGAGCCATACGTTGATGGCACGGCGAACGAGATCGAGCGCGAGATTGTCGATAGCCATGTCGCCTTATGTTCCGCGTGTGCGACTGACTTGAAAGATCTGCTTGAGTTTAAACAGGAGCCGGTTGCTGCGACGACCGGTGATACCCGTACCTCATCGCGGTGGAAGCAATGGTTTCCCCAAATTTCCTTTTTGCCGAATCCGGCGTGGGCTACCGCAGCCATAGCGGTCTTCGTGGGGATAATGGGAGTCGTACTGTGGGCCACCTATCCCGCGTTTCAACAAGCTGAACAGGCCGACATTGGCCCGACACCATCAAACAACCCAAAACAAGGCCCTGTAAACGAACAGCCGTCACCTGCACCGACCGAGCACACCGCCCAGGGCTACTCACCTTCTAACCAGCGGCCGCAAAGTGGAGAGGTTCAACCATCGCCGTCAAACGATCAACCGCTCATCACGGTCTATGACGGCAACGGCCAGTTAGTACTGACCCAGCGCGGACGCCTGGAAGGTTTGGAAGAGTTGCCGCAGGATTTAAGAGCGAGTGTCGAACGAGCATTAACTACCCCCGAGCTTCCTCCTTCACCGGGTTTAGCTGGATGGTCCACGGACGCAGGACATTTGCGAGGCGACACCGAGCTGTACGGTACGTTTGTTCCGTTAGCTCCCACGAATGTTGTAGTAGTAACTGATCGACCGGAGTTTCGCTGGCAGGCGTTAGACGCTGCACAGGATTATACGGTGACGATCTATGACTCCAATTCCCGTCTCGTTGCGACCAGTGGTCCCGTCACAGGTACGGAGTGGACCACACCAACCCCCCTTGCGCGGGGAAGTGTTTATTCATGGCAAATCAGCGCGCAGAAAGATGGTGAGAAAGTTGTTTCACCCAAGCCGCCTTTCCCCGAAGCCCGCTTTAAAGTCCTGGACCAGCGTGCCTTTGTCACGCTGGCAAAACTCAAAAAATCCGTCGGACGCTCGCATCTTGCGATGGGAGTCTTCTATTGGAAACACGGATTGATCGAGGAGTCTGAGCGTGAATTCGAAGCGCTCGCAAAGGCGAATCCGAATTCAGCTACAGTCAAAGCATTATTAGCAAGTATCCGATCGATCCGCGGCCCGTAGTCGCAGCTCCAGGCAAATCCGCACCCGGCGCTTACCAGCCATCACCGATCATGACGAACCCCGCCCAATAGAACGGATGCCGGTAACGTTCACTTCGTAGCAATCCTAATGACGCCTGTCGCAACGCCTCTGCTTTTTTGGCGTTTGCGGGCCGCGCCGTCAGCCGGCGATGGAAGTCGATCATCAACACAGTAGTACTCGCCGAATCCACCTTCCATTGGCTTGCCACGGTTGTCGGCACACCCGCCACGAATAGTGCCCACGACATACCGATCACACCTTCTCCTGCGCCGACCCGGCCACGAGCTGTTTGACAGGCCGAAAGCACTGCCAGCTTTGCGTGCAGATTCATGTTGAGGATTTCACGAGCTTCCAGTAAGCCGTCCTCATTCGGATCGCCTGCTGTTTGGGCCAGCGTCAGATACGAGAACATTGGGTTGCGATTGTCCAGCAGGCCATGAGTTGCGAAGTGAAGCACTTCGTAATTCGCGGCTTCAGTTTTCACTACTTTTTCGCGCGCCTCAGGCCCAATGAAGACACGACTGTTAACGGCTCCATAGAGCCGTCCCAGCGTCTTTACCTCTTCTTCAGTTTCAGGCAAAGGACCGAGTCTTTCGAAGTCCGTTCCTCTCAACGTGTCGGCTGGTCCACCGCTTAGCTGCGGATTACCAAAGGCCAGCAGTGTTTTTGCCGGGCTTGACGATGAGCCGCGCGGGCTCAAAGTTTTAACCACATTCGTTGCTGAATTACGCTGCTTCGTTACTTCTCTCAGCACGCTCAATGACGGTGTATAGAAGACTGTGTGGTCTTCGATCAAGTGAACGCCCGTTCTGGGCTGCAACGCCTGAAACGGCAACTCCCAGAGCGCTCGATCGGGCACCACGCAGAGAGTTTTCTTGCCGCGCAATTGTTCCGCGGCCGGCTTGAGCAGTAGATCGTAGAGCTGGCGCGCGGCGTCCTGATAACTCAAATTACGTTCAGCCAGCATACGGCGGAATTCGTCCACTCGCTCAGTGAGTTTGTCGGCAGTGATACTGATTGGGTAGATGGTGATCTTCAGTGGTTGTGCTGCCTTTGACCGATCGCTTGTCAGCACAATCAGATACGACTTCTCGTCGGCGACAACAAACTCGACGATTGCCGTTGAAGAATCAGGTATTAGTGCCGCGGCTTCTGCGGCTGTGATTGGCGACGTTTCTCCACGTTGCACCTTTAACTCGGGATGTTTGACGTAGAGACTGGTTAAGAACGATTCGTAGGCCATGCGGGCCTTCTCGCGACGAGGCTCCAACTCAGCTATGCGGTCGAGGTTTGGTTTAGGACGCTGTCTCTCGTCGTAGATTTGGGAGTTGAGTGAAACGAGCTCAGCGTTTGAAGTGCGCTCCGTTTCCTGCTCTTCAGGTGACATCGCTTTATTGATCGGAATGCGTCCATTACGGAGCACATCAAGTAAGGTCCTCGCTTTGGCGAGCTCACCGTAAGTCAAAGCATCAACCGGCCGGTTGCGGCTGTATGCCAACTCGACCATCGCCATATACGGCAGCACTTTATCTTCGAAAAATCGCTGGCGCGCCAACTCGCCGCCACCAACGCCGAAGCGCATCTGTTCGACCGTGTCGATCGAGCGTGTGAGGTCTTTCTCGGCCTCGTCGAATTGCTTCAAGGAAGTATGTGCTCGTCCGGCAAGCTCGTAGCTGCGCCAAAGAAGTTCGGGGCTTGCAAGACGCGTTGAAATATCGATGGTTCGTTTCGAGATTTCCAGCGCCTGTTGATACTCGCCCTGGAGGTAATGAAGGTAGCCGATGTGGTTCAAAACGTACGCCATGCCCGACTGGTCGTCCAACTTCTCACGTATCGTCAGACTTTGCTGGTAATACTCCAGTGCCTTCTTGTTGTAGCCCTGTTCGCGGTGAAGGAGGCCGATGTTATTTAGCGTGAGTGCGGCCCCGCGCTGATCTTTTAACTCCTCGCGCAATGCCAGGCTCTGTTGGTAAAACTCGAGCGCCCGCGGATAGTCTCGATATTTGTGGTAAGTAAGGCCGATATTGTTCACGGCATAGGCGATCATGTTCTTATCGTCCACAGCTTGACCAAGCTTCAGCGCGCGTAGGAAATATTCCAACGCTTGCGTCTGATTTCCCTGCGTACCGTGAACTGTCCCGATGTTGTTAAGCGACAGGCTGATCCAGGTTTTGTCACCCAGGGCCTCATACAACGGCAGACTTTTCTCGAAGTACTCCAGGGCGCGGGCGTAGTTTCCCTCGTCTCTTGCGAGAACGCCGATATTGTTTAGTGCGTTAGCGAGGACCCTTTTGTCACCTGCTTCCTCTGCCAGCCGTTGACTTCGCTGCACGTAATCCAGCGCGCCCGCCATGTCTCCGAAGGAACGCTTAATCATGCCGATGTTATTAAGGGCCCGGGCCGTTATGACGGGATCGCGCTTGGCCGCTTCCAATGTCAATTGCAACTCGAACAGCTCTAAGGCCTGCTGATATTCTCCGCGCGCGTAGTAATTAGCTCCCAGGTTGTTGATTGCAAATGCGACGTTGTATCCGTCGCCGATCCGCTCTGCGATTGAACGCATGAGTTGCCACGCGATCACGGCCTGCAACGGTTCGCGGCGTTGTGTGAGAGTTTCCGCCTGTTTCCGCAACGCCTGGACCAACTCAGGTGTTACCAGATCCGGTTCTGCTTCCAACAAAGCAGTTCGCTCGTTCTCGGTCTTCGCTGAAAAAAGATTGCTTGCCAGTTCTCGCTCGGAGGGTTCGTATTGCCACACCTTCCATCGTCCGTCTTCCTTCGCTAGCCGAAGCGTTCGGTTCAGTTGTGTGACCCCAGTAGCCGGTTGTCCTGTCTTTAGCTCTGTTGCCTGCACCGCGACCGTCACTCGGACGATCGCCGTTGCGTCCGAGACGGTTACGCGTTGAATCTCAAAACTCTTCATTTCGAAGCCGCTTGCGATTGCGACTTTTTGCCGCACATCAGCCGTGAATGTGGCTAGATCCGGCGATTTCGTGCTCCAAAGCGCAATCAGTCCATCAGCGTCTTTTCGCTGATAAGCCTCAAAGAAGCTGATTGTCACGCTACGGATCGAGCTTGTTTCGTCTGCTGTTTGGGCGATGGTTGCGTTTGCGCCGAGGACGAACACAAAGAGCAACATGAGAATCGATGGGAGGACATTCTTGTACTTCATAACCACTACTCTTTCATTCATTTGGGAATCGAGGTGCGACCGCGAAGGGGAGATGGCAATTGGCGCCTATTTTAGTAAATAGAGTTTGGATAGCAAGTCTTTATACGCAGAAAAATTTATTTCTCACCGTGGTAATACTCCCAACGGTTTTCATCTTCACTGAATAAGACAGCGGAATTCTGTGCAACCTCTTACAAATCGGCTGTAACGCCGCCGCTCGATCAATACGTGCAGCAAACAACGGAACAACTGCACTCAGAAATCAACAGTCAACTCACCCCACCGAACCGTGAGGGATTCGAACGAGGTATGCGAAAGGGGGCGCGTCAGTCCCACTGCTGACGTGGCGCCTCGTTAATTGAGTCCCTCCGGGTTCCTACCTGGAGAGTTTTCCTGACTTGCTTCCGCGGTGCAGATCTTCGATCGGAGTAAATTGGTTATTGATGGGTCTGGTTGGGAACGGGATCGTCACGGCCTCGTCCGGAGGCGTGGTGGTCTCACTAATCAGCCGAAAGCCGTCAAAGCGGCAATACCTGAGATCTCCGCCGGCAAACAACTGGCGGCATTTGGGACACTGTTTCATGGCCGTAACCTACATACACTGCGTCTATTTTATAAACGCGAAGAAAAGCGAAGAGTAGATCGCAGGCCGTTCTGAAATTTTTATGAAATTGGATACTATGCGCAGGCCCGCACCGGGTTGGAGCGGACTTTTATAAACATGTCAGAACTTATTTCTCCTTATAACGGCTCTCTGGTTGACTTGGTGGTCCCGGATGAGGAACTTGAAGAACTGCGCGCCTACGCCGGCAAGCTGCCTTCGTTGCAGTTGTCGACGCGCTCTGTTTGCGATTTGGAACTGCTGGCAACGGGCGCTTTCACGCCATTGCAGCGTTTCATGAACAAAGCTGATTACCAGCGGGTGATTGAGGACATGCGGCTCGCCAATGGCCTGTTGTTTCCGATACCGATCACTCTACCCGTCGACGAACAGCAACCGATCAGTCTCGATCGCGACGTCGCTCTTCGAGACGCACGGAATGAACTGCTCGCCGTTCTCACCGTCGAAGAAATTTATGAGTGGAAGCTTGATGAAGTCGCGAGCAACGTCTTTTGCACGCGAGACCCGCGGCATCCGCTGGTGGCCGAGATGCACCGTTGGGGCAAGCTAAATATCTCGGGCCGTTTGCGAGTCATTCAACTTCCCCAGCATTATGATTTTCAAAACCTGCGCCTTACACCAGGTGAAACAAGAGCCCGACTGAAAGATTTCGGCAAGCCCAACATCGTTGCCTTCCAAACGCGCAACCCTCTGCATCGCGTGCACGAGGAGATGACGAAATTAGCGACTCAAAAAATTGACGGTGTGCTGTTGCTGCATCCAGTGGTTGGAATGACTAAACCGGGTGACATAGACCACTACACCCGGGTGCGTACTTACAAACTGCTGTCCCAAAACTACTACGACGCGAACCGCATCCTGCTTGCTCTTCTGCCGTTGGCAATGCGCATGGCTGGCCCACGCGAGGCTCTGTGGCATGCAATCATCCGGCGCAATTTTGGAGCGAACCATTTGATAGTGGGCCGGGATCACGCGAGTCCGGGTTTGGACTCCAAAGGCAAACCGTTCTATTCACCGTACGGCGCTCAGGAGCTGGTCCAACAATTCAGCGACGAAGTCGGCGTGGGAATGATCCCGTTTGAAGAGCTGGTGTTTCTACCGGATGAAAAGAGATACGAACAGGTTTCAGCCGTCTCTGCGCAGCAAAGAGTGCTTGCGATCTCCGGCACTGAAGCTCGCGAGGAGTATCTCAGCAAAGGACGGAACTTACCGGAATGGTTCACCCGCCCTGAAGTCAACGATCTGCTTGCCGAAGCTTATCCGCCGAAACACCGCCAGGGCGCGTGTATCTGGTTTACCGGACTCAGTGGAGCAGGGAAATCAACTACTGCTGATGTGCTTACCGTGAAGCTTTTGGAATGTGGCCGCCAGGTCACGGTGCTCGACGGTGACATTGTGAGGACGCAACTCTCAAAAGGACTGACATTCAGCAAAGACGATCGCGATACGAACATACGCCGGATCGGTTTTGTCGCCGCGGAGATCGTGCGCCACGGCGGAATCGTGATCGCGGCTGCTGTCAGCCCTTACCGCTCCACTCGCAACGAGGTGCGAGCGTTAGTTGGTAAAGAAAGGTTTCTAGAAGTCTTTGTCGATACGCCAATAGAAATATGCGAGCAACGCGACACAAAGGGCATGTATGCAAAGGCTCGCCGTGGAGAGATTAAAGATTTCACCGGCATCGACGATCCTTACGAGCCCCCACTAAACCCCGAACTCACGCTGGATACGGTCGGCGCCTCACCCGAGGAAAATGCGCGTTTGATTTTGGAGAAATTAATCGCGCAAGGTTTTGTGCGAGATTGACAGACACAAAACTATTTTTCTTGACATAGTATCTAAGGAGGTATAAAAGGCCGTAGTTCACAAAGATCTTTCTCGCTGACCTCGCTGTAGCTTTTGACCTCACGTTGACGAGAGTCTTCCAAACCACGCTCTGACTCACGCCAGCATTAGGTAAAAACACCATCGACCTTGAATTGCCGCACCTTCCCCCGAGGGCCGCAATCTCTTACTCACAAGGAGCTCATCATGGCTGCTGCTAAATACGAAGCAAACTTCTCAGCCGTCCTACCAGCCCTCAGAGAGTTCGACGCGATCGTGGCCGATCTTCAAGTCGCTCCGGGAGCAAAGGCAACAGAAACTTCCAAGAAGAAAATTGCGGAGATTGAACTTCAGATCAAAAACGGTGACCAGGCATTTAAACAAGGCAAATACTCCGCTGCACTTGCCGCTTTCAAGAAGGCGCGAGCCCTTATTTACAAAACAATTCATCCATCATTCGACTTTGAGGCGTTCGCAGCGTCGCGTTTCGATCAACAGCTTCCGTTTGGAAGAATCACTGAACGGCAACTGATGGATACGTCGCTCCAAATCGTGGACGGCATTCGTCCGCAGGACCCTGTTGGACCACCGATATTCTCGCTTGGAGGCGAAATCGCCGAGAACCTGAAAGTGTTCACGCAAACCGGATTTCGTGAATCGGTGCCCGTCGAGCAATCTCTCCAATGGGCCAACGAACAAGGCGTTGCGTTAATCGCCGACGGCAAACCAGCAGCAGCGGTCCATCTGCTATCCGAGGCACTGAAGCTCGCGCAGGGGAACCCGAAGGTTGACGTCAGTATCACCGCCGCAAGCGCGCTCAACCTCGCTGCGGCTCATCTCGAAAATAACGATCCCAATCAGGCTACGGCGATGGCTGACAGTGCTTTGCAGCTTTTCAAAAGAAACAAAGACACGGTCGGCCAGTCGCAAGCGATGCACATGGCGGGGATTGCCGCGGCGCAACAGGGAAAAGCGGATCAATCGAAAAAGCTGTTGAATGACGCGGCTGCAACATTGAAACAAGCGCAAGTTGGCGTCGCACCGTCCATTCCAACACTAAACCTTCCAACCAATGTCTTGCGGCCGTCCGCGGCCGTCAGGATTCCGTTTGATGGTGGGGTAATATCTGCTTTCACATCTCCGCGCGAGAGCCTCAGCTTTTCTCAAGCAGTCGAAGATCTAAAACCGATCTCCACGCTGAACCCAAGGGAATTGACGATTCGCATTCCCGGCCGTAGCGATGGTTGGGGCGTCATTGAATTCACTGATGAAGCAACTCGCGCAAAACAAGCAAAGGAATGGGTCGTTGGTGTGCCAATCGGCGAAGGTATCGCCACACTACAGGTCGGTCGCGGCAAATTGCCGACTGTCGATCAACTGGTCAGCTCCGTCTATACCAGACGAACGAATGCTGAACTCTTTCGCGATCTCGACTTCAAGATCGTCGATACCTCGACAACCACTTTTTACCTGACTCACCTTTACTCCTACAGTCTGCCGGTCCGCATCGGCGATTGCTACAAAGCGCTGGGCCAGTATGCGAACGCGGAAAAGTATTACATCGTTGCTTCCAACTATTCGTTCATCAACCTCACGGTGGAAGCAACCGCACTCTGGATCCGCATGGCCCAAAACGTCGTCGCGTGGGGCGACTCGCTCTACAAGAATGAGGACCTCAACGGCGCGAAGGTGCAGTACGCAAAACTCGTGACCCCGCTGGGCAAAGTGCCCGCGCCGGCAACGTACTTCTACAACACGGCCACACTGAAGAAGCCGGCGGACGAAGCACGAAAACTGCTGCAAGACATCCTGTTACGGCCCCTTCCGGACATTAATTGGGAGATTGCGATTACTGTGCTGACGGCCTTCGAACGCAGCACGAGGATCGTGGACAACCTGGATTTTTATGGCCTCGCGCTCTCGCCCATTCACACCTTTGAGTTTCTACAGAGCGTGGCCCGCTCGTTCGCGCAGGAGACGATGCAGGCGGAATCCGAATTCATCAACTTCAAGAGTCACCAGGAAGTTGAAGAGGCGACTCGACGCGATCTCGAGACGGCGAAAGCCATGGCTGACGCCGAAGAGCAGGGAAGATTCGAGTTATGGCAGGGGGCAATCGACGATCAACAGTCTGCGCAAGCGGCCAGAGATCTCGCTACCAGGCGGCGTGATGACGCAATCGCGCAACGCAACGCTTACGCAACAACCAGTTCGGCTCAAATCTGGGCCCAGGCGGCTTCAGCCGCTCTTGGCGGTGGAGAGGATGCTTACTGGAGTGAGATCAGTGAACTTGCCGATAAGCTCGATCGCGGCGAGACGATTCATGGACCAGGGCCGAAACTTGCCGCCGCACAAATTCTGCGCGCAGGTAGAAAGACGCGTGAGTATGAGCTGAAGAAAATGCAGGACACGATCGATGAGTTGACTGCGGCCATCGGTGTGTCAAACGAACAGCTTCAAGCAGCACAGCGCCGCGCGGCAGCGGCGGAGATCGCCTACCAGGCCGCAATAAAACGCGCTGAGATGGCGGAAGGGTCTCTGGTTGCATTTGATAACGAGTTCTTCACGCCGGAGTCGTGGGCAAAGATGGCCGACGTGATGAGCGACATCGCGCAGAGTTTCCTCTTCCGCGCCATTCGCATCGCCAAGCTGATGGAGAGAGCTTTCAACTTTGAGAACGACACTAATATCAAGCTGATCAAGAACGAATACGGGTTCAAAGTCAGCAATTCGGCTTCAGGACAGGACACGAAACTACTCGGCGGCGATCGCCTGCTGCTTGATATCGAGTCGTTCGCTTACACGGCGATTACTTCGAAGACGCGCAAGAACAGCCGCATCAAAGACGTGATCTCCATCTCCGAGATATTCCCGGCGCAGTTTGAACAATTTCGTCGAACCGGACTGCTGTCGATTGAGACCGATCTCTACGAGTTCGATCGCCTGCATCCGGGGTTCTATGGGCAACGTATCGAAGCAGTGGAAATCAATATCGTAGGTCTGCTGCCGGAAGGAAGCAGTGGCTTAAACGGCTCCGTTGCTGCCGGTGGCGTGACCGCGTTCCGCAAGAAAGATGGAACGCTCGGCAAACGCGTGCATCAGGTCGACACGATGGCGCTTTCCGATTTTATACTTCGCAACGATGTTTTCCTCTACTCAGCAGAGACGGGAGTGCGTGGTTTGTTCCAGGGACTCGGCCTGGGTTCAACGTGGCAAATGCACCTGCCGAAGCGCAGCAACGATTTCGATTTCAATCGAATCTTTGACGTGCAGTTTGTTTTTTACTACACCGCGAAGTTCGATGCCGTACTCCGCGCCAGTGTGCTCGCAAAACCGCCGCGTCCCGGCGAGATGTCGTTGTTACGCAACTTTGGGTTGCGCTACGACTTCCCGGACGCCTGGTATGCGTTCTATCAAAACGGACAGGCGCAATTCTCACTCGATCGGCAAAGGCTGCCGATGAACCAGCAGAACTTCAAAGTGCTCACCGCATTCTTCCGCGTGATCACCAAGACCGGCGTTGCAAACAACGGGATTACGCTCAAGGTGACGGCGCCGAGCGGCGCGAGCGGTACGGCGGTCACCGATGCCAGCGGCGTTGTCTCAACATTGGCAGCGCCACTCGGTCCGGTTGCTGGTGGGACACCAATCGGTCAATGGAAAGTTGAAGTGCTTGATGGCGCGTCACTGCGCGATGGTGCGAATCTGAAGTTGGACCGTGTGTACAACATTCAATTCGGACTCGAGTATTCGTTCCAGGCTGTGCCGGAGGTCTTGTAATCATGCGCGCTGAATCAGGTGTTTCCGCAGGCGTAGTGTCACTACCGTCAGGTGGTGGCGGGATTTCTCCACTTGGAGATCGCTTTCAACCGGACCTCGTGAGAGGGAGTGGTAGTTATGCAGTCCCCATCAACCTTCCCAAGGGACCGAACGAGCTTCAACCCTCGTTCTCGCTAACTTACTCGACGGGATCCGGTAATGGACCGTTTGGTCATGGTTGGCAGCTCGGAATCACTCGCATCGAACGGCGCAGTGACCGCGGCATTCCCGCGTACACGGACGAAGACGAGTTCGCGATAGGCGGCGCTGAGGTGCTTGTAAATATCGGCGGCAATCGTTACCGGCCCAGGGATGATTCGCGCTTTTGGTCGATCGAAAAGATGCCCAACGATAGTTGGCGCATTCGCACCGGCGACGGGCGCACGCTGCTGTTTGGTACCAGTGACGCGAGCCGGGAACGCGGGACCCCGGGTGTTTTTGCCTGGTGCCTCGACGAAGAACTGGATCCGGCCGGCAACAAAATTAACTATCGCTATCGCCGCGACGGTCAGCGTCTCTATATCGAAGAGATCCGTTACAGCATCTTCTCGCTGCGATTTGCGTACGCTGCGCGTCCTGACGTGTTGCGCAACGGCCGCTGCGGCTTTGAGCGTAAGACTGCGTTACGTTGCACGAGCATCGAGTTGCACTGTGACCGGATCGCGCCGACGCTGATGCGCACTTATCAGCTTGAGTACACCCAGGCTGTTAATGGCGTATCGCTGATGAACCGCGTATCACTAACCGGAACCGAGAACGGAGAAACCGCCGCGTTCCCGGAGCTGAGCTTTAACTATTCGCAGCTCGATCTCACGAAGTGGTCGGTCGAAGAGTTGCGAGCGCTCGTTCCGCCACCGCGACTGGCTGAATCTTCAACTCAACTCGTAGATCTCACGGGTGATGGTCTCGCGGACATATTGCAGACTGCTGATGGCCGCACGCTCATGTGGCGAAATCACGGCGACGGCTCGCTGGAGGGACCGATCGCTCTTCGCGACGTGCCGTCGACGCTCAGTCTCTCTCGCGACAACATCGGACTCGCGGATCTCGACGGCAACGGCCGTGTAGATCTGTTCGCAGTCGATCAACCCTTGCAGCTTGCTTTTGAATCGGACGGCAAGGGCGGCTTCCGCACACGTCCAAAGGTGTTCAGTAGCACCCCGAACCTGCGACTCGCCGCCGCGGACACGCGACTCACGGACTTCAACGGCGACGGCGCCACGGATCTGATGACGACCGGACGTTCGCACCTGCTGCTCTACCGGCACGAGCCCGGCCGCGGCTGGCTTGAGCCTGAAGCGATCCGGCGTGTTGCGGATCTGGAAACGTTTCCCGATGTTTCGTTCGCCGATCGAGGTGTGCGTCTCGCGGACATGAGCGGCGATGGTCTACAGGACGTGGTCCTGATCCGCAGCGGCGACGTCTCTTACTGGCCCCACCTCGGCAATGGCCGAACATCGCCTCGAGTGGAAATGACCAATGCGCCGGTCTTCCCTCGTGGCTATCGCGACGATCGTGTTTATGTCATCGACGTCGACGGCGATGGTTGCGCGGACGTTGTCTATCTGGACCACGACCGCACGATCATCTGGCTCAACCAGTCGGGAAATGGTTTTGCCGCGCCGGTGGAGATTCCAGTCGCACCGGCAACCTCAATGCACCCGTTACCGGCAGATCTCTTTGGCGACGGGCGGCCAGGTTTCGTCTGGGACGGATCGCCGACTGTTGCGGATAGCGCGGGCTACAAGTTTCTTCGTTTCGATGCCGCAAAGACACCTTACATGCTCGAAGCCGTTGATAACGGCATGGGCGGACGATTCGAGATCACCTACTCCAACACGACCAAAATGCGTCTGCTCGATCAGGAGCAGGGAACTGCATGGACCAGCGAGTTACCGTTTGTGGTGCATGTCGTCAGCTCGATTTCGGAAAGGGAAACAATCTCCGGGATCACGACGACTCTCTCAATGCGCTATCACGACGGCGTCTTCGATGGGCCGGATCGGACGTTTCGTGGATTCAAGAATGTTTCTGTAGAGATGTCGGGCGACGAGTCCGTGGCCGCATCGATTCAGGAAGTCACGTTCTTTCAGGGCGACCCGGAACACGACGATCTATTCGAACGAGATAAGCAGCGTGCACGCGCGGGAACACTGGTTTCCACGAAGAGTTTTGAGCGCACTGCGACTGGATTACGCCTATGCAGCGAGTCGACGCAGGTTTGGGACGTACGACTCGAACACGACGGACCAGGCGGCAGAGTTTTCTTTCCGCACGTGATCGAGATAGAGGCGCACGAACACAGCCCGACCGCACAGCCGGTTCGCATCGACCGCAGTCTATTGAGCGACTTTGATACTCACGGTAACCCACGGCGCAAAGTGCGCGAGAGTTTCGCGGCTGGTGCGCCTCCCGCTGAAGTGATCAGGCACGAGGAGCGGTTCGCGTACGTTGATAACGAGGTCGATTGGATCGTTAAGCTGCCGGTTCGATCGGAACTGCGGGACAGCGACGGTGTGCCGTGGTCCGTCCAGATACGCCACTATGACGGAGCGCCATTCGCTGGTCTGCCTGAAGGCCAGGCAACAAAGGGAATGCCGACGCGTGTTCGCGATCTTCGTCTGCTTGAATCGCGTATTCCGCCGGGATACCTCGGTGCTCGCGATCTGGCTGCACGAGGTTTCGAGTTACTTGGCGCCGGCGACACGAGGGGTTGGTACATCACTTCGCTTGCAGTCCGTCGTGATGCGCAGGGCAACGTCGTCGAGCAGCGTGACCCGATGGGCGCAACGCTTCAGATCACGTATGACGCTGATTCGCTTTATCCGGTGAAGTCGACGGACGTGCGAGGCAAAGAGACGAAGCTTTCGTTCAATCCACGTTCTGGAGAGCCCGCTACGGTTGAGTTTCCTGACGGTCGTACGGTGCGGCATGAGTACGATCCGATAGGACGGCTGGCAGCAGTGTTTGAGACAGACGACGGTGGAGTCGAGCGTCTGACAAAATGCTGGTTGCTCGATCTCGCTTCGTTGCCCAGTTCAATTACTTCAATCGCATCAGACCGGCTTGACGCGCAGCGTTCAGATTTCCCAGCCGGTACCGACTTCACAACAGTCAACGGCGCTTCAATCGCGCGGGCTTACTACGATGGTTTCGGCCGTCAGATCGCAAAGATCTCAACCGGACCTGATGGGGCTGATGGCTCGCGCCGGTTTGCGGCTACCGAGTGCGTAGAGCTCAATCCGAAAGGCGTTGTAAAAATCTTTCATCCCCCGGCTTTTGTGGCGAACTTCGATTTCGAACCACCGCCAGACCTTTCTGATGCCGCAGTGCGCCAGCGTTACGACGCACAGGGCAACGTGATTGAAACGATGGGTCCTGGACCAGCCCACTTTCGCGTCTTCCGCGACAACTTCACCATCACTCATTTTGAAGGCGTCGGCGCAGGTGCGTTTGCGGCGCCTGTGATTCCCGGTCCGCGGTCGCGCGTGGAACAGTTCGACGCACTCGGACGGCTGCGCCGTATCGAAGAGGCGAAGGGCGACGGCAGCATGATTTTCACCGAGTATGACGTTAATCCGGAAGGAAAGGTGCGGCAAATCCGCGATAGTTCAGGTGTTCAAGCTACGTATGTCTACGCCGGTCCGAGTGATCCGATCAGGATCACGCATCGCGACGGCGGCACCCGCACCTACTATCGCGATGCAGGCGGGAAAGTTGTCGAGCAGATCAACGCAGATGGCGGAAGCCTGTTCAACACCCAGGATGTTCTGGGACGTTTGACGAAAGTCGAACATCTTCCCGCGGGAGCGGCGGCCAGAACAACAATCCGCGAGATCACTTACGACACTGATCCGGTAGTCGATCCCGCGGGACGTTTCCTCGAAGGCCGCATCGCGTTCGTGCGTGATGCTGGTAACGATTTGCGTTATTCGTACAACCGCGCCGGGAAGATGACAGTAGAGGAGGTCACCACTGGCGCTGTCACTTTGAAGACAAAGCGTGAGTTTGATCTTCAGGGACGCGCCACGGCTATTGTTTATCCTGACAATCACCGCATCGAATACACACTCGATCGCAGCGGGAGTGTGCGCGGAATTCCGGGAGTTGTATCCGACGTCATTTATGGACCAGACGGTGGCGTTGAAAGTTACCGCCTCCAAAATGGTGTGGATGTGAAAATGGTCCGCAACGACCTGTCAGGCCGCTTGCAGGTAATCCAGGCGAAACGTGGAGTCACAACTCTCAGACGACTCGACTACACCTACAATCCGGTTGGTTCGATCCGTGCGTTGCGTGATGAGAAACCCGGCTCGACCGAGGTCCAGTTTTTTCTGCACGACGGTTTGCATCGCGTCACCGGTTTCGAAGTGCGTCAGAACGATGGTGGTGGACCAATACTGCGCAGAGGTGAGTATCGTTACGACGATAGCGGCAACCTGCTGAAGTTCGAGGACACGCAGCCACTGACGATGTCGTACACGGACGCTGCCCATCCCGGACGGCTCACGAGCACGGTCAATGGGTCGGGTACGAATCCGGTTGGTTACGACGCGCGCGGTCACATTTCGTCGTTTGGTAAGCTGAGTGCGATCGAGTATGACCCGCTCGAACGGCTGACGGACGTCACTCTTACCGATGGCACTACCGTTCGCATTGGCTACGATCCACAGAGCCGAAGGATCAGTAAGGAAGTCACGAAAAACGGGACCACGAAGACCATCCGTTATGTTGCCGGTCTTTACGAACAACATGCGACGCACGCTGTTCGGCACGTCTATCTCGGCAAGTTGATCCTTGCCTCGCAGAAGGTCGAAAACAATGTGTCGACGCCTGCGTTCTTTCTGAGCGATCACCACGGTACGGTCTTAATGGCGACTGATGCTGCCGGCGCGCCGATCGCGCAGCAGCGCTACTCGCCGTTTGGCGCGGCGCTCAGCCCGAACGACAAGCTCGATCAGTATTTGGGACGCGAGCGCGACCAGGAGACAGGTTTACTTCACCTCGGCGCGCGTTATTACGCGCCTTCGATCGGTCGGTTCATATCGGTTGACTGGTACGTGCTCGAGAATCCGAGCCGTCCCGCGCGTATGCCTCAGGGATACAACGTCTATAGCTACGCGCTGAATAATCCGCTGGTCTTCAAAGATCCGAGCGGAATGTTTCTACCGCTCATCGTCGGAGCAATCATCGCGATTGCTTACATCGCCACGGTAGCAACGGTGGCTGCGTTTGCCGTGGGGTTTGTAGCGGGACTGATCTACGGTCTCGCAAATGGTCAGGGATGGAGCAGTTTGCTCACCGCGCTTGAAACTGCGCTCACGACGACGATCGGGATGTGGCTTGGCGGGATTACCGGGTTTCTTGTTGGTGGTCCAATCGGTCTCGTGATCGGCGCGATCATGGGCGGCATGAACGGTCTGATCAGCGGTATGACCGGTATTTACAATTGGGCGAGTATCGACGGCTGGCTGTCATTTCTTTCAGATTCCACCTGGGGACTGCTCGGCACGTCGCTCGGCAATATCGTCCACGTCATTAATCTGTTCTACGGAAACGCAAACTATCGATCAGATCTGAGTCATCGACAGAACCGCCATGTGTATGAGGGAGGCTTCGCACTGAAGAGCGACTTTGCGTTTACACAGGGGAACGTAATCAGTAACGCCGGCCTGGGTCGGGGTGCGGGCGGCGTCAATGCCAGCTTCATCGCTCAGCATGAGGAGTTGCACATTTGGCAGAGCCGCATCTTTGGACCACTCTTTCAGGCAACGTATATCGTTTGGGCGGTGGGTGGCTTCCTCGTCGGCACTGTTTGGTGGTTCTTCAACACCAATCAGGACTACGGCAGTGTGATCGAGACGGCTGTCTACTACGACAACCCCTTCGAATACTGGGCCTACAAGAACGACAACAACTGGCCACCGTCAGGCGCGAATCCCGCGATCGCGTGGGGGTGAAAAATTTTTATTGGGTCCGATCAGGTTATGAGGTAAAAGGGTACCGGTGAAAAGGTCTCCTCGAACGTTCTTCACTATCTGAAAGGACCCGTTATGTTCCGCGTTCCGAAACCCCTCCTCGTATTGTGTCTGTTTCTTGTTGTATCGGGCGCGACACCAGTCAAGCTTCTTGCCCAGGAAGACGAACAAACCCAGATCCGAGAGCTAGTTAAGCAATTCTTCGCTGCTTACGCGCAGGAAGACGTTGAGCGTGTGATGGCGCTTTGGAGTGAGAAGTCGAATCCGCAAGCGACTCGAGAGGATTTCCTTAAACTATTTCAGGAATACCAGAATATCGAAGTCAAAAGCCTTGATATTGGCGAGATCGCGATCACATCGGGCGAAGCAAGAGTGCTCTTGAAGCTTGAACTAGGGGCAGTTGAGGCAACGACCGGCCAGCGGGCGGAGCTATTTATAAAAGAGAACCGAAACCGCACTCTGCAACTGGCGAAGCAGGGCGAGCGGTGGAAGCTGCGGCAATATACCGCCACTGAGGAAGCGTTGGCGGACAGTCTGCTGGCTATAAAAACAGAAGCGGAACGACAGAAGCTCTTTGATGCAAACAAAGATCTGCACACTCGGGTGCTGATGAAAGCTTTTCGACGAGAACGATTCTCGCACGAGGGCAACCTCCCACAGGCGCTTCATGTGTACCGGCTGATGCTGGCGGTTGCTGAAAGCCTTGGCGAGAATGAGGGAACCGCTGTGGCGGCGCACATCATTGGCTTTCTCCAGTATTCGCAGGGAGATTTAACCGGGGCTCTTGAGAGTTATGACAAGGCTGCGAAATTTTACGAGATTACTGGCGACAAGCGCAGGCGTGCGGAACTGCTGAACGATATTGGGCAAATACATTTTGCTCGAGCGAATCACACGCTCGCTCATGAATACTTCAAAACGAGTCTTGCGCTTTCCGAAGAACTCGGTGAGAAGAAAAAGATCGCGTTGGCGCTCAACAGCATGGGCGCCCTCTATTCCGCGCGGGGAGATTATCTGCCGGCGCTCGAGTACTACCGGAAGTCTCTGGCGATTTGTGAGGAAATAAAAGATGAGCAACGGATCGTTACTCCTCTGATGAATATTGGGAGTATCTATCGCGTTCTCGGAAATAACTCACTGGCCCTGGAGTATTACCAGCGTAGCCTGTTGCTGGCAGAGGGTATAAAGGACAAGCGGAGGACTGCGTTTGTACTGAGCAATATCGGCCAGATTCACCTCTCACAAAGCAATCACTCGCAAGCTCTCGAGTATGTACAGAGGGCACTGGCGTTGGTCCAGGAGTTGGGCAGCAAAGCGGACGTCGTTCTTTACGAGAATCTGATCGGTAGTATTCACCTGGCCCGTAAAGATTACGCGCTGGCGCTCGTTCACTTTGAAAAGAGTCTCTCGTTGAATGAATCGGTGGGCCAGAAAGCGCTCACTGCCACTGCGCTCCAAAGCATCGGACACGTACATTATCTTGAAGGCAGAACCGATCGCGCTCTCGAATATTTTAAGCGGAGCTTGACGCTCGCCGAGGAGTCGCAAGAGTCGGCAGTGACGGTTGGTGCTCTTCTCGGACTCGGCAGTACATATTTGGCTCAAAGTAACAATGAAGCTGCTCTTGTAACCGCGGAGCGTGCAGTCGTCCTTGCAACACAACTGCAAAAGGCTGACGCAGTGTGGTTGTCGTACAACCTCCTCGGTCGTGCGCAACGAGCGCTTGGTAAATTCGATCTCGCCCGCCGGAGTTTTGACGCCTCCATTGAGGGTGTGGAAAAAATGCGCGCCGGGTCCGCCGGGGGTGAACAGGAGTCGCGCCGGTTCTTAGAGGACAAACTCCCGCCCTACCATTCGATAATTGAACTGCTGATTGCGACTAAGAATTATCCGGATGCCCTCGCCTACGCCGAGCGGGCCAAAGCGCGCACTCTCCTCGACGTGCTTTCATCAGGCCGCGTCAATGTAACCAAGGCCATGACGAAGGAGGAAGACGAGCGCGAGCGCGCCCTTCACGCTCAGATCGTGACGCTCAACTCACAACTCTTTCAGGCTGACCAGCAGCGCAATCATGCACGTTCAACGGAACTCCAGGCGCAGTTGGAAAAAGCCCGGCTCGAATACGAAGCGTTTCAGGCAAATCTCTACACGGCGCATCCGGAGCTGAAAGTGCAGCGCGGCCAATCGCCGGTGTTGACACTTGCTGAGGCGGAAAAGCTTTTGCCGGATGCTCGAACGGCGATTCTTCAGTACGTTGTGGCTGAAAGTGAGTCATACGTATTTGTCATCGCGCGCAACGCAGGCAAACTTGCGGTGACGGTCCATAAGCTGGGCGTACGCAGCGACAAGCTGGCGACGGCAACGGAAAGCTTTCGTCAGAAAATCGCGTCGCGTGACCTGCTCTTCAACCCTGACGCGCGACGGCTATATGAGCTACTGATCAAACCGGCCGAAAAGCAATTAAAAGGTATCAATGCGTTGATCATCGTCCCGGATGGACCATTATGGGATCTTCCGTTTCAAACGCTGTCTGGAGATAGAGGTTATCTGTTGGATGATTTTGTCATTTCGTATGCTCCGTCGCTGAGCGTGCTGCGCGAAATGAGAAGAAAAGGGAGCAAAATTCATACAACGGCGTCTTCCTACGATCTGCTTGCGTTAGGCAATCCGGAACTGAATGTGCTTGAGGTCGCGAAGTTAACCATGTTGCGTGCTGAGGATTTTGGACCACTGTCGAGCGCTGAAACAGAAGTCAATACAATAGGACAGCTTTACGGGCGTAATCGCAGCAAGGTCCTCGTTCGCGCGCGGGCCACCGAGGAAGAGGCCAAAGCCGGCGCGGAAAAATATCGATTGTTGCACGTTGCCGCGCACGCGGTGCTGGACGATCGCAATCCCATGTACTCGCGCATCATGCTCTCGCGAGAAGAGAAACGTGAGGACGGGATGTTGGAAGCATGGGAGTTGATGAAACTCGATCTCAAAGCGGAAATGGTCGTGCTGTCAGCGTGTCAAACCGCGCGTGGGCGTGTTGGTGCGGGCGAGGGAATGATCGGGATGTCGTGGGCTTTGTTTGTTGCGGGCTCGCCGACGGTGGTTGTTAGTCAGTGGAAGGTCGATTCCGATCGCACCTCGGAGTTAATGATCGAATTCCACCGCAACCTGGTGCGGGGTCGCCGCGCGTCCATGACCAAAGCCGAAGCCTTGCGCCTCGCGGCCTTGAAGTTGCGCCATGGCCGCTACAACCATCCCTTCTACTGGGCCGGATTTGTGTTGATTGGTAACGAGCGGTGACACCTGACATCCCGGACCGACCTATTTACCTGACAGAATCTTCTCCTGGTTGGCTAGAATTCGCTCCTGGTTAGCGATCACACTGTCCAGCTTTTCTTGATTCGAGAGAATCGCTTGCTGGTTAGAAATTATTGTCGTTTGGTTTGATAACATTTCATCCAGCTTGGCCTGATTAGACTCGATCCGAGCTTGGTTCTCGAGGATAGTTTGTTGGTTTGCGATGATAGTTTGCTGGTTAGCTAATACTTCGTCACTAGACATTTAGGTTTCCTTGTCTCGTTAGTGGTATAGACCTGTTCAGAAGTGGTAGAGATCTGTTCAGAGCTAAGACTCACAAACTCCAGCCACGGTCGAGTAGAGCGCCGGGATCTTAGCACTAGTGCAGGTACATACCGAGCTTATCGAGTAGTATCCAACTCCCGATGAACGAACCCAAAGCGAAAAACTAGTCCACTTTTTGAGGGATAGTTAACCGGTGGTTCCGTAATGTCCAAGAAATAAAGTAAGGAGTGATCGTGTCGGACATTGCATGAGCGTCGTTACTTCGAACTTGATGACGCAGACATACCTACCTTGCTGGTTGAGTCACAATGTGACCTCGATGCATTTCGTCCATTGGGATTGCCTACGGCCCGGCACCTGTTCCCGGGCCCAGACGAAGACAATGCGTTGAGTCAACTGCTCGAACGTTACGCGGCCCGCTACCCTTGGCCCGATAAGCTAACGGTAAGTTTTCCGGTGTACTGGTTTCCAGAGAACATGACGGCGATTAAATGAAGTATCAGTACTGAGGTTGTGCGCAACGAGTGTTGCTGGGGGGTTAGGCGGTTTCTACCTATCGAAATCTTGTTGACTCTATAACACCGACGAGAATATCCTTCCCCCGTATTACAGAAGCGGCTGGCTGAGTTCTCACGAGCCTGCTAATCCTTGCATACTCGCCTGATCAGTCCGCCATTGTCTTGCCCAGAAGCCAAAACAGTAAGCGTTTTGTTGTGCACCAATTTTGAATTCGTGCGAGCTGCTGAAATCATGTCTGCTCCCGTTTCGCCAGAGGCGCCTCGCCTAACGAATACAGCCGGCCCCCGGTTTGATGTCGATGGTTTGGTCTCTGAACTCCAAACCAACGGCATTGTTGCGTTGCCCAACCTGCTGCGAGCTGAGCAACTGTGTGATATGCAGAAGGCGTTTGCTGTGAAATTGCGCCAGATGCGTTGGAACCATATTGACGGTTATCACAAAAATGAAATCTATCGACACATGGTCGAAGATGTGCTGTTGCTCGATCAGGGTTTTGTTGATCTCGCACTGCATCCATTGGTCAAAGACATCCTGAATATTTACCTGGGCACGAACTATGAGCTTACGGAAGCGAAAGGATGGAAATCGTTGCCCACTACCCGGGATTTTCACGGGTGGCACAGTGACGCCTGGTATGACCAAACGTCGGCGTCCGAGATTCATCGAGAAGTTAAACTTGGCTTCTATCTCACTGATGTGCGCACGGGTGCATTCAATTACATAAAGGGCAGCCATCGTCAGCAACACCCACGAATACTGAAAAAACAGGAAGTTAACGATCTACCCGTCTCGCGTTTAGTTGAGCTGACCGGCGCAGCCGGTACGGCCTTTCTGTTTGATAGTTCGGGAATTCATCGCCAGGGCATGCCGATACTCGAGCCTCGACAGGCGATCTTTCTTGTTTACCATGACCCGCGAGTCAGCCTGGAGCAGGAGAATATAACGTACTACCGCTACCATCCGCTGATCCTGAATGCGGCTTTGCTGGGAAATCTTTCCGCCGAGGACCAGCGCATTCTTGGTTTTGGAAACAAGACCAACTTTCAACCGGCCTTCGATCAGCCGGCCCGAACACCGATTGGCTACAAAACCTTCAACGCCGCCTTTAGTGCTCAACTTCGCCTTGGGAATCTGGCGGAAAGAATCAGTGCAAGATTGAAACGGACGCTTCGTATGTCTCGCTAGTTCCAGGTGGGCGGGTACGTCCTATGCCGACGTTGGTATCAATATTTGAAGTTGAACCACTCCGTATCGGAGGAACGGAAACCTTCGCGCGCGAGTTGTCATGTCAACTTGCTGAGCGTGGCTGGAAGAGTGTGCTGTGTTTTCAATCGGAACCAACTGGAGAAGTGAAACGCTTTCTGGATCTGCCAAACGTTTCGATCAGAGTTTATGCCGGCCCATCAGATGGCACTTTCAAAGCGGGGAAAGGTATTGCCAGAATCGTTAGTGATTATCGTCCGGAGATTCTCCACCTGCATTTCTTCAGCTTTATAAATCCCTATTCGTGGATTGCGCGTCTCCAATCTGTAAAACAAGTATTCTTCACAGACCACCACTCACGTCCGTCGGGCTACATTGCGACGCGCGCACCTCTGTGGAAGCGAGCTATAGGACGGGTGGTAAATGACCCACTCACCAAGGTGTTTTGTGTCAGCAACTACGGCCACGCATGCATGTCTTCGTCTGGTTCGTTACCGCGGGATCGCTTTCAGATGATTTACAACGGCGTCGACCTTTCGCGCGTTAAATCCGATCCGCGACGGGCCATCGATTTCCGCCGGCGTTATTCAATTCCGTTGGATCGGTCGATTGTTACCCAGGTGAGCTGGGTGATTCCGGAGAAGGGAATCCTGGATTTTCTGGAGACTGCGCGCGTCGTGAGTAGCCAGCAGCGCAATGTTCAGTTTGTTATTGTGGGCGAGGGGGATTATCGCCAGGAGTATATGAGGCGAGTAATTGAAATGGGGATTGAAGATCGTGTGACCTGGACCGGTATGGTTGAGGATGCCTTTGGCGAAGGCGTTTTTGAAGCGGCCGATGTAGTCTGTCAATTCTCGCGTTGGGAAGAAGTGTTTGGATGGACCATTGCCGAAGCGATGGCCCACGGCAAACCAGTGGTAACCACGCGTGTGGGTGGAATACCCGAGCTGATCCAGGATAATGAATCCGGCTACCTGGTCGATCGTGGCGACACCAAGACAATGTCGAACAAGGTTCTGACCCTGCTGAATGATGCGTTGCTTCGTGAGCACATGGGCAGTAAAGGTAAGAACACCGTGCAGCAGAAGTTTAATCTTCGTAGTAACGTAGCCGAGCTCATCGCAGCTTACGGACTTGAAGAGTGTCGATCAGTTGGCGAGGGTATTCCCCGCAGGACGATTGCACGTGGATCTGTCATTGAAGTGCGGCAGTAGTTGAAGAGCTTCGTTGATTTCAAAGGTCTTCAAAACTTCCTGCTCGCGCCGGCGTGCCTTTGCTTCAGGAATAGAGCGACGCATAGATACGCATGGTGTTGTCGACATTGATATCTGTTGTGAATCCGCTCAACATGCGTTCGCGACTGTTCACTCGCATTGACTTACGCAACGACTCGTCTCGAGTGAGTCTTTCGATAGCATCAGCAAACGAAGCGGCGTTTCTCGGAGTTGCCAGTAGACCAGTCTTACCTTCCACGACACATTCAGGAATGACACCACTGCGGCTGCCAATGATAGGAGTGCCGCAGCCCATCGCTTCGCTCAACACGAACCCTCCTGCCTCTCCCACTGACGCCAGCAGAAAAACATCCGAAGCCTGCAAGAGGCTTCTCGGATCCCTGCAAAAGCCCAGCCACTCAATCCGGTCTGAAACATTCATCTTTTCACTCAGCGCCTTTAGATCACTCAGCATGTAGCCATCGCCCGCCATGAACAGCCGCGTCTTCACTCCACGTTGCTTGAGAATAGCTGCAGCTTCAACAAGAGTCTCCGGACTCTTGAAGGGCCGAAACAGAGTCACGCTCGACATCATCAACTCGTCCGGCGCGATTGAGTACCTGCTTGCCCACTCCGCTCGTGCCGCAGGATCGGGTTTGAAGCACTCTTCATCGGCGCCCAGGTACCTCATATCAATCCTGTTCGCGGCAATGCCCCGCTTAACTAAATCCTGTTTCACAAAGTTGGAAACGGCAATAACCCGGCTCATCGGCCAGCTCGTCATCAGCGTGCGCAGTTGTAGTAATCCTCGTTTCCAGGACGTAGCTGTCATCATCCCGCTATTCAGCTCTTCGTAGACGATGTGTTGCAGACCGTTGAGGCGAGCAATCCAGGGAACAAAACTGAAATAGTCGAAAAAACAGACGTGAGCCATTGAGATGGAATACTTTTTTATGATACGTCCCAGTTCTTTCGCAAAACGGTAACGCTCTTGTCCATAGGGCACGACTTCGATTTGCGCGCCGGCATCGCGCATGCGCTGATCGATTTCTGGTGGCAGAGCGTGGGCATAAACCAGGACAGCAGTGATACCCAACGACGTCAAACGTTGACAAAGACGTCGATTGACTTCTTCCATGCTGGTCCAGGTGCGTGGTGCGGAATCAAGCAGTATGACCACACCGGTGACCCTTTGCTTTAGGAGTTCCAGATGATTCATCGGTGTTGAGGCAATAATGGTTGAGAGTGGTGCCGAGGGCGGGAGTCGAACCCGCACGTCCTTTCGGACAACGGATTTTAAGTCCCGTGATGGCGGCATTACCTAGTCTTACGAAACGATATGAACCAGTATTTACGCGCCTAGCGGTCATCAAGGTATCGCTTCGGCTGGTCACGTATCAACACATCCCGCCACCATCTTAGCCCCATCTTGTCCGTTTCGGAATTCCTCTCAAGTGAGACAGTCCCTGGCGATTAATTAACCAGCTAGGCAACGACGACAGCAGACCGCTTCTATTGTATGGATAGCATCGTGTTTGAGAGTCGCGGGAGCTAGTTAATCCGCTCCCGTACAATGCCGACGACGTACAATTCCTTTTATATTCATCTGCAGGCGGGGCTTGGCGACCCTCTCGCTACGGTACCTCAATACGCTCACTCTGGAAGGTAAGAGTACGCCCTCTCTTCCAACAGTCATGCCACGCATTAACCTATTAGAATCAACCGCCCGGCTAAGAACGTGTCCCCTTCATCGTCTTAATGTAAGTTTTCATCCACTCCGGAAAGCATCTGCGAGTTTAGATAAAGTTCGTAGTGTGACATAGAACCACTCAGGCGAGGATCAGAGCCAGCATGTTCCCAGGAACGGGGGATCTCCTGACCCTGCTTCCTAAACTATCTTTCAACAAAACCATTATTATGGACAACTTACCTGTTCATTCCGAAGCGTTCAAAGTTCGAATGCACGCCTCACTACGGCTGGGGATCACAGAGTCTGCAATCGTCAAGGTAGCCAAACACAAAAACATTTACAGGTGCGGTGATAAAGCAAATACCGTCTATTTTATTGAAAGTGGGTTAATTAAACTGTTGATGTCGTCGCCCGAAGGCAAAGAGTGCTTGCTGGCGATCCACACGGCTGGCGATGTTTTCGGTGAGCTATGCCTCTGCGGAGCCAGAGAACGTTTGGAAACGGCCATCGCAATGCGAGAAACAATTGTCAGGGCAATCCTCTGTCACAAATTCATCGTTCACCTGAATGCAAATTCACTGTTAGCTGATTTCGTAGGTTATCTCGTCGCACGTCTCGCGGAACGGGATAAGACGATCGCCAACCTAATAACCGCGGATAGTGAGCACCGGCTGGGCGAAATTCTGATTCAATTGGCCGGCAAAATTGGGAAACCAGCGCCGCCCGGTACGCGGATCGAACAAAGGTTTACACATGAGGAACTGTCGGAAATGGTGGGCACGACGCGACCTAGAATAACGGAGTTTCTGCAAAGATTTCGCAAACTCGGACTAGTCGAGATCAGCCCCGAACATCATCTGATCGTCAAACAAGACAAACTCATCAAACACTTAATAATCCAGTGAGCTCTTCACTCTTCCTGCGATAGAGTCAAAACTTTTCGATTTTGTCCAATATTGAACAGACGGGAATTGATTCCCGCTGTACGTTCGAACTGCGTGAAGCCTCTGACTCTTCCCACGAACTCAAAGGCGTGATGATTGTGCTCTCAAGGTGCCCCCGCGATCATTAAATTACCTAAGGAGAATTCTAATGGCCCAAGCTTATCCGGCACTCTCTGATCTTGTTGGTGCAATGAATAGTGTTCCATCGACAAACCTGTGGGACGTTGTCTGTTCGTATTCTGTAGACCAATTGAATGAGTTTCTGAAGGCGAAATATGACGCGGGCACGCTGGCTAAAGATGTTACGTTGAGTACCGATCGGCTGGACCCGCTCACCAACGAAGATTTCACGATCACCTACGACATAAAGTTCGCATCGCCGGTACTGACTTTTATTAGTGGCCGTTCAGGTGTCGCAACCCTGACGATGGAGATTTTGGAGGGTTCCTCATATTCGGTCGGCCCAAAGGTGCCGGACCAAAACACACCAAAGCCAACTCCTGTAGCTATTCCGGGTGGAACATACAGCGTAAAGGCTGTTATCCCCCTGGCCGCCATCAGTGGAGACACAGGCGAGGTTATCGAACAGGGCGACGTGCTGACGTTCAGCGATAACAAGGAACATGAAAATAACGTGATCCTGCATTTCAAAAATGAGAAAGGGGCCTCCTACCAGATCACGCCTGAACCGGACGCTTCAGCTAAAGATGTGCTCACTACTTACTTTTTGCCTGTCCTCGAACAATATTTCCAGAACGACGTGAAGGAGACTGATTACGCGCTCTCGACCGTCAACAACTCGCAGCCTTCCTCGGGGCTAACCCTCTTTACGCCCAAGTCGTTTGTGTTTGCGTCGATGGGTGATGACGACACTGGTGTCTTAAGTCTTTACATTCAAACGAAACAAAGCGGTAATCCGGCCGGGAATCTCTCGCCCTCCTTTCAACCAGGCGACCAGAGCGTGTTTCCGATTCCCGCCGGCTACACGGCCAGTATCATTCTTTCTTACTCATTAATCACTCAAGCATTTCTTGCTCCTCAGCTAGCGAGTTCCGGTTTCAGTGTTTCATTCGATACCGTAGCTGATGGAATATCCGCGCAATTGACCGAGGATGCTTCTGTAGTAGCCGATGGTAAAGACGGTAACTACACCTTTGAAGAATATTCTTACGATGGGCTACATATCAGCCTGAAAACCAATCCGCTCCACTTCGTTATCAGAGACGGCCAGCTTTCGCTGCAGTGGAAAGGAGAGAGCACTTCCACGTGGCAACAAGTTGTGACAGGTGGAAACACGGCGGTGGCTCAATACGGCAAAGTTGATATCACCATTGACTTGAATAAAGGACCAATCCCACTTGCTCTCAGCGATGACAATGTGACTATTGCCGACGTCGCCATCTCTCGCTCAGACTTTTCGGTGCATATCAAAGGAAAAAAGTGCAAAAAAGGCGAATTTATACTCGGCTGCAGCGATCATGCCCCGGATTACTACTCAAAGATGAAGCTCACCATTCCGTCTATCACCATCTCGTTGCGGGGGTTTGACTTCTTCAGGACCACAAACCTCCTCGCACCCGGCAACCACGTCATCACTATTGCTCAAAGTGAAGGGCTCCAAACCCCACATGACTTTCTCATAGTTGGTGAGGTTCAGAAGCCAACGACCTTTCGCTAACCAAAGCAGAGGACCAGCCCGAGCTTAAGTCCTGTTTTCTGTTCTTTCCGAAACGAGGTCAGGGTTTTGCCAAAGATTCTTCGTCCAAACACTTACGGCGCAATTAATGCTACGGCCAAAAAAATATTTAGCCAGCGGTCGGTATTGGACAAATACGCTGTCCGGATGAAGCGGGGCGATCCCTTATACAGATACGTTGGATACCGCAACCTGATGGGACAACAAGAACGCTCGGGCCGCACCATCTGGGCACGACTGGAAGACGATACAAATAACCGCTGGACCGGGCTGGCCGCCGATGGCAAAACCGGAACCCAGGGACTCTACCTGTCTCAGGAGTTTCCCGGAAGCCTTGATACTCGATTTTCCGAGCTTGAGCATTACCAGGATTCAACGTTACCTCCCAACCAGGAGGTTGCCTACTTTGAATACGCCCCTGGAAAGGAACCGGCCTGGACTAGGGCCAAGGCGAGCGAATTAAGATCCATGTTTCTTTTCACATTGAGTGAAGTCCCGTCAGGAGTTAACTTTCAATTCGACAGTAGCCCGGCCTCGCTTTTAAGCATTGTGCTCGAACAGGCACGCCGAGACTTTCCCACTGCATTTACCACGGTTGACACTCCTGACGAGCTTTACTTCTCGGCAAACGATGCCACCTTCAATCGCGCAGTCGGTAATGCTCTGTTTGAAACTACGGACTATCAATTCTTTCAGGCCACCTCAGTTCGAGATAGCCAGGCAATTAACCTGGTTCTCCGCGCGACGCAGGGAACTCCAATTGAAATACTTAAGCCGCAGGGGAGGGCCACCTTTCTCATTGACGCTCAAGCTCGTCAGACTAAAGCGGTCTACACCATTGATGACCTTATCTACAACAGGGAATTCGAGGAGACGGGTCTCGGCATAATCGCGCCCAGGAAAGAGCTGGTAACAGATCTCTCCGTTTTCGAAGGCCCTGCCGACGGCATGAGCAAGGATTTTGATTGGGAGTTTGCCACCAGAAATATTGATACTGCCATTAGCGCCATCGGTTCAGAAGCTTTGGACAAAATGATAGACCCCTTCGACAAGGACATTGAAACTTTGATTGCCGAGCTATCAACGCCGAAGCTGAAAGAGTCGTTGTATAAGGTATTGAAAGATTTTGCGCTCGCGTCCGCTGCGGCCTCGACCGACTACCTTACTCTTTATGACACGATTGGCCGGGAAGGTATTCAGAGTCTCTTCGATAATCTCGTTGTAGAAGCTCGCTACAACAGATTGATGACAGGGTCCGGCGGTTCTCTGTCTTATCTGGACATCGCTTTGAAGAGTGTCTTGTTAGAGAAGAAATTCCATTGGCTCGCCCAAAATAGCTCGGACATCCAGTCTCGCTTGACCGATACAGTCTCTAAGTTGAGCGAGACGAAAGAGGAGATCGCCGCCCGGCAGGCTGCTCTGTCGGAAGTGGGAAAACAGCTCTCGACCGACCCTGAAAATACCGCCCTTCAGAAGCAGCAGAGCGGCCTGCAGGACGAGGTTGACGAACTGGTCAGGGAAAAAAGAGAAGCCGAACAGAAACGAGCTTTGACAGAAAAAGCACAAGATGAGAACACCAAAGCTACCCGTGAAATGTCTGGCGAAAAAGAGGAAACGGATAGAGAGTTAAGTGCGCGTCGTCAGAACTTTATAGAGGGGAAGTAAGACAATGGAGACAGCCACCGCTAACGCACGTACCGCTGAGGCCCAGAACCGATCAACGCCGATACAAGCATTGCTTTCTCAAACACTGGAAGCATTTCAAACAGTTGAAATCAACGGCAACCTGATCGTGCTCAGCGTCCTCGATACGCTTGAAATTGGAGCAGGAACAGAATTTGGCGACGACTATTCTGCGACCCCCAACCTCTGGCTGTTTGCGGAGGACCTGCTGCTCTCGTCATCCTTCAAAATGAAACAGGGAGTCGTGTCCTCGCACTCTCTCACGGTGGCAGGCGAGGCGGTGGTGGATGTTTCCGGACAAGCAGGGACAAGTGCAGACACGCCCAATGAGAATGCCTCTGGTCCACGTCAACCCGGCGGCGATGGCGATTCCAGTGGCAATCTGTCGCTTTACCTTGAGCGGTCCGATACAGATTTACCCAATTTCAAAATAGCGGCCCACGGTGGAGCCGGTGGGGCAGGACAAAGAGGCACTAACCTGACGGCCGGCGCAGATGGCGGTAAGGGCGGTAGAGGTGGTCAGGTTGTGATCGTCACGGGATTGCGTGTCCTGCAATGGCTTTCGCAGCTTCAGAATCTAGCGAAACTCTCATCTCTCGATCCAAAGAAAGAAGCACTACAGCAACTAATCAATCTCATACCCGATGACGTTCAACATAGCGGGTTGATCCAAACATTGAAAGATGCGTTATCAAGCTCAACTGAAGAAACCTTTTCTCAGTTAATCGAGCAGGCGGCGTTTCAACTGCAAGCCCTCAGTACAGGTTATGAGAGCGCGCTCAGGGTTTGTGTAGACAATTCCGGAGGAGCTTATGGAGTTTACGGTGACGGAAAAACAAGTGGTCAAAATGGAATAGCCGGCGGGTCCGGGATCCTACAAAGAATATTAGTTGGTGCCCCCGATGAAATTGCTGCTCAAGAATTTTCTTCCTTTTTCCTGGTCCATCCGAGCCAGTGTGTGAGGCTCCTGAACAAAGTCAAGCTCATGTACTGGACGCTTGATCCGGTCGCCAACCCTCAAGGCGTGACAGACATCATGACGCTCCTGTTGCGCCTCCAGGCACGTACGAAATTGTTTGTAGATGCCAGGGACGACTCTGCATTAGTGAATTACTACAATCAGAACGAGGCGACCGTGGGTGCGATCGGTTCGGTCAATCAGTTGCGCGCACTCTATGAGGAGACGACACGCTATCTCGCGCAGATAAAGCAGGGTTACGACCTCTTTGGTTACGAAGGCAATCATGTACCACTGGGGTCGTTTGATTTCTACAAGGGCGTACTTGATGAGGTGCTCGCGAATTTTAGCGCGCTTGAAATCGATTACAATAATTATTTCTCGTCACTTGAAGCCCAAAATGCCCAGATGGAGGACATTAGGAAAGCACGTGACAAACAGCAAAGCATCATTGCCACGGCACAATCTCGTATCGACGCTCTTCAAAGTCTGGCCTTGAAGACAGCTCTTGTCATTGACGGATACCAGACGGTCTTGACGCCGCTCAAGAAGGCGCTCGATAAAAAAATAACAGACCTTGGGGACGCGGTGCGGAATTTTGACTTCAATTTTGACTCAGTACTGCAATCGCTAACGTCACTCGCCTTTGCTCCGGAATCACAAGTGATGATGCTGACTCAGGGCAGCCAGTTCCTGTACGACGGTCTCACGAAGGTTACGGATGATAAAGGCATGCGAATTAATAAAGATTACCTCGTCAGCCAACTGAAGTCCGTCAAGGGTGATCTCGATAGTCTACAGGAGGGGTATCGAGCCCTGGATAACGGCGCCCTGGAGGCCGAAGATCCCGCAGCGGGAAAATTGATTATGGACGAACAGCAGGTCATACAGTTCTTCAGCGACTTTTATAATAAGTTTCCGAAGGAGCTGGATGCGTTGCAGCAGGCTTTTCAAAATTATATTACCCAGATAGAAGCACGGAACAATCAGATACTCACCTACAACGCTACGGTGTCGTTGCTTTTGAAATACCACCAAATGATCGATGCCGCCAACGACCGAAAGCAGGTACTCAACGAACAGGCATTGACGACGATGGCTCCCGATCTGCCCGACCTCCTCACCTTCCTTTCGAGCTCATATTACGCGGCGCGAACTCAGGTCATGGACGCGCTTGATCTCACCGCGAGGGCCTATCGCTTTTGGGCTCTATCAGACCGGAACTTGCTTGCCGAGGCGTATACCGGCAAGTCGTTACCGGAAATTGATCATTCAGCCCTGCTCGAAGCCCAGAGGACCATACTGGGTGCGTATGAACAGAAAGTTGAAGACTTTGGCACCAATCAATCAAGGTTTCCAGCGACCCCTGATCAGCAAGGACTAATCTTCGACGTGCCCTCCTACCAGGTCGATCTCTTCAAGGATATAGGGCAGTTAATGGTGCAGATTCCAACGGCTCTGCCGCGGACAAGTCGCGCTGAGAGTGTCTTCGTGGACATGGCTAATGTCAGGGTCCTCCTTGTGCGCGTTTGGATTGATGGAGTGAAGACGTCGGACAATAAACTGGCGATTCACCTTACGCATAACGGTCAAGAGCAAATAACCAGTACGGACGGGCTCGTTTTCAATTTTTCGCACGAGCCGGTTCCCAAGCTGTTCAAGTACAACATCGAGACCAAAGAGGTGCTTCAGGAAGCAAATTTTGGCATAGAACAGTCAGGAATACGGGGGGCTACTACCTCAACTATCTACGCCGCACTCGGACCTTTCACTACATGGAACATCAGGGTTGTACCAACAGACAACCTCGATCTTGATTTATCCCAGGTGACCGGCGTCCAGCTTGAGTTTCACGGCACAAGCTTTAGCTTTTGATCAATAGGTCGAGTCGACAACATCTATAAATACTGACTCTCAAACAGCTTTGCACTCTTCCCTCAAGCGCGCTGCACAGTTATCAAGTTCGAAAGGAAGCCTGTTAAAAGAGTGCCACCATCTTAGCCCATCGGAAATCGTTGGAACTCAGATCATTCCCGGGGCTAAGTTGATAGAAGACGTGAAAACCGTAGGATTAATAGTGGTGCCGAGGGCGGGAGTCGAACCCGCACGTCCTTTCGGACAACGGATTTTAAGTCCGCAGCGTCTGCCATTCCGCCACCCCGGCATGTTGTCCGTAACCCGAACTATACCAAGATTTCGGTTTCCCTAAAACACCAGTATCCTGAGGTCGATAAGTCGATGAGCCAAAGATGAGTCACCTCTAGCCTGCCTTTCGCTTGCAACTCTACCACTTGAGCGATTTGCTCCATCAAACGCTTCCGCTTCCTATTTCAATGCTGACGCGCGACAGCGCTTCACAGAGTCGTTAATGTCTTCCACAAACGCACACGCGAAGGCCGGTCTTAAATTGTCTTAAAGGTCTAGTGGTTCTTTTGGCTGTAACAGTGACTTCCATGCGCTCACGGTGCACTATGCTAGAATTCCAAGTCGGAGTACACACATGAATCTAAGTGAACGCATCACAATGGATCCGGAAATTTGCCACGGGAAGCCGACGATTCGTGGCCTTCGATATACTGTCGAATCTATTCTGGAACTCCTGAGTTCTGGAATGTCTACTGAGGAAGTTTTGGCCGACTACGAGGATCTGGAAAGAGAAGACATCCTCGCCGCACTAGACTTCGCCCGGCAACTCAGCCAGATAAAGCGCATTGAGCCGATTGTTGCATGAAGTTTCTCGTTGACGCGCAACTGCCACGTCGTCTCGCTCACCAGTTAGAGGTGGCAGATTTTGAAACAACCCATACGCTTGATCTACGACCTTCGACTTCATTGAACTGAATCGAACAAGTATGATTTGCCACCTGTAGACGCTCGGTCTGCCTGGAGCGAGCCTTGCATTGAGCGGCTTGAGTCATCGTCTAACACCTTTGTGGTTTTACGCCTTCATCTACATCTTATCTACTCGATTCAAATAGCTCTCCAACAACGGACTCATCACAATAGATGAGCCAATTACCCTGTGATACCAGGCAGGACGTAAGCTTGCTTTGACGGCGGAAACGTTCGATAAATACTGCTTAGAGCTTGGCGGGTATAAATATAGTTGACACACCTGCGTGTCCGATGATGGTTAGCAGGGCGCCGTCTGGTCCAACTAATAAGGGCCGCGTGATCGATGTGTAATAACACCAAATCCAGGAAACGTGAGCTTCTTCGCCGGTTTCTTTCGCTTTGTTTTGTTTGCGCTTTCCTTTGTTCATTGGTACTCGCACTAGACCGCGACCGAACATTGACGCAATTTCACCACACCGCGTGGACTGCCAAGGACGGCGCCCCGAGCCAGATCAGTGCGCTCGCTCAGACCGAGGACGGTTATTTATGGATCGGTTCGGCGAGAGGTCTCTATAAGTTCGACGGCGTCGAATTTACCCAGTACATACCGCCGGCGGGCGTGTCATTCCCGTCGAATAATGTTAGTTCGCTTCTGGCGACACCCGATGGCGGATTGTGGATCACTTTCAGGCCTGCTGGTTTGGCGTTCCTGAAAGCTGGTCAGATAAAAGTTTTTTCCCGCCCCGAAGAATTGCCCAAAGCGGAGATCTTCCGTCTAGCCCAGGATCTGGACGGTCAAATCTGGGCGGCGACATTAACGGGACTTGCCTTGTTCGACGGAGAGCGCTGGCTTGAGATCGGCAGCGACTGGAATATGCCGAGCAAAAGAGTATGGGCAATGTTTACCGATCGCGACGGAACCTTCTGGGTCGGTATCGGCGACTCCGTCGCCTTTTTGCCGCGCGGTGCGAAGTCCTTTCAACAGACCGGCCTCCGCACTCTGGGCGTGCCTGAGATCGCGCAGGCGAACGACGGACGGCTCTGGATAACGCAATGGCGGAAGCATGTTCGAACGATGCCGTTCGTCAACGGAGTGCTCGCGGCAAGTGATGCGGAGATCCAAGTTGAAGCCGTTTCAGTTTTTTTCGATCGCGCCGGCAGCATATGGATGTCCGACTATCGGGACGGCGTCAAGCGCGTAAGGTTTCCGGAGAGGTTGGCAAAAGGCAGCTTACCAGTGACTCACAAGAAATTGAATCATTTGGCGCCTCAGATGGCTTGACGAGTAATACCGCCTTCAACTTTCTTGAGGACCGCGAGGGCAATGTGTGGGCGAGTTCGAGCAAGGGATTGGATCGCTTTAGTTACCGTCCGTTCATTTCGGTAGAGCTTCCGGCCCCTTACTCAAACTTGACGTTGCTGGCTGGCGAAAGCGGCGACGTTTGGGTGGCTACTACCATACGCAATTCTCTGTTGCGCGTAAGCGGTAAAAAAGTAATTAAAGAGGGCGGTCCGATGGAGGTTGCGAGTGTTTTTCGTGATTCTGGCGGAACCACATGGTGGGGTAACGCCGACGGTATCTGGAAACAAAATAGAAACGGGTTTGAGTTTTTCCCGCGGCCCATAAACTTACACGGCGGGATCTGGGAAATCTTTCCCGCTGACGATCCTGGCGGTTTGTGGGCCCGGTTGGGTGACACTGGACTGGTTCATTTCAATAATGGCGTTTGGGCAGACCGCGAAACGCCGAAAGGCTTACCGGAAAAAGGGCCGAGTTGCTCATTCAAAGACCAGCAGGGGAGAATCTGGCTCGGCTATTCAAACGGCGGCGTTTATTTCATGGAAGGCGGCCAGGTTCAATCGTTCTCTCGCAATGACGGTATTGATATCGGCAAGATCAAAGTCATTCGCGGCCGGGGCGCGCAAATTTGGTTGGGTGGCGAAACCGGCTTGGCAATGTTCAATAATGGCCGTTTCTCATCAGTCAATACGGCCGGAGAACCATTCGGTGCGGTTTCAGGGATCGTCGAAACGGAGGATGGAGGATTATGGCTCAACGCGTCGCATGGCATCGTCCATATCCCTGCCAGCGAGCGCCGTCAGTTGTTGACCGACCCCGTTCATCGAATAAATTATCGGTTGTATACCATCCTCGACGGCATTCCCGGCGGTCCTCAAATCAACTATTCGGTTTCGACCGCCGTCGAAGCCTCGGACGGACGCATCTGGTTTGCCACCGACAGCGGCTTAGCCTGGATCGATCCGGCGCGCATCGAGAAGAACAATCTGCCGCCACCCGTCGTCGTCAAATCTCTGACGACCGATGAGAAAACCTACCAATCAACTGAAATTCTGGAACTGCCGAAAGGCACGGAAAATTTACGCATCAATTACACCGCGCTGAGTTTGTCGGTGCCGGAGCGCGTTCGCTTTAAATACTTGCTCGAAGGTGTCGACGACAATTGGCGTGATGCAGGAACGCATCGCGAAGCTTCTTTTACCAACCTGGGACCAGGCGCATATCGTTTTCGAGTGATTGCCTCAAACAACGATGGAGTTTGGAACGAAGAAGGTGCGGTGCTGGAGTTTACGATTCTGCCGATGTTTTACCAGACCAACTGGTTTCTTGCGCTCTGTGCTACCGCACTCGGCTTTTTATTTTGGCTCGGCTATAGGTGGCGTGTTCGACAGGTCAAATACCTTTTGCAATTACAATTTCAGGAACGTCTTGCGGAGCGGACGCGCATTGCGCAGGATTTGCACGACAAGCTTTTGCAGGGATTTGTCAGTGCAAAAATGCAGCTCTTCACAGAAGTTCACGATCTTCCGCCCGAAACTCCGAAAGCAAGACGCCTGAAAGGCATTTACGAACTGCTCGGTCAACTGATTGAAGAAGGCAGGAATACGGTCAAGGATTTAAGGGCTTCGGAGTATGACGAACTTACCGATTTCGAGAAGAAATTTTTGAAAATCAGGGAAGAGTTTGATAGTAGCAAGAATGTTGATTTTAGAATCCTCATCAACGGCACCCAGCGACTTTTGCATCCGCTGGTCGGCAATGAAATGCTTCAGATCGGACATGAAGCGCTGATCAATGCTTTTCTTCATTCACGCGCAACCACCATCGAAATAGAGATCGAATATGGAATAAGGTCATTGAATTTAATAGTGCGCGACAATGGCTGCGGAATCGACTCCGAGATTTTGCGTTCGGGACGCGAAGGTCATTGGGGATTAACGGGAATGCGCGAACGCGCGGAAAAAATAAAAGCTGAAATCAGAATCTTGAGCCGGGTCAACGCGGGCACAGAAGTTGTGGTTTCGGTTCCCCGGCGATTTGCTTTCAAGAACGCAGGCTTATTTTCTGATTGGATACGAAGATTCACTCCAAAGCTTCTCTCGCGCAGACGAACATAGTTCGCCCCTCAGCGCTTCACTCATTGGCACGATCGCTAATGCTTTTTCGATAAGATGATTTCACGTCGTCCAAAGAGTCTCGCGTCGATCGAATAAGCCCCCGGACCCAAAAGAAGAATCACAAACGACAAAATGATCAGATAAACCACGAACGAGAAGCCTGTTTCTCGCGGTGACAGAGCCAGAAAAAGAATTCCACCGGTAGCGATAAGTGCACTGATCACGCGTGTTAAGAAACCTGAAATCATGGTCGCTGAAAGTACGATTGAGACGGCACCGATCAGCCATCCTCGAAAGGTCGATTTGATCAGATCGAAAAAGAAAAAAAGAGGAAGTATTAGAATGGTTCCGGCAACCGTCAGGCGTAAAATCAGCAATCCCAAACCAGAGAGTCCTTCGGGAAATGTCGAAAATAATCTTTGCAGCTTGAGTTCCTCCTGAGCATGAGAGAAGGCAATCTTCATCAGGATACAGAATCAAGCGCGTTGCCAAAACCCTCAAGTTTGGCGGCTTTTAATAACTCTTTCGGGTTGCTTGAATTTCAGGCAATTCAATCCAGGTGAATAATTCCACGGCGGACGCCGATCGTAACGGCTTGCGTGCGGTCGTTGGCGCCGAGTTTTAAGAGAATATGTTTGACGTGCCCCTTGACCGTTTCTTCTGAGATAAAAAGCCGGTTTCCGATTACCTTGTTGCTGTTTCCTTCCGATACCAGTTGTAGAACCTCGGTTTCACGCTGCGTTAATTTTTCTTCACTAAGATGATCGGCGAGATTGGCAGCAATCACAGGGTGTAGTCTCTTCTTGCCGGAATGGACGTCGCGAATCACCTGAAGCAGATCTTCGGGCGGCATATTCTTGAGGAGGTACCCGCAAGCTCCAGATCTGAGCGCTCGTTGGATTTCGACGTCACCCTCGAACATCGTCAAAATAATGATTCGCGCTTTGGGATATTCCTTCAGGATGGAAATCATCGTGTCGATTCCATTGCCATCCGGCAGCCTTAAATCCATCAAGGTGATATCCGGCATTGTTTCCCGAAACTTTGCCAAAGCGTCGCCCGCCTTTGATACCGCTCCGACAATCGTCATATCGGGCTGGCTTTCGATCAGCCCGCTAATGCCTTTATGCATTAAAGGATGATCGTCAACACACATTATGTGAATCGTTTCGGAAGAGTTCATTTCCATACAGTCAACCCGAAAGGGTTAAAAGAAAACCCTTCTTTGTCGTGGTGTGCCTCTAACACGGAGTTGGCAAAATATATTTGTTCTTGGCTCATATTAGCAAAGGAGATTTGATGGGCGTGATTCAGAAGGACGAACAACCGAATCTTAAACGTCGAGCCGTTCTCAAAACCGGCGGAGCGGCGCTAATTGCCGGATGGACCACCGCCTCAGCGTTCGACGCGACGGCATCACCCCGTGAGACACCAACGATTAGTCAGGCGGAGCGAAACAACGGATCGCTCGGTGCGCGGTTGCAGGGTGTGCAGCATTTTGGGCTGACCGTCCAAAACATGGATCGAGCCTTTGCTTTTTACACAGAAGTGCTTGGCGGGACCGAGGTTATGCGCGACGGCGACTTTCAGGGCGACCGCATCCACAATACGCTGCTCACCGATCAGGAAATCGAAGCGCGTGCGCGCAAGGTCAATCCGCGGACTATGGGTATCCCGGATCTGAAAGCCGGGACGCAACGCCTGGACGTGCGGTTCATCCAGTTCGACAACGTGGTTATAGAACTGCTGCAGTACCGCGATGCTGAGCAACCCGCCGGCAGCGGCGCGAGCTTTGCCGAGCCGCTCGATCACATGAGTCCCGCCTTCCCGCGAATGATGCACATTTGTTTTCACATCCGCGACGACGTCGATTTCAACAAGTTCATCGCTGATCTCGAAGCGGAATCAGCGCGACGCGGGATGACGCAAGTGAGAGCTAACCGCGTCATCACGGTGAAGTCAGAACAGGAGAGAAGGGGAGCGCCGATCGAGGCTAACAGCAACGGCATCACCGAGGGAAAATCGAATGGCTGGAGGCTGATCTACTGCAAGGGCTCCGAAGGTGAGCAGTTGGAGTTCGTTCAGGCACTTGGCCCAGTGAAAAGTGTCTTCGACAACGCACGCGAAGCTCGCCAGAAAGCCGACAACCGCTAATGAATGAAGGCGTTCATCCTGGGCGAGCAACTTGATTTTCGGTTAACTTCCTTGGACCGATAACTGTTTCGTTTGGAGGAAAGAACCGAACCGGATTCAGGGAGGAATGGTGGGGGCCGTGCGCAGCTCTAATTGCAAGAGGTTTCTCTTCTTTAATTACGTATTTTGGGTTGCGCTCATTTCAACTGTTTCGCTAAATCACGTCGCAGTGGCGCAACAAACCAGCAAGCCCGAGTCAACTCCTACCCCAACCGAGTTTCGTCCGCCACCATTCCTACAACTTCGCTACCTCGAAGACTACAGCTACCTGCGGGACAAATCTTTACGCCGTGAACCACTCGATCGCTTGAAGTATGTCCCGCTCCGGAAAGATAGACCCGATTGGTATCTTTCGATCGGCGGAGAAGTCCGCCAGCGTTACGAAGCGTTTCGCAATGACAATTGGGGCCGCGCGCCGGCCGACAGCAACGGTTATTCGCTGCAACGCTACATGCTGCACACTGATTGGCATTTCGGAAAGAACGTGCGTGCATTCGTTCAGCTTCGCAGCAATGTCGAAGCTGGAAGAGTCGGCGGTCCTCGGCCCGTAGTTGACGAAAACAAACTTGATTTCAACCAGGCTTTTGTTGACCTGAGTTTTGACGCCGGCGAAAACTCCAGAGTCACGTTTCGCGTCGGGCGGCAAGAGATGTCATTCGGCACGGGACGCCTGGTCACGTTTCGCGAAAGCCCGAATGTTCGTCTCTCGTTCGACGGTTTTCGCGCGACAATCAAAACCAGCAAGTGGACGTTTGACGCCATTGCAGTTAAACCGGTCGAATCTGATTTGGGTTATTTCGATGACGGCCCAACCCGCCAAACTTCGTTTTGGGGAGTGGGCGGCCAGCGAACAATGAATTTCCTGGGGAAGAGCAGACTGGGCGTGTTCTACCTCGGCCTCGATCGCAAATCGGCGCGGTTTGACTCAGGAACGGGCCGTGAAATCCGGCAAACTGTTGGCGCGCAGTTTTTCGGCGACACTGGTGCGGTCGACTACAATGCCGAGTTCGTTTTTCAATTCGGCAATTTCAGGGGCGGGGGCATACGCGCCTGGCTGATTACCACGGACACCGGCTATACGTTTCGGAAGAACAGGTTCACGCCGCGTGTCGGAGTGCGGGCCAACATCGCTTCGGGTGACAACAATCCTAACGACAACCAGCTCGACACTTTTAACGCGCTGTTTCCGGCGGGAAATTACTTCGGCGAGATTGGACTTCTTGGCCAAAGCAATTTTATGAATTTATACCCAAGAGTTGAATTTAAACTGCCACGGCGAATTTCTTTAACTCTAGACACAATGTTCTATTGGCGGCAGAGCACGAGCGATGGAGTTTATAACCCTGCAGGGATTTTGCTCAGACCGGGAAATCTAAGTAAGGAGCGCTACGTCGGCACACAGCCGTCGGTGGTTGCCTCGTGGGCATTTGATCGGCATTTCACTTTTTTCGCGAGCTACTCGCACTTCTTTAGCGGAAGGTTCTTGAAAGAAACACCGCCGGGCAAGGATATCGATTATTTTACGGCGATGATGACTTACAGATTCTGAGTTGAACGCAGCGCGTATCGACGTTCACTTCATGCGGGTATAGAATTTCCGAAACTTCTCCAAACGTTTCCAATTGAACGGAGGCCTTATGACAGACGACGATCCCAAATCGCGTCCGCCAAGTCCCACTCGGCGCAAGTTTCTTTTAACTTCTGGAAGTGGTGTGGCAGCAAGCCTGGTTGCCGGTTACGTACCTGCGCTCGCGAAAGACGGTGCTGGAGGAATCGAATCGGCTCCTGCCAGCACGGGGCAAAGCATCGAGGGTGCTGTCCCGATCACGCTGCGCATCAATGGTAAGAACTACCCGCTTCGCATCGACCCGCGCACGACGCTACTGGACTGTGTTCGTGAGTCTATTGCGCTCACGGGAACGAAGAAAGGCTGTGACCACGGACAGTGCGGAGCGTGCACAGTGCACGTGAACGGCAGGCGTGTATTGTCCTGTCTCAACCTGGCCATATTGCACGATGGTGCTGAGATCACAACCATTGAAGGTCTCGGTACTCCGGACGCATTACATCCTATGCAGGCCGCGTTCGTGGCCCACGACGGTTACCAGTGCGGGTATTGCACGTCCGGCCAGATCATGTCAGCCGTCGCGCTACTCAAGGAGCCGTGTGGTCCCGATGACGCATCAGTAAAGGAACTCATGAGCGGTAACATCTGCCGCTGCGGCGCGTATGAAAATATCGTGGCTGCGATTCAGCAAGTTCGCAAGAACGCTTAACTGCGAGAGGAGCGATTTCGATGCACACCTTTGAATTCAATCGGCCCGCGGATCTCACAGCAGCGATCGCCGGTGCCTCCCAAGCGAAAACCGCACAGCAGGGCGCTGACGTGCGGTTCATCGCGGGTGGTACGACACTAATCGATTTAATGAAGCTGAACGTTGAAACGCCAACTCGGCTGCTTGATGTCAATCGTCTACCACTCGATCGGATCGAAGCCACGTCTGATGGTGGATTGAAGATTGGCGCCACAGTTCGCAACTCGGATCTCGCTCACCATCCGGTGGTACAACGAGATTACGCCGTGCTGTCGCAAGCAATTCTCAGCGGCGCATCGGCACAACTGCGCAACATGGCGACAACTGCCGGCAACCTGCTCCAGCGAACTCGCTGTATGTACTTTCGCGACACTGCGATGCCCTGCAACAAGCGAGAGCCCGGAACCGGTTGCCCGGCCATCACGGGAGCAAATCGAATGCTCGCAATCCTGGGAACAAGCGAACATTGCATCGCGACGAATCCTTCGGACATGTGCGTGGCGCTGGCAGCATTAGAGGCGACCATCCACATACAGGGACAGAAAGGTTTACGCTCCATACCTATTGCTGACTTTCACCTTCTGCCGGGTAGCACACCAAATCGCGAAACCGTGCTCGAACCAGGTGACCTTATTACGCACGTGACTCTGCCGCGCCCGATTGCGGGAAGCAAGCAGGTATATCTGAAGCTACGCGATCGAGCGTCGTATGAATTTGCGTTGGCTTCGGCTGCGATTGTAATGACGATCGCCGGCGGAAAGGTGAAGCTCGCTCGCGTTGCGATGGGCGGTGTCGGAACCAAGCCCTGGCGCTCTCAAGAAGCTGAGGCCGCCTTGATTGGTAAGCCTGCCGATGCAGCTAATTTTCGCAAAGCAGCGGAAGCAGCTCTGCGGGGAGCTAAGCCACAAAGTGAGAATAAGTTCAAAATTGAATTGGCCAAGCGCTGCCTCACACACGCGCTAAAAATGGCTTCGATGAGTTAAGCGGGAGTAAAATATGACAACTTCGGAAACATCTACCATTTCTCCAGTCGGTCAAGGTACACCGCGCGTGGATGGTCCACGCAAAGTCAGCGGACAGGCGCAGTACACCTCCGATTTCCACTTTCCCGGCTTGCTCTATGCAGTTCCGGTTGAAGCTACAATCGCCAACGGCAAATTGCTCAAGCTGGACACGAGCGTGGCGGAAAAGATGCCGGGCGTGCGTGCGATCTTTCATCGCGAAAACATTGGACCAATTTTTCGCTCGACGTTTGAAGCACCATTCGGTGGGATCTGCGTAGAACGTCGTCCGCCGTTAGAAGACGATGTGATTCGTTACTATGGTCAATACATCGCGCTCGCAGTAGCGGACACGTTCGAATCAGCCAGGGCGGCTGCCGACGCAGTTCGAGCTACGTACGCGAAGGAGAAACCAAACGTCGACGCTCATCTTGAAGCGGACGATGACCCAGACGTAGTTCTCACAACCTATGGTCCAGTAGAGCGCCTGCAAAGCAAGCGCGGGGACGCAGAGAACGCATTCGCCAGCGCTCCGATCAAGCTTGACCAAACATTCGTCACGCCGGCCGAAACCCATAATCCTCTCGAAACGCACGCCACCACAGCAATCTGGGAAGGTTCAACGCTGACGCTGTACGAATCGTCGCAAGGAGTCGTCAACCTCCGCGGCGTACTCGCACAGATGTTCGGGTTGCCGAAGGAGAACGTGCGTGTGATTACTTACTTTGTTGGCTCGGGCTTTGGCAGCAAGCTCTGGCCATGGACTCACTGTCCGCTCGCGGCAGCGGCGGCATGCCAGTTACGCAAGCCGGTGAAACTGGTCGTCAGCCGCAAAATGATGTTTCAGACTGTGGGCCATCGACCGCTCACGCAGCAGCGTGTGCGCATCGGCGCCGCACGTGACGGCAAGCTGATGTCACTTCAACACGACTACGTCTATCACCGATCGATACTCGACCCTTACCACGAAGATTGCGGTGAGGCCACGCCCTTCCAATACAGCGTACCCAACCTCCGCGTATCTTTCGGCCGCGCAAAGCGAAACGTCGGCGCCGGCGCAGACATGCGTGGCCCCGGCCGCGTACCAGGACTCTACGCGACCGAGTCAGCGCTGAATGAATTGGCCGATCAACTAAAGATGGACCCAGTCAAGCTTCGCATTCTGAACGAACCGAAGATCGATGAATCGAAAGGCATTCCGTTTTCGTCGCGGCACTTGGTTGAGTGTTTCGAAACCGGCGCGCAGAAGTTTGGCTGGTCCAGGCGCACACCTGAAGTGGCGTCCATGAAGCGGGACGGCTTGACGCTAGGTTGGGGAATGGCCGGATGCTCGTGGATTGCCGCCCGATTCCCCGCGGCAGCGAGCTTACAGTTACGCGACGATGGCTCGGTTCGGATAGCCTCCGCAACTCAGGATATTGGCACCGGCACGTATACGGTTCTTGCGCAACTCGCCTCTCAGAAAACCGGCGTACCGTTGGAAAAAATCGAAGTAGCACTCGGCGACACCGCGTTACCAGAAGGTCCGGTTTCGGGTGGCTCGATGGCCACCGCATCGGTTGTTCCGGCCGTTCTGGCGGCTGCTGATAGTGCGATCTCGGCGCTGTTGACAGTCGCCGTAACAACGCCTGGTTCCCCATTTGAGAATCGCAACCCGACGGATCTCGCGTATCAGGACGGCCGAGTCTTTGTGAAGCAAGACGGTCCTAACAAAGCGGTAGCGTTTGGAGAACTATTACGCCGCGCCAATCTTCGCCTCGTCTCGGGCAGCGGCAGTTCCCCAATGAGTTTCGGTGATCCGAAGCCCAAGTTTTCGACGCACTCGTTTGGTTGTCACTTCGTTGAAGTGACATGGCAACCGGAGACCGCGAGGTTGCGCGTCAGCCGCGTTGTGACCGTAATGGATGCCGGTCGAATAATAAACCCACTGACCGCGCGGAATCAGATCGTTGGCGGAGTGGTCATGGGAATCGGAATGGCGATGCTGGAACACACAACGTACGATCCACAGAACGGTGCGCCCATTAACAGCAGCATGGCGGACTACATCGTCGCCGTGAACGCGGATGTGCCGCCGATCGAAGTGCACTTCCTGGATTATCCTGACAAAGAAATCAACGAGCTCGGCGCGCGCGGAATCGGCGAAATCGGCCTTGCTGGTGTCGCTGCTGCGATTACTGCCGCGGTCCATCACGCAACTGGAGTTCGTGTGCGCGAATTGCCTGTGAAGATCGAAGACCTGTTGGTGTGAATTAGCGTTCTGCGGGCGCAGTTTGCACGTGAGAAGGCGTTGCTTTGACGGCTGGTCCGAGGGGATCTTTTCGTTCCGGTACTAGTTTGGTTTGTTGATGAAACCAACCAGTCGCGGGATGACTTGGCTTGGCGCCTCGTCCATCAACCAATGCCCAGATCCCTTGATGACGACTCCCTCAACATTTGAATCAACCAGGCGCGCTTGTTCGATCAGAAAGTCTCCCGATGCTTTCTCACCGGTTAGCACCAGCATGGGCATCGTTAATTTAGTCTGTGCAAGCTCTGCGAAGTCCTTAGCATCCTGCTCAAAAGCTCGAAACACCTCGAAGCCCGCGCGCATTGCTCCAGGTTGAGCGTAGGCAGTTGCATAGAAGCGGCGGTCTGCTTCGGACACCGAGTGTTTGCGATCGGCGGCAAAGTCGTTCCAGAAGTGTTCGAAGTAGATTCGCTCTCGACCGGCAACCAGTTTCAACGGTACTTCGCCGTAAAAGTGAAAGTGCCACAAGTCCCGCAACAACCAGACAGTTTTCCAGTCACCCACGCCCGGCAGAAACGCATCCATCAAGACGATACGTTCTACTTCGGTGGGATACTGAGCCGCGTATGCGTAGGCGACCATCAATCCGATGTCATGACCCACGAGAATCACCTTCTTAGCTCCGAGTGAGCCAGCGAGAGCATGAATGTCTTGCGCCATGCTTTTCTTCTCGTAGCCGCCCGCGGGTTTATCAGATTGGCCAAAGCCGCGCAGGTCGGGAGCGATCACAGTGTGAGTCTTGGCAAGTTCAGGAATTAGCGGCCGCCACATGTGGCTGTTTTGTGCGTAGCCGTGCAAAAGGATCACGAGATCGCCTTTTCCGGCGGTCAAGTAGTGAAGTTTGAGTCCGTTGACGTCCGCGTAACGATCGTTGATTCGGTTCTGGGCGCCTGCAGCCATGCAAGTTGTGATTAACAAAACAAGAATTGCCATACAGGTCAATGGACCACACGTCGGTTTGCTCATCAAAGCTCCTCTTATCGTTGCGGAAACACCTTTGGGGATACCTCTTGCGTGGTCATCTTATACAACTCGAAACGCAGCCTATCCGTGCGCCAGCACACTTATAGAGCTCTCGCCCGGAGGTCTCGTCAGGCAATGTTCAAGAAGTGGTCGCAAGCAAGACGCGATTAACGGCCGAGAGCGCGCGCAGGAATACTCGACGATGCTTTCGCTCGTAGCTCTACTCACTGCGCGCCGGACCTTTGTTTAGTTAATCATTAATAGTTGGAGTCGAGATCGGAAGAGACGAGCGCCGTTGCATTTCCAGCGAAGCGACCGAGCCACACGATCGAATGTTGGTCCATATTGAGTTGGGCCAGGCTCAGCGGTCTTGTAAGCGTCTTCCCGGCGATGCTCTGGCTAGTTCGCGCGACCAGATGGAGGTCAGTTTCTGATGTGCCGATCCAGATTCCAACGTTGTTGGAGGCGTCAACGCCGCCGACCCCGATCGTCAAGGTGGCGATGAAGACCACGCTTCCGTCCTTGCCGATTTGCAAGTCGCCAAAGGTGTCGAATGTCCCGGTGGTCCCAGCGGCCGCCGTTCCTTTCAGAGCGATCGAAGTAATCGTTGTGCGATCTGCGCGAAAGATGCCGCTCGAGCCACCAATCAATCTCGCCTCGAACGCTGTCTGGCCGCAGTCGTTCAGAGTCAAAGGGCCGAAGAAGCTGGAATAATTTCCACCGTTCGGAGCTGGCTCTCCCGAGAGTGCTATCGCAACCGCATCGCGCCCGTCGTGGAGGAACAGTCCCGTTCCGGTATCAAGTTGGGCGAGAACCAGCACGTGGCCGTGTTTATTCATGAGCGGATCGCTGAAATCGAGGAACGTGCGTCCACTAGGCGCAATCTGGTTGGCAGCAAAGATGGTGTTGATGTTCTCTCCGTCGCCGCGGTAGATACCATAGTCCGCGGATCCTCCGATCATGCCGGCATAGAAAGCCACCCGGCCCACTTCGTCGATCACTGGTGAACTGAAGAAAAGAAAAGTTCCACCAGTGGGCGAGGGAGTGCCGTCCAGAGCGATCGCTATTGTGTGGGAACTGTCGGTGCGGAAGACACCTTCCGTAGCAATGCCGCCGTTCACGAATGTTCCAAACGTGATTAGACCACGTGAATTCGCATTGAAACCGGTTCCGCCCACGATCAGGTTGCCACCGCCGGGAGCGGGATCTCCGTCCTGCACGAGCGGAACGTTTGTTTTACCGTTGCCACGGAAGATCGCAGTGCCCGTATTGAAGATGACGTCACCGCTGGTCGTAAGCGACGGCGCGGAGACAAAGGCGAAATTTCCGGTAGCCGGATCCGCATTACCGCCGAGCGCGATCGCTGACGTCGTTGTACCCTTACTTACAAACACGCCCGATGTGCTGGGCCCGGCAAGGCGCACATCAAAAGCCACTTGACCGCGCGCATTCACCGCAATCGTGTTAAGAAAATCGCCGTAGTTTCCACCTGCGGGCGCGGCTTCACCCGAGGCAGCGATGATGGAGTGCCTGACCTGTGCCTGCACTCCGGTTGCTAACGCGAATTGGACCACGATCAGGACCATGAGCGCGCATGCGGCGCGGCTGCAAGATATAAAGCGATATAGATTCATTTGTTTCCTCTTCATCAAACTAAGTCTCGCGACGCCGGTGCAACTCTGGTGCCGGGCAACCAGGCACCGCAAGCCGGGCAGAAGCGAGCGATCGGCGGATGGGTCTACGGTATTTAGTAGGTAAGGGGTGGCCTTCGGTAGGTGAGAGCTACGGCCTGCGGTGGGCACGCACGCCCAGAGCTAACAATTCGCCATTCTTCACTCTCACGCATTCAGATGCTACTATTTCCTCACGTATGCACCCAGGAATTACCACGCTATGACCGAAGAGATGACTGAAGAGCAGGAAGTTTTACTGAAACACATCCAAAGGAAAGGACTCAAGCGCACCTCCCAACGCGATCTCATTCTCGACGTTTTCCTGCGCACCGAGCAACACCTCTCAAACGAGGATCTGTACCAGCTAGTCAAGAAAGAGGATCCCACGGTCGGCCAAACCACCGTCTATCGCACGATGAAGCTCCTCACCGACGCCGGGCTTGCGCGCGAGGTGCGCTTCGGCGATGGACGCACCCACTACGAACACAATTACAAACATCAACACCACGATCACATGATCTGTTCGGAGTGCGGCAGGATTATCGAGTTCTACTCTGCGGAACTGGAAGCCATCCAGGATGAAATGGCCGCCCGGCACGATTTCGAAATTACCCAACACCTCCTGCGCATGATCGGCGTTTGCTCAGAGTGCCGCCATGCACAACAAAAAGAAGCGGTCTTAAACTCCACAGCCAGCCCCTGAAGCCTTTGAAACATCACACGAACCATTGAAGGAGGTTGGAATGAGTGTTTCGATTACATTTGAACCTTCCGGAATTAGCGGACTCGTCGCCGAAGGTACCTACCTGATCGACGCTGCGCGCCGTATGGGCGCGTCGCTCGGCGCCGGCTGCACGGCCGGAAAAGGTGAGTGCCCCGCGTGCGTCATTTCCGTGAAGACCGGCTCCGAACTACTCTCGATCCCGAGCGCTGCCGAAGAGAAACAACTCGGCATCGAACATTTGGACCAATCCTATCGTCTCGCCTGTCAAACCAAGATCGAGAACCACGGTGAGGTCGTCGTGATGGTCAGCGCTGTCGCGCCACGGCGTCCAGCGGAAGTTGATGCTGACGCCGAGTTGTTAAAGAAGTTCGGCTCGTTGCCGTTGCGCAAGAAGATCGCGGCGTTGCTGCAGTTTGAGGCGCTCACGATGTCTGAAGCCTTCGACTCCGCGATCGAAAAACCGCTCGCGTTCGGTGCGAAAACTTTCGACGCCGTCATGAACCGGGCACGCGCCAAAAACAGCCCCGCCGAACCGAAGAACTGAGCGTATGAATCGCCGCAAGAGCAAAGGTCGACGGGCAGGCATTATTGCGCTCGCGCTACTCAGTCCGTTGCTGTTCGCTGCTTGTCCGAAGAACAATCCACCGCCACAACCACAAGCACGCGTCTCGCGAACGAATCATCCCGCAGAGCGTTTGCCACCAATCCCCACAGCGTTCAACGGCGAACGCGCAATGGACCACGCGCGCAAACAGATCGAGTTTGGTCCACGCCCGCCCGCCAGTCCGGAACTGGAAAAAACGCGCACTTACATCGTCAATCAACTGAAGGAATTCGGATTAAACGTCTCGCTCGATGAGTTCACGGCCGCAACTCCGCAGGGCGAGAAGAAAATGGCCAACATTGTCGGCGAGATTCCCGGCACGACGAAGAACATCGTTCTGATCGCCAGCCACTACGACACAAAGCTCTACAAGGACATGCGGTTTGTCGGCGCTAACGATCCGGCAGCTTCGGTAGGCACGCTGCTCGAGATCGGACGCGTGCTCGGCAGTATGAAAGACAAGCCGAAGGTCACTTACCGCCTCGTCTTCTTCGATGGCGAAGAAGCGTTTTGCGAAAATTGGGACGACTGCGGCACTGAAGAAAAACCTGACAACACGTACGGCAGCCGCCATTACGTTTCGCAATTGCGCGAGAAAAACGAACTGCAAAACACGCGGGCGCTGATCCTGCTCGACATGATGGGTTACAAAAACCTCGAACTCGGCCGCGACACGCTCAGCACAAAATGGTTGCAGGACATCATCTGGCAAACCGGCCGCGAGCTCGGTCACGAAAAGATTTTTGTCGATCGCCCGGAAGGTGTTGGCGGCGACGATCACGAACCGTTTATCAAAGCCGGAGTTGACGCGGTCGATCTGATTCAACTCTCGGGTTATCCTTACTGGCATCAAGCTGACGACACCATCGACAAGATCTCGGCGCAGAGTATGAAGATCGTGGGCGACACAGTGCTCGCGAGTTTGCCGAAGATCGTAGACAGAATAGGCAAATGAAACGAATCGCAGTCATTCCTGGTGATGGCATTGGTCCGGAAGTCGTGCGCGAAGCCGTTCGCGTGCTGAAGCATCTCGGCGAGACGAGAGATCTGCAACTCAAGTTCATCAACTTCGATTGGGGCGCGGACAAGTTTCTCAAAGAAGGCATCACACTGCCGGACGGCGCGCTCGAAATGTTGACGGACGACTTCGACGCGATTCTCGCGGGTGCTTTCGGCGATCCCCGAGTGCCTTCAAACAAGCACGCCGAAGACATTCTGCTCGGCATGCGGCGCGGCCTGGATCTCTACATCAACCTGCGGCCCGTGCGTTTGCTCGACGCACGGCTCACACCGTTAGCGAATCGCCAAACTTCCGAGATCGATTTCGTCGTCTTTCGCGAGAACACTGAAGGCGCTTATTGTGGCGCCGGTGGTTTTCTGAAACAGGGAACGGCAGACGAGATCGCGTTGCAGGAAGAGGTGAACACGCGCCGTGGAGTTGAGCGAATCATTGTCGCCGCTTTCGAATACGCGCGCGCCAAAGGACGGAAGCGCGTCACGATGGCCGACAAGTCAAACGTGCAGCGCTTTGGCGGCGATCTGTGGCAGCGCGTCTTTAAAGAAGTTGCCGCGACTTATCCCGACATCGAAGCGAATCACCAGTACGTCGATGCGATGGCGATGTTCATGGTGCTCGACCCGGCGCAGTATGAAGTGATCGTCAGTAACAACTTGTTTGGCGACATTCTCACGGATCTCGGCGCGGCGATTCAGGGCGGACTCGGTCTCGCTGCTTCAGGCAATATTCATCCCGGCAAGGTGTCGCTTTTCGAGCCGGTGCACGGCAGCGCACCGCCGCTCGCGGGCAAGGGAATTGCGAATCCGGTTGGAGCTATTCTGACCTCGGCGATGATGTTAGAATACCTGGGTTTCCACACGTTGAGTGACGAGATCGAAGAGGTTGTGCGCGGTGCAGTCTCTGCAAAAGAGACTACCCAGGATCTCGGTGGTGAGCTTTCTACAGAACAAGCCGGCAATGCCATCATTGCGCGGCTAGGGAAGAAGTAACGGCAATCCACAGATTACACAGATTGCCTAAAAGAATCGGCGTAATCTGTGGATGGCTTTAACAAGGAATAGAAGGGGGGAGTTATGACTTCCGGTACCGGCAAACTCACGACGAAAACGATCGCGGTTATTGTCATTGTAGCGATCTTGAATGCAGTAGGACTTTCACCCGTCGTGATGGTGTTTGTTACCGGGGTCGTGTTTGTAATCTGGCTTGTGACGCGCCGCGCGCAGATGCGCGAGGTCGAGCGCATCTTTGAGTTTTACGTCGCGGCCGATGCGATACTCCGCGAAGAAGAGCGGCGCTGGTACGGGTTTGAGATCGCCGAGGTGATCGAACACGGTGAGAGCCTGCTCGAGATGATGCCCGATCCGCCGCCGTTGAACTACTTCGCGTTGGGAGCGCTGTATCAACGTCTCGGTCATCACGATGCGGCCGTGCAGTATCTTTCACGGCTGAATGAAGACGGGCAGTACGACGAAACGCATCGCATCTCACCGTCGGCGCAGTTGCGGCGTTACGTGATGACGTTGCGGCGGTTCGAACAACATCCCGCAGCCGAACCGCAAACACTCGCCGCCGTGCGGAATCTGGAACGTGCGCGCCAGCGCAACAGCGCGAAGATGTTAGTGGAGAGTCGTAACGTGCTCGAGATTACAGCGGCGGCTGCACCGCCTGCCGAGGTTCCCGCGCCGCAAACGGAGGCTTTTCCTGCGTCGGCGCCACTTAGTTCGATTACCGCGCCGCCGCCGATCACGTCCGTGCTGAGAGACATATATCAGGAAGAAACAAGCGCGAATAATTGATCCCCCGAGTCGTAATTGTTTGAGACGCTAACAGCAGAAATCATCGCGATCGGATCGGAGCTCCTGGCTCCGGATCGCACCGACACGAACAGTCTCTGGCTCACCGAGCAACTCAACCGCCTCGGCATCGAAGTCAAACTCAAGACGATCGTCGGCGACGACGATGCCCGCCTCGAAGAAACAATCAAAGACGCTGTGCGGCGATCGAAAGTGGTGATCACCACCGGCGGTCTTGGTCCAACTGAAGACGACATCACCCGGAAGATCACGGCGCGTGCGCTGGGCCGGCGTTTGCTGCTCGACGAGCTAGTGCTCGCGGAGATTCGGCAGCGCTTTCAGTCGTTTGGCGTGAACATGCCGGAGCGAAATTCACGACAGGCAATGGTGATCGAAGACGCGGTCGTGTTGCCGAACCCGAACGGCACCGCGCCCGGTATGTTTATCGATCATCAGGGCACGGCGATAGTGTTGTTGCCTGGTCCACCGCGTGAGATGCGTCCGATGTTTGAGACCCACGTGGCGGAGCGACTTGTTGGGCGCGCCGGGAGTTTACGCGTCGTGCGGCGGATGTTGCGCGTCGCGGGCATGGGCGAATCGGCCGTGGACGAGAAGATCGCGCCGATTTACACGCAGTATGACAATCCGGTGACGACGATTCTTTTCAATCAGAGCGAGATCGAGGTTCATCTCACCGCGCGCGGACGCACTGAGAAGGAAGCGAATGATCTGCTCGATCGGTTGTCGTCTCAGATCGAAGAAAGACTGGGCAACGCGGTGTTCTCGTTTGCGGGCGAGACGATGGAACAAGTTGTTGGTTTGAAACTCTCGCTTGGTGGCTACACGTTGTCGGTCGCGGAGAGTTGCACGGGCGGACTGCTCGCGCAACGCATCACTGAAGTTCCCGGATCGTCGAAGTACTTCATCGAAGGCGTCGTGACTTACGCGAACGAAGCAAAAACGCGCGCACTCGGTGTTGAACCGATGCTCTTAGTTGAGTACGGCGCGGTGAGCGCACCCGTTGCGGAAGCGATGGCCGAAGGAATTCGCAAACGTGCGGGCACGGACTTCGGCTTATCAATCACCGGCGTTGCCGGCCCTGGCGGCGGCACTGAAGAAAAACCCGTCGGCACCGTCTTCATCGCTCTCGCTGACGACGTCAAAACCGAACACCGCAAACTTCACCTTCCCGGCGATCGCCACCTAATCCGCTGGCGCGCCTCCCAAGCCGCACTTGATATGCTGCGGCGAAGACTGATCTGAGCCACAGATAACACAGATGCGACTAGTGTTCGTAGCCACGCTTGCGTACCTGATCGGATCGATTCCGTTTGGCTACTTGATCGTGCGCGTGAGCAGTGGTGGGGATGTTAGGGAAACGGGATCGGGTGGGACGGGGGCGACGAATGTTTCAAGAAGGGCAGGGAAGGCAGCGGGGATTTTGACGCTGGTTCTTGACGCGGCGAAGGGTGCGATTGCGGTGCTGGTTACGACGTGGTTGGGTGAAGGGTGGTTGGTGGCGGTGGCAGCAATCGCGGTGATAGCGGGTCACATCTTTCCAGTGTGGTTGCGGTTTCGCGGTGGTAAGGGAGTGGCGACTGCGGTTGGAGTTTTCCTGATCGTCGCGCCGTTTGCTTTGTTGTGTGCGGGGATTGTTTTTGTAACGGTTGTGTCGGTCACGCGATATGTTTCGCTGGCTTCGCTCAGCGCGGCTGCATCGATACCGCTGTTCATGTGGTTACAAAAACTCCTGATTCAGCCACGGGTTGAAATAAAGGCGCCGCTGACTGCGGCAATTGTGACAGCGTTATTAATTATCTTCGCGCATCGCGGAAACATAGCCAGGTTAGTAAACGGAACTGAACCGAAGTTTTCATGAAACGGATCGCAATCATCGGCGCGGGGAGCTGGGGAACGGCGTTGGCAACCACGGCGGCGCGTGCCGGACATCAGGTCCAACTCTGGACGCGCAATCACCTGAAATCCGTTCAAATCCCTTCCTCTGTTGCGCTCACAAGTGACCTCACCGCGGTATTGGACCAAGCTGACCTCGTACTGTTCGCCGCGCCTTCACACTGTGCACGTGAACTGTTCACCAAAATCTCTCCACACCTCAACGAGGCAGCAATCATCGTCAGCGCTGCCAAAGGCATCGAGATCGAAACCGGCAAACGCATCTCCGAGATCGTCAAAGAAGTCGCCGGCAATACGCATCCGTTCGTCTGTCTCTCCGGACCATCATTCGCCAAGGAAGTTATCGCCGGTCATCCGACGGCGATCGTCGCGGCCAGCAAAGACGCCGCCGCCGCACGCACAGTGCAAAGCGAATTGAGTTTTGAAAACCTGCGCATCTACACCAACACCGACGTGATTGGCACTGAAATCGGCGGTTCAGTAAAAAACGTGATGGCGATCGCGGCGGGAATGGCTGTTGGACTCGGCTTCGGATCGAACAGCGTCGCGGCATTGATTACGCGCGGGCTCGCGGAGATCACCCGTCTCGCCAGACGCGAAGGCGCGCAGGTCGAAACGTTGATGGGCCTCGCCGGTCTGGGCGATCTCGTGCTGACCTGTACCGGCGCGCTATCGCGTAATCGCTTCGTTGGCGAAGAACTCGGCAAAGGAAAGCGGCTCGAAGAGATCATTGCAGAGTTGAGCGAGGTGGCGGAAGGAATCAAAACAGCGCGCGCGGTCAAGCAGCTTGCGGATCGCGCGAATCTCGAAATGCCGATTGTTAACGAAGTAAATGCCGTGCTCTACGAGGGTAAATCCGCACTCGATGCAGTTTCGGAATTGATGAGCCGCCCGCTGCGCGAAGAAGCGTAGCCTAACCTAGCTCGACCGCGTCTCCAACGCGAATCGTTCCCGGCTTTACGATGTTTGCGTAGATACCGAGCTTCTGATTTGCATCTTTCACAATGGTGCGAAGTATGGTCGGATCCTTCTTCAGTCCCGCTTGCGCCTGAATCGTCATTCCACAACGCGGCGTCGGAAGTTCACACTTCAACTCAACACTGCCAACGTGCAGTTTTCTTCCATCCCACTCAGCCTCAACAAAATCTTTAAGCTGTGGCTCCGTTTCGATCAAAAAGTTGGGACGAAAGCGCCGCACGTCCCACGTCGCAGCCGGATTCAACCGCGCCATCATCTCGAGCGACGCCGTGGTGAGCAGGTGAATCGGAAACGCTTTGAAGTAAGTGCCGGGCTGCGAGGTGAACTCAATAACATGACGCGGCAACGTCGATAGATCCGGAAGCGCTTCACCAGGTTCGCGACTAAATGCTTCGCGCACCTGTTTGTGCGCCGGACCAAAACTCGTCAGCGTGGGCAAGGCCGCGCGAAACAACCGAAAATGAGATAACTGTCCAAACACACGCGCGGTTTTCGATTTGCGCCGGTAGTGTTCCAAATTCTCCGCCGGCTGCAGCGGCCACAGCGAAACGGGCTTGCCCAGCAGTTCAGTCAGACGTTCGTTGACGTCACTCGCATCACTGCCGAGCACGGTACCGTCCGGAAGCGTCATGTCGACGTGTGGAATAAAACCGGGAGCGGGTGCCTCGCGATAACGCGCGGCGCTCTGTACCAACAGCGGAACGTGGCTGCCCTCGGTGATCTCGCGAGTCGTGTCATCGCGAACGGCCCAACCGCGATCGCCGGGAATGCCCAGCGTTCCCACGGTGCAGTCGTCGAGTCTCTCGCCTGCCATCGACTTCACCGCGTACCGGTAAATCTCTTTAACTATTCCGATTCGCATTTTACTTATCCACAGATTACACAGATTCTTCATAAACCAATCTGTGTAATCTGTGGATGAACTGCTATTATTCGAAACCGCAAGCCATCATTCTTTTCAAGTGACAAAGTAAAGGAGCCCATCCGAATGTTCAAGACGTTCCATACGTCTCGCCACAGTACCGCTGTACGTCTTTTCGTATACGCGGTTCTCGCGCTTGCAATCCCGACCATCGCGACACACGCGCAGCAACGAACAGCGCCCGCCACAACACCGGCAGCAAAAGAGTTCGAACTGCTCAAGCCGTTGCAGTATCGCAGCATTGGTCCATACCGCGGCGGCCGTTCGGCAGCAGTCGCGGGCGTGGCGTCGCAGCCGTTTGTCTATTACTACGGTGCGACCGGTGGCGGCGTCTGGAAATCAACTGACGGCGGGATCAACTGGGAATCGGTTAGTGATGGCTCCGTTTTCGGCACGGGTTCGGTCGGCGCGATAGCCGTCTCGGACTCCGATCCAAACGTGGTCTACGTCGGCATGGGCGAGTCGCCGATTCGCGGCAACGTTTCGCACGGCGATGGAATGTACAAATCAACTGACGCCGGCAAGACGTGGAAACGCATCGGTCTCGAAGACACGCGACAAATTCCACGCATCCGCGTGCATCCGCGAAACCCGGACCTCGTTTACGTCGCGGCCCTGGGCCACGTTTGGGGACCAAACGATCAACGCGGCGTGTTTCGTTCAAAAGACGGCGGCAAGACGTGGGAGAAGATTCTCGGGCGCGGCAACAAGGCCGGCGCGATCGATTTGATTATCGACCCGACGAACCCTAGCATTCTTTACGCCGGTTTTTGGGAGGTCTATCGCAAGCCGTGGACACTCGAGAGCGGTGGTCCCGGCAGCGGCATCTTCAAGTCGACTGACGGCGGCGACACGTGGACCGAACTTACGCGCAATCCCGGCCTGCCGCGCGGAATGGTTGGAAAAGTCGGCATCACGGTTTCGCCCGCAAATCCCGAGCGTGTTTGGGCGCTTGTTGAAGCCGAAGACGGCGGCATGTTTCGTTCAGATAACGGCGGCCGCACGTGGACCAAAGTCAACGACGAGCGCCGTCTGCGGCAACGCGCCTGGTACTACACGCGCATCTACGCGGATCCGAAAAACGCAGATAGCGTTTACGTTTTGAACGTCCAGTTCTTCAAATCCAACGACGGCGGCCGCACGTACTCCAATATCGGAACTCCGCACAGCGACAATCACGATCTATGGATCGCGCCCGACGATCCGAACCGCATGATCCAGAGCAACGACGGCGGCGCCAACGTTTCATTCAACGGCGGCCGCAGTTGGACCGAACAGGATCAGCCAACCGCGCAGTTTTATCGTGTCGCGCTCGACAACGATTTTCCTTACAACGTCTACGGCGCGCAGCAGGACAATTCAACCGTGCGCATCGCCAGCCGCACGAGCGAGGGCGGCATCACGACGAGCGATTGGTTCGACGTGGGTGGCGGTGAGTCGGGCTGGATCGCGCCATCGCCAAAAGACTCGAACATCGTTTTCGCGGGTTCGTACGGCGGCCTGACCACGCGTTTCGATAAACGCACAGGCCAACAGCGCGACATCAATCCCTATCCAAACAACCCGATGGGCGCGGGCGCGGACGTGTTGAAGTACCGCTTTCAGTGGAACTTCCCGATCGTTTTTTCACCACACGATCCGAACACGCTTTATCTCGCCGCCAACGTTCTCTTCAAATCAACCGACGAAGGCAGCAGTTGGCAGATCATCAGTCCTGATCTGACGCGCAACGACAAGTCGAAACAGGGCGCATCGGGTGGTCCAATCACGAAAGACAACACGAGCGTCGAGTATTACTCCACGATCTTCGCGGTGATGGAGTCGCCCGTGCAGGCAGGCACGATCTGGGCAGGCAGCGACGACGGCCTCGTGCAGATCACGCGCGACGGCGGCAAGAACTGGTCGAACGTTACACCGGCAACGAACATCATGCCGGAATGGATTCAGATCAACTCGCTTGAAGCGTCGCCACACGATCCGGCTACCGCGTATATCGCTGGAACGATGTACAAGTGGGACGACAACCGCCCGTATCTCTATCGCACCAGCGACTACGGCAAGACGTGGAAGAAGATCACCAACGGCATTCCCGACACGGCGTTCACGCGCGTCATTCGCGAGGATCCGAACAAGCGCGGTTTGCTTTACGCGGGAACCGAAACCGGAATGTATGTGTCGTTTGATAACGGCGACCGCTGGCAGTCGTTGCAGCTCAACCTGCCGATCGTGCCGATTACGGATCTCGCGATTCAGAAACGCGAGAGGGAGTTGGTGGTGGCGACGCAGGGAAGATCGTTTTGGATTCTCGACGACCTGTCGTTGCTGCATCAATTCATGGACGCCGGCGGTCTGACCTCTATTGGTGAGACAAGGTTGTTTCAACCCCGAGACAGTTATCGCATGGCCGCCGGCGGTGGTGGTCCACTGCCGCCGACCGCAACGCTCGGACGAAATCCGGCAAACGGTGTGGTGGTCTACTACTCGTTGAAGTCGAAGCCGGCTACATCGGTCGAGATCGAGTTTCTCGATTCCACCGGCAAGTCGATTCGCAAGTTTACGCAACGTGTGCCGCGCGAAGGTGAAACTGCAGCGCCTGGCGCCCCAGCAGCGCCTGCGGGTGAGGGTGGGTTCGGCGGTGGTGGCGCGCCGCCGCCGGTTCCGATCGAAGTCGGTCTGAATCGTTTCGTTTGGGACACGCGGTATCCCGACGCAGTCCGTTTTCCCGGCATGATTTTGTGGGCCGGCGAGACGCGTGGACCAAAGCTGCCGCCCGGTCGATATCAAGTGAAACTCACGGTCGACGGCACGGCGCTCACGCAGAACTTCGAGATCAAAGCCGATCCGCGTTTGACGACCGCGCCTGCTGATTACGCGAAGCAGTTGGAACTCGGTCTGAAGATTCGCGACAAGTTGAGCGAAACGCACAACGGGATCATTCAGATTCGCGACGTACGCAAGCAGGTGGAAGATCTGCTGAAACGCGTTCCGCAGTCGAAACCGATAAACGAAGCGGGCACCGCGCTCAACAAGAAGTTGACGATGATCGAAGAGGCGCTCTACCAGACCAAGAACCAGAGCAACCAGGATCCGTTGAATTATCCGATCCGGCTCAATAACAAACTGGCTGCGCTCGGCGGAGTTGTCGGCAGTGCTGAAGCAGCGCCGACGGCGCAGTCTTACGCGGTCTACGATGAAGTAGTGATGGCGATCGATGCAGAGTTACAAAAGCTGTCGCAGATCATCAAGACCGACGTACCGGCGTTCAATCAATTGGTGCGCGATCAAAATATTCCCGCGGTAGTTGTGAAATAAGTCAATCCACAGATTACACAGACAGTGTTTTTGTAATCTGTGAAATCTGTGTAATCTGTGGTTGTATGGTTAACGTTAAACGGATCGCAGAGCTAACAGAGGCTCAACTTACAGGTGACGGGACCCTGCTCGTCACCGACGTGAGTCACGACTCGCGCCGGACCGGCAAAGGCGCTTTATTCGCCGCCGTGTCCGGCGCATTGTTTGATGCACACAAATTCGTGCCTCAAGTGATGGGCCAGGGCGCGGTGGGTGTCTTGTCCGAACAACCGGCGCCACCCGATTTCAACGGCGCGTGGCTACAGGTGAAAGACATCCGCCGGGCGATGGCCTTGGCTGCGGCGGAAGTGCAGAATCACCCGTCGCGTGAGCTACAGCTCGTCGGCATCACCGGCACCAACGGCAAAACCACCACCGCATATCTGATCGCTTCGATTCCCGAAGCAGCCGGCGAACCCGTCGCGATGACGGGAACGGTCGAGTATCGCCTGGGCAAGCAGCACTTCAAAGCCGATCGCACGACGCCGGAAGCTCCTGACATGCAGCGGTTGCTCCGCCAGGCGGTCGAGATTGGTTGCCGCACGGCGGTGATGGAGTGTTCTTCGCAGGCGATGGATTTTCATCGTTGCGATGAGCTGGAGTACGCGGTCGCGGTCTTCACCAATCTCACCAGGGACCATCTCGATTACCACCAGACGATGGAAAACTACTGGTACGCGAAACAGCGGCTCTTCGATGGCCGGTTGGGCACGCGCCCGCGCAACTCGGTGATCAATGTCGACGATCCGTATGGCGTCGAGTTGGCTGACAAACTCGAAGGCGAGGGTCTGAGCGTGATTCGCTATGCGGTGAAAGCGCATGCGGACGTGACTGCAAGCAATGCCGAATTCTCGCTGGACGGTATGAAGTTTGATCTCTTGACTTCAGGAACCCAGCGCGAGTTTCGTTCACCACTCGTCGGCGCGCCGCACATTTACAACACGCTTGCAGCGGTCGCGAGCGGGCTTGCGCTTGGCTACAGCCTCGACGTGATCACGGCCGCGCTTGAGAATTGCACCGGCGCACCCGGACGCTTCGAGCGCGTGCCGCACGACGGTGATTTTGCGGTCGTAGTTGATTACGCGCACAGCGACGACGCACTTTTGAATGTGTTGCGCACGGCGCGTGAGGTCGTGAAGGGAAAGATCATCACGGTGTTTGGTTGCGGCGGCGATCGCGATCGAAGCAAGCGCGCGCCGATGGGTGAAGCGGCGGGAAGTTTGAGCGACGTGGTGATCCTGACTTCCGACAATCCACGCACTGAAGATCCGGAGCAGATCTTGAGCGACGCGGAAGAGGGAATTCGAAAAACCGGCAAGCCCTACCGCAAGATCGCCGATCGCAGCGAGGCGATTCACGAGGCGATCGCTGAGGCCCGCACTGGCGACCTCGTGTTAATCGCCGGCAAGGGCCACGAGGATTATCAGATCATCGGCCGCGAAGTATTTCATTTCGACGATAAGGAAGTCGCCCGCGCCGCACTACAAAACAGATGAATCCCGCAAAGGCGCAAAGGCGCAAAGGTTTTCTTTCTTTTTCTTTGCGCCTTTGCGCCTTTGCGGGAGTCCTGTTCTGTACTCTTTGGGCGACCACCGCCACGCCGCAACGCTCTGAAAACTATGGCCCGGCTACAAAGCTTGCGGCGATAAAGAACGAGTCAGTCACGGAAAGCAGTGGCCTGGTCGCCTCTCGCACACTTCCCGGCGCCTACTGGACTCACAACGACTCCGGCGATGGACCATTCATCTACGCCTTCAACACACGCGGTAACTCGCTCGGCATCTTTCGCGTTACCGGCGCAAACGCGCGCGACTGGGAAGACATCTCGATTGGACCAGGCCCGCAAGCCAACAAGTCGTACCTCTACATCGGCGACATCGGCGACAACAACGAAGCTCGCCCCGACATCGTCGTATATCGCGTCGCCGAACCCGATCTGAAAACCGCGAACAAAGGCTCAACCAAAGCGCGCCCGCTTACGACTGAGCCCGCCGAAGCGATTCGTCTCAAGTACCCGGACGGCAAGCACGACGCGGAAACCCTGCTCGTGCATCCCGTCACCGGCAATCTCTACATCATGACGAAAGTCTTGTTCGCAAACCCGGTCGTCTACGAAGCCATCGCGCCGTTAACAACCGCCAAAACGATCACGATGAAGCGCATCGGTGAAGTTCGTATTCCAAGCCTCTTCGGCGGCGCGATCACCGGCGGTAGCGTTTCTCCCGACGGCCGCAGAGTCGCGCTGTGCGATTACTTCTCAGGCTACGAGCTCGTCCTTCCTACGAGCAGCAAGGACTTCGACGACATTTGGAAAGAGAAGATGACCGGTTTCGATCTGGGCAAGCGCAAGCAAGGCGAGGCGATTGCCTACCGTCTCGACGGCAACGCCCTGCTCGCCACCAGCGAAGGAAAAGAATTTGATCTGATTCAGGTCGAGCGGCGGCGACCCACCAGGTAGTAAACCGGCAGGCCCAACAAAATCAGGAACAAGCCGATCGCGGATTTGCGTGGTGAGTCATGGATCGTCTGAACGATGAGCCAGCCTGATACCACCATGAAGATTATCGGCACTACCGGATAACCCCACGTTCGATATGTACGTTCAGCGTCGGGTAACCGGCGGCGAAAGATAAACACTGCCCCAGTCACCAGCACATAGAACAACGTTAACGCGAAGATCGCATAATCTGTAATTGTGTCGTACGCAGCCGAGAAGGTGAGGACGGTAACACACGCCAAACTTCCCTGGAACAGGAGCGCTCTAATCGGCACGTGTGTGAGTGGAGAAACATGCGACAGAACCCGTGGCGCAAGACCATCCTTTGCCAACGCATACGGTACGCGCGCGGTTGCGAGCAACGAAGCGTGAAGCGCGCCGAACGAAGACGTCATCATCGCCGCGGCCATCAACGTCACCGCGCCCGCGCCGAGCAATCTTCTTACAACTTCCGCCGCAACTGATGACGATCCAGGCACGTCCGCAATCTGTGTCGGCGTGAGTACGTGGTAGTAGTTCACGTTCACGAACAGGTAAAGCGCCATCACGAGAAAGCCGCCGCCGATCAACGCGAGCGGCAGGTTGCGTCCGGGATTTTTCACTTCGCCGGCGAGGAACGTGATGTTGTTCCAACCGTCGTAGGCCCACAACGCGCCGATCATAGCAGCCGCGAGTCCTGCAACTCCGCCAGTGGTGATCGCTACGCCGTCACACGCGCCGGCGCTCGTCATCGCGAGGTTGCCCCAATTGCCGTCACTGTAGAAGAACGCGCCGAAACCAATACCAACAAGCAGCACGACCTTCATTCCCGTGAGCACGCTGGCCACGCCGCCACTCACGCGCACAGCCGCGCAGTTGATCGCCGTAGTAACGACGATCGCGCTCAGCGCCACGAGCTCCAGGCGCCCGAACGAAAGTTGATGTCCACCGGGAAGTGTGTATTCGAAGTAGCTATGCCTGAGCACGCCGCCGACGAGGTCGTTAAGAAAGATCGCAAAGCCGACTGCGAGCGCCGCCGCTGAAGCGGTACGCGCGATGAGAAACTGCGTCCAGCCATAGATGAAACCCATCGGACGCCCGTAAGCATCGCGCATGATTCCGTACTCACCGGCCGCACGCGGCATCATCGCCAACAGTTCCGCGTAGGTGAGCGCGCCGGCGAGTGAAAGCAAGCCGGCAAACACCCAAACCATGAGTGCTTTGCTTGGGCTGCCGACGTTGCACGTAACGACACGTGCTTTCAGAAACACGCCGGTACCGATGATGTTGGCGACGTTGACGGAGATGGCCGCGATCAATCCCAGACCGCGGACGAGTTGCGTGTGCTCAGTTTGCATAGTTTGGGCCACGGACTTTCACGGACGAACACGGACAGAACTTTTTAATGATTTTGGCTAGTCCGTGTTCTTCCGTGTTTGTCTGTGGCTAATACCCCGTGTCGTTGGCGATCAGGTCTTCGTAGGTGTCGCGTCTTCTAATCATTTCCGGTTTGCCGTCGCGGCGGATCAAGACCGCCGCGGGCAGTGGCCGGCCGTTGTAGTGAAACATCTGGGCCAGCGAATACGCGCCGCAGTTCAGTAACGCCAACACCTCGCCGGGAACGACTCCCTCGGGAAGTTTGCGATAGTCCGGCAGCCGTCCTTCACGTTCGATGTCGAAGTAGACGTCGCCCGAGTCGCAGAGTGGACCAGCAACTTTGTAATCGCGCCCGTACGGAGCGTCGGCTCGCGAAGCTGAGATCAAGTGGTAGTACCACTTGTAGTTATTCATCGAGAGCATGATGTTGTAGCCCGCGTCGGTGAGCAGCCAGACGTCGCCGGTTTCCGGGCGCGTCTTGATGTTGCGCACGGTCGTGAGCACAAGACCCGCATCGGCGATGACGCTGCGTCCGGGTTCCAGAAGGATCGTCACCTGGTCCAGAAGATGTTCCGCATTCACCGCGCGTGCTGACTCACGGGCGACGCGCAGTGCTTCAGTGAGTACGGCCGCAGGTTCGAGCTCGGCGCCGAGCATGTCGCGCTCGTGTTTGGGAAGGTCGTCGGCTTGCGAACGATCGCGCAGGTAGTTCACCGGAATGCCGCCGCCGAGATTGATGTGTTCGAGCGTGTGACCGGTCTCGTTGTGAATCGTGACGAGATGTTCCCACATGCTTTTGAACGCTTCCGCAAAGGGCTCGACGTCCGGTGTTTGCGAACCGACGTGAATGTGGATGCCACAGACCTTCACGAGGTCCGGGTTCTGCAAGCCGCGGCGAAACGCGGCGAGAACTTCAGAAGAAGAAATGCCAAACTTCGAAGTCAGCAACGCGGTCTGTAAGCCGAGATGTGAGCGCGTGCCGATTTCCGGAACGAGCCGCAACGTAACACGTGCCGGCGCGATTTCCTCACCTTGCGAACGCAGCCGTTCAACTGACTTTTCCACCAGCTCGATCTCGTAGATCGAATCGATGTTGATCGCGTAGATTCCGGCGCGCACTGCGTCGTCGATCTCGTCGTCTGATTTACTGGTGCCGTTGAAAATGATCTGGTCCGGGCGGAAACCAACGCGCAAGGCTTTGAAAAGTTCGCCGCCGCTATTGACCTCGACGTCGATGCCCGCCTCGAGCACGGCTTTAAGAATCGCCATGTTTGAGTTTGCCTTCGACGCGTAGCAAAACTTGATCGGACGATCGACGACGCTCGCCCCGTGTTGCAGGCGAGCGATGTTGTTACGAATGCGCGCTTCAGAAAAGACGAAAAGCGGCGAGTGATACTGCTGCACCAGTTGCAGCGCATCGACGCCGTCGATGGTCAAATGTCCATCCTGAACTTCAAGATAGCTGGAAATGGACCAGGCAGGGCAGGAGGTAGCTGTTACGGACATAGTTTGTCAGTTAGAAAGTTTCTTAATGATGTCTCGAATCTGTTTTAAGTGGCGTTGTTCGTGGAAAGCAACCATGGAAACCGCGGCGGCTCCGTCCATATCACCAAAGTAGGGATGCTTGAGGCAAACCTGGCCGAGCCGTTCCGGGCCTTCCTTGATGCAAATCTCTTTTGTGTGTGCTCGCTGCGCGTCAAACTTCTCGAGCAGTTCGTTCATTGGCGGCAAGTCGTTCGCCGGCTGCACGTACTTCGGCGCCTGAAGACGTTTCATTCGCAGCGAGACGATTCGCATCGGGAAGAACTTTCTCAGGAAACTAACCTTGACCGGAGGTTGGGCCAACTTCAGTTTGATGCCTTTCATCACCGCCCCTTCGACGAGGCAGAGATGATCGATCACCTCAGCAATGCTCCACTCGTTTTCCGCCGGACGCTTGAAGAGTAACGCGGGGTCGACGCCATTTACCGTGGTTTTCAGTTCGGCGTGAACCGTATCGAGTCGCCTGAGCGTGCTCTTCATTTGGGGAAGCCGGAACCACAGATTACACAGATTAACCGCAGTCTCTCTGCGTAATTTGTGGATTGCCTTATTCAGTTAGCGCGCACGAAGTTGTAACTCAGCGTGCCGGAAACCTGCACCGGCACTCCCGAGAGCACTGTCGGCATAAACCGCGCCAGACGTGCGGCGGTTACCGAGATCGCGTGCAGATTCTGTGGACCCGACACGGCCTTCGCGTCGATCACCGATCCCTGCTCGTCGATCAATACCTGGACCAACACGATTCCATTCGCATCGCCCGGTGCTTCCGGCCGCGGCAGGTAGATGGCTTTGCCGTTCAACATACCGCCGTTGATGGGCGCGCGCTTTTGATTGGGATCGGCAGTTTGCGGTTGACCCACCTCGCCGCCGCCAGTTGATTCTCCTTCTTTTTTCGGCGCGGTACTGACGGTTCCGTCAGCGCCCTGTTGCATCGCTTGTTTCTGCTCTGCACTAGGCGGTTTCTCGTCAATGGTTTGTTCGTTGCCGGGTTGTTGTTGCGATGCCGGGGTATCGTTCGCAGCCGTTTCGGCATTCTTCGGCTGGTCGGGTTCGCGTTCTGGCAGTACGAAGGAGCTCAAAAACTTCTCTTCGAGCGCGTCGTCCTTTTTCGTATTGAGCGACACGATCGCGTAGAAGCGTCTTCGCGTGACGAAGGCGTGTACGACTCCGTTCAACTCGCCGATCGCCATTTTGTACGATCGGCCGGTATGACCATTGAACGGCTTGCTGCTCACGAGCGTCAGCTTGGCGACCGCCGTGTCCTTTGTTCGAACCTTTGGCGGAAAGAAATCCTTGAAGGCATCGATATACGAATTGAAACGCGCAAACTCGGTGTACTGCGCGGGATTCGATTTAATGCCGCTGAAAGAAGCTATCGCCAACACCGGGCCGGTTGGTGATTTGGCCAGGTAGAGGCGCGTGTTCAGTTCCATCTTGTGATAAGGGAACTTGGTTGATTCCGTAGTCGGGTTTTTCGGCATCGTGACGGTGAACTCTTCACCCTCGGGAGTAATCGTCTCCCATTCCGCCCAGGCGCCGGCAGGTTTTTGTGCCTGCGCAGCAAGCGGTGAAGCGGCCAGTAAGAGAGTCAGGATCGCGAAAGATAAACGACGGTAATACATCTCTCCCTCCTCAGAAATTCAGGCAGAAAAAATATCACAAAGCCTGAGCTTTTGCCCGTTCTGTCTCCACCAAAACGCGCCGCAGGATCTTTCCTGAAGGCGACTTGGGGATCTTGTCGACAAACTCGATGTAGCGAATGCGTTTGTGAGGCGCGACGCGTTCCGACACGTATTCGAGAATCGTTTGCGGCTCCGCCGGTTGTCTCATCACCACGATCGCCTTCGGCACTTCGCCTGCTTCGTCGTCGGGGTAGGGAATCACCGCGGCGTCGGCGATACAGGGATGAGTCAACAGCACAGCTTCTAGCTCCGCCGGCGGCACTTGAAAACCCTTGTACTTGATCAATTCCTTGGCGCGGTCGACGATGAAAAAGTGTCCGTCTTCATCCGCGTAACCGATGTCGCCGGTGTGCAGCCAGCCTTCAGAATCGATTGTTTGCGCGGTTGCGTCGGGGCTGTTGAGATAGCCTTTCATGATCTGCGGCCCACGTACGCAAACTTCGCCACGCTGTCCGGACGGCAATGCTTCACCGGTTTCGAGATCGATGATCATGCATTCGGTATTCGGCGCGGGCACGCCGACCGAACCAAACTTCAGTTCTCTTGGCGGCGCAGGTGATGAATGAGTGACCGGACTTGTTTCCGTCATGCCGTAGCCTTGCCGAACCACGCAGCCGAGACGATCCATGCAAGCGCGCGTCAATTCTTCCCCAAGTGGCGCCGCGCCGGAGAAAAGCGTTTTGAGTTTTGGCAACTGGTAATTGTCGACGACCGGATGCTTGCTCAGCGCCAGCACGATCGGCGGCACGATGTGGGCCAGCGTCACGTTGTAATCCTGAACCGCCTTCAGAAACGATTCCAGTTCGAAACGCGGCATCGTGACGACGGTCGCGCCGGTGTAGAGTCCCATGTTGAGTACGACGACCAGGCCGTAGATATGAAACATCGGCAAGACGCAAATCAGTGTGTCGTCTTCGTAGAAGTAACAGAGACCTTCCATCTGGCAGAGGTTCGCGACGAGATTGCGGTGCGTCAGCATTACGCCTTTCGGCAGTCCCGTTGTGCCGCTTGAATAAGGCAGCGCGACGAGATCTTCGCTTGGATTGATCTCGACTTGAGTCGCGCGGCCGTTGTCTACCAGCAACTCCTCAAAAAGGGTCGCGCGTTCGGTGTAGCCAAAAACAAAAACTTCTTCGACACCCGCATCTTGAGCCGCCTCGGTGGCGCGATCGATGCACATCGGTGTGGCAATAAGAAACCGTGCGCCGGCATCCTTCAATTGATGGGCGATCTCATAACGCGTGTAGAGCGGATTGATCGGCGTCACGATGCCGCCGAGCGTCGCAACGGCGTGGAACGCGATGCCATACTCGGGACAGTTTGGACTCAGAATCCCGAGCACCTCGCCTTTCTTGAAACCACGCTGCGCGAGGTTGTAGGCGACGATCGCGATCGCGTCAGCGAATTGCGCATAGGTAACTACTCGGCCGGTTGGACCATCGATCAGGGCCGGTTTATCGGCCAGTTCGACGGCACGGTGCATCACGAACGGGGTCAGGGGAGTGTTGGGAATGTTTACGTCCGCATAGGGACCTTTAATTATCATCTTGGTTTTTGGGAGAGTATCGGGACTAAGATCTCGCGCATACCTTAACAGGTGACCGCAAACCTGAAAAGAGGCTATAGTCAGCAAATGCCCGAATCCGCGAATCGCCCTCTCAATATTGTCTGCCTGGCGACCTACTTCAAAGGCGTCGATTTTATTCGCGAATGCAAGGCCCACGGCTGCCACGTCGTCCTTATAACTAAGGAGAAGATGCTGGTCGAAGACTGGCCGCGCGAGAGTCTCGACGATTTGATCGCCGTTCCAAACGACGCCGGGCCGGCGCTGTTTATCGATCTACTTGCCTTTCTTGGCCGGAACCGGCCTATCGATCGTGTCGTTGCGTTGGAAGAGTTTGACGTCGTGACGGCGGGGTTGATGCGCGAGCATCTTTGTTTGCCGGGTCTGAGCAGTTCGGGCGCGAAGATCTTCCGCGACAAGTTATCGATGGCGGTGCACAGCCAGCGCGCCGGAATCCGGGTGCCGGAGTTTGTGCAACTGCTCAACCAGGAAGAAGTGCACGAGTACATGGAACGTGTGCCCGGTCCGTGGGTGATCAAGCCGCGTTCTGACGTATCTGCCATCGGCATCAAGAAAGTCGAACAGCCTGACGAGGTGTGGCGCGCGATCGAGGAGATGAATGCGCGTGAGAACTTGCGCGAACGCGCGTCTTATTATGTGCTTGCGCGCTTCATTGCCGGCGAGGTGTTTCACGTCGATTCGCTGGTGAACGACGGCAAGGTCGTGTTTGCGGGTACGAATCAGTATGGACGGCCGCCGCTGCAGGTGGCCCATCAAGGCGGCGCGTACATCTCGCGCACGGTTGCCCGCGGTTCGGCTGATGAGAAAGCGCTGTTTCAGGTGAATAAAAAGTTGATCAAGGCGCTCGGTCTGGAACGCGGTGCGACACACGCTGAGTTCATCAAGAGCGACGCTGATGGACAGTTTTACTTTTTGGAGATCGCTGCACGTGTCGGCGGCGCTTACATCGCTGAGGTGCTTGAGGCTGCATCGGGCGTGAATCTGTGGCGCGAGTGGGCCAGGTTGGAGATCGCGGACGGCAAGCCGAGTAAGAAGGTTTCACCGGCGCGCAAGGAATACGCGGGGATAGTTTTGTCGCTCGCAAAGCAGGAGCAGCCGGATACGGCGGCTTACGTTGAGGAAGAGATCATTTATCGGGTGAAGAAGCGGCATCATGCAGGACTGATCGTGCGCGCGCAACGGTTGGAGCGTGTGACTGAGCTGCTTGACGATTACGCAATGCGCTTCGCGGACGACTTTGTCGCGGTTGCGCCACCACCGGAACGTCCAGAATAAAAGCCACAAAGAAGCACAAAAGGACTTAGCTGAGTCTTTTGTGCTTCTTGTGCTTCTTTGTGGCACGAAACCCAACTAGAGCATTTGCGAACGCGCCTGTTCCGCACGTGCTGCACCGATTGCCGTTTGCACGTCTTTCACTTCCTCGGGCGGCGGTAACACTGCCTTCATTCCGAGCGATTCGATCCAGAGTTCACGCGCCCAGCCTTTGGTGTGATAGAGGTGCTCGTCCTCTTCGGGCTCAACCTTCTCGCACGCTTCCTTGAGAACCTTCGCGGTCTCACCCTTCACCTTCTTGATCACTTCACCAATCAGATGCCAGTTCTGATGATCCTTCGTTTCGGCCAACACGACGGCTTCAGCAGCAACGAGTTGCGCGGCTCCCGGTTCGCCTTCGGCCAGCGCCAACTCCATCGACTCAACGAGCGCCTCGCCGATCGTGCGCACGACTTTGCGGCCCGGCGTCTGTTCGTTTGGATCGAGACCGAGTTTCCGCAGCACATCTTCCATTATGGTGACGTGAGTTTTCGTCTGTTCGAGATATTTGTCCCACTCTTCTTTGAGATCGTCATTCTCGACGCAACGGAGCGCGGTGGTGTAGACCTCAACGCCACCCATCTCCGTTTCGAGAGCTTGATATAAGAGTTCCCGCACTTGTTCGTCCTTCATAACTCCTCCTTGATCCCTTTACTTGTAAATAGTCGATTTTTCAGTGTCTCGGTCTGCAAGCGGCAGGCCAGAATCAATCCGGGGCGAAGCAGGCGTTTGCACCGTTTGTCCGTATTTTTATGAGACACGCTTTGTGTCATTCCAAATTAAATGAGGACAGAGCGGTAGAAACTTAAATTGCGATTCCCAGCCGCTGTGTGAAGTGAACGTTTCGGCAAACTGCTTCGTGCCGGTTTGGATCAATGTGACAGCGCCGAGACGTCCGCTCGCGCGCTTGCTCTTGTACTCGCAATTGATCTCGGCAAGGAGTTGGTCGCAACGCGCAGCCAGATCGTCGAGGCGCGGCTGGTCATGTTGCGAACCGCCGACGAGCAGCACTTTGTAGTGAGGGATTGTTTCGAGAGACGGGAGGCAGGTGAGATAGCAATCGGCAAAGATTTGCGGATAACGTTCGCGGAGTTGTTCGAAGACGAGGCTGATTTGTTCGGCGGTGAGTTTTTCGCCTGTGAAGGAATACTGCAGACCACGTCTTCGAACGAACATCAGATCCGGCAGGTCGTTGAATTTTCGGCGGCAGAGAAAGAGGTCGCCGGTGCGATAGCGGCGCAGACCGTACGCGTCGCTGACGATCATTTCGTAGAGCTTTCCGGGTTCGAGTGCGGTGGGGTTGGTGAGGTGTTCTGGTTCTGTCTCTTCGAGGAATTCGTAAACGACGCCGGGAGCGAGAGGGATGAAGTAGACGTCGTTGTGTGCGAAGTAAGGCAGCGTTTCGATTGTCTCAGTCGACATGGAATACATCGGGATGAGGCGGTAGCGGGGCGAGGGAAGATACTTTTGCAGTTGATCGAGAAACGGTTTGACGTAACCGCCGGTCCAGCAGATGTAAGCTTTCACTGCCGGCGCCCAAACGTCGATCGGAAGCGGCGTATCGCTGGTAGCGATTGTTTGTAGTCGTTCTTCGCTGCCGGTGGACGCGAGCCTGCGCGCGATCCTGCGAACGCTTGGATTGAAGCGATTTGGATCTTTGCACCAGTTCCTGGCGAGTTCAGAGTTCTCGCGCCAGTTGTGTCGCAGGTTGTCGAACAAGGTGGAGAGGGTTGATGGATTTGTGCTGTAGAGCACGCCTGGATTTGAGATCGTGATGATCCACAACCGCACGGCAGTAGCGCCGTACTCCGCTGCCAGTGCGCATATCGCAGGGTGGCGCTGCACGCGATAGGGCGCCTGCAGCGTCGCGAAGTAGTTCGGGAGATCTCCTTCGTCGAGCAGCATTGACGTGAGCGACTCGTCGCGCTCAAACGAACTGAAGACATAAAGACTGGTGCGCCTGATCTCAAACGCGCGACACGCGCGCGCGAACATATCGCTGAACACCCATTTACATGTGCGCAATCTTTTGCTTGTATACAAAATCCTTTTCGGATCCCCGGCCGAACCTGAAGTAACTGCGAACTTCCCATCGGTGGTTTTATTTAAAGGCCCACTGTATTTACGCTTCAGGCGCTCTTGATTAGTTTCGAACCTTCGCAACCGCAGTTTCAGCAAACCACTAAACACAATACCCACGACTCTAATGCAGTGTGCGATCGTGTTCCTTAGCCAATCGTTAACCCGCCCGCTCATGCGAGTTCTTTCCGCGCGAGCGCGATTTGCTGCTCGTACAATCCTGCGAGCTCGCTTGCATGTTCCGCGTCCAACAGCGCCGGATCGTACGTAAACGTCAACCACGTTTGACCTTGATGCGTTGCGCCGTTGATCGCCATGTGTTGCCGTGAATGCAGCAATCCAACGCACTCGATTTGCGCTACAGACTTGAAAGCCTCCGCTGCAGCTCCGGCCCACCGATCGGCGTGGGAAAACACTCCCGTTGCCATATCAACCGTCGGCTGCTTGAGATACCCATTCAACAGCGGAGCAACGATCTGACGCGGCAATCGAGTAAACAGAGGCACTCTCGGCACCACCCACTCGCCGTGCGATGTGGCCCACGAAACCTGTTTCCGAATTTCACGCGCTTTGTCGCTGAACGAAGCTTCCTGCGGGTATCGCGCGTAGAGTCGAATACGGCTCGTGCCGTTACCAAAACCCGACGTGGGATTTCCGCGGATGTTGAGCGGATACCAGAGGCCAATCTGCTGCTTCTCTCGTTGCTCGTGTTTGCGATTCCACTGGGAGAAAACTTCCAGCACACACGTGGCGAGCAGATCGCTGTACGTAAAACCGCGCGCGCGGCGGCACCCGTGGCGAAGATCGTTTGCGGGAAAGTGAAAGGTCAACCAGTGTCGAGCGCCCGAGGGGATGTAGTTAGTGGTCCATAACGGATCGGACGCGCCGTGGTAAGCAAAAGCGCTGCGGTGCACGGAAGTTTCTGATCGACGCAGTGTTATCTCTTCGAACAACGCTGTGGTTTCGGGTCTTGTTAGTCCGTAAGCCACGCTGAGCTGATGGCCCAGCCACAGCGCCGCGCTCAATCCATCGGCCGCCGCGTGATGAAACCGCGTGACGAGCCGCGCTTCAGTTTCATCGTCAACAAACAACACCTGCCTCACCGGACTTTCCCGGCGCAAGTCGAAACGTTCATTTACGAATCGTTCGAGCGAAGGCTGGCCGTTGCCGTTGATTGGCAGTGAAGGTGGTTTCGCTGCATAGATCCAATTGCGCTTCTTTAGCGTGCAGCCGCTAGTCGGATAACGAACCATCGCACTCGCTGCACCAGCACGCATCCCTTCAAGCGGCGGCGGATTGTGCAGGTGAAGAATGATCGTGAAGTCCTGGGGCGACTCGGCTGAGTCGAGCAAGGTAAACGCATAGTCCAGTACGGAGAGCTTGGCTTCGCGGTGACGTGGTCCATTCATAATCGCTGTGAGCCGAGCCGCATGTCACATGCGCATATCACGTTGAGGCCACCACCAGTGTCTGCCGGGCGCGGCTTCCACGAATGGCCGCAACTCGATCCACGAGAGCTTCGGTTGTAGGTGATGCTGGCGATGTATCGACAGTCCGAGCGAGAACCAGAACATGAATTGCCCGTAGTAGTTATGCGAACGTTCTTCCGGTGAGCCGGTTGAGAAGCCTTCATGCGTTTGCACGGCAAACGGATACCAGAGCAGGAGCGAAACGAGTACGAGCGGCGGCACCATGCCCCAGAAGAGTCGCGTTGGTCCAACAAGAACCAGAACAATTGAATACAGCGCCGCAATCCCCAGGTAATTCAAAAACAGCTCCCTTTTATCTGCCCGTTTCAACCTTCCGCGTTTGCGTAGCCAGAAGAACCAGTGATGCGGCATCGCGATCGCGCGCAACAAGAGCTCGAGCAGGTTTCCCGACTTCATGAAGTGGTCCGGATCCTGATCGGGGATATTCGTAAACGCGTGGTGCAGTTGGTGGGTGCGGCGAAAGTTAGTGTAGGGAACCATGCTGGGTAGCAGGGCGATACGTCCCCACCAGAAGTTTGCTCGCCGTGTGCGGCCCAAGTGACCGTGAACGCTCTCGTGGGCCATCACGGTGCCGAGAAAGATTAGGTACGTTCGCGCGAGGACGTCGAAAGCGAGATGCAGGTTGTTGATTACCGGGATGAAGAGCGAACCAATCGCTGAGAGACAGGTCACGCAGATGATCAACCGGCTAACAACGTAAATCCGCTTTTTCATGACTGCTCACACTAGCAGCACGATTAAAATCCCGTGGCTGAATGTGTGGCAGTTACTTAAGTGTCACGGCGACAGCGAAGGCCCGCTGGTTGTTCCGGTAAAAGCGTTCATGCTCTGGAAGCGCATTCTCTTCCTCCTCGTTTTGTTCACCACTGCGAGCGGTCAAGTGCCGCAGCAGTTAGACACGCTGCGTGCGGAAGGTTACGAAGCGCTCTACAACCTCGACTACGAAGGAGCACGCCGCCGCTTTCAAAAGATGATCGAGCTCGCGCCGGATCATCCCGCTGGTCCGCAATGTTACGCCGCCAGTTTGTGGATTCAGCAACTCAACGAATCGTGGGAACTCAAGTCGACACTCTACAGCGACAAGGCTTACAAGACCGAAAAAGCCAAAGTCGATCGGCGTCAGATTGAAGAGTTTCGCAAATACACACGGCGCACCAAGCAACTCTCGGAAGCGCGGCTGCGAAAGAATCCCCGCGACGTCGAGGCGCTCTACTTTCTCGGCGCGGCTGAAGGGCTCGAAGCGGCTTATTCGGCGGCGGTTGAGCGCAAGTTTATGTCTGCCTTGCGGACCGGTTCGAGCGCGGTGGACCATCATCGCAAGGTGCTCGAGCTGTCACCAAAGTTTTACGACGCGGAGTTGACGATCGGTTTACAGAATTACGTGATCGGTTCGCTGTCGTTACCGCTGAAGATGCTGGCGGGCACGGTGGGCGTGCGCGGTTCGAAGAAGAAAGGCTTGAAAGAGCTGGAGCACGTAGCCGCGGAAGGTGAGTGGGGCCGCGACGTTGCGCGTGTGCTGTTGGTCGATCTGTATAAACTGGAGAAACGTTGGGACGACGCGATTGCCACTGCGCGTGAATTGTCGCAACGATTCCCGCGTAATTATTTGTTCAAGCTGCAACTCGCGGATGCGATGGCGTTGAAGATGGCCGCGGCACGAAAATCAAAGACACCTGTGAATCCCGCCGAAGAGCGCGAGCTGTTCGCCATCTTCGACTCGCTCTTGCGCGACAAAACATTAGCTGCGCAAACACAGCTCATTCAGTTTCGCCGCAACGAGACCGTGCGTTTACTGAAATGATTTTCTGCTTCTTGTGCCTCTTTGTGGCTCAAGGAAAGATCTCCTGCGTTCCGGGTTTGAACTTGAACAATGCGACCGACACAACGAGCTTTCCTTCCACGAAGTGCATAAACACGGGCACGACTCTTCCGCCGTGCGCGGAAATCCCGCTGTAGTCACCAAAGAACACATTCGAGTTTGGCGCGAACGGTGGCACGTCGATCTTGCGATTGACGAACGTCTTCCCGCCGTCGACGCTGCGCGCGAACGTCAAGCCGGTAAGCGCTCCTGAACTATCGCGTCGATCGTAGAAAACAATATTCACTGAGCCATCCAGCGGATCGACCGACATCCACGTAAAGAACTGTTCCTTGCCATTTTTGAGTTTGTCGTCGTTGACGCGCACCGGCAGCGACCATGTTTCCCCGCCGTCTCGGGTCGACATCAGAAACACGTCCAGGTCACCGTTGCGGGCGTCGATCCAGTTAACGTAGAGCGTTCCTTTGTTTGGTCCATTGCTGAGATCGACGGCGGTATTCGGCATGCCATTGGCGCGTTCGAGACCTTGAATCGAGAAGTCCCAGCCGCCGGGAAGGTTTCCAATCACCTTGTCCTTGCCAAACGAGAGACCGCCGTCGAGTGACTTGTCGAACACCAGGCCGAGCGGCCCGGCCCAGACGATGTAGACCTCGCCGTTTGGTCCAACAGCCGGGACGGCGCCTTCGACGGTGTTGTCACTATCGACGCAGTCGCCGCCGGTGTCGGAGATGCGAAACGGCATCGAGAACGTCTGGCCCTGATCGGTGGAGCGCGTGAAGTAGATCTGCGAGCGGTGCTCAGGGTTGGCGCTGCCGTAAACATCGAATCGCGTCCACGCGATGTATGTGTTTCCTTTCCAGCGCGAGGCGGGCGCATTGTCGACAACGATGCCGGGCTTGTCTTCGAACGGAGTGACGGTGTTGACGTGATTGATTGCGGGCGTGCCGTCGGTCCAAGTTTTTCCGCCGTCTTTCGAGACGTTTACGATCATTCCGTTCTCGGCGCGTGCCGGACGCGCCTGGCGGATGCCTTCGAACGAGAGATGAACGTGATACGCGACGCCGTCGCTGCTGAATACGACGACATCGTCACCCTGGACCAGTTTGCTGGCATTCGGAGTGGGAACGGTGGTCCAGGTTTTACCGCCGTCAAAAGTGACGTAATTATAACTCCCCGCGCGCGGCCCTGGCGGGCGGCCGATTTGCAACGACGCCGCGATCATATTGTCGGGATTCTTCGGATTGATCGCGATGCTCACCTCCGCCGGATCGATCGCCGTGGGCTCTGTGATGCGCACCACCTGCTGTGCTGTAGCGATGGTGAATGACAGTAGAAAGATAATCCCGACACGTGTCGCGTTGGTCCATGATGTGAATTTTTGTCGCATATTTAAATCCCGAAATTGTATTGACATGGACCACAGTCAGAAGGTAGATTGCGCCCACGTTTCCCGATCTCACTAATCGATTAAGAGTTCTCCCCGACTCTAACTAGTCTATTAGCCCAGGGTCAACGAATCGTCGAGTTTGGATATTGGGGGCCGAAGGCCTCAAGTGCCTACAAAAGTCCCTACAAGGAGCGATTTATGTCGCACAGGTCGAAGACCGTTGTACTGTGTAGCGCGTCTCTCGCAGTAGTTGCTTGTGTCACGAGCGCTATCCTCATCGCTCGCGCCTCGAGCGAATCGTCATTGTCCCTAGTGGACCAAAATTCTTCACCACCAAAGGTTAACGGAGGGCGAAGAAATCTCTCACTACAACCTGAAGCTCTTCGGGTTTCTCGATTGCTTGGCAAGAGATTTGAGTCTTCGAGCCCTCGAACATCCATTCTGATCGGGAATTTAACGATTGGTGAGAGTCGGCTGCCCCTTGTCATTTCTCGGCGGCAAACAAATTCTGGCGAAATGGTCGAGTTGCGTTTGGCTAATAGCATAATGGCCTGGAGCGCAGAGGAGGGAATGACGACGACAGCGAGTGCGGATGCCGAAACCGAACGCCTGTTATTCGAACGGTTGATCTTCGACAGTCCGGATCACTTCGTGCTGGCCCAACTCCGCGGCGCCAGCTACTTCACCGTTGCTCGAAGTGTGCGGCCGCCGGCGGCGCCGGATGATTACAGCGGTCCGCTATGGACCATTGTGCGTGTTGACGAGCGCCAAGGCGACAAATCCTTGCAGCCAAGGAGTTCGTGGCGTCTTTACTACATCGATTCGAACACCGGACTAATAGATCGCATTGTAAGTAGCTTGGGTGAACAAACGATTGAAGCCCGGATTGTCTCTTGGACAGAACAATCTGATGAGAAGGTCCCGGCGCAGATCACCTGGACGATCGACAATCGAGAAGTGATGAGCTATCAAGCCACGTCGGTTTCTCACAACTAATAAACGAATCATCTCGAAAATGAAAACTATGCCTCGCAAATTCAGTCCGAACCACCTGTTTAGGAATGCGGGATTGATCCTCACGTTCGTGGTTCTCGCAGCTTTCGACTGTTTGGCCAAGCGGCGGCCCGTCCTGACCGTGGCTTAACCCCTACAGATTCTTACTCCATCACTGACATCGAAAGCATAAATCTAACTAATGGTAATGTGAATCTCTCGATTCCACTGGCTTCATTGCCGCCTATGGCTGGCGGCAAACTGGGGTTCACCGTCCGCGCTGAATACAACAGCAAAGGTTGGGATACCGTACGGGAGGAGTTGCAGTCAGACCCGCTCAATCCGGCAACGAAATACGTGGTTACGCACCTGCAACAGTCAGGTGGTTGGCGAGTGGGCGGAGCTTATCAAATTAGTTTTTGAAGATATCACCTGGGACTATCAGTGGCTACCACCTGCACCTGTTGATCCTGAATACAACCTGCTCACGCAGAACCGCTGGTCCAAAGTTATGCTCATGACGCCGGACGGCGCAACTCACGAACTGCGACCGTTGGATTATTCTCCCTACGCCGATGCATTCGTGAACCATAACTATCTGCGGGGCTATTACAAAGACGATCCGAACACAGCGGGGACGGCGCTTCGTTACTACTCCTACGATGGTAGTCACCTCTGGGCGAAGATCGATCCTTCGGCTCTTATATATTCGGGTATCGCACCCAGTTGGGTGATCTACCTGCCCGACGGCACACGCGTTGAACAGGCAAACGGTATTCAAAGAATCATTGATACCAACGGTAACAAAATAAAGATCTGGACGGACGGAGCTGGCACTGTTTGGACCACGCATTACCAGGACGAGCAGACTGGCCGCGAGATCAAGTATGTGTAGAACTCGGCGGGCAATGGCGGTCAGGGTCTGGGCCAGGTCCAATACCAGACAGTCGGCGGTACGTGGATGACGATCACGCTGAACTTTGGGAGCACACACATATTTGGCAAGCTCCACGCGGTTAACGATCCTGAATGCGGCGACTCTTCGAACTATATTGACACAACGATCCAGGTTCTCCGGTCGATAATATTTCCGCAGACCGAACCGGCACAGTCACCGCGGCAATTCACGTTTTCGTACAACTCTGATACCGCAGATGCGGTCAATGTGCAGTGGCGACCGAACTGTGCGGTGTCATATCAGACCATTACTTCAGCTTCACATGGTTGGGGCTCACTTAGTCGCGTTGTGCTTACAAGCGGGGCGATAGTTGATTACGAGTACTCATTGGATGGGCAAACCTATCCTTCTTTTGATCCAGACGATGCTCCGAGAGAAAGCCTTACGGGCAAAACTATAACGCATGACAGTATCAGCGAGAGTTGGAGCTATAGCGTTGCTCCGGGAGGTTCCAGCGTAAGTTCTCCTGATGGATCCGTTATAACGGAAACGAGGTATCCATCCGATCCAGCTTTCTCACACAACTATGCCGGCTTTGGAGGGAAGGAAGGACTCACATATCGAACGAATATTTCAAACAGAACATTAGTCGAAAGACATTGGTCATTAATGATCTTTTCGGGCGGTAATAATGTAGCGCCGGGAGCCAGTGTTTTGGTCGGCTTTAATCCCGTCGTGGATGCTGAATACACAACTTTGCTTGATGACACGCCTGCTCATAATCCTATCAAGATGTCGGCGAGGACGTTTCAGTATGACTACAACGGAAATCTTCTTAGCCAAACAGACTATGACTGGTTCGATCCTGCATTGGTATCACGCGATGCTCAGGGAATACCGCTCGGTGTGCCTGCGAGTGCGACAGTCTTGAGGGTCACTAACAATAGCTATTACAACCAGGCTACAACGGCTTCCTCCAGCAACGTTTACGCAAAGCGTTCGCTAGCGACAGGTACGCCGCTGATTCTCGATGCACTAAAGGAGGGCACTGTTGGTTCCAGCATTGTGCAGCTAAGCTACGACGGACAGGCTTGGGGTGTTGCGCCAACCGTCGGCAATCTAACTACAAAGAAGGTCTGGGTGACCCTTGATTCGAAGTGGATCACGACCAGCTTTACGTATGGTCTTTATGGAAACCTCGCCACCTCGACTGACGGTCGTGGCAAAGTGGTGCAGTTCTTTTATGATGACGCCACACATGCGCGGCCCAACCGCGTAGTTGTAGATCCGCAGAACAGCACGGGCACGCAGACCACGACGACGGCCTATGATTATTCCAGCGGACTGGTAACGAGTCATACCGACGTAAATGGACAGCTTTCGAGCATCGATTACACCAACCAGCTACTCGGTACGGTTGACCCGTTCGGGCGGCCGGGCGTTGCAAAAGCACCAGTGATTAACATCAACGGCATCAACCATAAGCCGCGCGTGACTACCACCTATATTGACTCCGCTCGTCAGGTGATTATCGCGACTGATCTCAACGCTGAGGACGACAAGTTACTGAAGACCAGAACTACAACTGATCAGTTAGGGCGTCGAGTGTTGACCGAGCAAACGGAGGACGGGACCAACTACACGATCTCCGTGGTCAATAAGTATCTGGACATGGGTCGGGTGACGCTGACCTCAACTCCGAGACACAGCACCGCTGCATCAACTGATAGCTGGACGCGCGTGACCAAGGACAACGCTGGGAGGGTGATGGAGGTCGCAACTTTCGGTGGAGCCACGCAACCGGCATGGACTGGCACGGCAGGAGTTTTCACCGGCGCGGTCACGACGGCTCATGAGGCCAACTTCACGACAGTGACGGATCAAGCCGGCAAAGTGCGGCGTAGCATGGTTGATGCTCTCGGACGTCTGCGACGTGTTGATGAACCGAACACAAATGGTGACCTTGGCTCAACCACCCAACCAAACCAGCCAACCAGTTATGCGTACGACTTCTTCGGTAACTTGACCACGGTCACACAAGGCTCGCAGACACGCACGTTTACTTACGATTCACTATCGCGCTTGCGCGCTGCAGTGAATCCGGAGAGTGGAACAGTCAGTTACCAGTATGACGATAACGGCAATCTGGTGGTGAAAACGGATGCGCGGTCGGTGTCTACGCACTTCGAATATGACGCGCTCAATCGGATAACGCGTCGCTGGTACAACGGCTCGAACTCTGTAAATTCGACAACACACAACAATCCTGCGTTTCCAGGAGGTATAGGCGCCACAAACGAAGCCAAGTTATATTACGACTCGCAAGCGCTACCCACAGGCGCACCAACCTACACGCGCGGTTCTGCAATTGGACGTCTGGTCGCGCAGACTTATGGCAACGGCAGTAACGGAGACTATTTTGCTTACAACGTGCACGCCCAACCGACTCTGAAAATTCAGCAGACCGGCACTGTGAATTATCAAATGAGCGCCACCTACTATTTGTCAGGCGCGCTCAATGTGTTGACTTATCCTTCGGGCCGCACGACCTCGCATTTATATGATCTAGCTGGCCGTCTCTTTTCTGTTGGCGGTACTCTCGGCGATGGCAGCACGCGCACCTATGCTACCGGTATTCTGTACTCGCCGGTCGGTGGCTTAGTGAAAGAACAGTTCGGCACTGCCACACCGATCTATAACAAGCGTTTCTACAACAGTCGCGGCCAACTCGCTGAGATTCGCGCCAGTACCAGTTACACTAGCCCAACCGACTACGACGCTAATCGCGGCGCGATCATCAACAGCTACAGCAGTCAGTGCACCGGTCTTTGCTTGAACTCGAGCATGCCGGACAACAACGGCAATCTGAGACAGCAGGACATTCAGATTCCGAGTGTGTCGACACGTTCGCAGTCTTATCAATACGACAGTCTGAACCGGCTACACTCAGCACGCGAGGTAGTCAACAGCACGGAGCAGTGGAAGCAGCAGTTTCTTTACGATCGGTGGGGCAATCGCCGAATCGATACGTCCGCGACATACGGCACGGGCATTAACAACAAGGCTTTCAATGTAGATTCGAATACTAATCGTCTCACAGTGCCTGGTGGTCAATTCGGAACGATGAGCTACGACGCTGTTGGCAATCTCACTAATGACACTTACACCGGTGCCGGTAATCGTACTTACGACGGCGAGAACAAGATTACGTCAGCGTGGGGCGGCAACAACCAAGCGCAACTCTACAGTTACGACTCGTCGGGCCAACGCGTTAAGCGCACAGTCAATGGCGTCGAGACGTGGCAGATCTATGGCTTTGGTGGGGAACTCGTAGCGGAATACGCCGCGAATGGCTTACCGTCAACTCCGCAGAAGGAGTACGGCTATCGGAATGGACAGTTGCTCGTCACCGCAAACGGTAATGCAGCACTAACCAACTTCGCGCTCAATAAGTCCGCCACGCAATCAAGCACTACCTGGAGTGCTCCGGCGAGCCGGGCAGTTGCTGGTAATACCGACGGTGTTTGGAACAGCGGTTCGGTTACACACACGGACAACGACTTCCATGGCTGGTGGCAAGTGGATCTGGGTCAGGTGCAATCGCTCACTGCGATCAGAGTCTGGAACCGTGTCGAGTTTCCTGAACGACTCACTGGCTTCTACGTCTTTGTCTCAGACGTGCCGTTTACGTCTACCGATCAAAACCAGGCTGGCGTTTCCAGTTACTACACCGCTGGTCAGTGCGGCTTCCCTACAGGACTCGGAATCTATCGCACGGGCCGCTATGTGCGCGTACAGTTAGCCGGCACCAACAATTTATCTATCGCCGAAGTGCAGGTGTTCACTGGCCCCTCTACCTCGCCAGTTCAGTGGCTCATCTTAGATCAGCTTGGCACGCCGCGAATGATTCTCGATCAAACCGGGAACCTGAACAGCATGAAGCGGCATGACTACCTGCCCTTTGGCGAAGAACTAGTCGCGCCTACGAGTGGCCGTAGTGCAGCACAAGGCTACGTAGGTGGTGACGACGTGCGCCAGCAGTTCACGTCACAAGAACGTGACCTTGAAACAGGTCTTGATTATTTTGGGGCGCGCTACTACAGCAGCATACAAGGACGATTCTCAAGCGTGGACCCGGGGCCATTCACGCCTGCCGATCCTCAGAGCTTTAACAGGTACTCCTATGTTCTGAACAGTCCGCTAAAATTTATAGACCCAACGGGCAGGGAATTGACTTTTATCGGTCCTGACGCGGACTATATGGTTTCGGAACTATCAAAACTCACAGGCCTAACGCTGATTAGAGATTCGATAACAGGCAAAGTGAGAATCGACACATCAAAGAAGCGCAAAACGAAAGGTACGTCCACTTGGTTTGCCCAAAAGATTAGCAAGGTGATTCGGGATCCAAGAGTCAACGTTCAAATTGAAACAACGCGCAGTCAGCCTGGAGTATTCTTCGACGCCTATGAACTCCGTCGAATAGATGTCGATGACTATAATGCCTTCAAGAAGGGGGACATGAAATTTGCGGCCGCAGCATTCGCACACGTCATAGCTGAGTATTACCACGAACAGCTCATACCTTATGCTGGTACGAATTCGCCAGACGAAACTCCAGCAGGATTGAAGCGACCTCCAATGAACCGTAGCGGTCGGTTCGAGGAGAGTCACGAAGAAGGTTTGTATTTTGAGAGTCAAGTCTTATCGGACTTTACGAACTGGTACGAAAAGCCATCTGAGGCAATCCCGCTGACACCCCCCGGTCTGCCATTAGCGGTAATACGGTTTGAATACTCGAGCGTCAGTTACGATGTAACGGTAAACACCACTAACGCTAGCACTGTGAGTGTTACGAAGAATGAAAAGAAAAAACCGAGAAAGTAATCGAAGCGCGGCGTTTGCGGGGATCTGGTTGTTAATCCTTTTAATAGGGAGCTGTCAGCTTACGAGCCCGGCATGTGAGCCGGGGAGTGGCGTAGGCGAGCAGGAGCGCATCCTCGTATTTGAGGGAACCCTTGAAAAGCTTGGCCGAAATCCCGACTTCGTAAGCGGTTTGATGGCTGTTTACAGATTGGCCAAATATCGAGTCGAGCGAGTTTGTACGGGAACGTACGACAAGAGCGAAATTGTCGTCGATCACTTGGTGTTCGACCGCAAGGAATTCGAAGGATTCAACGTTGGCGACAGGGTGTGCGTGACGGTTACACTCCATAGCAAGGTTCCTACGCGGCACGACGCGGAAGGGATTAGGGACCCATCGGAGAAGATAACCACCTTTTATGTTGCGTCCAACAAAATTATGCGCGCTGATGAAAGTAAAGGATGTTGCGATATTGCTCGGTAGTTTAATCAGCGGTTAGGTTCTGACCATTACGATCAAGGGGGAATATTATGAGTCAAGCAGCTTGTCCTCATATCAAGGCCATCACTGAAGTTAAACTCGCCAACAAGCGCGTCTGCGAAGAGTGCGTGAAGATCGGTTCAACCTGGGTGCACTTGCGGACGTGCCAGGAGTGTGGCGGGACGCGGTGTTGCGATAGTTCGCCGAATAGACACGCTACGAAGCATGCGCACGCAACGGGACATCCGGTTATTGCGTCGGCAGAACCAGGAGAGCGTTGGCTTTACTGCTATCCCGACGACGCGTTCGCGGAGTACTAACCACAGATTCCACGGACGTGAGCCAGAGATTCCGCAGAAGCGGGCGGAAGTAAGATCTTCGCGACACGCTGCGCATAAAGAACGAACAGAGTTCCGCGATTATCCCGCACTGGTCTCCCTACTGTAGTCAAAAAGTGTCCCGACTTTAGTCGTATCCCGCTAGACAACTAAAAGAGTTCCCCAATAACGCCCCTCATCTTTCAAGCAGACGTGTGTCTGAGTCTTTTCTGTGGGAGGAAGAGCATGAGTAAGGGTGTAGTTGTTTGTGTTGCGGTCTTATTGATTGCGTTGTCATTGACTCTCGGCGAACGCGCGGCGAGCAACCTGGTCTCAGCGCAGGCTGGTCCGGAGATGCTGGTTCCGAACCTGAGCGTGCGAACAACAATTTCCGATCTGATTACGCCGATCAGCATGACGTTCATCGGCAACAATGACTTTTTCGTTCTCGAGAAGAACACCGGTCAGGTGAAGCGAATCGTCAACGGCGCGGTCCATAGCACGGTGCTCGATCTCGGCGTGAACTTCGCCTCCGAGCGCGGCCTGCTCGGCATCGCCTTGCATCCCGGTTTCCCGAGTAATCCTGGCGTGTATCTCTTCTGGACTTGCCGCAGCACCGGCGCGCCAGCGGATCCATTCTTCCCTGACGAAGTCAGATGTCTCGATGCAAACATGTTTGCCGCCGACACGGAAGAGATCCTGCAAGTGCCTTTGCTCGGCAATCGCGTCGATCGCTTTGTTTGGAACGGCTCAACCCTGACCTTCGATCACAACCTGATCATGCTGCGTGCGTTTCAAAACGACGCCGCGCCAGTGCCGCCGAACCAGGGCGACGAGGCGCAACCAGCGCGCGGTAATCATGACGGCGGCGTCCTGCGGTTTGGACCAGACGGCAAACTCTACATCCTCTTCGGCGACAACGGCCGGCGCGGACAACTACAGAATCTTCCCTGTGGTCCAACCGCGAACTGTCCGGGTCCAACGCAACCCGACGATCAGTTTGGTGGACCAGAGCCGGATGATGCACACCTCAGCGGTGTCATTCTGCGTTTGAACCCCGACGGCACGACACCAACCGACAATCCCTTCTTCAGCGCCGGCGCGGCGATGCAAAACCAGGAAGTCGGCCGCAACATTCAGAAGATCTTTGCCTACGGACTGCGCAACAGCTTCGGCATGGACTTCGATCCGAAATCCGGAGCGTTATGGGAACAAGAGAATGGCGACGACAGTTTTTCCGAACTCAATCGCGCCGACCCGGGCTTCAACTCCGGCTGGGTGCAGATCATGGGACCACCGGAGCGTATCGACCAGTTCAAGGCGATCGAGACGAGCCCGGAAAACGATCCGTGTCTCGACACTCCGTATTTCGGTTTGCAGCAACTGCGCTGGTCGCCGGAGTTGATCGCCGACACATCTGCGCAAGCGTTATCCCGGTTGTTCGTATTGCCGGGTTCGCACTACAGCGAGCCGGAGTTTAGCTGGAAGTTTGCAGTGGATCCGGGTGCGATCGGTTTCGTGCGCGGGCGCGCTCTTGGACCACAGTTCGAAGGCGATCTGTTTGTCGGTGGCGCCAGGCCGTTCCTGGAGGGTGGACACCTGTTTCACCTCAACCTGACGGGCAACCGGCGCAAGATCGGCGTTGACGATCCACGTTTGGAAGATCGTGTTGCAGACAACCTGTGCAAGTATGATCTGACGGAAAGCGAGAGCCTGCTGATTGGACGGAACTTCGGTACGGTCACAGATCTCCGAAACGGACCGAACGGCAACATGTTTGTTGTCTCGATCGATACCGGTTCGGTGTTTGAGATCTTTCGGAGAAAGTGAACCGCGGATTACAACGGACTCACACGGATTTATTGATACTGCGTTCTGGTCGCCGCTAAGAGGCTTGTGTCTTTGCGCTTCAACGCGGCGACGAGGCGCGTCCATTCCTGACGTCCTTGGGCAAGCCGGTGGAAATCACCGGCTTTGTCCGTTTCCAGACCGCTCAACATCTCGCTGGTCTTGCCCGCGGCGATGGCTCGCTCGGCCGCGACCGACAGGGCTTTGAACGCTTCATTGCGCGCACCCGTTTGCGATCCCTTTGCCACAAGCTTCGCGCGTTCGTAAGGAAAACGATAGTCGCGCGGATACTTCCGTTCGATCTTCGCAAACGCTTCAACGATCTTTGGACGTTCGGAATTGGTTGCGGTGATGCGGCGTTCGCGCAGCCGGGCCAGCAGTTCATCTTCCGGACTGACTGACGGCGACGCTTCCGGTTTTGTTTCGTTAACGAGCTGCGCCGGAACGGTGACGGGTGCGGTGTTCACCGGCTCGGGTTTGGTCTCGGCTGTCGTTTGTTGTGGCGCGGACGCAGGCGGTGTCGCTGAAGCAACTTGTGTATCGGCTGAACGCGTCAGGCCAAACAAGCCCAACGACAACAACAGAAACGCCACCCCGCCGATGGCGATCAATTTCAAAACCGATCCGCGGCTTGAACTCGGATGTTCCTGCTGCTTCGCTGTGGTCCAGGGCAACATGGACGAACTTGGGGCACGCATTTCGTGCTGCACGGTCAACTCGTCGTCGTCGATGTTCATCGCCGCTGACAAGAGCGTTCCGCGCGATGGATTGCTGCCGCGCGATGACTTGCTGTCAGGTGTGAGTGCGTTGCCACATTTCCAGCAGAAGGCGTAGCGGCGTTCCACGAGTGCGCCACATTCGCCGCACGGAGTCTCGCTGCTCTCTTCTTTCGCGGCCAACGGGACCGGTAGGGGCTCCGGTTGTTTCGGAGTAATAACCTCTTCACGAACGATTGGCGCGGGCGGCGCGGCTTTCGGCAGAAGCGGCGCGGTGTTTTGTACAAGTGGCACAGGCAAGGCCTTCGGCTTCGGTTGGTCCACCAAAATTTCTAGCGCGCCCATCGTCTCGATCTTCCAACCACTCCCGGTCTGCGCAACAGTCGCGGGCTGCACGATGCTCACTTCACCCGCATCCGGTTTCGGACAGTGATAGTAATCCTGGTAGTACTCGTAAAAATCGCGGCGGCTCGCGAAGCGCGGCGCACGCGGCAACACGATTGCCGGTTCACTATTCGTCACCACCACAAACTCACCGTCTTCGACCGGCACAAAAGATTCAGTCTCGTAATCAAACGTGACGTTAGTCTTGTTTGCGGCGCGCGTGCGTTTTAGGTAGAGCGTGACTGTTGACGGAAATGCCGGTGCAACATCGAGTCGCTCGTTGCAAACGGGGCACATATCCAGCGCTGTGATGAATGTTGTATTGAGCAGATCGCAAAAGTGTTCGTGCAGATCGGCTGCGGCCGGGTGCAAACACCCGGGACACGAAGGCTGCGGCACGCCGTCCGCAGTCAGCGTGAAATTCTTGGTTGGCAGCGGCGTTGTCGACTCAAAACTAATTACGTGGCAACGATCACATAAATAGAGGAGCGAGCTTCGTCGCGTGCAGACCGGACATCGTTCCAGACCGAATTGGTCGAAATCGACCGGACAAAAGTGTTCGCAGTTGCAGCAGTACTGCCAGCGGATCTCAACCGGACTCCGGCCTTCGCCTTCAAAATCGAGCTCGCCGAGCAGGTGGCCGCGATTTTCACACTTGATTGGGCTCTGGCGTGGAGCGAAAAATCCTCGTTTGTGTTCGGGACAGAATACTCTCATGTTCGTTGCTCCCTTTAGAGATGGGTGGCCGTTATTTAGGTTGTATCTGGCTCGCAACATGGATTGGGACAAGGGGGGAGAGAAAACTTTTGGAGAGATGCCCGGATAGATTAATCCCACGCGCAACGGATTACAAGCCTTGAGTTTAGTTCGCCTCGAAAGACTGGACTTTTCGGCGACGGCTGGCGCGACCTATGGTAAGCTTTCGCGGTTTGCTCAGGAGTAGAACCCGCTTATGAGTGACAAGAAAAGTTGGGGCTCGACAGTTGCCGGCTGGTTTATCGAACGCGATGAGCCCGCAGCGGCGCCCCCGGAAATCGAAACCCCGGAAAACGAAGCCGGCTTAACCACCGACCCGATCACTTCGGTCGCTGACAGCTACACGTCGCCGTCGCCAACTCAAGGCGTTTTTCAAACCGCACCGCCTCCGCCGGCGGGCGGACAGGTCGACTTTGCGGCAGTCTTCGTCGCTGCCGGTGTCGACGACGAAGAGCAGCAACGCGTGGCGCGAACCACCGAGCTGTTGCGCAGCTTGCCAGCAGGCACCGACGCCACGGTGAAGAAGCAGATCGTGGAGGCGTCGCTCAAAGCTTTTGGAGTGCCGATCGAAAAGATCATCGAGGCCACCGCGGAAGAGATTCAGGCGCTCGACGGGTACATCCGCAACTGCGCCGCCGACAACGAAAAACTCATCCAGGAATCCGATGCGCGTATCAAGCAGTACGAACTAGAAATAACAAACGTTCGTACCGTGATGCAGCAGAGTGTCGAGGAACAGCAAAAGCTGATCAAGGCGTGCAACGATAAGAAGCTTGAAGTTCAACAGGTGCTTGAGTTTTTCGGACGCGACAAAGTTGCAAGTGTCGTTAAGGCTTCACCCAAGCTCCACGATCCTTCCGGCCCGGCGGCTAATCCGGCCAGTTAAGAGAAAGGAAAGAAATCTATGTGGAAACGGTTGGCTAACCTCTGGAAAGGTTTCCTATCGCTCTGGATTTCGGACATTGAAAAAGAGCATCCCGAGATTGCTTATGAAAACGCCATCAACTCGATGGTGGCAAAATATTCCAAACTCAAGACTGCCACTGCCGGGATCATCCGCCGCCGCGAAGATCTGGACGAACGTTTCAAACGCGCGAGTGCCGAGTTGGCCCAGGCCGAAGCTGAGCTCGATACGGCTGTTTCAACTAACCAGGACGATCTGGCGGTCATTCTGATCCAGAAGAAGAACCAACTGGCTGTGGACGTTGCCGAGTTGAAGACCGAGATGGAAACGGCACGCAGTGATGCTGATTCGGCGAAGACGTCGTTGCTCGGAGTGCAATCGGAGATTCGCAAGTTGCAGAGCGAGCGCGATTCGATGCTCGCGAAGATGCAGTCGGCGCAGGCGCGCATCAAGGTGCAGGAGCAACTGGATGGGTTGTCTGTTGACGCGGAAGTGAAAGCGTTGGACAACGTGCGACAGCACATCAAGACGACCATCGCGGAAGCGAACCTCGGCAAAGAACTATCCGAATCGTCGCTCGATTCACGTCTCGCCGCGTTGCGTAACCAAACCGGCGAGGTACAGGCCAAGCAACAACTGGCAGAACTAAAAGCCAAGAAGGCCGCCCAACAAGCCACACAAAACAAGACGATGTAGGATGATTTTTGTCCTTTGTACTTGGAGCTTTGTAGTGACCTGCCCTGGTTCACGGGGTGCACGGCGCACAAAGAACAAAGGGCAAAGGACTAAACACAAAGAAGGTGACCAATGAGACTGACTCCCCTGGCAAAGGCTTTTATCGCCATCGTGGTCCTGGCCGTGATCGGCTTCGCCACCTGGCACTACAAAGGTGATGCAATCAAACAGTGGGCCGGTGGCGAACGCGAAACCGGCGAAGACTCAAAGGGCGACTTCGACAAACTAACCAACGCCCCGGGCGATCCCGATCGCAACGCCGGCTCGACCGGCGTCAGCAGCGTCACGCTCGGCTCCGGCCGCCTCAACCGCCCGCTCGTCGTCGGCATTAACACGTGGGCCGGTCACGCGCCCGGTATCGTCTTCAACAACGGCATGGACCCCAACGGCGGTTCAAACTACAAGACCAAATACGGCGTCGACGTGAAGTTCGTGCTGCTCGAAGATCCGGCCGCAAAACTCGCCGCCTTTCGCAGCGGCCAGGTCGACATCATGTGGAACACCGTCGACAACTGGGCCCGCGAAGCTTCGATCCTCGCCGAGAACAACCAGAAGGCGAAGTCGATCATCATGCAGGACTGGTCGCGTGGCGGTGACGGCATCGTCTCACTCTCGACAATCAAGTCAGTCGAAGATCTAAAGGGTCACAAGATCGCGTGCACGCAGTTCACGCCGTCACACTTCCTGCTGCTGTATCTACTGGCGCAGTCAGGTCTATCTCCGGAAGATCGCGCGAACGTCGAAAAGAACATCATCTTCTTTACTGACGCGCCGGCCGCGGCCGCAGCCTTCAAAGCGAAACAAGTGGACGCAGCCGTGACGTGGGAACCCGATCTCTCCGCAGCCGTCACCGCGCGCAGTTCAGAAGCGCACGTTCTCGTTTCCACTCAAGCCGCCACCAACATCATCGCCGACACGCTCTGCGCGCGTCAGGACGTGATCGATCAAGCGCCGGAAACCGTGCGCGACTTCGTCCGTGGCTGGCTCGACGGCATCGAGATGATCAAGAGCAACCCGAATCCGGCGTACGAAGTGGTTGCACGCGCGTTGAAACTCGACACCGACACAGTCTCCGGCATGTTGTCAGGTTTGAAACTCACGCCTTACGCCGACAACGCGCAGTTCTACGGCCTAACCGGTGCGCGCGCTCACTACGAAACACTGTTTGATACGGCCTTCGTGATCTGGCGCAAGAAAGGTCTCGTAACCAAGACCGTCGATGCAAAAGGATGGGCCGACACTCGCTTCCTGCAAGCAGTGGCTTCTTTCTATCCGGGCCAGAAGGTCGAGGAAGCGCCGGTCGTCGCGAAAGCGCCGTCGGAAAAAGACGTGCCGATCCTGCACCAACAGATCCAGATTCAGTTCACGCCGGGCTCTGACGAGATCATGCCCGGTTCGTATCTCCTGCTCGACAAACTCGGCGAGACCATGACTTCCTTCGGCAGCACCATCCTCCGCATCGAAGGCAACACTGACAGCACCGGTTCCGCTACCGGAAACCTGACACTCTCCGAGCGTCGCGCGCAGTCAGTGAAAAACTACATCGTCAAGAACTTCCCAAACATTCCGCCGACGCGCTTCCAGACGATCGGTCGCGGTTCAGCCAATCCGATCGCTGAAAACACTACCGAAGCGGGACGCCAGCAAAACCGTCGTACGGATATCAAAGTGATACTGGGGACGTAGTGAGTACTTCGTAACTGGAGCTTTGAGCTTGGAACTTTGTACTTGGAGCTTGATGTCGTTAGTGCCGAGATGTCGGTGAAATAACAAAGAACAAATTTACAAAGAGCCAAGGACAACTGACACAACTCTATGTCTTCTCGTAACTCCTCCTTCGCTATTCGTGCGCCGCTGCCTAAGCGCACGGCGTTTCTACTCGGCTTCGTCGCACCCGCGCTCGTCCTGGGCGCGTGGTGCGTGTTGACCTACGGCGGCCTGGTCAAACCCGACTTCCTGCCTACGCCGACCGAAGTCGTGCGCGGTACGCTTCAGTTGTTTCTTCACTACGATCTCGGGAAGGCCATTCTCGTTTCCACGCAGCGCATTGCGATCGCGTTTCTACTCGCTTCGGCGATCGCTTTGCCGCTCGGCGTACTGATGGGCGCGTTTGATCCGATCAATCGCTTCTTCGAACCGATCATGGCGCCGTTGCGCTACATGCCGATCTCCGCGTTCATTCCGCTGCTCATTCTGTGGTTCGGGATTTACGAGAAGCAAAAGATCGCGTTTTTATTCCTCGGTGTGTTTGTTTACCTGCTGCCGGTGGTTGTTACGGCGATTCGAATCGTGCCCGATGAGCTGGTCCAAACTGCGTTAACGCTCGGCGCGTCGAAGTTTCAAGTGATCAGAACGGTGCTCGTGCCGGCCGCGCTGCCGGAAATCTTCGACAGCTTCCGCGTGATGAACGCGATCGCCTGGACCTACGTGATTCTTGCTGAGGCGGTCAATCCAGAACACGGACTCGGCTACATGGTCGAGCTCGCGCGCACGCACCAGAAAGCGTCGTGGTCCTTTGCGGGACTGTTGGTGATCGGTGGTATTGGTCTGTTGACTGACTTTCTCATTCGCCTGCTTTCGAGCTTGCTCTTCCGCTGGCGCGAAGCCACTTAATTTATGGCCGACAACGAAGCTACAACCCTTCCACAATCCGGTGAACCGGGAACGATCGCCGTCGACGTCGGCGAGCAAAAACGCGGCACGTATCAACACGATCAGAGCGCCGTGACGCCCAAGTTGCGTGTCACCGATCTCAGCGTCACTTACATCGACCGCAAGGGGAATCGCACGGAAGCTGTGCGCGACGTTTCTTTCGATATTCTCGACAAACCCGATACCGGTGAGATCGTCGTTTTTCTTGGACCATCGGGTTGCGGCAAATCGACGATTTTGAAAGCGGTCGCAGGTCTGTTGCCGCCGACGGAAGGCGAAGTGCTCGTCGATGGCGAACTGGTGACGGGCGTCGGCCGCGATCGCGGCATGGTTTTTCAGGCGTATACCTCTTTCGGCTGGCTGACGGTGCGCGAGAACGTCGAATACGGTCTGAGACTCCAGGGAACGCCCAAGTCCGAACGGCGTAAGATCTCGGACGAAATTCTCAAGGAAGTCGGGTTGGCAGACTTTGCGGATCGTTATCCGAAAGATCTCTCGGGCGGCATGAAACAACGTGTCGCGATCGCGCGCACACTCGTCAACAAACCGCGCGTTGTTTTGATGGACGAGCCGTTTGGCGCGCTCGATCCGCAAACGCGCTGGGGCATGCAGAGCCTGTTGCTCGAGATCTCGCGCGCCGAAAACAACACGATCCTGTTCGTCACGCACGACGTGTCAGAAGCCGTCTATTTGGCCGATACAATCTACGTGCTGTCGTCGCGGCCCGCGCGAATTCTTCATCAGGTCAACGTTCCCGCGTTTCCTGTCCGCGACATTGCGCTAAAATCGGCCTCGGAATTCCGGGCCGTGGAAAAGCAGTTACTCGACCTGATCTACGCGCCCACTAAAGCTTGAAATTGCCCGCAAAGGCGCAAAGGCGCAAAGGCTAAGCGGAGTAGAGCCACGCAGGCTGATTGGATTTTCTCTTCTTTGCGTCTTTGCGCCTTTGCGGGAACTTCGTTGTTGTTTCGAACCAATATGGGGACAACCGGAAAGCAGGGTTTCACGAAGCCGCCACAGCCGGCCATGCGCAAGGACGGTGTGCCCGTGAACGTCACTCCGCTACGCGACGATCCGATCGCCGCGACCCAGGCTTTCGTCAGGCAAAAGGTCCACGAGAAGCGTTCGTACCTCAAAGCCGCGTTTGCCAATCCTTACAACCTGTCGCTGCTCGCGGGCGGACTGATCGCTTCAGCAGTCACGCTCAATCCGCTGCTCGCGATCGTCACGTTGGGTCTTGAAGTTTTGTGGGTGGTGAACGCGCCCGGTTCGAAGAAGCTGCGCGAGTGGTTATGGGATCCACAGTTTGAATCGGCGGAGCACAAGGAACTGCAGGAGTTGCGCGCGAAGCAACTTCACAATCTCGACGAAGTCGATCGCGAACGAGTGGTAACGCTGATCGCGCGGCAGCAGGAGATCAACGGACTCGCCTCGCAGAACCCTTCGTTTACCGGCGAACTGCTCCGGGGTGAGTTGACCAAGACCGATCGGCTGGTCGAGTCGTTCATCGAGATGGCGACGACGTGCAGCCGTTACGAGGCTTATCTTGATTCGATCAACTTGCGCGAGCTCGAAAAAGACCGGCGCCGTTGGGAAACGATCGTTAGCGATCAAAGCATTCATGATTCGCGAGCCGATATCGCTGCGAAGAACCTCACCGTGATCACGAAACGCTTTGAGAAGATGAGAGAGATCAATGCATATCTGACTACTGCGCGCGGCCAATTGGATTTGATCGAAAACTCGTTTCAGTTAATTGCGGATCAGATCGTGACGATGCAGTCGCCGCAGGAGTTGACGGGACAGTTGGACGAGTTGCTTGACGGCGTCGAGTCGATCAAGCAAACGGCCGCTGACACCGAACGCATGTTGAATCCGATGGGTTTGAAGGAATTTGAAGTATGAATGAGTCGCGCACGCTTCCTGTCTGGGCTGAAGATTTGCGGCGCCGCTATCTGCGCGGCGAAGCGTCGATGTTTGTCTTGCACGGCAACGTTTACGACGTTGTGTTGTGCGGTCGAAAGATGATGGCGCTGACCGAATTCCTGACTGACGTGTTGCTCAAGGATTCGAAGGACACGATCGCGGTTTATAACGTTGCTACGGGGACGCGTTTCGCCAAGCACGCTGACAGCGCCACCGCGGTTGAAGACTTACTTTTGGCCACGGATAAGAGCCGGATCTTTTCTGCTTTCGAACGGTTGTTGATTGGTTCAACGAAGACCGCCGTGATCATGGAATACGCGGAAGCGATTGCGCCTTCGGGCGATCCGAATTTCCAGGGCGAATCGGATCGCGCCGCGATCGTGACGCTGCATCGGTGGTCGGCGCTGCCGGAGATCGAGCGTGGCGATAACGTCGTGTTGTTGATCTCTGAAAACCTGACGGAGCTGGCGCCGAAACTGATTTCGAATCCGAAGGTCGCGGTGGTTGAAGTGCCGATGCCGGACCACGCCACGCGACGCGAAGCCGCGATGCTTGCGGATACGCGTTTGACCGAGAAAGACGGCGAACGTTATGCGGGAATGACGGCCGGTCTGAAAGCGATCCAGATCGCGTCGATACTGACGCCGCAGCGCGCGGCTGAAGAAGAGTTCACCGATCGAGAAGCGTTTATCACGGGGTTGCTCGGTGGTGGACCAGATGCAGTCGGCCGTGCGCACAAGCTCGCCGCGCTCACCAGCAACATGAATCGTGACGAGATCAAAGAACTCGTCGCGCCTACCGCGCCAGTACCTGTAGCTGATGCTGCTTTGCCGAGTCCGATCGAACGCGCGCGCAAAGAGACTGACCGGCTGATTGCCAAACGCAAGCGTGAGATTATCGAGCGCGAGTGTTTTGGGTTGGTGGAGTTTGTTGAGCCGGGGCACGGGTTTGAAGTTGTCGGCGGCATGGATGAAGTGAAGAAGGACCTGCTCGTGATCGCCGAGAGCATTCGCGAGGGCCGCACGAGCCGCGTGCCGATGGGCATTCTTTTTACTGGTCCAATGGGCACGGGCAAGACGTTCGTCGCGGAAGCGTTTGCGAAAGAGTGTGGACTCACGACGATCAAGTTGAAGAACTTTCGTTCGAAATGGGTCGGCGCCACTGAAGGCAATCTTGAAAAGATCCTGAACGTGATTCGCGCGATTGGGCAGGTGGTAGTGATTATCGACGAAGGCGATCGTGCGTTTGGCAACACGGATGGGGAAGGGGATGGCGGCACCTCGTCGCGGGTGATTGCGCGCATCAAGGAGTTCATGTCTGACACGTCGAATCGCGGTCGCATTCTGTTTCTGGTGATGACCAACCGGCCCGACAAACTCGACGTCGACCTGAAGCGTGCCGGACGTCTCGATCGCAAGATTCCGTTTCTTTACGTGCAGACGCCGGAAGAGGTCGAGCTGGTCGCGCGTGCGTTGGTGAAGAAGAACAAGATCAAGACCGACGTGGATCTTGTGAGCATTCGTGAGGGCTTTTCAAGCAAGCTTGTAGGTTATTCGAATGCGGATATCGAAGCGGTGATATTGTTAGCGAACGAAGACGCCGCACGCGAATCCGGCAGCGACGCGCCGGTGCTGGCGTCACATTTCCAGCGCGCGGCCATCGATTATTTCCCGAGCCGCGATGTTGAACTATTGGAATACATGGAACTTCTGGCCGTCTTCGAATCCTCGAGCCGGCGTCTCCTACCCGCCAAATACGCCTCTCTCACACCCGAAGAACTCGACACCCGTTTGCGCCTCTTGCGCGCGATTGTTGGGAACCGGCGCTAGTAATTTCGGAAACGTAAGATCACTTCTCGGAGCGGCGGGACCCTATTTCGGAACCAACAGATCTCTTCGCGGATTTCCGCGATAACCAGAGCGCTTTCACAGACTGCGTCTCGGTCGTTCCAGTTCCTATTCAGGATCTGGCGAATCCTTAACGGGGCAGGCCACAGATCTGCACGGATAACGAGAATCCGTGTTTAGTCCGTGCAAATCCGTGGCGTGATTTGTCGCGAGTCCTAAAGGCGTAGCAATTCGCCTTCTATCATCGCACGCTGAGCGTCAACTATTCCGAAGATGTTCGATTCCCCGCAGCGCGTGAAAGCAAGGTGCTTCGCCGTGTTTGCGAGTACTTGGGGATCCGTGGATTCTTCCAGCGTTCCCATCAGCACAAACAACGCGGCCGCAGAATGATCGCCAGCCCGACAGATTATCTCTGCGAGCGCCTCGATCTTTTCGTTGCCTGAGTCGCCATTGCCACCCGATTGCTCGGATGCGTTAGATGTTGGATCGACTGCGCCGGTTCGGTTGTTGAAGACCTCGACCTGCCTCCCCCACATGCGCACGATAGTGGTAGATGTCGGTAATTATTTTTGGGGTTTAAGCCAGTCGATCGTGATTTCTCGTTCTACCTGTTTGAATTCGGGATCGCCAGTCAGCAGAACAGCTTCTTTTTGTTTTGTAAGGGCTGCGGCGAAGCAGTCGGCATAGGCCATTCGATGTTTGGACTTATATCGCGCGGCCTCATGAGCCAAGGGCCAGTCGGCCTCGACAAACTTAATGCCAAGTTCACGCAGTCGCATGAGACTGTTCTCTGCAGTAGCGGGTGAAGTTTCCCGGGCGATGATGTACCAGACTTCCCCAAGGTTGACAATACTCATCAATAAAGGGATGCGTTCATCTTGAGCGTCCGCGATGACTTCTCCTACGTATTGGCCGGCCGGTTCATCCTCGAGGTAGGCCATAATGGCCCACGAATCCAGCACAATAGCTTTTGCCTTGCGCGCCACTTAGAGTTCGCGCTCCCTTTTCCGATCAGCCATTAGTGCCTTGAGCAGTCCTTTACCTCTGAGCTTACCTCGAATGCTGTGCACGTACTCGCGCGTAATAGGCTTGAGGATGATCTCGTGCGCTTTGTCGTTGACGGTGATCTGAATGCGAGTTCCTTCCTTGATCCCGAACTTCTGCCGAATCGAAGAAGGAATGACGATCTGTCCTTTTGAAGTTGCGATTGTTTCCACCTCCACCTCCACTGGGAGATTTGAGACCCAAGTATGACTAACCGTTAAAAGTAAGTCAATTGCGAACTGTCTTACTCGGGAGGTGTTGTATGGCGAACCCCGGGCTGATCGCTTTGTTAGTAAACTGGTCGATTTAAGTCTTGTGACGGCGGCCGCGGTAGTGGACTTTGCCGGGGAGTTTGGTGGGGAGATCGAGGTTGTCGTCCACGAGGTCTTCGAGATGGACCGCGGCGACGTGCGCGTAGGCGAGCAGCGTCATGAGGGTGGGTTCACGTTCGTCGTTTTCGTATTGGGAGATGCGGCCGTAGTGCATGCTGTCTTCCAGGCCGAGGCGGAAGAGCATCTGTGTTTGCGAGAGTTCGAGGGCCTCACGAATTTGGCGCAGTTTACCGGCCAGCCGCAGCGGACGCGGACGCGGGTTTCCCATCAGACATGACCTCCTGACGGACAACCACGACGTCCTGACAGAGAACCATGTCCCGACAGAGACCCTGGTGCTGACAGTGAACCAACAGGTTCTGACAGAGAACCAATAGCTCCTGACAGATAACCAAGTTCTGACGAAGAACCAGGTCCTGACAGATCACGACGACGTCTTAACGGACGACCACTACGTCCCGGCGGACACCCATCACGTCCCGGCGGGTAACCACAACCCACCGCCAAACGCGTGCGAAGATTTTGCTTGCGCCGACTCCCTGATGGGAGTAGTATTTGCGCGCTTTCGATTTTCGCCGCTTCCATAATCCTGTCATGGATAGCGACGATACTCATCACTCGTCAGTGTGGGAGCTTGAGCTGCGCATTGGCGGCTTGATTGTCAAAGACGAGTGCCATCGTAAAGCGTCAGAGCAAAATCGTAAATAAGAAAATTGACTTTGGGCACCTGGCGCCGGGCCAGGTGGAGTCCGCAGAGGCGCGCGACCCCTGCTTCTGCGGACTCGGGGGACCACCATGAAGGTCGAAGAACTTATCGAGCGAAATCCCGAAAAAATGGGCGGAGTGGCCGTATTCACGGGGACGCGCGTGCCGGTCGAGTTTCTGTTTCAATTCCTTGAAGACGATCAAACGTTGGAAACGTTCCTGGACCAGTTTCCGAGCGTCAGCCGAGCCCAGGCGCGCAGCGTGCTCGGCGCGTCGCGCGATCTCCTGCTGAGTTCTTAATTCTATTTAATCTGTGGTAGCTTGCTCCGTATGCAGGCACCGACTTACGCCGACGTTTTAGCAGCGCGCGAGTTCATCTCGTCTTACTTACCCAAGACGCCGCTGGTTCGCAGCCACAAGCTGTCCGAATCGCTCGGCTGCGACTACTACCTCAAACTGGAAAACCTGCAACCGGTCGGCGCTTTCAAGGTGCGTGGCGGCGTAAATCTTGTGGGCCACGCCGCCAATGAGGGCCACAACGAAACAATCGTTACTGCTTCAACCGGAAACCACGGACAATCAATCGCCTACGCCGGACGGCTCTTCAACACGCGCGTCATCGTCTACGCGCCCGCTGAAAACGTTAACCAGGCAAAACTTCAGGCAATGCACGACCTCGGCGCTGAAGTCCGTCTTCACGGACGCGACTTCGACGAAGCACGACTCGAAACCGAGCGCGCCGCCAACGCCGAAGGCTTTCGTTACGTTCACTCAGCGAACGAACCGCACCTGATCTCAGGTGTGGGCACGATCGGTTTGGAGATCTTCGAAGATCTGCCCGACGTCGACGTGATCATCGCTCCTGCCGGTGGCGGAAGTTGCGCCTGTGGCAACTGCATTGTCGCTCGCGAACGAAACCCAAACGTGAAAGTCATCGCGGTTCAGTCTGAAGCGGCGCCCGCAATGTGGCACGCCTGGCGCCATCACAATCTCGATCCTTATCCCACGATGAAAACCGAGCACGAAGGCCTCGCCACGCGCGTCCCGTTCGAGCTCCCAAGCACCATCCTCTGGGAACTGCTCTTCGACTTCGTTCTCATAACCGACGAACAGATCAACGACGCCGTGCGCATACTCGCGCGCGACGCTAAACAGTTAGTTGAAGGCGCTGGCGCTGCCTCACTCGCCGCCGCGATCAAGTTGCGCGATCAGCTACGCGGCAAGAAGGTTGTCGGCATCATCTCAGGCGGTAATCTTCCGCTGGATCGATTCGCCAAACTACTAGCTTAAAACGTTGATTGACTTCTAAAAACTCCAGCGGTAAAGAAGTAACCCCTCTCTCTCATTGTCCGCTGACGAAAGAGTTACCCCCGCACCCTACGGCGACACACCGTTAGCTGGCAAACACCTACAACCGTCTTTAATTAAGGAGAACCGAGATGGTCAGATTCCGTACCTGGTTTATTGCACTTACAGTGTTCGCATTCCTAATCAGCGGCTCGCTCCTCGCGCCAAGTTTGGCGGACAACGGGCCGAATCATCGAGTCAGAAATCAACATTTGGGAGTTTCGGGTGGAAACGTTAACGACGCGACTCGCCGGTTCTGCTGCAGCGGAACTCTCGGCGCGCTCGTTACCGACGGCACCACGCAATACATCCTGAGCAACAATCACGTGCTCGGACGCGGCGATCAGGCTGTGGCAGGCGAAGACGTTTCGCAACCCGGATTGATCGACAGCAATTGCAATATCGCGACTGTCGTTGCTGACTTCACCATCGCTTCGCCACTCGGCTCAAACGTCGACGCTGCGATCGCGCAACTCCGGCCGGGAACGATGGATTCCACCGGTTTCATTGAAGACATCGGCGTGCCGACCCGCGCTGTGGCTGCTCCCGCTGTGGGAATGTCAGTAGCAAAGAGTGGACGCACCACCGGCTTCACTACTGGAACGATCAGTTCAATCAACACGAGCGTCAGCGTGCAGTACACGAGAGACTGTGGTGGCGGTAAGAAGTTCAACGTCGCTTACACGAATCAAGTCGTAATCAACAGCAGCACTTTCAGCGCCGGCGGCGACTCCGGATCGCTGATCGTGACCAACAATTCAGCGCACAATCCGGTGGCTTTGTTATTTGCCGGCAGCAGCACTTCAACGATTGGCAATCCAGCCAGTCTGGTTTTGACGAGACTAAGCACGTCTCTCGGCAGGACCCTGACCTTCGTCGGCAGCGGCGCCGCCAGCCCGATCACTCAAAATGGAGTATCTGAGGTCGAACCATTTGTTCGTGGATTTGGAGGACAGATGCCGCAACTTCCAGAACAGGCTTCCGAACGCGCTTCGGCGGCGCTCGAAAATTATCGTGCTAATTTGATGGCCACGCCGGGCGTGATCGGCGCCGGCGTCGGTACGACATCAGAAAACGACACTGAACCGGCGATCGTGATTTACGTCGACCGCACATCGAAGAACCGGCCGGTGTTTGCGCAGTCACTCGATGGGATTGCAGTGCGCGTGGTCCATACCGATCCGTTCGTTGCTTTCTAACTACCTCTAACCCGCTGGGCTAACGGAACACTGTTAGTCCCAGCGTCTCCCCAGCCTCACGCTATACACCGCTATACACGTGGCCAGCCTCAAACTAGTCTCAGCCTCGTCCTCGGATACCTCACAGAACGCGATTCAATCCTTTGTGCCTTTTGTGCTTCTTTGTGGCTCGCAGTTAAGATTCGGTTCATGGAACTTCCTGTGAATCCGACGATTTTGCCGATGCTGGCAAAGCGTGTATCGGAATTGCCACGCGGCGGCGAGTGGTTGTTTGAGCCGAAGTGGGATGGGTTTCGGGCGCTCGTTTTTCGCGACGGCGATGAAATTGTGATTCAGAGCCGTGATGAAAAGCCGCTCAACCGCTACTTTCCGGAACTGGTTGAGACGTTGCTGTCGCAACTACCGAAGCGTTGTGTGCTCGACGGCGAGATCGTGGTCGCGCAGGACGGCGCGCTTGATTTCGACGCGTTGCAGCTTCGCATTCATCCCGCGGAGTCGCGGATCAAACTACTTTCGCAACAGATACCGGCGTCGATCGTCTTCTTCGATCTGCTCTCGGATGGAAGGCGGGATCTGCGCGATCAGCGTTTCGACCAACGCCGGGAACGTTTGGAGTCGCTGCTGGCTTCGGTTAGACCACCGTTGCACGTGACACCGGTGACGACGGATTTCGACATGGCGTCGGATTGGTTCAAACGCTTCGAGGGTGCCGGGTTGGACGGCGTGGTGGCGAAACCGATCGCGGGGACTTACGAACCGAACAAGCGAGTGATGCTGAAGGTGAAGCACGAGCGCGATTGTGATTGCGTGGTGGCGGGGTTTCGTTGGCACAAAAAAGGCGAGCGCACGCGGATCGGTTCGCTGTTGTTGGGTTTGTTTGATGATAAGGGCTTTCTGCATCACGTCGGTGTGTGTGCGAGTTTCAAGGACGAGAAGCGCATTGAGCTGGTTGAGTTTCTGAAGCCGTATCGGAAGGACGCGCTTGAGGATCATCCGTGGAAAGCGTGGGCCATTGGTGAGATGCAGGGCGGCCGGCGCATTCCCGGCGCGCAGAGCCGCTGGAGCGCGGGCAAGGATCTCTCGTGGGAACCTTTGCGCCCTGAGCTGGTAGTCGAGGTAGCTTACGAACACATGCAAGGCGATCGTTTTCGTCACACGGCCCAATTCCGCCGCTGGCGCACCGACAAAAAAACCACCGACTGCACCTACGAACAACTCGAAGTCGTCCCACCGTACGAGATCCGCGAGATCTTCGGCGGCTAATTGCTCAGGGACGAGGGCAAGCTCCTTCTCTCTCATTCTCACCTGGCTTTAGCCAGGTGTTGAAGCGATTGAGAAAGCCGGAAACCGTTTAAACGGTTTCCCGGTCGCTGTGATTTTCGGTACACCTGGCTAAAGCCAGGTGAGAATGAGAGAGAAGGAGCTAGCGTGGTGGTTGTTTCGAGGTGCGCCACTCGCGGGTGGGGTCGTCGTCGGGGTCGGGAGGTTCTTGAGGGGGGCGCAGGTCTTCGGGAATGTTGCGCAGGTTTACGCGGATGCGGGTCCAGGTGGAGGAGCGGCCACGCATCGAATCCACCAGCACATCATCGGCGGCTAAATACTTCACCACGTTATTGTGCTTGAGTTTCCATCGGTCCAGGCCCTCGAGGGCTGCTTCTTTGTTCGGTGAGTTTGCGATCACCAATAGCGGCATACGGGTCCGCGTGGGCTTGGCGGGCTTCTTTTTAGCTGCGGTACGCGTGCCTGAACTGGACCGAGCGCCTGAGGTCGAACGAGCGCGCGAAGGTTGGACGCGGGGGGCTTCGCCCACCATCTTCACAAAGTGAGGGGGCCAGGGAGCGTCTCCAAGGCCGGCGGCTTCGTCGCGCGCCGAGAGTTCGAGTAGCTGGTCCAGTGAGCCGGGTTGAAGATCCATCTCCGCGTGTGCGTCACCCAACTCCGCAAACCGCAGCGGCGCCGTCAACACGTTGAAGTCCGCCGGATCGCAAGCCTCAACTTCCTCCCAACGCAACGGCATCGACACACGCGCATCCGGCAGTGGCCGCACTGAGTACGCCGAACACGTCGTGCGATCCTTCGCGTTCTGGTTGTAATCGAGAAACACCCCATGACGCTCTTCTTTCCACCACTTCGACGTCGCGAGCTTCGGCACCCGCCGCTCGATCTCACGCGAAAGCGCAACTGCCGCCCGCCGCACTTCACTAAACGTCCAACGCTGCTCGATGCGCACATTAACGTGCATCCCGCGCGAGCCGCTCGTCTTCGGCCAACCACGCAAGCCCATCTCCTGCAGCAGCGCGTTCACCTCTAAAGCCACAACACGAACGTCGTCCCAAGTAACACCCGGATTCGGATCGAGATCTACACGCAACTCATCAGGATGATCCAAATCATTCGCTCGCACCGCATGTGGATGCAACTCAATGCACCCGAGATTCACCACCCACGCCAGCCCCGCCGCATCGTCAACCACAACCTCTTCCGCAAACCGTCCTGACGGAAACGAAAGCGTCACCGTGCGCAACCACTCAGGCCGGTTGTCAGGCGCGCGTTTCTGATAAAACGCTTCACCTTCCGCGCCGTTGACGTATCGCTTCAGCACGATCGGCCGATCGCGAATCCCCGCGAGCGCGCCCGGCCCTACCGACAAGTAGTAACGCACGAGTTCAAGCTTCGTCAGTTTGATCTGTTTAGAGAAATAGAGTTTGTCCGGATTGGTGACGCGCACTTCGTGCCCGTCAACCGTGAGGACCTCTGCTGTATCAGTCTTGGCCACAGAATAAACCGAATTATAGTGACTTCGACATGTTGATGAAATGGCACGGCTGCTTCGTCGGTATTTCAGGCGGAAACGGCGTCGTACCGTTTTCAACATACCCGCGCCGCCCGTAAAACGCCGGCAAGTCGCCGCGCAGATTCACAATCAGGATGTCCATGAAACGAGCGCCGCGTGCGCGGCAATACTCTTCACCCGCAGTCATCACCCGCGAGCCGAGCCCGCTTTGCTGGCGCGAGGGATCGACCGAGAGCAGTCCGAGGTAAGCACGTTCACCACGCGGTTCGACATAAACACAGCCGCTCAAACCGTTCTCGTCCTGGGCGACAAAAAACGCGCCCTTCGCGAGCAAACGGTGCACCTCGTCGAGCGTAATACGATTGCCGTCGACAAAGAACTCCTCGGCTATGCGAAAGGCGGCATTGATTACCGCGGTGATCTGCTCCGCGTCCGCGGAGCTGGCGATGCGAATTTCACCCATGTTAGTGGACCAATCCAATGATAGAATGCGCGCCGCAATTCTGGAGTAGACTTCAAACTCGATCAAGTGAAGAACTCATGACGCAAGCACCCGAAGCTCGCTCCGGACTCGATCCGTGGCGCATCGCCGAACTTCCGCCCGCGCCACGGCCACACGGTCTCGGTTGGTTCAGTGCGCTCGGTCCAGGCGTGATAGCCCTCGGCGTTTCGATCGGCAGCGGCGAGTTTCTGCTCGGCCCGGCGGCGTTTGTGAAGTATGGCCTAGCGATGTTGTGGGTCGTCGGCGTCGCGGCGCTGTTGCAGACGTTATTAAACGTCGAGTTGATGCGCTACACGCTGGCCACCGGCGAACCAGCGGTCACCGGGTTCATGCGCACGCGGCCGCATTCCACTTTCTGGGCGTGGTTTTACGCCATCCTTTATTTCCTGCAAATGGGCTGGCCGGGTTGGGCAGGCGCTGCCGCAGGCGCGGTCTTCTTTCTATTTATGAAACGGCTGCCAATCACTGCGGAAGGCGGAACCGTCTACGCGATCGGCGTCGGCCTCTTTCTTTTATGCGCGCTGATCCTGACCTTTGGACGGAGAATTGAACGGACGCTCGAGGTTCTCAACTGGATCATGGTCAGCGTAATCCTCGGCGGCCTGGGCATTTTGGCCGTGCTCTTCGTTCCGGCGGCGACGTGGCTCGCAGCAGTTGCAGGTTTCGCCGGTTATGATTTGCAGCGAGGTTCGTTCGAATTCATTCCGCCCGGCGCTGACTTCTTTTTGCTCGGCGCGTTCGCGGCTTATTGCGGCGGCGGTGGAGTCGCGAATCTCACCTTGACAAATTGGGCGCGAGACAAGGGTTACGGCATGAGCAGCATAGTCGGGTTTATTCCCGCGGCAGTGGGCGGGAAGAAAGTCGCACTTGCACACTCGGGCAGCACCTTTAAGCCCGACGCAGCCAGTCTTGTTAACTGGCGCGGCTGGTGGCGCATCGTGCGCGTGGATCAGTGGGGTGTTTATTTCATTGGCGCGATTCTGGGCATGGTGTTGCCGGCTGTGCTTTACGTGACGTTTGTTCCCGCCGGCAGCGACATTCGCGGACTGGGGATCGCCGCGGCGTTGGCGCAGTCAGTGGCCACGCAGAAGGGCGCGATCTTCGGTGGTGTGATTGCGGTTCTCGGCGTCTGGCTTCTGTTCAAGACTCAGTTAGACATTCTCGAAGCCATGACGCGCGCGATCACCGATATTCTGTGGACGGGCAGCAGTCGGATTCGCGCGTGGCGTGGCGGCGATGTGCGCGTTGTTTATTACGCTGCGCTCGCAGTGATCACTGCGTGGGGCATCATCGCGCTGCGATTAACTCAACCAATCGTCCTGCTCGCACTCAGCGCCAACATGGCCGGGATCGTTTTCATCATCAGCTCGATTCACTTGCTTTACATCAACACGCGGCTGCTTCCGGTTGAGTTGCGCCCACCGATGTGGCGGCGCGTAGCGCTCGTCGCACTGGCGATTTTTTATGCACTGTTTTTGTTCATGTGGTTGTGGACACTTTTTGATTGACAGCGTCCACACGTGCGAATGATTATCTCGACGTGAACTATAAAGTTCATCGCTTTACCCGGAAAGTCTCTGTCTGAACTTCTTCTCTGTGTCTCTGGGCCTCTGTGGTTAAAGAACGCAGAGCAAAATAAACCACAGAGACACAGAGACACTGAGCTTGCGAACGCCGGAGGCAGCCACTCCCCGCTGCGATACTCAATAATCAAGTGACTCACAAAATACTAGCCATTCTCATGCTGCTCGTCGCCGGGCAGTTCACTCACGTTTTTGCACAACAGGTCTTCACGGAGCAGGGCGTCACCATTGAGTTCAGCGTGGCGTCGAAACCCGTCGCCGGTGAAGAAGCGACCGTGCGTTTCAAGATCACGAGCGGTAGCGGCGGCGAGCCGCTGAGCAATTTGCGGCCGGTCGCATGGATCGATCAGCATCAGTCGCCGCAAGCGATCACCTCGCGCGAGTGCCGCGACAAGGTTCAGCAGTTTCTGCAATCGAGTTTTACCAAGCGGCCCACGCTCGATCTCAACGCCTACTTCGTCCTCGCGTTGAATAACGAAGCAAACATCTCGGTCATCGATCCGCTGTCAGGCTTTGGCGGCAGCAAGCTCTACACGCTCATTCCGTTGAAGACTCCCGGTGAAGACTGGGTTATGACCGAGAACAACAAACGGCTTTACGTGTCGATGCCGCAGAGCAATCAGGTCGCGGTGGTCGACGTGCCGTCGTGGAGTGTGGTCGCCAATATTGATGCCGGTGTGAAACCGACCCGCGTCGCTCTCCAGCACGATCAAAGGTACTTGTGGGTAAGTAACAACGACGGCGTCTCCGTGATTGACACCGTCACGGGTAAACCACTGGCACAAATCAAGACCGGCGCCGGTCCTCATGAGATTGCATTCAACGACGAAGACAGCATCGCTTTTGTCACGAACAAAGCAGCAGGCACCGCGTCCTTAATTGATATACGGAAGTTGGCGGTGGTGAGTGAACTCAAAGCCGGCGCACAACCCACGGCGATCGTTTTCTCTCCATTGAGTAAGACTGCTTACGTCGCTAACGAAGGTGACGGATCGATCGTCGCGATCGGCGGGCCGAAGCGCGACATAATCGCGCGTATTCAAACCGCACCAGGCACACGCACCGTCAACATCACTCCCGATGGGCGCTACGGTTTGGCGGTCAACACCGGCAAGAACCTCGTCTACATTTTCGATCTCTCGTCCAATCGCGTGGTGCACACGGTTCCAGTTGGTCCGGGCTCGGATCAGATCACCTTCACGCGACAGTTTGCTTACGTTCGTTCGGCAAGCAGCGAGTTTGTGACGATGATCAAGATTTCGGAGCTCCAGAAGGAAGCCCCCATAACGCGTTTTCCAGCGGGACAAAAAGCGCCGGGCGAATCACCGTCTACTTCGATCGCTCCGGCAATCGTTCCGGCGCCCGAAGAAGGCGCAGTGCTCGTCGCGAACCCAGCCGACAAGATGATCTATTACTACAACGAAGGCATGGCCGCGCCGATGGGCAGTTTTCAAAACTACAAACGCGATCCGCGTGCGCTGCTGGTGATGGACAACAGTCTGCGTGAAACAGACCGCGGCGTTTACACCAGCACGGTGCGATTAACGGGGGCGGGCCACTACGATGTGGTGTTCATGTTGGACGCGCCGCGTTTGATTAACTGCTTCGCACTGCCCGTTGCGGATAATCCAGCGTTGCCGAAAGTAGTGGAGACGGCAATTAAATTTGAGCCACTTGCGAATCAGGCGATCGCGAAGGCCGGCGAGAGTTTCATGTTGCGCTTCAAAGTGGTCGACGAAAAATCCGGCAGTGTGAAATCAAACCTGGAAGACATCACGGTGCTTGCGTTTCTAGCGCCGGGCATCTGGCAGCAGCGCGAGTTAGCGAAGCCGGCCGCTGGCGGCATTTACGAAATGAGTTTTGTCCCGCCGCAACCCGGCGTGTACTATATTTCCTTCCAGAGTCCCACGCTGGGTATTCAGTTCAATAGCATAATGCCGCTGACTCTCCAGGTGGCACCATGAACACGCAGGACCAGCGCGTCCTGTTTCGGGAGATCCAATGAAATCGATCCTTTTGGGAACCTTACTCGTGCTCTTTCTGGCCGCAGGCGCAAACGCGCAGGAACCTCCGCAACCTGCGCCGAGCACCAGTCCAAGCGCGGCGCAAAGTGCCGGTTCATCCGCTGAGAAGTATTTCACGGACGTGATGCTCGTTAACCAAAACGGCGAGAAGATGCGCTTCTACAGCGATCTATTAAAGGGCAAAACTGTAATCATCAATTCTTTCTTCGCGACTTGTCAGGGAAGTTGTTTGCCGATCACGCGCAATCTCGAAAAGGTGCAGGAAGCGCTCGGAGATCGACTCGGCAAAGATGCACGTATCATCTCGATCAGCGTCGATCCAACCGTCGACACGCCGGCGGAGTTGAAAGCGTTCGGCAAAAAGTTTCACGCCCGTGACGGCTGGTATTTTCTTACCGGTCCCAAAGAGAACGTGGACTTCGTGCTAAAGAAGATCGGCCAGTTCGTCACCGACAAGCAGGACCACTACAACATCGTCATCGTCGGCAACGAGCGCACCGGACTGTGGAAGAAAGCGTTTGGACTGGCAAAGAGCGACGCGATAATCGAAGTTGTCGAAAGTGTGATTGACGACAAAGGTCCTCAGGACTAAAAAGGCATCATGAAATTAAAGAATCTGAAAGTGCTACTCGTATTCTGCCTGGTGTTGCTGTTTGCACTGGAGATCTCCGCGCAAACACAGAAAACTAAATACACGTGCCCGATGCATCCGGAGATTGTTTCCTCGAAGCGCGGAACGTGTCCGAAGTGCAAAATGCGCTTAGTGCCACAGGCTAAGCCGAAGTCAGAGCCTTCGCCCACACCGACGCCGAGCACGGGTTCTGAATCTAACAACGAGTCCAACGCGTTCTCTTCGGCGAAGATTCCGGACCTGCAAGTGCTCGATCAAAACGGCAAGCAGCTCAATTTTTATTCAGACTTGATTAAGGGCAAGACTGTCGCGATCAACTTCGTGTTCACCACTTGCACCGCGATCTGTCCGTCGCTGGCTGCGACGTTTCGGCGCGTGCAGCAGGACGCCGCGACACGTGGAATCGACGTGCAATTGATCTCAATCAGCGTCGACCCGACGACCGACACGCCTGCGCGTCTGAACGACTTCGCCGCGAAGTTCAAAGCCGGTCCGGGCTGGACGTTTGTAACCGGCGACAAAGCGCGGATCGATTCTGTTTTGCAGGGACTCGGCGCGGCCGTTTCAAACAAAAACGATCACACACCGATGATTTTGATTGGTAACGACGCGAGTGACTATTGGACACGCGCTTACGGTCTGACTTCGCCGACGAAGATCGTCGACCTTCTCGCCGAGGCCACGAAGCGAACTAACTAGGTTTCGAAGATCGCAGCGTGGAGACGCCGCACTACCGCGCCCACCTCACCGGATTCGACGCGGAACTTGAAATTCAAATCCTGACCGACGCAACCCACAATCGCACTGTCTCCCGCAATCTTGTGAGCAATCGCTTTCACCGTGCCGTTCGGGTGCGCCTCTGCTGAGATCAGCGTGCCTGATTGGTGTGGCGCGTGTGAATTCAGAATCCGGATCGGGATGCGCTGCGCAATTACGGGTTCGATCATCTTCGGGTGCATCACACGCGCGCCGAGCTTCGCAAGCTGCGCTGCTTCCGTATAGGAAACGTGCGGCACGGTGCGCGTCGCTTGCACCAGTCGAGGATCGGCAGTTTGAATACCATCGACGTCGGTCCAGATCTCGATCTCACGTGCGTGGACCGCGGCGCCGATCAGCGTCGCTGAGTAATCGGAACTGCCGCGACCGAGTGTTGTAGTTACGCCGTCAGTTGTAGACCCGATAAATCCACCCAACACCGGAATGCGTTGCTGGTCTAACAGTGGTAACAACTCGGTGCACGTTTTTTGCTGTAACTCGGTTAACAACGGCGCTGCATTTCCGTGTTCGTTGTTAGTAATCACACAACTGCGTGCATCGACGTACTGGGCCGGCATTCCATGCTCTTCCAACACCAGGGCCAACAGATTTGCAGCAAGCCGTTCACCATGCGAAACGATCGCATCGTGAACTCGCAGATCAACTGCGCCGTTACTCGCAGCGTGTGTGAGCAATTCAACAATTTCATCGCGACTGATCTCGATCAAACTTTGCAAGCGGGCAAAACGCACCGGTGACAGATTTTGTCCGACTTCAAGATGCCGCGCGAAATGTTCTTCAAGCGATCTCGCTGAAGCTTCAATACCCTTGGTTGAAACGCCACGGAAACATGCAACAAGGGCGTCCGTAACGCCGCTCATCGCCGAAGCGACAACGATCAATGGCGATGAATTTTTATCATTGACGATCTGCGCGACGCGCTCAAATGCAGGCACGTCTTGAATCGAAGTACCGCCAAATTTGACTACAGTGATGTGAGTGGCCACCTTGTTCTCCGTTGAATGAAGACGAAAGAAAAATCTCAGTGCGTGTAAAAGTCCGGGCGGAGGACTGGCAGTTAGACCTTCAGAGTTGGATTGCTAAACGTTTTTTAGAACTTCTGCAAGGAATTTTGCTTGACACGGAAGGTTAAGAGAACTACGCTGCGGGTGTCAATATGTAAGGGCGCTATTGTTACTCACGCGCTGGTCACCCGCTTAACGCCAGCTCTCGATTGCTTGAAACAAACCTATTCCTCGGTTAGTTGTCCCGAGTGTCAATTTTGATCCTCAGTCTTTTTTAATGTTCGCCATCAGCGGCAACGTAAATAAGGAGAGTGAAAATGCTCGGTTCGAGATCCCCCGTCCACATTGTTGCCTCATTGACAGTGCTCATCTTTTGTTTGTTCACTGCGGCGATCGCAGGCGCGCAAACGCCCGTTGCCGCGGATGATAAACCAGTTGCGGAGTTGACTGCTGCCGCTGCAAAGCCGGCGCCTGAAGTCACTGCGCAAGTTGCCAACGAGACGGTTTCTAAACCGGCACTTGCGTCGACGAAAACGGAACCTGAATCAGCGCAGCCCGCAACTTCAGAGACGACAACTTCCGCTCCGGCTGCTGCTGCAATGCTGCAGCAATGCACGCGCACGGTGAAAGCTGACGTCGTCGCGATTCCGAAGGCGCTCATGCTCAATCGCCTCGGCGCCAGTATCCCGAATGCTTTCGTGTTTGCATTGCGAAGAGACACGGTCGGCACTGGTAACAATCTTCAGTTGCGTCCCGGCAAGCGATCGCGCCCAATCGTGTTGCGCGCAAACGTCGGCGACTGTTTACAAGTGACGTTTACGAACGCGATTCCGCCCGCTGCATTCGGGGAGTTTCCGGTGGGCTCATCGCAACCTACCTCGGCGAAAGTCGGAACGCAGGAAGTTTCGCTGCACATTCAGGGTCAGGAATGGACCGCCAGCAGCGCCGACGACGGTTCGTTTGTCGGTAAGAACAGTTCGAGTCTAGCCAGCCCAACGCCCGCGCCAACGCCGGCCCCGATGCCACCGCAGACACTGACTTACACTCTTTTCGTCCGTAACGAAGGAACGTTCCTGCTCTACACGATGGGCGATACCACGGCCTGGCCCACCGGCCAAATCAGCCGCGGTTTATTCGGCGCGCTGAACGTTCAGCCGAAAGGCGCTGAATGGTATCGCAGCCAGGTTACGGCACAGGATCTCGCGCTTGCCACCAAGCAGAGTGGCGGTCAGCCAGTGAAGACGGCGCAAGGTCAACCGGTCCTCGACTACAACGCCGTTTATCCAGCCGGTTCGACGTGGCCCGATGGAACTCCGATTCCACCAGGCACGCCGATTCTGAAGATGCTGGATGCGAACCTGAATATCGTTGCTACGGATCTGACTGCGATTATCACCGGTCCAAACGCCGGCAGGTTCGCCGGCACCACCGGTCCGAATAATCCTGAGCCGCCCTGCAATGCGGCAAATAACGGAAGCGGCGCGGGCGATCCGCTTTTCTGCGCCAATCCATCATCGCCGGATCGCAAGCAGCCGTATCGCGAAATCACGATCATGTACCACGAGGTTGGACAGATCGCGACGCAAGCGTTTCCTGTTTTCACCGACCCGACTATGGCGGGTACGGTGAACGCCGGTTTCGATGGTTTTGCAATCAACTACGGCACCGGCGGTATCGCTGCTGAGGTTTACGCGAACCGCATCGGCGTCGGTCCAATGGGCGACTGCGTCGATTGCAAGTTTGAAGAGTTTTTCCTGAGCGCGTGGTCGGTTGGCGATCCGGCGCAACTCGTCGATCGTCCCGCCAACACGTCCCTGGGCGCGCCGGCTAATCCGCCACCAATGCCACCGGTTCCGCAACTTGGACCGCCGCCGGCGTTGTGTACCCAGGCTCAACTCGGAACAGCAACCACTGCACCGGATCCGAACTGCGCGAATGCGCGCAATCCAGTGACCGGGTTCCCGTACAAGCTCGACGGCCTGGTTAAAGCGACGAAAGCTTATTATCCGGACGATCCATCGAACGTCTATCACAGCTATATCAACGACCATACGAAGTTCAGAATCCATCACGGCGGCACCATCGCCACGCACGTTCATCACCAGCACGCGCATCAGTGGCTGACGTCGCCCAATAGCGATCAGGGCGCTTATCTCGACAGCCAGATGATCAGTCCGGGTGCGAGCTACACGCTGGAAATGACGTTCAACGGCGGCGGCAACCGCAACAAGGTTGTCGGCGATTCGATCTTCCACTGCCACTTCTATCCGCACTTCGCAGCGGGTATGTGGGCCATGTGGCGTACGCACGACACGTTCGAACCGGGCACAGTCCTCGATGCTAACGGCTTGCCCGCGGCCGGTTCGCGGGCGCTGCCTGATGGCGAGATTCAGAAGGGAACGCCGTCGCCGGCCCTCGTGCCGATGCCGACGTTACCGATGGCGCCGATGCCGTCGCCAGTCTTTGTTCAGAACGGTCAGATCGTTTTCGGCACGCCCGCGGCGCCAGATCCGACCGGCGCAAACGTTACCGTCAACCCCGGTTTCCCGTATTTCATTCCGGGAATCGCCGGCATGCGCGCGCCGCATCCGCCATTGGATTTCGCGACGGACGCCGGTGGTGAGATGGACGGTGGTTTGCCGCGACACGTTACGACAGGCGGCACGATCGGATACGAGAAGCACGATCAGTTTGACTGGAGCAAAGACTTCGCGACGTTGACTGCGAATCAGCTTCCGGAAAAGGGAACCAATGTTGAACAGGTGGCGATGAAGTTTTTTGGAGTGCGCTGCCGTAACAGTTTCAAACCGGACGGCACTGCCGCCAACTGTCCGCCACCGACTTCGACGTCACCGGCGATGACGCAAGGGCCGCCAACTGGTTTCGTCTTGAACGGATTGCCGCTTGGCCCGCAACCGGGTGCGCCGTTTGCCGATCCGGCTGTTGATGACAACGGCAAGCCGATCAATTTCAACTCGGCTACGAACACGCAAGCGAAACGTATTTACAAGGCCGCTGCGATTCAACTTGATGTCACGTTCAACAAGCAACGCTGGCACTATCCACAGCAGCGCATTCTTACGTTATGGAACGACGTGAAGCCAACGCTCGCGTTCTCGCCGAGCAGTGGCGGCGGCCGTCCGCCAGAGCCGCTGTTCTTCCGCGGTAACTCCGGCGACATCGTTGAATACTGGCACACCAACCTCGTGCCGAATTACTACCTCGTCGACGACTTCCAGGTGCGCACGCCGACCGACGTCCTCGGCCAGCACATTCACCTCGTGAAGTTTGACGTAACCTCTTCGGACGGCGCCGGCAACGGTTTCAACTACGAAGACGGCACGTTCAGTCCGGAGGAAGTTCAGGAAATCATCCACGCGCTAAAAGCGCCCGGTGGAGCCTGGACGCCATGCGCCGGTTGCGCCCCGAGCCCATTGGTGCTGAAGCCGCCACCGGCCGAAATCTGCGGTGGACCAAATCCGCCGTCGCAATGCGCTACGGAATGGATGGGCGCGCAGACCACGATTCAGCGCTGGTATCTCGATCCAGTCGTCGACAGCCAGAACGTCGATCGCACGCTGCGCACGGTCTTCACGCACGATCACTTTGGGCCTTCAACTCACCAGCAAGCCGGTCTCTACGCCGGTCTCGTGGTAGAACCCAAAGACTCTGTGTGGCAAACCGTAGATGGTGCGCTGATGGGTGGCGGTACGGTCGGCACCCCGCCGCAAAGGCCGGATGGTGGACCAACGAGTTGGCAGGCGAACATCCTTACGGCTAACGCCCAGGAAAGCTATCGTGAGTTCATGCTCGAGTATCAGGATCTGCAACTGGCGTATCTGGCCGGCTCGAAGCCTGCGCCGAGTCCGGATAAATCAGTCGGTTGGCGCGATCCTTCTCATGCTGTGAACGCCAGTCAGCTTCCGCGACTCGTCGCCACTGGAAACATTCCGATTACCGGCACGATGTCAGTGAACTATCGCAACGAGCCGATCTCGTGGCGCATTGGTACCAAGACCGTCAATCCAAATGCTGACCTGTCCTATGCTTTCGATAACGTTCAGGCGCAGAAGGGTGATCCCAATTCTCCGAATCCGGATCCGCTTACGCCGCTGATGCGCACGTATCAGGGCGATAACGTTCAGGTCCGCGTGCTGGTCGGCGCGCACGTCTTTGCCCACCAGTTCAACCTGATGGGCCCGACGTGGTTCACCGAACCATCATGGGAAAACTCCGGTTATCGTAGTAATCAGCCGATGGGATTGTCAGAACACTTTGAACTGCGTTTCAGAGTGCCGTCATCGTCGGCCCCGCTTCCGGCCACGCCGGGAGGAACGGTACGCCGTTGTCCCGACGGAACTACGAGCGCCAATTGCATCGACTACCTGTACAGTCCGAGTTTGGACGAAACAGGACTGCCGCATGGATTGTGGGGAATCCTTAGATCCTACGACCCGACTACCCAGGCGACGGGCCTACGGCCGCTGCCGAATAACACAGTCGGACCAAACGCCAACGTCACTTACGCGACGTGTCCGGCTAACGCACCGAAACGCACCTTCAATGTCAGCGCCGTCACCGCTCAGAGAGCACTGCTCAATGTCAGTCCCTCGGGGCCGGGTACGACGCCGGTGCAAGGTGAGTTGATCTTCAACAATCGCGGCGCGCGCGACACGTGGATGGGTACACTCATGGGGGTCATGTACGTCCGCGACGAAGACCTGCAGAACGGTCAAGTCAAAGCCGGTGCTCCCATCGAACCGCTGATCCTTCGCGCCAATGCCGGCGACTGCATCACGGTCACCTTAACAAACAGGCTGGCAACGTCAGACGCCGATATGGCTACGTTGAAGGTGTATCAGCACCAATTCAACTGGCCGTCGCCGTTCAATCTCAACGCTACCATGCCGGTAACTCGTCAGATGTCGAGATATGTGGGACTGCATCCACAGCTTCTCAGTTTCGACGCGAATACCAGCTACGGTTGGAACGTTGGTTGGAACAGCAAGGAGCGGCCGGACCAGTTTGCAAACTTCGGCGAGAAGATCACCTACACGTGGTATGCAGGAAAGATCGAGCGCTCCGCTGCTGGTACGTTGACTTACACTCCGGTGGAGTTTGGCGCAGCCAATCTCTTCCCGTCAGATCCGATGTTCCAGCATCCGAATGCGCTCATCGGTCAGATGATCATCGAGCCGCAGAATTCAACCTGGCAGTGCGGTGAAGTAAGCAGCCTGGGCGCTTGTGACGGCCCAACGCCTCCGACTACGCGTGCTTCAGCGACTGTAACGGCGGGCAACGTGAAGTTCCGCGAGTTCTCGGTGATGCTCAGCGACGCGCTGTTTACCTCGGCCACCTCGGCCGCGGTCAACTATCGTTCTGAACCACGGGTACTCCGGTACTCCTCAACGGCAGCGAACTCGGTGAACACCGATTTCTCCTGCATGACTTCGAACCTGCTGAACATAGGGGGAACACCAGCCGGTGATCCGAAGACGCCGGTATTCACGGCGAATCCTGGAGACCCGGTTCGGTTCCGCATGACGCACCCGATGGGCACCGGCGACTCGCTGGTATTCACGGTTCACGGTCACGCGTTCCAGCAATACCCGTATCAGAACAAATCAACCATTCTTAGCAACAACAATCTTTCGCAGTGGCTTGGCTCGCGTGATAACCATGGCTCCTCGAATCACTTCGATTTGGTAATTCCAAGGGCTGGTGGCACGTTTAGCAAACCGGGCGATTACCTGTACACCGCGTATCTGGCGGATCAGGCCTCGCTTGGCGCATGGGGTCTCTTCCGTGTCGGTACTCCGCCAGCACAATCACCAAATGGCGTGTGCACGAATCTGCAAACAGCGCCAAGCGTGACGCCGCAGAAGACCGATGCGCAGGATCTGCCGAAGCGCTTCCATCGGGCGCCACTAAATCCGGGCCCGCAGAACACCAACCCATGAGCTAACTGCGACATGGCAAATTGGAATTAGTAACTCTCTCACTGAAGGAGGATCCGTCACATGGCGGGCAAAGGTGGAAAAGACAAAAAGGGGAAAGGCAAGGATAAGGGCGATAAGAATCCCTGGGCTGACACAGTAGCAGTAATCCTGAGACGTGACTGTGCCGAGGCGCTTTATGCGGCCCTGGTGATCGCGCTCGGCTCTCTGCCGACCCCGAAGAAGAAGAAGAAAAAGAAGAAGGACAAAGGCAAGAAGGGTAAAGATGGCGGCGGTAAAGGCAAAGGCGGTACTAAGAAGTAAGCGATCGGTGCCGGCCACAGTGGCCCCTGAGCAACAAGCCGCGCAGAAAGATGTTTGCCTTAAGCTGATAAATCTCGCTGGGCAAGCGAGCCTCTCCTGGGAGGCTCGCTGCTTTGCGGCGCTGTTGGCCGAACACCAGATCCTTAAGTTGCACGCCGACGATCTGGAAACCTTCGATGCCATCTTCGTGGCGTTGAATCTCAAGCAGCCGGGAGTCGAACGGGACGTTAATGCCTCCGTTCTGAAAGAAGGCTATTCAACGACCGAGTTGCGCGGGTTCGTAATTGAGTTCCAGCGCAGGCTCTCGAGGCTCAATCGCGTGCATCGCACGATGCACGGGAAAAATTCCTACGCTGACGACGTCCCCGAGTTTACTCAACTCGCGCGCCGCGATTGCAAACTCACTCTCGCCCGTTACCTCTTCACGCCCGATGAAGTTGTCGACCGCGTGCTGAAGCAAGTGCGAGTGAGCGAAGGCGTCAGAGACATCGACGTCGCACAAGAGCGTTTCGTCGACGTCGAGCTCTCGTATGTGTTGAATCGTCTGCCTGAGTATGAAGCGGGCATCCTGGAGCGGTTGTCGCGGAACGCCAGAGTCTACTGGGTCGCCGATAACACCAGTTCGACGATCAACTCGCTGGTCGAATATCCGCTGACGACCGTCGTGCTGGTCATCAAACCACCCGGCAGCCATTACGAATTTGAGCTCAAACGGGCCGGACGCAAAGGCAATCCGCTCAACGTAGTCTTCAAACGCAACGGCAATCGAGTGCCGGCATCGCACCGTCTCGACGGCGGCAGCATGCAGTGGCTATTGCGTTACGAGACGAACAGCGCAGCGCGGATGAGTTTCATGTATCGCCTGATCCATGGAGTTGACGCGTCGATGCCGGGATACATCGCACGCAACACCGTGTATCGGGTGCCGCTAAACGGTCAGGAGACGCCGTCGTTTCGTTACTTCACCGATCCGCGTGTATTTGGTGTCGGCGGTTACGACCAGATGCGCGTCGCGATGCAAGATGCTGTCGCGGCGTTGAAGAGTGAGGAAGGCGCGTACTTACCAAAGCTTCCGGGCGACATGGCGCTGACGGCTGAGTTTCTCAGTCACGTTGCGCCGTCGCAGGCAATTCTCAGCGGTACCACCTCGTTTCGGTTGGACAAACTCGCAACCTACCTGGACGCGGACGGGGCTGATACTTACTTCAAGCAGTGGCTTCAGCTAGACTACACGGACCACGACGCGCGTGAGTTTGCGAATGAGTTGCTGGACGAAGTGCTCGGTGTTTACGACTCGCCCGACGTCGCTTACGACGGATATGCGAACTACGTAGAGGCGGCGTTTGCGGTGCCCGAAAACCGCCGGCGCGCGGACGAGATTTTCCTGGCGCTCGTCAAACAGATGGCCACCTTCTGGGGCACGATGCTCGGCGTGAGAGGTCATTCACGCGGTGAATCGTTCGTGGCAAGAAACGTCGGGTTGCGCAGTGTTTGGGAAGACGGTCAGTGGCGCGTCAAACTGATCTTCATGGACCATGACGGGCTGGTGTTGCCCGAAGACGACCACGGCCACTTCTTCGCGCAAAACGCAATGCCGGGGATCCTGCTCGACGAGCGTCACATTTGGGGACGCGCGCGGCCGATGTTGTTTCCCACAACGTTGCTGGGCTGTTTGCAGCGGATCTATCGCGCGAGTGCGCCGCTCAAACGAAGCGCAACTTTGCTGGCCCAACGTGAATTCAAGGCGGCTTACAAGAAGACTCAGCAGGAATTGCGGACAAACGCGAAGCTGCGCGCCTTCTTCAGCAAAGTTTTTCTCAGCCGTTTGTTTGATTGGGATGAGTTCGTGGTTGGCTATCTCAATGGACGCGACCGGAAGTGGGAGTCGAAGATGAAAAAGATGTTCCGTGAGAAGGGTTACGACGAGCATCAGTACGACGACTACGCGAAGGCCGTAGAAAAGAACAAGGGATTTTTTGAAAGGAACGGGTTTCTTTTTGAGCGCTAGCTTGTCGCCAGGGGCAGTCGAGCGTTACGGGGATGACGGAATCCTGTTTCCGGTTCCGCTCTTGTCCCACTCGGAAGTGGTTGAGTATGGCAAAGCGCTCGAGTCGGTCGCGGAGATTTGTGGCGAAGGTTACCGGCGGCGTTACGACAACCTGCACCAGTATTTTCCGTGGGCGTATCGCCTGGCGACTGGTGAAACGTTGCTGAATATTGTCGAGAGCCTGATCGGTTCGGATATTGTTATTGACGCCACGCTGGTCTTTTACAAACCGCCGCACGATACGGCTTATAGCTCGTGGCACCAGGACAGCGTTTACTCGGGCTGGCATCTGACGCCGTCCGTTTCCGCCTGGATTGCGCTCTCGCCCAGCGTGCCCAGCAACGGATGCATGCGTGTGGTTCCCCGGACGCACAAAGATGGCGTGCTGGAACATGAGACTATCGTTGGCGATCCGGATCTCATGAACCGCCGTGGCGAACGCGTCCGAACTGACGTCGACGAGGCGCAGGCTGTGGATGTGGTCTTGCAGCCGGGTGAGATGTCGTTACACCATCCGAACATCGTGCACGGCTCGAATGCCAATGGCTCTGAGACACCGCGCATCGGTTTCATCGTTCGCTTTGTGACGAGTCGAACGACGAACCGCAATCGCGATCTGATGCGCGTGCGGGGAGACGCTGATTGCAGTGGCTTGCGGCTTGTGGATCCGCCGGTTGAAGAAAAGTTGGAGGCTGCTGTAGTGACCTGGCGGCAGGCGACGGAGGATTTACCGCAACGGTGGCATTCGCAGAGCGTGGTTGGGTGATTGAAATAGACGCGCGCCGGATTTTTCGAGCGCGTCGCGTCGAATAAAACGGCACTGGCTTTGGACGTCTTTTGCAGGTTTGATCTTTGAAACATCAATACCGCGCGTGATGCCCGTCCGGCGGAGCAGTTGAGCCTGTTCCGGTGTGAGATCGATCACTTCGCTGAAACCGGTGGCGCCGTCGTACTCTTCGCACATCAGGAGGTTCGCTCGGAGGTCGAGTGTTTCGAGGTAGAGATCGCCGTCTGAGAGAATGAAGAATTGGTTTTCCGGTTTGGCTTTTGAAATCCCGGTCTGAAAGGACCGGCTCACTATGATCTTGGCTAAGGGCGCGAAGTACTCACTGTAGTACCTTTCGAGAAACCTGACGTTTTCTTTTGAGCCGCGCTGCGCTAAAACGATAGTAGTTTCGCTCAACAGCCGATCGACGTGCGCGCCGAACAAAACGAGAGATTTTTCAAGATACCAGTGACGCTCGAGCCGGTTTTGCACGTCGGAATATTCAAGCTGCACCCACGCGAGATTCGGCATGAAGCAGTAGCAGTTGAATCGTTCCTGAAGCTGATAGGCATTAACGTCAAGAACGTGCTCGGCCCGGGCGTTGAGTTCGAGAAACGAGTCATACACGGTGTGCTTCAACGCGTAAGCGAAGGTTGAGTTGGCATTGATGATGCGATGGACGTGATCGCGAATCTTGGCCGGCTGATCCTTGTGCAACGCGCCGAAGTAAAGCATGTCCCAATCGGACGGCACCTGTTCCACGAAGGAGCTAAACTTTACTTCAAACTCCGGATCGAGCACTGTGTCGTCTTCGAAGATCAGCACATTCTTGTGGCCCAACGCGCGGGCTTCCTGGACCACGGCAATGTGGCTGAGCAGGCAACCGTAAGCTCCGGCAGTGTGGTCCCAGTCCGCGGGTAAGCCGATCGCACTACCGTCGACCGCAGGGAACCGACGGACGTTCTCGATTCCGTGTCGCGCAAACTCAGCTTGCATTCGCTGCCAGCGATCGGGACGGCGGTCCAGGTTAATACAAACTTTATGAGGAAATAGTTGGTTGAGCAGCATCAAGACTGGATTATATGATCCCCGTTCTCACTCACAAACAATTGAACGACTACGAAGAGTTGGGATTCCTCCACTCGATCCCGATTCTGTCGTCCGATGAAGTCGTGCGCTTTCGCGCCGCCATCGAAGAAACTTGCCGCGTGCTCGGCGGCCGTGTGACCCGTATCGATGGTCTGCATGCTTACTTTAAATGGGCCTGGGATCTGAGCACGCACCGGCGCGTGCTCGACTGCATGGAACAACTTATTGGTCCAAACGTCCTGCTCAAATCAACTCGCCTGTTTTATAAGTTTGGCAACAGCGATTCGTTTGTCGGCTGGCATCAGGACGGCATCACTGAGGAATTAAAAGCCTCGCATGTGCCGGCGATTTGGTTAGGATTGACTCCGGCCACCGCGGAGAACGGCTGCCTGCGCGTCGTACCGCGTTCGCATCGGCTTGGTCTTATTCCACACGCCGATCGCCCAAACCCCGATAATCTAACGACAGAAGGCGCCACAGCTCAGGTGGCTATCGATTCGCCGCAGGACGTGGTGATGGAGGCTGGTGAAATGAGCCTGCATCATCCGTTAATGCTGCATGCTTCGAATCCGAATCGTTCGGGCGAGTCGCGGATCGGATTTTCCGCGACGTATTCGACTCCGAAGTTGACCGAGAGCCGCAGTGCCGTCGCGTGGGTGCGCGGTGATGGCCCAAGAGATCGTTTCCGGTTCGTCAAGAAGCCCCCGTCGCGGTCGATTGAAGCCGCTGCCGCCATATACCTTAAGGCAAATCATCAAATTCTCTTCGCAAAGTGACCAAGCCACTGCTTTCTGTTGTAATCCCCACCTGGAACCGCGCTCATATTGTGTGCGAGGCGATTGAGAGTGCCCTCGCTCAACGTGCTGGAGAAGTTGAAGTGATCGTCGTCGACGACTGCTCGACCGATGCGACGATAGATCTGGTAAAGAAGACGTTCGGTTCGCGCGTTCAGGTGGTGCAACAGATGGAACGTGGCGGCCAGGGCCGGGCACGAAACCTGGGCGTGCTTTTGGCGGGCGGCGAGTTTGTCGGGTTGCTGGACTCGGACGACATTTGGTTGCCGGGAAAACTCGACGCCGAACTACGCGTTTTTGCTGAGTTTCCCGAGGCGATTGCCCTGATCACTGACAGCCGCAACTCTTTCGAAGGACAGCTCGATTCGAGTAGCCGTTTTGCGCAGAACGGTTTGCTCGACGAGACTCGTGGACGCGTGCGGCTCGTCGACGATTGCGGCTGGCTGTGGACCAATAGCTCGATCACCGCGCACATGTGCGGGATCACTGTGCGGCGCACGGCGTTGGCTAAACTCGGCCCGAGGTTGTTTGCGGAAGATCTCTCGTGTTGTGAAGACTGGGAGTTTCAAATGCGTCTCTACTCTCTCGGTCCGGTGGCCGTCCTGCCGAAGATTTTTTCCTCGGTGCGGCGCTTCAATGATGGTACGCGCCTGGGACGCGCCATTCCCGGGCAAAAGTTCAACCGGGAACAGGAAATCGCTTTGTTGCGCGCGCGTCTCACTGTAATTGAGCGATCGAAAACGTGGCTGCACGATCTGCGCGCGGATCGGGCGGCGGAGTTGGAGCGTTTTCGTGTAGAAAATGAAGAACAGTTGTCACGCCTAACTGATACAGAAGACAAGTTTTCCCGCAAAGGCGCAAAGGCGCAAGGTTATGCGGCGAGCTGAGGACTTTTCTTTGCGTCTTTGCGCCTTTGCGGGAAAACTTTCGGGCATTAATTGATGATGATCGAAGAGGTACATCTGTGGCGCGGCACACCAGCGGAGCGGGCGCTGCGCTCGCAGTTGGTGAAATCGTCGCAGTTTGCCTACTTCAACGAGCAGCTCGAGTATCCCGATTGGAACGGGAAGCTGGTGCTCGACTTTGGCGGCAACAAGGGCAATCTGCTGCTCGATCCGTCGTGTGTGATTCAGCAGCGAAATTACTACTGCGTGGATGTCGTCGCGGATGCGATCAAAGAAGGACGGAGGATCTTTCCCGAAGCGCACTGGGCGCACTACGATCGTTACAATCGTTCGTTCAATCCCGAAGGCGTTGTAGATTTGCCGGTGCCGGATTTCGGCGTGAAGTTTGATTTCATTCTGGCTTACTCAGTCTTTACTCATACAACGCTCGAAGAAATGACGGAACTTGCCGGACAACTACACGCGTTGCTGGCCCCCGGCGGCCGGCTCGCGTTCACTTTTATCGACCCACACTGGCGCTCGAATCTTCGCTGGCGTTTGGAAAAGAGTTTGGCGCCCGAAGTGGACGGTCTGGTTGCGATCGCCGAGGGAGCAGAGTGGTGTTCGCTCGTAAACGGCACGGATCTCTACGTGAACAGCAATGGACCGTGGAACCTGAGCCCGGAAACCTGCGCGACTTACAACGTCTTCTACACTGAAGACTTCTTGCGCCGGCAGTTTCCGCACGCGAAAGTTTGCAGACCGGTTAACGAAGAGATGCAGCACTGCGCGATTCTGCGAAAGGATGTTGAAGGGTAGATGCTCGCGCCGTTGCCGGAAAGTGCAAGAGTCGAGGTTGAGCCGTTGCTGGCGCGCGAACTGCTCAACGCCGCGGAACGTCTGCCGGGTTACGACAACAAGGATTTTTACTCGACCGAGCTGCAGAGCTTGGTCCATCGATCTTTACAGGAAGTAAGCGGCTTTGATTCGTTAGTGCAGCAGATCGAGCAGCGGTTAAGTCAGTGGCCATATTGCGCTTTGGTTGGCGGTTTATCTTTTGACGAAGGCAACAAAGTCTTCGTCGGCGTCAACCGCGCCTTTGGCGAACTGGTTGCCGGACCTTACCAGGCACCGCGCGCGCAGTTGGTTCATTACATTCAACCCGCAACCGACATCATGTCTGCCCGCGGCGGTCACGAGAGCGAGCGTCTGCACACAGACACTGCCGATTGGGAGCCGCCGGTTGAAATTATCTCTATGGTTTGCGTGCGTGCCGATCTTGCCGGCGGCGGCCGTTCTCGCGTGCTCGACGTTGATTCGATCCGCGATGAAGTTAACGATCAACTCGGCGCCGCTGTGTTAGAAAGATTAGAGACGGAAAGTGTGCCGTGGCAGTTGGCGAGTTATTGTGGCGGCGGCGTGCAGTGGCGCCCGGTCCTGACGAGATCGAGCGTCTGCTGGCGGCGCTACACGATCGACATGGCGCTCGATTCGACCGGCGCGACTCTTTCGTCCGAAATGATCGGCGCTTTGGAAAGTTTTGAAAGCGTCGTGTCGCGGACGCCGCGCACGATCGAGTTTCTGATGCGCGAAGGTGAGTTGCTCTTTTCCGACAACCGGCGCACGATTCACGCGCGCACGCCGATCAGCAACGGCACGGCGTCAGATCGTTTGATGATACGAAGCTGGATCAGAAGGGGATAGACATGGAACTCAGTGCTCTCGTCGGCACTTGGATTAATTCAAATCCTGATACACATAGCATCGCTCTCATAAAAGCTACGGAGTCAGGCGGGCGGCTTAGCTTGCAAGTTTCGTCAGTCGATGGTGACGGTTTTACTGACTGGGGCTCTGCCGATGCCGAAATATTTGCCGCGAGCGTTGACTCGCACGTTGGCGCCGGTTTCAGTTGTCGTTACGAGTTGCCGGATGGCGAAACGCGTTTGCAGGGAATGATCATGAAGGGCCTGCTGGTGTTGGCCCAGTTTTATCTCTTCAACGACGACACCGAACGCGAAAGTTACTTTATACGTGAATACTTTTCCGCGACTCAGGATCGTTTTCTCAAAGGGTAGCTCATGACAACATCTGGAAACTTCGCTGGTTTGCTGGGTCACTGGCTGAATACAAACCGGGACAATCCCACGATCGCTGAGTGCACCGTAGGGCAGGCCGAAGACGGCATCACCGTTCACGTTATTGGCGCCGGCGACAAGAAGCCCTGGCCCACGGTTCGTGCGACTGTGCTCGCCAATCTCGAAGAGGAAGCCGGACAACGGACGGTTGCGTTAATGGCTGTGTTCGATCTCGATGACATGCTTGCCGAGACTTACATGCGCGTGAACAAGGGCGTGTTTGTAATCGTCGTGTATGCGACTTTTAAAGACGGCAGCGGCCGATCGAATCATCTCTACCGGGAGTTCTTTTATCGTTCCGAGCAGGCAGCGTGAGTCGTGGCTTTTCTATCAACGAAAACGGGGCAGTTTACTTACTTCGCACAGCAACTCGGGGAATCGAACTGGCGCGGCAGGAACGTCCTCGATTTCGGCGGTAACGTCGGCAACATCCTGCGCGATCCGGATTCCACGATCGATCACGAGCGTTACTGGTGCATCGACGTCGTGCCCGAGTCGATTGAAAAGGGAAAAGTAGAGTTTCCCGAGGCGCATTGGATTTTTTACGATCGCTATTGTTTCTACTTCAATCCGTTTGGAATCCGTGACATTCCGTTGCCATCTTTCGAGCAGCGGTTCGACTTCATCATCGCCTACTCTGTTTTCACGAACACGCCGCGTGGAGACATGCTTCAGTTGGTCGAGCAGTTGGAAAACACTTTAGCGCCGGGCGGCGCGCTCGCGTTCACGTTTATCGATCCGCATTACCATTCGTGGCCCGATGTTTATCCGTCAAACAATTTCGTCTGGCGGCTCGAACGCGAAATCTTCCTGGAGGGAAACAAGGGTATCACGCTGGAGATCGACATACCCGCCCTCGCCGAGCGCGCAAAAGATGCCAGTTCGTTTGTTCTCATCAACGGCGAGGATTTGTATCTGGAAACGGAAGACGTTCCGGAATACGAACCGGAACGGCAGCGGACGCATCATGTCTTTTACACGGTCGATTACATGCGGTCGTTGTTTCCGCACGCGAAATTTCTGCCGCCCGCGAATGATGAGATGCAGCACTGCTGTGTAATTAAGAAGGCTTCCTGATGGACTTCACGCCACTCACTTCCGATCAGCGCCGCGCGTTTGCCGAGGACGGCTTTCTCGCCGTGCCGAATGCGCTCGATCGCGAAACGGTGGACCGTTTGCTGAGCGTGGCCGATCGGCTGGCAGATTCGTTTCTGAATAAGCCGGTCGTCGACGGCAAGCCTGAATACAATCATCTCGATCTGAGGCGCGGGTTGTTGCAAGAGAAAGCACTGTTCGATCTGGTAACACATTCCACGACCATCCCGCTCGTGGTCCAACTGCTCGGCACGAATATTCATCTGCACTCAACCTCGATCATCTACAAGCACCCGGAAACTGGTGACGTACCTGAGTTTCGCCGTGGCTGGCATCGCGACATCCGCATGGCCCGCGATCTCGGAAACGCCGGGCTGCCGCTTGCCGGCCTCAAGATCTGCTATTGCCTGACGGATTTCCCCGAACCGAATTCCGGTATGACGATGATGGCGCGCGGCACTCATTTGCTAAACGAGCCGCTGCGGATTCCGAAAGGCGCGGTCGATCCGGCCGACGCCGAGGTTTGCGACTTGCAACTAAAGGCGGGCGACGCTTTGTTTTTCGAGCACCGCATCTTTCACACGGCCGCTCCGAACCTCAGCAATCGCACTTCGAAAGTCGTGATTTACGGCTACTCGTATCGCTGGATGCGAACCGAGGTTTATCTCGAAGCGTCCGACAAACAAGATTGGGACCAAACAGATCCAATTACGCGGCAACTGCTCGGCGGCTATCGCGACGTCGATACGCCGCCGTGGGCGCTGGAGCGTTGGGCGAAGAAACACGGCGTCCAACGTCAACGGCCTTCATGGACCACTGAGAGTTGAAGCACGATGTCACTACAGGACGTTCACCAGCTTAACGATGAGGCAAGAAAGGTCTTCGCGCCGGCTAGCGCCTTTTCGTGGAACCTCGTCTCCACGCGGCGGACGCAGTTTCAATATTTTGACGAACTGCTTGGCCAACCGAATTGGAAAGGCCGCAAGATACTCGACTTCGGCGGCAACATCGGAACGTTTTTGGATAGCGCGGGCGAGAACGTGGACCACGCCGACTACTGGTGCGTCGACATCAATCCAGCGGTGATCGCGCAGGGGCGCTTGCTGTTTCCCCGCGCGCACTTCGTTCACTTCAATCGTTACAACTCGCAATACAATCCGCACGGCATTCGTCATCTGCCGATTCCCGATTGCGGCGTGAAGTTTGATTTCATTTTCGCGTTCTCCGTTTTCACGCACGTGGATGAAAAGGAGATGGTGGAGTTAGTGGGATCGTTGCGGCGGATGCTGGCGGACGATGGTGTGTTGGCGTTTACGTTTCTGGAGCCGCATTACGATCGTTCTTTGTCTGATCCGGCGTTGCCGCGTGGTTCGACAGTGATCACAAATCTTGGCAGTCGCCGAAGCGACGATCCCGTGAGACACGCACGTTGGTTTGTCCTGATCGACAACCATCAGCTCTTCCTCGAACCCGGTGATGCGTTATGTCACCAAACTCGCGCCGGCAAACCATTGGAATCGTTCGTTTCGTTCTTCACTGCTCGACATATGCTTTCGCTGTTTCCGGGCGCGACGGTACACGCGCCGGTCCAGCGTGATTGGCAGCACTGTTGCGTGCTGCGGAATTCTCAAACATGAGTCTCAGGTTTCATTGGATGCTGCCGAAGGGCGGCGAAGTAAAGTTGGACGGGCAGCAAACTCCGCTCGAGGCGGCGCGCTATCGTATCGAGTCGATGAGCACCAGTTCGCCGGCGCCTAAGCCTGACCTGAAAGGCTGGACGCACTTCGCCGAGCACGCGGAAGCCGCGGGCATTGATTCAACGCTTATCTCGTTCAGCCGTTACGAACCCGATCCGTTTCTGGTGAGTTGCGCTATTGGACAGGCGGTGAAGAGGTTGAAATTCATCATCGCTTATCGCTCGGGGTTGATGAAGCCGACGACCTTTGTGCAGCAGATGAACACGGTCTCGGCGTTGGTCCAGGGCCGCGTCTCATTCAACATCGTGGCCGGTAGTTCATCTGAAGAGCAACATGGCTACGGCGATTTTCTTTCGCACGACGAGCGCTACGAGAGAGCGGAAGAGTTTTTGGCGATCTGTAACGCTTTCTGGCACGGTGGAACTGATGTGAACTTCGACGGCAAACACTATCGCGTTGAGCAAGGCCGGATAGCCACGCCGTTTGTCTCAAAGGATCGGGCGAGGCCGGAGATTTACGTGTCGGGGCACTCGGAAAGATCGGAATCGCTTGCTTACTCGCAAGGGTCGTGCTGGCTGCGTGTGGCCGAAGCTCCGGAAAAACTTGCGCCAATTGTGGAGCGGGCCCGCAATCGCGGGATCGAGGTCTGTTTGCGGATGGGTTTGTTATGCCGGCCAACGCACGAAGAGGCAGTCAGTGCGGTGCAGAGTCTGTTGCCCGCGGATCGTAACGAGAGTACGACGAAGTTGAAAGACGACTCGCAGATGTATCGTGAAGGCAAGAACATCAAGGCTGATGGCCACTGGTTGACCGACTGTCTTTGGACCGGGCTCGTTCCGCACTACGGTCCCGTATGGACCACGTTGCTCGGTACGCCGGTCGAGATCGCGGAGGCGTTACTGGAGTACGGGCGGATGGGCGTGTCACAGTTCATCATCTCCGGCTGGCCCGAGGTTGAAACGGTCGACACGTTCGGACGCGAAATAATGCCGTACATAAGAGAGTATGAAGCTTAGATTTCATTGGATGATGCCGAAGGGTGGCGAGGTCGGGATGAAGACCGCGCAGGAAACTTCGCGCGTCGCAACTACCAAAGCGAGCTCGCCCGCTGCTCTGCCCGACATGGAAGGGTGGACGCGATTTGTGCACAGCGCCGAAGAAGTAGGCATCGAGTCCGTTCTGCTCTCGTTCAGCCGCTACGAACCCGACACGATCCTGCTCGCGTGCGCAGTGGGCCAGGTCGCGAAGAAACTCAAGTTCATCGTCGCGTACCGGATGGGCCTGATGCAGCCCACAACATTCGTGCAGGAGATAAACACGTTGTCAGGATTGATCGACGGGCGCGTCAGTATCAACGTCGTCGCCGGTAGTTCGACCCTCGAGCAACGCGGCTACGGTGATTTCCTGGACCACGACGAGCGTTACGCGCGCGCCGAAGAATTTCTCAGTATCTGCCACGCGTTCTGGGCCAACAATGGCGACGTAACTTTCGAGGGCAGGTATTGTCACGTCGAGAAAGGCAAGGTCTACACACCGTTTCAATCGCCGGATCGAACTGAGCCGGAGATCTATGTTTCCGGGCACTCGGAGCAGGCGCAACACTTGGCCCTGAGCCAGGCCTCATGTTACCTGCGCTTGATTGATACGCCCGAAAAGCTCAGTGATTCCGTTTCACACTTCCGCGCGAACGGCAGGGAAGTTTGCTTGCGGCTCGGTATCGTTTGCCGATCCACGCACGAAGAAGCGGTGGCCGCGGCTGAAGCGATGCTGCCGTCGGAAGAGATCGGACGCGAAGAACGCGGCATCCTGACGCGCAGCGATTCGAGGGTGCTCAAAGATGCGCTCGCCGCCGCCGACAACGTAGGCTGGTTGAACAAAAACCTGTGGGCCGGACTCGTGCCTTACTACGGCTCGTCGGCCGTGACCTTAGTCGGTTCATATCGAGATCTGGCAGATGCGTTTATTGAGTACAAGCGGATCGGCATCACTCAATTCATTATTTCCGGCTGGCCCAAGCTGGAGGAGATGATGATCTTCGGCCGTGAAGTATTGCCGTTGGTCCGCGCTGGGGAAGAGCAAGAACAATGATCGATCCTCAATCCTATTTCATTGAGCGGTTACGCTCCGCGCGAGTGGAAGCCGATCCCTTCCCGCACTACTACGTCGAGGGCGTCTTCCCGGAGGATTATTATCAGGAACTTCTACAACACCTTCCGAGTAGCGATGTTTACGAGAACCTTTATGAAGTAACCACTCTAAAGCTCGATCACTTTCGTCATCGTTATCAACGAGATCTAAACGACGGTTGGACCAATGCCCTGCCGCGCGAACTGCAGCCGTTCTGGAATTCATTCAACGAATGGTTTCTTTCATTACGGCTCGCCCACGCAGTGCTCGAGTCTTTTGCCGAACCGCTGCGGCCTCGCATCGGGGAAAAGAGTTCGTGGCCGGAAGTTTCTGTGGAAGCGCAGTTCATCCGCCACAAGCCGGGATATTTTCTTGGGCCGCATTCGGATCTCTACACAAAACTGGTGGTGTTGTTGCTGTATCTCGCGCCGGATAGTCGTAACGAGAAGTTGGGCACGTCGCTCTATAGTCCGAAAGTCGAAGGCTTCAGTTGTCCCGACAGCAAGCATTACAGTTTTGACGATTTCATTCGCGCGAAGACTGCGCCTTACAGACCCAATTCGCTGTTGGCGTTTGTTCGTTCGGATATCTCGTTTCATGGCCTCGACCCGTTAAGCGAGCAGGACGTCGCCGCCAGCGACGGCCGCGATGTGATCCAGTATGTCGTGCACGACAAGGCCGCACGCCAGGCATACCTTCAGGCAAGAGACGCGGAGAAGGCGGCACGATGAAGCCAAGACGCATTCTTTTCGTTTGCCGCTCCACGTCCAGTGAGAGTGCGCGCAGCGAGCAGGCACTTGCAGCGCTTGAGAATGTGGAGGTCGTGACCGCCGATGTAACGGATGTCGACGACATAATTGCCCTGGCCGTTAAGCTTGAGGATTTGGACCGGGTTGTGACCACACACGAGATGTTGCTCGAAGCGGTAGCGGAGGCAAATGAAGCCCTGAAGTTGCCGGGCATCAGTGTCGAGGTTGTTCGACGAGCACTGGACAAAAGTCAGCTCAAGTCTGCCTTGAAAGCGGCCGGCATCAACACGCCGCAGCATCAGTTGGTTAGTAACTTTGCCGAGGCACAGGTCTTTGCACGAGAAATCGGCTTTCCAATGGTTTTAAAATCCCTGTCCGGCAGCGGTGCGCTTGCGACTTTTGTGATTGACAACGAAGACGATCTAAAGAACGCGACGCAGTTTGGCCCACTCCTTGCGGAGAAGTACATCACCGGCCAGGAACTTTGTGTCGACACGATCACGATCGACGATGAGCCGCAGTTTCACTCGGTTTGCTGTTACCAACCGTCGATACTCGAAGCCGTGGAAGATCCTGAAACGCAGTGGACCTGCGTTATGCCGCGCGACATTACTCCCTACGAGACCTTTATCGAGCAAGGTCTGAAAGCGGTCAGAGCATTGTCAGTCGGAAACGCGATGACGCACATGGAAGGTTTTATCGACACAAGCGGAAGCCCGTGGTTTACCGACGCGACGTTGCGTCCCGCGGGCGCGCGCATTGCGCCGATGCTTGCTTTCGCCTACGACATCGATCCGTACCGCGTGTGGGCCAGAGTCGCGGTCGACGGTGCTTTCGATGGTCCATGGGAACGAAAGTACGCCGTTGGCACGATCTTTCTGCGCGGTCTCGGCTCGGGTTTTGTCGAGACATTAGACGGCTTAGAGGATGTTCAACGGGAACTGCAGGATCAATTAATGGAGGTGCGTTGGCCGCAGATTGGCGCGGCCAAGTCAGCAACCTACACGGGCGATGGCTTCATAACCATTCGGCATCGCGATACAGAAGTGGTCCAACAGTCGCTTCGCCGGATAGCACAGTTAGTCAAGATTACTTATAGCTCGCACTCACAAGTCCCAACCGAAACGTGGGGACAACGGCTACAAAACTTTAGGGAACTCAATCGACCCGCATGGGACGTCAGCTCAGAGTTCAAACTTTAGTTTGCTGACAACCTGAAGGTTGAACTCAAAACGGAGGAGAACATGGTGACTTCAGAAGCGCCCCGCGCATTTAACCGCGAGATGTATCACGACCATCCGGAAAACGTCTTCTACGGCACTGACGACGGCGCCCAGGACGGTTCTTTAAGTGAGTTTGCCGAATTCAAGGCTCACTACGACAACGTTGCGCCAGAGCGCCGCGAGAACATTCACATGATCAGCGTGGTTGGTGGTCTGTATGGTCTAAACCTGATTCCTTTGTGGAAACCGAAGCGCCTGACCATTTTCGACATCAACCCGACCGCGGTCACCTATTTCAAACTCATTCACCACGTGTTCACGACCAGTCGCGACCCGGCGCACTTTCTCCAGCGGCTCACCGACGGCGATTACGAAGCCGAAACCGAACGCGAACAGTTTGTGCGGGAAAACATTCGTCTCAAACAACGCGGAGCGCTGCCGCGCGAACGCGGCTCGACGAAGCGTCCGTACGAACAGAGCTGGCAATACGCTTTCGAGAACTTCGATCTGACGAAGAAGCTGCTCATCGAAACACCGCTCGAGATTCGCACCGAGCCGATGGAGAGCGACGACTTCCGTTCGTGGATTCGCGAGCAGAACAACCTCTGGATCTACAGTTCCAACATCACCGAGTTTCATTACTTCGATTTGGACTTTGCCGATACGTCGAATGTGGTACTGATACAGATTATTTTCCCGGGCAAAGCACAGTTGCTTGATTTGGCGCCCCTTGCGGGTGGCGCAGTGAAGGTCAATTACCACATCCCGCTCAGCGCGGAGCGCATCGCTTAAGGAAGCAGGGCAGATGGTCAATAAAACACGAATCAAGACAGACGATGCGCCGCCGGCTTTGGGCACTTACTCGCAAGCGATTCGCACCGGCGATCTCATCTTTTTAACGGGTCAAACCGGCCGCAACCCGGACACGCTAAAACTCGAAGAAGGACTCGAAGCGCAAACGCGGCGCATGTTGTCGAACCTCGAGGCAGTGCTCAACGCCGCTGGCTGTACGACTGCCGATATCGTGAAGGTCACGCTGCTGATGGCGAATATGAAGGACTTCAAAGCCATCGATCAGATCTATTCCGCGTGGCTGCCCGGCCTGGGAATCACGCCGCTGCCGGCGCGAACGGCGTTCGCCGCCGCCGGGCTTCCAGCGGGCGCGCTCGTGATGATGGATATCGTCGCCGCGTTTCCGCTCGAATGAAGCCACAAAGAAGCACAAAGGCACAAATCCGTTCGCGGAATCCTTTGTGCTTCTTGTGCCTCTTTGTGGCCAAGCGCTCGAATGAAGTAAATGCGAATCACCATTGTCATTGCGGGACTCGGCGGCGGCGGTGCTGAGCGCGTCGCCGTTAATCTCGCAAATGCGTGGTCCATCCGTGGTTACAGGCCCACACTCCTCACCATTTCGCAAAACTCAATAGCTCCGGCTTACACAGTTGACGACGGCGTGGAAGTGCGCGATATCGGTTGGCCGCGCCGCACGCGCGAGTATGAATTAAACGCCCAGACCATAGCGCCGATCGTTCGCGGGCTTCACGCCAACGATTCCAACGTGCTCATGACCGACGTCCCGATGCTGGCAGTGCTTCGCTTCGCGATTCTGAAGACTGCGCCGGACGTGGTCGTTTCGTTCATCACGCAAACAAACGTTCGTGTGCTGGCAGCGCTGCATGAATCGAGAAAGCCGGTAATCGTTTGTGAAGTTACAGATGCGCGGCGTCTCTACCTGCGAGATTGGTCGCGGCTGTGTGGCATGTTTTATCGACACGCGGCCCACCTCGTCGCAACCGATCCGGTGATTGCGGAATGGTTCGTCGCACGCGGCGCACGAGCCACGGGAATTCATAATCCCCTTGTCGCGCCGGCCACACCAATCCCCACGAATAGCACTTCTCGCAAGAGCGTCATCACCCTATCGAGGATGTCGATGGAGAAGCGAGTGGAGTGGATAGTGCGCGCCTTTGCCGCCGTCGCGGCACGTTTTCCGGATTGGGATCTCGAGATCTACGGTAACGGACCACAACGAAACTTTCTCGAACACCTCGCGGAGGATCTTGCGCCGCCGGGACGCATCAGAGTCTGCGGTTTCTCACACGATGCATTCCGCGTGCTCGCAGGCGCCGACATCTACATTTCGGCGTCGTGGATCGAAGGTTATGGAAACTCAATCTGGGAAGCGCTCGCCTGCGGTGTGCCGGTGATCGCGATCGATGCCGGACCGTCAATCGGCAAGCTTGTCCGTCATGAAGTGGATGGGCTCATTGTCAGAGATAACAGTGTCGCCGGTCTTACTGCCGCGCTGGATCGTTTGATGACGAATGAAAGCGAGCGAAAGAAGTTTGCGTCGCACGCGCCGGAAGTCGTCGATCGATTTTCTATGCAAGCTGCACTGCAACAGTGGGACGAGCTACTAGCTCCTTTTCATACTCGTTGAAATAATCCGCGGCCATGCGCTGGTAATGAAACTCGCGCATCGCCTTGTCGCGGCACGCCTGCGGAGAAATACGAGACACGTTACGCAACGCGGCGACGTATTCGTTGTCGTCGCGGCACACGAAGCCGACGTCGGGCGTAATCAACTCCGGGCACGCGCCCTTGTCGCTGCAGACCACCGGCGTCCCGGACATCAACGCCTCGGCCATCCCGAGACCAAACGCTTCGTCAACTCTCGTCGGGAAAATAAACGCCTTCGCGCCTGCGAGTAACTCCGCTTTCCTTTTGCCGCGCACGTCGCCGACGTAATGAGCGCCGATCTGACGGCAGAGAGTCGCGACTCGGAAGATGCGTTTGTAGTTGTTGCCCGTTCCGGCCACAACCAGCTTGAAGCGAAACCTCGCGGCGAGAGATAACGCGATGTCCAGGCCCTTCTTCATCTCCCAGTCCATCGACGACATAAACATCACGTAGTCTTGTTTGGTTTTGGAAAAGATGCAGGCAGCAGGATCGACGCCGTTCAGAACATAACGCGTGCGGTCGTGCAGCCGCGCGAGCGTCTTCGAGACAAAGATCCAGTTCGCGGTTGTTGACGGTTGGGCCATGCCGCGCGTGCGTACGTCCATGTGACAGGTCGTGACCCATGGTTTGCCACGATTCTCCCATTCGGCGACGAGCGCGTGGTCGCGATCTGAGATCGTGTGCAGGATGTCTGCGTCCCAAAATGGCTTGGAGACGAGTGTTGCTCCCGGCGGCATTGGACGTTTCGCGCCGTTACGCAACAGGTAGAACACCTCGTGGCCCATCTCGACCAGTCCCTTCATGATCAGATCGTGAATCCAGAAGCCGGAACCGGAGGGAAAGGCCATCGGATGTTGGCCACTGCCGACGTCATTGAAGGCCGGATAAATGTGTTCGGATGAGAGTAGGATGCGCATATGTTTATTGTCGATTTTTGATTTTCGATTGCTGATTGACTTGGGCTCGAAGTCGCGCCGTGGCTATCGGTATTCAAATCGGCAATCGAAAATCGACAATCAAAAATCACCCAAACCCATCAACACCGGCGAGCCAACTTCCGTCTGTTTGCTGGTGTGCATCGACGTGGTGCATGCCGAGCGCGTTCCAGCCGTCGCCGTTTGGTTGCAGGATCGGGCTGGCCATATGTTCAACTTCCACGTAGTGGCTGGTGGTCATTTCGAGAATGTCGAAGGCTCGGACGCGCGAGCCGTAAAGCGGCACGCAATCCTGCGCAAACCGAATCAACTTGTCGTCGAATGCCAGGATTCGTCCGGCCGGGCGCGCGCGGCATTTGTCGTTTCGAATGAGCGGGCTTTTGGGATGTTCGCGCCATGGTCCAGTAAGCTCGCCGGCGAAGTATAGCCGGAGCGTGTCGTGTTGGTAAGGCGTTGAACAGGTGAACAGCCACCACAGATCGTTGAAGCGAACAATGGACGGATCGGCGCACGGACCATTGATTAGTTTTGCTTTGAGCGACCAGCGCGTGGGGAAGTCATTGGCCTCGTACAAGCAAACCGCCTTCGCTCCGAGCGTCTCGGGAATCATGTAGTACGTATCCTGCCATTTGAAGACGTAAGGATACGAGAGATGAAACTCTTCGCGGAGAACGATCTGTTGGTAGGTCCAGTCGAGACCGTTGTCGCTGGTTGCGAGTCCAATCTCGCCCTTGTTGGAAGTGAGCAGAACTTCAAAAAACATGTGCCACGATCCGTTGTGAATCAGGAACGGATCCGCGACGAAAGTGGCCGGCACATCCGTCACGTTGTGCTTAGTCAGCGTTGGCGTCGCCGTGGCAGGCCGTAGCTTGTAGGGCGAATCACCTTTGTAAATGGCGATGGACCACATCAGAGATCTGTGACGGCGAAGACGTAGTCGCTGAAGATCGGCGTACGCCGATCGGTGGTGGAGAAGAAGCCTTCGAGACGGCCGACGGGTGTCGTAGTGCCGAGATCGCCGAAGTCGATGATCGCGCCGAGTTGGTCGTCGTAAACGAGGCGCGCGCGGGCGTCGTGAAAGGATTTTTGGTTGTCGGTCGTGAAATGGTATCGCAGGCGCTCGATCTGGCGCTTCGTTAAACGATCGAGACTGGAAACGGCAGTCAGGAACTGATTGCCTTGCGCCTCCACGGGAATACTCACGCGTAGTTTACCGTCGCGAACGGAGTACGTTATTCCTCTGATCGTGCACGGCGAACTTGCTTTAGCTACCAAGTCGTCGATGCGGCGCAGCGAGCGGCTGATGCGAGAGTCGATCGCATCACGAATGATCTGCGCGTTGCCGGTTGATTTGTATTCGGCGATTGCCTGGGTCAGCTCTTTGTAAAGTGGAGCACAGTAAAGCGCCTCGATCGGTTGATTCTCAAAGGCCGCGCGCGCGGTGATCGAACGCTCCATCTCTGACCGGCTCGGATAATAATCTTCGGCGACGTCCAGCACCGCGCGATAAATGATTACGAACTTCTCCGCCAGTTGCTCGATCCTTCGTTTCCTCGCCTGCACCTGAAAACGATTGCCTTTGTACACCGGCCGCGCGTGCTCCAGCACACTCTCTTTCAAATCACGGTTTGTGAAATAATCCGCGGGCGCGTTTGCGAGCACGTTAAAAATGTCGACAACCGACAGATTCACCATCTTTCGCGCGACACAGGCCTTGCCCTGATTCTTCAGCACCGCCATCGCCGCCAGGATGTCCGTAAAGTGACCAGCAAGATTAGTTGTTTGCTGTATGCGCTGGGCCACGTGTGTCTTGAGACCGGCGGCATTGAGCATTTTGATCTCGAGATGCCGGTTGTAATCCACGTCCATTTGATTCGAGACGTTGATCCACTTCAGGTTGAAGCGGATGCGCGCGTGTACGTCAGTGGTTCGCAATAGCCGCCGCTGCATCTCGGCGAGATGAAACGCACGTTCCCTATGCTCGGTGCCGAAAACCGACTGTACCCAATCGAGTTTGAAGATCGGCGCTGTGCGCGGCTGAGTTGATTGCGTCGGCAAGTCGAGCATCGCGCCGCTCATGTCCATGTTCGACGGGCTGAGTGCGCCGTGAATCATGCGCCAGCGATAAGAGTCGGCTGCAGTGCGCGCGTGATCGTCGATGACCCGCAGCATCGTTGCAGTGAGATCCGGAATCTCGGTTCCGTTTTGCAGGACTAATTGGCCGGTCGCGCGCGTGATCTCCACAAACAGCTCGAGCGGCGAACGGCTGCCGCGCACACGTTTGGCCAGCAAATGACCCGGACGAAGTTGCCCGCCCGTGCGAATAGCGAGCGCGATTTCGCGGTGACGGCCCAACGGTTCGACGACAAACTTTTCCTGATCGATGATTGCAACGATGCGGCTCGATCCAAGCTCGAAAAGGTTCTGGTTGACTTCGCCAAAGATCGCTTCCGACATGCAATCGTCGAGATGAACGCCGCCGTGCGAGTGAACAAAATCGTCTTTGTCGTTGTGCTTGAAGAGCGGCGTGAAGCCGAGGCCTTTGATGTAGAGATTCGCGTCGGGAAGAAAGCCCGCGCGGCCGGCGCCGAGTGCCGGCGAGACGCCTTCGCCGCCGTAGCGATCGGCGTAGACGGTCACGACCTCCACGCCTGAAACGTCGTCCTCCGCACCCACTGAACGGAGGCAAAGTTTTGCGATGAGTTGTTCGTGCAACTCGGGTGTGAGTTGGTTTGTGCGCGGCACGTCGAAGCCGAGCTCGCGTGCGAGGTCGAAGTTGCACCAGATGACCTTGCCGGAAAAACGCACCGCGGGAACCTCGGCAAAGCCAGCTTCGCCGAGTACGTCGAGCGCCACCGTTTTGGGGAAACGGACCGGCGTTGCTTTAGGCAGCTTTAAGGTCGAACTCATCGAAACGCAGCCGGACAAGATCGTGAACGCGCCGCGCGCAGTTCAGGTAGGCGTCCATTCCTTTGCCGATGGGATCGGGAATGTCTGCCGCGGCGTCGAGACAGTAGTTTATCAATCGGCACTCGCAAACGCGCTGCGATTTCGGCGTTGGCAATCGCGGCGGCCATCGGCGAGCGGCAGGTGTTGCCACTACAAACGAACAGAAACAGCCGTTCGCGACGCATACCGCGCAGTTTGGCGAGTATACGATCGAAATGGTGCAGCGGCGACAAGAATCCGAGCGCGACGAAAATGAAACTGGCGCTGACCCGTTTGCGCCACTGGCGGTGCCTTCCGTAAGCACCTGATTTTTACGGTTTGTAGAAAGACGGATCGTGGGTCAGGCCCAGAACGGACTTACCGATCGTCGCGAGGATCTGATCGTCATTGTCGTGACGAACATAGAAAGAAAGATCTCTATACACGCGTTCCAACGCGCTCGGGCGGATCAAACAACGCGCGCCACACGCGCGAATGCAGTCCTTCACCGTGTCTTCGGCGAGATGCTCGACCACGTGCCGCGCGCGGCTGCCGGCAATCTGTGCCTCGAGATAGCGGCCGGTTTCCCAAAGATGGGCCACGTGCTTCAACCAGAGATGCGCGGTTTCAACGTTCACGGACATCTGCCCGATGTGATGCTGCACGTACGGGTCTTCGATTTTCCTCTGCGACTTGATGTAGGCGAGCGCGTAGTCAAACGCAGCCTCCGCGGCGCCTAGAAACGTCGCGGCGTAGTGCGGAATAAAACAAGTCTGCCAACCCTCTTTTAGATACTGGCCAGGAAAACCGATCACGTCGGATTCGGGAATGAATGTGCGCCGGAAGTGGACCAGGTGACTGGCCGTAGCGCGCATGCCGATCGGGTCCCACCACGACGTGTCGACCTCGACCGTCGGATCGGAGAGATTGCACGCCATCATGAGTTGTGTGTCGAGCATGGATGCGTCGGCGTGACGCACACCGCCCGGACCGGCAGTGTTAACGAGCAGGATGGCCCATTGCGCACCGCCCGCGCTGGTCGCGAATGCCTTGTTGCCGTCGATGATGTAACCGCCGTGGACACGTTCGACTGTGGTACCAAACTTCACCGCTTCACCGGGTTTTTTCGACTGCGGCTCGCCGCTCCACGCGACCCACTTCTCGCCGCGCTCAACTACGCCTTTGAACCAGCGCGCTTTCTGTTCTTCCGTGCTCATGCCGTCGAGCAGCACGAGCGAGTTGACGTGACCTTCCCAGCAGCGGGCGAGCGAGAGATCGGCGCGAGCGATCTCCTTGGTCATCATCCACAACGTAAAGACGTCGCTCTTGTATGGTCCAAGCCCGAGGCCGCCGTATTCCTTGGACACGACCGGCGCGTGCAGGCCCGCGTGAAACAGATCGTCAAAGTCTTCGAACGGGAAAGTCGCGGTCTCGTCATACTTGGCGGCGCGCGCGGAAAAGTTCTCGCGCGCCAGCACGGCGACACGGTTGATCAGCTCCTGTTGCTCGCTATTGAGATCGAGCAGACTGTAGTTTTGGTTGATGGCGGCAGGCGTAGTTGTCATTGAGTTAGTGTTTGCCGTTGGAGCTCAGGCGTCCAAGCACTTCAAAGGCCAAAGCGGCGGACATCTCTTTTCCGGTCATCAGGCGAAACTGATTGCGCACCTGCGTTACCAGCACGTCGCGGCCATCGATGACCACTTGCCGGCGCGCGAGTGTGCCGTCGATAAGCGGCGTCGGGCGCGAGCCGTAGACGAGATCGATGACGACAGCATCGCTGTTCAATCGTTCGAGTGCAAACGGAACATCATCGGTGTCGCGTCCGACAGGCGTTGCATTCACGACAATGTCGTAACCTTCGGCGTCGAAGTCTAATAGTGGTTGGTAGGGCAAGCCCAGCAACGAGGCAGCATATTCGCCGCGTTCTGAGCCACGATTGATCAACGTGACGCCTGCGCCCGACTCCGCGAGGGCCGCGGCAATCGCTCTACCCGCGCCGCCGCAGCCAATCACCGCGGCGCGTTTCTCGCGCACGCGAACGTTTTGTAGATTGGTGGCCGCGTAGACCACGTCGGGATCGGTCGTATCGGCGCGCCACCAGCCATTGTTCCGGACGAGGATGTTGGCAGCCTGCGTTTGTTGGACCATCGAACTGACGTTTTTGGCGGTGCGGGAAGCTTCTTCTTTGTGAGGCGAGCCGACAGTCATGCCGTTGATGGGAAAGCCGAGTGCATCGAGCTGTTTCGACTGCACGAACTCGCGCCAGAAGTCTGCGAATGAATCGACCTGCAACGGCACGAACAGCGCCGGATAATTCGTGTCGCGATACGACGAGTTGTGCAGCCGCGGCGAGAGCGAATGAAAGATTGGATTGCCGATGATTGCGAAGATCTCTTTGACCGGCCACACCTCGGGCAGACCGTAATCGTCGATCAGTTTCGTGATGGTTGGTTCAGCGGGGTTCGGTCCCGGCGAGGCCAAGCCAAAGATTGCCGGCGCGCCCAATTGAAGCGCCGCGAGCCGAGTCCAAAATCCGAGTGAACCCTTCGCGTAGGCGATTGTGTCAGTTCGCCCCAACGACTTGAGCAGTTGAAGCGGCAGAAACTCTTCGCTGATGGTTCTGGCGGTATTTACCAGTTTATAAAACCGTGCGGGAATCGCGGACAGTTCCGCGAATTTGGCTTGCAACTCCGCTAGACTCGACGCTTCGCCATACCACGAGACGATCCGCTGTTCCACCGGAACCCGGCTCAATAACGTTTCGTTGAGGTCCTCGTCAACGTTCAGTTCATGAAGTACGGTTCCGGAAAAATGTTGACTAACCCATTCGGGATCTACGAGGCCGGCTCGTAGTGCAACGAACTCAACCGACTGCGGCAATGCAGACAATTCCCGGCCGTCCGGCGAAGGCGGCGTCGATAAATTGGCGATTAGTGAGGCACGAGTCATCACAGTAATCTAGTTAACAATGGGGAACTTGGGGTTGAACTTCCGGCTGGATTTAGCGAGCTCGGGCGAAGCACTTCTCGTGAGAATTCAGCCGTAGATTTAAGAGCCCGGTAACTATACTTGGCTTAGCGGGAGAGTTCAATAAGTTTCACCCCAGGCGCGATACAAAAGTTAGAGATTTAGAATTTGAGATGGAGTTCATAGGAATTTCTGTGCCGTTTGTGCCTTTCGGCGGCACGTCGTATAGTGGGACCAAATAAGGATACTTAGGACTCATGGGAGACGCTTCAATGGACACGACATTTTCGGTGTTGCCGCCAGCGCCTGACTACAATCCGGTCAAGCAGGCCATTGCGAGGGCAGAGGAACTTGGCGAGAAGAGCATCGCAACAACACTGGGTTACTTTTCCACCATGCCTTCATCGACGGACATCATTGCCAACCCCGTCCTCTATCACACACCCGTTGATTGCAACGGCACGAAGATCACGCTCGACATCAGATCGTTCACCATTCGCGGCATTATCCCTGAAGCCGACATCCTGCGCGGTAAAGCGGGTCCCATCGATGTGATTTTCACCGGACTGTTTGCTGATGCGCCCGGCGCCGCGGCAGGCAAAGAGACGTTGGCGAAGTTCGTTAACGATAAGTTTTTCGAGAGTGTCAAAGGCGAAGGGCGGCTCGTCGAAATGGTCGCGGCGTTTGTGAAGAAATATCCGGGTCAGGGTCCGGAAGCCGCGATGCAATACATGGCGACGCTGCGCAAAGCGAGAGTTGGCCGGCCTGACGATAGCGGCATACATGATGAGCGCGATGCCGGTGAGTTGTTGACCGATATGATCGCGTGTCACATGGAAAACGTGGCGGTCGGTGGCGTGTCGGCGTACATGAACTATGTGGTAACCGGGAACCAACACTTGCCCGAGAGTGAAGTCGTTGTGGCCACGAATAGATTCATTGATGAAGAAATCGAGCGCGGCAGAAATGCGTTTCAGGTTTCGTACAGTTTGATTCTCGGACGTCACGCGAGCGATCACGAGAGCTTGATCCTCGAGCGAATGGGAACGATTCAGATCCATCACGGCTCGGCGGGCTCGAACATGGTCGCGCGCTATATGGCGACGTTGCACACTTTGTCAGTGTCTGACTTTTTTACTGCTTCGCAAATGGCTTTGGACGGCGCGCGTCACTTCGGCGCGATTCACGATATGTCTGACTTCGTTCAGGAGCTCGAGCCGCTGAGCGGTGAAGAGCGCGCCAGGCGCATCAAGGAAAAAGTGTTGACCGGCGGATTGCCGACGTTTGGCCATCCCGAGATCTCAGCGGCAGGCCGCGGCAATCAAGTGCAACAGGATCCGCGTCCGGCGATCTATATCGCGCCCGTTTTCGACGCGATCGACGCGGGCGAGTTGACGTTGACACAAGAGCAACAAGATCGGCTCGCGATCGCGCGGCTGATTTATCAGACGGCTTTTGTGAACGGCGTGTTGAAACCGCAAAGAGAGCACGAGCCGCCCTTGCGACTCACGGCAAACACGGATTTTGGCGCGTGGTGTGTGCAGGAAGCACTCGGAATCGAAGAACCGGATCGCACGCTGCTTACCTACATCTTCCGTGGCTTTGGCTGGATGATGGACGCGCGCGAGCAGTTGCAACAGAAAATGATCCGCCCGGTGATCGCCCCGGATCCAAAGATCGTTCCGAAGTCGAGTGACGACCCGACGATCCCGGACCTCGTCGCGAACGTTCACCGTCGCCTGAGTTCGGACGGCAATCCCTTCAGCCCACAAAAGGGCTAGATACAAGCCATCCACAGATTACACAGATTTTTCTCTGTAAACAGGTTTTCTCTGCGTAATCTGTGGATTGCCTTTTCACATGCCGATGCCTTTGAGGTGGTAACGGTCTTTGTCGTAGTAGCGATCGACGTCGACGAGGTTGATTGTGCCGAGCACGGTTGAGATGTCGACGAGGGACAGGTCGCAGGCGGGGGCGACGCCGCGAGCCGAAACCATCTTCCCAAACTGACCTTCCGCGACAGCTTCAGCGGCGCGGGCGCCAAACATCATCCCCATGATGCGATCGATCGGGCTGGGCGGTCCGCCGCGTTGCGGATGGCCCAGGATCACGGCGCGTGCCTCGTAAGGCGTTTCGCTATCGATTCTTCGCGCCAGCACCTCACCGATGCCACCCAAACGCATGTGCCCGAAAGCATCGTGTCGATCGTCTAGCGTGACTAGCTCTGCGTCCTCCGCGCGCGCGCCTTCCGCCACCACGATCACCGAGTAACGCGGTTTTCCCGAAGGCCCACGGCTCAGATCCGACTCACCCAACCGATCCCGCAGCAGATGAAACACCCGCTCGTAACGAAACGGATGCTCCGGTATCAAAATCAAATGCGACTGTCCAGCCACACCTGACCACAGAGCGAGATGTCCGGCGTGCCGTCCCATCACTTCGACGATCTGCACCCAGCCGTGCGATCCGGCCGGCGTGCGCGAACGTTCGATCACTTCGGAAACGTTGCGCAGCGCAGTGTCGAAACCGAGCGTGTAATCCGTGCCGGCGAGATCTTTGTCGATCGTTTTCGGCACGCCGACGATCTTCACGCCGCGATTCGCCAACTTCGCGCCCACGCCCATCGTGTCTTCGCCGCCACAAACGACGAGCGCCTCGATCCCGAGCCGTTCGATGTTTTCTACAACCTCGTCGGATCGATCGCGAGCCTCGCCATCATTGGTCAACTGCTTGAAAGGATTCGTTCGCGACGAGCCGAGATTTGTGCCGCCGTCACGATCCCAGCGCCGCACCATCTCGCGGTCGAGTGGCAGCACTTCAGGCGGCGGATTCAGCAAACTGCGCCAACCATCCAAGAGACCGATAACCTGTAAGCCGAGTTCTGAGCCGCGATAGACCAGACCCTTGATTGCGGGATTCAAACCGGGAGCGTCGCCGCCTCCCGTCAAGACGCCAATACGCATGGACTCCAAATTAACAGGCTGCTTGTCGTTCTTCAACAGGCGCGGTATTGTGTGCGCCATGAAACCCCAACAAAAAATATTAATCACCGTATTAGCGCTGCTTGTTGTCGCTACGTTTTCTGTGCCGGTTTTGGCGCAGGACGCGCCCACGGTATTAGCGGGGGCGGAACTAACGCGTGTCGTTCCCACGTCGTTTTATTTTCAGGGTCAGAGCGCGCCGACGCAGATGCGCAACTCAGCAGCCGCGCGTTTCGGCAAGGATCGCTTCGTGATCGTTGGCATGGTTGATACGTCCGGTTACTCCGCCGAGATCAGAGCGCGTTACCAGGGTTTCTTTATTACGGATTCGAGCATTACTGTCGGCGGCGAGACGTTGTCGACCGGTGCTTATGGGTTTGGATTCACTAACGACGGGAAAATAAACGTTCTTGACCTCGCCAACAATCAGGTGATTTCAGTTTCAAGCACGAACGATAAAGCGTTGCGACGGCCGCGGCCATTGATGATGACGATGGACGGATCGAGCGTACGTTTTTACGTCGGACGCGACTACGTCGTAATCGCCGCGAAGTAATCTGTGAAAAGTTTTTTCTCGAAGCGCCTGTTGTTTGGCCTCGTTACGGTCTTCCTCTCGTTTTCGCTGCTACCGGCCCAAGAGCCGCCAAAGAAAGTCGAACCTCAGAAACCAATGGGCGGCGCGTCGACCGGCGCTCCCGCAACCTACTCCTCACCCAGAACAACCGGCATCACGGATCCGAATGCTCCGGTTATTTTTGACGACGTAACCAACAAAACCGCGCTCGGAGATTTTCGTCACGTTTCAGGAGGCACGGCGAAGGATTACATCTTCGACACACCTTCCGGCGGTGTCGCGATCTTCGATTACGACAACGACGGCCGTCGCGATGTTTATCTTTTGAACGGCTCGACACTCGCGGCGCTCCAGGGTAAAGAGAAGGCGCCGCGCTCCGCGCTCTTTCGCAATCTCGGCAACTGGAAGTTTGAAAACGTGACTGAGAAGGCCGGGGTCGCCAATGAGCGTTGGGGGTTCGGCGTCGCTGTTGGTGATTACGACAACGACGGTTACGCGGACATGTACGTCGGGAATTTTGGTGTCTCGCGTCTCTATCACAACAACGGCAACGGCACGTTTACCGACGTCGCGGAAAAACTGAACGTCGCGCGGCGCGGCTGGAGCACGGGCGCGACTTGGGGCGATTACGATGGCGATGGCCGCCTCGATCTGTTTGTGCCGGGTTACGTGCAGATCGATCTCAACAACCTGCCGCCGAGTCCGTCTGCGACCGGCGCGGTCACGCAAAACTTCTGTCAGTTTCGCGGCGTGCCGGTTATGTGTGGACCACGTGGCCTGACGGGCGATGGCGACACGCTCTATCACCAGAAAGCTGACGGCACGTTTGAAGACGTGAGTGTGAAAGCGGGCGTGTCCGACAGGGAAAAGTATTACGGCTTCTCGTCAGTGTTTGTGCACGTCGACGACGACAAGCTGCTCGATCTGCTGGTCGTGAACGACTCGACGCCGAATCAGCTTTACATCAACAAAGGCAACGGCACGTTTGAAGAGATTGGCTATCCATCCGGCGTCGCGGTGAACGAGAACGGGCGCGAACAAGCCGGCATGGGACTCGCCGTCGGCGATTACGACAACGACGGCCGCGTCGATTTTCACATCACAAATTTCTCCGACGACTCAAACACGCTTTATCACAACGACGGCGACACAAACTTCACTGACGTGACGTTTCAAGCCGGGCTCGGCGAAGTATCGATTCCGTTTCTCGGTTGGGGCACGAGTTTTTTCGACTACGACAACGATGGCTGGCAGGACCTGTTTGTCGTGAACGGGCACGTGTACCCGGTGGTTGATGCGCACCAGTGGGGAACGAGTTACGCGCAGCAGGCACTGCTGTTTCGGAATTTGAAAGGGAAGTTTGAGCGCGTCGGCGCGCCGCCGGGCACTGCGCTGGCGAACGCATGGCCCGGGCGCGGATTGGCTGTTGGGGATCTCGACGCCGATGGACGGCTTGATTTAGTGATCAATAATCTTGACGGTAAGCCAACGGTCTTGCGCAACATTGCCGGGTCAACCGGAAACTGGCTAGGGTTGCGATTGATCGCGAAAGCGCCGCGCGATGCGATCGGCAGTGTTGTTTACGTCACCACCGGAAAGGTCCGGCAACGCCAGGACGTTTTCAGCGGTGCGATCTACTGTTCACAAAACGATATGACTCTGCACTTCGGTTTGGGCACCGCGACGAAGGTCGATAAACTTGAAATCCAGTGGCCGGACGGCAGCACGGAAGTCGTCAATGTTGCCACAGTCGACAAAACAATCACCGTCACCCAACAGGGGGCCGAAAGCAAAGGCGCCAAACAATAGTTCGAATTCTTGTTTTCTGTGGTAACTTCTGTGCTCCCCCTATGCGACGACTCGATTTAAGAAAAGCGCAGGCAGCTCGCCTCAACACGATCCGCGACATCAACCGCCAGATCGTTTTGAACTACGTTCGCGAGCGCGAACCGATCTCGCGTGCGGAGATTGCGCGCGAAACTGCGCTCCAACGTTCGACTATCTCGGCCATCGTCGAAGATCTCACGCGTGAGGGTTTGATCGAGGAAGTTGGTGAAGGTGAGTCGACAGGCGGACGCCGGCCGACGATGTTGAAGCTGCGCGCTGTTGGACCAATCGCTGTCGGAGTTTCGATTACACCGACCTGTACGACGATCGCGAGCAGCGATCTTGCCGGCCGCGTGATCGATCAGCAGGAGTTTCTCACCGATCCGGACAAGACTTTAAGCCAGGTGATCAGTGCGGTGAGTGAATTCAAGGCGCGCTATCAGGGATCGATCGAAGGTGTCGGCGTGAGTCTTCCGGGGCTGGTCGATCCATCGACGGGTACGGCGCTTTATGTTCCGTATTTCCCGTGGCGCGATCTTCCGGTGTCTGACATCATCGCCAAAGCAGTCGGGCTGCCGGTGGTGATTGATAACGACGCGAATGCGATGGCGCTCGCCGAGTTGTGGTTTGGGCGGCCGGAAGTAAATGACGCGCGCGACTTCATCATGGTGCTGGTGGCTGAAGGTGTCGGCACCGGAATCATTTTCGACGGCCAGGTTTATCGCGGACAGCGCGGCGCGGCCGGTGAGTTTGGCCACATGGTGATTGGCGCGCACGCGCCGGTGCCATGTTCGTGTGGCAGCGACCAGTGCTGGGAAGCATTTGCGTCGGAGCGTGCTGCGATTGCTCGCTACCGGAAACTGGCCCGTACTCCAGCTAAAACTCCCATCAGTTTTAACGAAGTCGTAGATCGCGCGCTTAGCGGGGAAGCGAGTGCGAAAGCCGCGCTGGTCGAGACCGCACGCTATCTCGGTATCGGTATCTCGAATTTGATCATCGGTTTCAGTCCGGAAGCTGTGGTTGTCGGCGGTGAGATCGCGCGTGCGTGGGACCTGATTGAAAGCGCCTTGACTGAAGCGATCGAACACAGCGTCCGCCGGGGTCTTCCATCGGCCCGCATCATGCCTTCAACCCTCGGCGACACCCCCACCTTGCGCGGCGCCTTAAGCCTCGTCCTCGCAAGCAAATTCGCCGCCGCCTTCGCCGCTTAGGAAGTGACCTCACATAGCGTTTGTTCGAGTCGAGATTAGTCAATAAACAAACGAGCAGAACTGGAAAACTGATAGGCTATAGTGCTTACTCGGTGGGTTCGTCATCTTGGGGGCTAGCGGATCGGGATGTGGCCTGCTCACGTTTTTTGTCGGCTTCGGTTCTCGCTTGGCGCTGGGCGTCCGCTGCTATAGCAACTCTGTGGGCTTGGAACTGTTTCACCCGTTTCCACCAATGCCGAAAGCCTATAAAAGAAACAAACGAGCAGAAAAATGCAGCTATCCAGCCCATCACTATGACAAAGCGGGAGTCGCGACTCCTGTTCGCACTAAGTGTTTCATCCTGCAGAGCGTTTACTTCCCTCAACGCCAGATTAAAACTCAACTCGTGCGAAGCGTCTTCTATTGATTCGATCTTGTGGTCTGCCTCGTTTATTCGACTCTGCAATTTGTCGCACCCGCCGGAATTGCCGGCAACCTTGGATTCCGAACACCGTTTAGCAAGCTGTTCCTGAAGTTTGTTTCTTCCAACTGTTGTTTCCTGCTTGCGTTTATCAAGCATTTCCAAGCGTTTCTTGGAGAAGCATTCGTACACTCGCCATTCCTCGCCGGCTCGAAGTAGAGCAAGATATCCAATTCCAGTTCGCAGAAAGAAAAAGGCGGGAAAAATCAGGCAGGAAACCGTAAGCAAGACCCCACCCACTGCCATCAACTTGTGAAGGTTATCGGTGGTAGGTTTGAGGCGGTACATTGAAGGTGAGCTACTGAGATATGGTTTTTAAATCTTCGTTCATGAACCGTTACTTGGGTGGCGCAGTGCAATTACCATTACAAGCGTATATCCCAAGAGTTCCGCAACCCCACGTGAGAACGGTACAGTCAGCTTTGGCGCAGTAGGACGAGGAAGAGCACCAATCCGATTCCTGAGAGCACCCACAGTTAGGGGGCGTCGATGGGTTTGCGTGATTAGATCTGGATTGTTCATTTGATCCCAGTTGCGAAAACAGCGCAGCACCTTCCTGTTTAGTAAAAACAAGCAGGGCTCTTTGCGTTAATGATCTAACTGGTTCATCTACCATGCGCGTCCAGGTGCCGTCTTTAGGGACCTCGTACAATGCGGGGGTTGCCAGGGCGATGGCTTCCAAAACAATCGACCGTTGCTTTTCAGTCCATTCCGGGTGGCGAGCGAGATTGAGCCTTAAATGAGTGCGCCACATATTGCTCTTATCTACTGCGGTCATCAGGCTGAAACTGGCGTTCCGGTCAGCCTTGTTAAGTTTTGACAACAGGGTGTACTTACGAAAGGCTGCGTGGTTTGGAGCGTCGCCTCTCGGCGAAGAAATTTCGGCGACCTCGTCTTTCATGTGAGCCGGCGCTGAGCACACCGCTAACGCTACTAGTAGAGAAAGAGCTAATAGCTTCAGACGGTTCACGAACATATGAGAGTCTCCTTGGCTTATTGTGAAGTGGGCTTGAGCATTACTACAGGTGCTGAGATTTTGCAATATACATCATCACCGAAAAAATTGTTGACAGGCGCCTCAATTCTGTATTAAAAACTTCGTTCGTTCTGACAACAAACAATCTGTCAGCACTAATTTAGCCCCGAGGCAGCGCCTTTCGCCTCGGTTATTCCTGTGGTCAATACAACTCGCTGGTTGTGATTCGAGCTCAAGCCTTGCCGCTTGTTGTCTCTTACCGAAGGACTCAATATGAGAAAGCCACTCGCCTCGGCAAACGTCCTCCTCCTTGCACTTTTGCTCCTAACCACCGGTATTTCAGCCTTTGCGCAGAGTAATAAAGGCTCCATCGTCGGGACCGTCAGGGACCTGAATGAAGCGCTCGTCGCCAATGCCAAAATCAAAGTCACGAGCGTAAAAACCGGGGAGGTGCGCGAGACTGACACCAACGACGAAGGCACGTTCACCGTTACCAATCTCGAGCCGGGCCAGTACAGCGTGACCGTCGAAGCGCCGGGCTTTCAGCCGGTTACGTTCCAGGCGCTGCAAGTGGAGACCAACGCGCGCTTGCCGCTCGATGTGAAGTTCAGCGAACTCAGTGCTTCGACGTCTTCAGTGACTGTCACCGCCGACGCGGCGCCATTGGTGGAAAGCGAGACGAGCGTGCGCGGCGATCTCATCACGGGCCGGCAAGTCACCGACCTGCCGTTGCCACAAAGAAACTTCACTTTGCTTGCGAGTCTTTCACCGGGCGTTGTTCGTCCGAATCTCGGTTTGCTCGGTGGCGGCGGTAACTTCGTCGCCGGTGGCGGCGGACAAAACAACACGGAATCGACTCGCTTCCGTGAGTCGGGCGGTTCGGTGCTCGTGGTCAACGGCGCGCGTGCGACGAATAACAACTTCACGCTCGACGGCGTCGACAATAACGAAGGACAGTTTGCGCAGATCGCGATCTATCCACAGCCGGACGCGATTGCCGAGTTCAAGATCGAAACAAGCGTGCCTTCGGCGGAATCAGGACGCGCAGGCGGCGGCATTATCTCAACCACATTCAAGTCCGGTGGCAACGACTTTCACGGAACTGTCGGCGAGATCTATCAGGGCCGTTTTCTCAGCGCCGCCGCGAGCCGGTTTGACGATCCTAACTCGCCGCCGGTGCCAAACTACGTCACGCACAACTTCTACGGCACTGTTGGTGGTCCAATCTTTCTGCCGCGTTTCGGTGAAGGCGGCCCCGTTTTGTACAACGGCCGCAATCGTTCGTTCTTCTTCTTCTCGCTGAATGGCCAGCGAAACAGCACCCCGATCTTCGGCGGCGCCGGCGATCCGAATTCAGCGGTGCCGGTGCCAACCGCCCGAATGCGGCTCGGCGATTTTGGCGAATTGCTGCGTCCCGGAACTTCGCGAGCTTACCGACTTGCTGGCGGCGGCACTGTAAACGCGCCGATCGGAACGATATTCGCGCCAAACGGCACGCCTATCCCCGGTAACGATCTGCGCAACTGTCCGAGTTGCGGCGGCTTCTCTCCATTTGCGCTCGCGTACGTCAACGCGTTTCCATTGCCGGATCTTCCGGGCGCCGGCCGCAACTTCGGAACGAATCGTTCGGAACATGCGAACGTCAATAGCTACGACATCCGCATCGATCATCGCATCACTTCCAACAACACGATCTTCGGTCGTTACAGCAAACAAGACTCCGCGCGCTCGCGCGACAACTTCTTTCCGCTGGGTACGTCGCCGAACGGAAATGATTTGCCTGCTGGACCATCAGCCGGTGACGAGTTTGGCGATGCCAAGGGCTTTACCATGGGCGACACGCACATTTTCTCGCCCACGGTAGTAAACGATTTTCGCTTTGGCGTGACGCGCGTGGATATCGGCATATTCAACACCGGCGTCAACGGTACCGGCGGCTTTAGTCCGACTGTCTCGGGTCAACTCGGCGCGCCGAACATCAACATCAGTCCAAACACCAGCGGCATCGTGCTCGTGGGCATCGTGGATGAGCTCACCGGCACCGATCGCGCGACGGAATTCACCGGTGACGGTGGTCCGTTCTATTTCCTGTCAAACAACTTCCACGTTGCCGACGCACTTACGGTCATTAAGGGCAACTCCACTTTCAAGTTTGGCGGTGACTATCGCGTTCGTCAGAACAGCAACTACGACGGCGGCCGCAACAACGGCACGAAAGGCAACTACCAGTTCGGCACGACCGACAGCGGTTTCGTTTCCGGCAATTACAATGGCATCGGACCAAACGACACAGGCTCGTCACTCGCAAATTTCCTGCTGGGTTATCAACCGGGCTTCGTAGGCCGTGGCGATCCGGGTGGTCCATACTTTCAGTCCAGCAAGGAGATGGCGTTCTTCGTGCAGGACGACTGGAAAGTCAATCCCGATCTTACGTTGAACCTCGGACTGCGTTACGACGTGTTCACGTCGCCCACCGAACGTTTTAATCGTCAAAGCAACTTCGATCCGGTTACGCGGACGATTCAGATGGCCGGTGAGAACGCCCCCGCCGGACGCGATCTCGCAAACACCGACAAGAACAATTTTGGACCACGCATCGGTTTCGCTTACAGCGGTCTCAAGTCTGACAAGTCGATGGTTATTCGCGGCGGTTATGGTTTGCTCTACGCCGTCGACGTCAGCGCGGCTCAGCCGTTGACCGCGAATCCCGGCACGGGCGCGGGAAGTTATGCGTGTACGCCGATCACCAATCCGGGCGGCTGTCCCGCAGTGTTCCAGTCGCGCAATCCTTTTGACAACGGAATTCCGACAGCACCTTTCACGGTCGCTGCGCCGGGCACGAGTTTCGCAGCGCCGACGACAGGCGGACTCATTCTCTTCAACGATCCGAATCGCCACGATGAGATGTATCACCAGTACAACCTGACCGGGCAGTGGGAGTTTAGGCAGAACTGGCTCGGCGAGGTTGGTTATGTTGGTTCGCTCGGACGAAATCTTTTGGTGCTGCAGAACATCGGTATCGGTAATGACGAAGGTGGACCAGGCTCGCGCGAAGTGCTAGGCATTGGTCCAATCACCGGGACGCGTTATCGAGGCAAGTCAAGCTACAACGCGTTGCAAAGCAAACTCGAAAAACGCTTCACGCGAGGTTTATCGCTGCTGACAAGTTATACATGGGCGCACGCTATTGACGATTCACCCGGCGGAGTTTGTGCAAACGGCACGGGTGCTCGCGATTGCGGACCCGACGATCCGACACGGCCCGAGCTCGAACGGGGAAATGCCGATACGGATGTCAGACACCGATTTACTTTCGCTAATGTTTGGGACCTGCCGTTCGGGCGTGGCAGACGCTGGGGCGGTGACATGCCGAAGGCGCTGGACTTTGCCATTGGTGGGTTCCAATTCAATAATATCGTCACTTGGCAGACCGGCCCGGTCTTCAATGTGACTTGCAACGGCGGCCGCGTCGACATAATCGGCGATCCGAACCCGACTCAAACGCAGGAAGATCAGGGACTAGAGCTCAACCGTGCCGCTTTCCGTTGCGCGACGACGCGAATCTTCCCGAGCGACGCGAGCAGCCCGCATATCGGCAGTTTGGGACGCAACGTTTTCCATGGCCGGCCGCAGTTTTATTGGGATACGTCGTTCTTCAAGAACTTCCCGGTCAGCGCGATCAGCGAAGCTTTCAACGTACAGTTTCGCTTTTCGGCTTACAATGTGCTAAACCGTGTGAATCGTTCGTCCCCGAATGGTGATATCAATAACGCGACCGACTTTGGCCGCGACACCAGCGAGCAGCGGCGGAGGCAGATGGAATTCTCCCTCAAACTAATCTTCTAGTGTTAGCCACAAAGAGGCACAAAAAGCACAAGGCAGTTTGGTTCATGCTTTGTGCTTTTTGTGCCTCTTTGTGGTTTTCCTGCGCCATTTATGCTCAGGCGCCTACAAACGAAGCAGAAACTGCCGCTCGTAAGAGTGTCGCTGCTGATCCGAAGGACGCGGATGCGCGTGCCGCGCTCGCGTTGATTCTCGACCAGCGTGGTGAACCGGACGAAGCGGAACGTGAATACAAGACGGCGCTGGAGTTGAAGCCGAAACTCGTCTCCGCTTTGTCTAACTACGGCGTGCTGCTGGCGCGCACGAATCGTCCCGCCGAGGCGATTGCGAAGTTTGAAGAAGTGTTGCGGATCGATCCGAAACACGAGCGCGCGATTTTCAACCTGGGTGCGCTTTACGCCGCGCGCGGCGATTACCAACGTGCGGTGCCTTTGCTGGAGAAAGCCGCAGGCACGCCTGCTTGCAAGCCCGACGTGCGCGAACAGGCCGATCGCGCGTTGTTGCTTACTTTGGTGAACGCTTACGCTCACGTCGATCGCCGGAAGGACGCGCTCTCCTTGTCACGTTGTCTTGAAGAGACGAGCGCCGGTGACGCGCGCGTTCTTTTCACTCTCGCGCTGAGTTTGGCGGAAGCGCACGAGTACGAAGAAGCAGTGCGGCTCTTTCGGCGCACGAACGAGTTGCGCCCGCATACGTACGAAGTGCTCTACAATCTGGGACTCGCACTCTACAACCTCGATCGCTTGAGTGAAGCAACCGAAGCGCTGACGGCAGCCAGGACACTCAAGCCGGACCAGGCCGATCCGCATTACCGGCTGGGCCTGGTTGCGTCTGCGCAAGGCGACAGCAAGGCTGCAATGATGCACTGGCTCCAGGCACTCGAAGTGCAGCCCTTGTTTGCCGAAGCGAACTTCATGCTCGGCGAAGAGTTTCTGAAGAACCGTGCGCCGGAGAAGGCGATTCCGTTTTACGAACTGGCGCTGGACCAGAGCAAGGGCCAACTGGTCTATCATCTGCGCCTCGGCGTCGCGTGTGTTCGCGGCCAGCATTACGAGCGGGCGCGCGAGGTCTTCACGCGCGCACTCGAACGTTATCCTGAAAATGCAAACCTGTATTTCCTGTTGGGCTACACGGCGCGCGCGGAAGGTCAATACGATCAGTCAGTCGCGGCGTTTCAGAAAGTGCTGAAGCTCGAACCTGACAATCCGGACGCGATTGCCAGCCTCGGTTATATCGCGAGCCAGCGTGGCGAGAACGTCGAAGCAGAGCGCTTGTTGCGGCGCGCGATTCAACTCAATCCGCAAGCGTTTCCCTCGTATCACGATCTCGGCCGTTTGCTGGTGAAACTGAAGCGCTACGACGAGGCGTTACCGCTGTTGCAACGCGGGGTCGAACTCAACGACAAGGATCCGGGCATCCGCTATCAACTCTTTTTGGCTTACTCACGATTGAAGCGAAAGGACGAAGCCGATAAGGAACTGGCTGAATTCAAGCGGCTCGACGAAGTTAACCGGCACGGCGCCACGCCCCTCGGTGGAATGGCGAAGCCCGGCACGGCAAAGGATGGCGATATCTTGCCGCCCCTTCCGTCCGCGGCCTCGGGCGACACTGCCAAGCCTCGAACACCTTAGATTGGAGCCGGACCTTTGCGACGCGCCGCTTTCGTCTCTCTTATACTCACGATCTTCTCAGTTAGCGTCTTTGCTCAAAGCGCGCCGACAGTCTCGAAGGTCGATCCGCCGTCGTGGTGGGCCAATCATTCAATCAATCCAATCCGGCTTTTAATCCGAGGTAAAAACCTCTCTGGTGCGCGAGTGCGTTCAGGTAATGCGAGACTGACCGTAACTAACCTTCGACAAAGCTCAAACTACTTATTCCTTGACCTTCACGTACGTCCCGGAACCCAGCCAGGCAAGTATGGATTGTTAGTCGAAACGCGAACAGGCAAAACTGAAGTTCCGTTTACCATCGAGACGCCTCTAAACACTGATAAAAACTTTCAGGGGATCAACAACGACGATGTGATCTACCTGATCATGATCGATCGTTTTGCTAATGGTGATTCCTCGAACGATGCGCGAGACGATTTTCAAAACGCACGCTCGTATCACGGCGGCGATCTACGCGGCATCATCAACCGCCTGCCGTATCTGAAAGAACTCGGCATTACTACCCTTTGGTTAACTCCGTGGCACGACAACTGGAACGGCGTGAACCGCTGTGACAAACCGTGGTGCCCAAACACGTACTATCACGGCTATCACGCAATCGATTACTACGCGGTCGAAGATCGTTTCGGCGATCTCGCAACGTTGCGTGAGCTGGTCGATAAGGCACATGCGCTGGGTTTGAAAGTTATCCAGGATCAGGTGGCGAATCACGTCGGTTCGCAACATCCGTGGGTGAAAGATCCGCCGCTGCCAAACTGGTTTCACGGCACGCTCGCCAATCATCAACTCAACAGTTTCCGTAACAGCGTTTTGCTTTCGCCGCATTCGCATCCGCGCGACGTGCGAAACGTGCTCGACGGTTGGTTTAGCGGCGACCTGCCGGACATGAACCAGGAAGAGCCGGAAGTGGCGCGCTACGAAATTCAAAACGCGTTGTGGTGGGTTAGTGTCACGGGTATCGACGGCATTCGCCAGGACACGATTCAATACATGCCGCGGACGTTCATTCGCGATCTGTCTCTGTCGCTGCATCACCAGTACCCAAAGCTGTGGATGGTGGGCGAAGTCTTCGAACGCGACGCGGCGCACACTGCTTTCTTCATCGGCGGCCACACAGGCTGGGATGGCATCGATACGAAGCTCGATTCGGTTTTCGATTTCGCGCTTTGGAACACCTCGCTCAATGTTTTTACCAACAAACTTCCCGTGCGTGCGCTACGCGAGCAGTTGAAGTACGACGCGCTTTATCCCGATCCTTCGAAGCTAACAGTGTTGGCGAACAATCACGACACCCCGCGCTTTTTGTCGCTCGAAGGCGCAACCGTGGACCGTGCGATGTTGCACACGGCTTTTATTCTGAGTGTGCGCGGAATACCGCAGCTTTATTACGGCGAAGAGATCGCGATGGAAGGCGGCGAAGACCCGGACAACCGGCGCGCCTTTCCTGTCAGTGCGTTCCAAGCCGGCGAGCGAAAGGGAAAAGCACAGCAGATGTTCGATTGGACGCGTGAGTGGATTCGCTTGCGGCGCGACCACTCAGCGATTCGCCGTGGACGTTTGATCGATCTCGTTTACGACGACAATGTTTACGTCTTCGCGCGGCAGGACAACACTGAAACCGTGATCGTCGCCATTAACCGTCAGGACAAAGAGCATGAGGTGACGCTGCCGTTCAAAGCGCTCACGCCGTTGCTCGGAAAGATCCGTGTAATCCGTGGCCCAAACGTTGTTCTTCCACCCAACTCAGCCGTCGCGCTAAAAGCATCATGAACTTTCCGCGAGCCAGTGGGATTCTCCTTCACCCGACCTCGTTGCCGGGGCCTTACGGCGTCGGCGATCTTGGACCAGAGGCGTACAAGTTTGTCGATTTTCTCGTGAGCGCGGGGCAGGGTCTGTGGCAAGTCTTGCCGCTTGGTCCAACCGGTTACGGTGATTCGCCGTACGCGTGTTTCTCCGCGTTTGCTGGTAACACGGCGCTCATTAGTTCCGAAGGTCTGAACATAGAACCTCAAATCGATAAAAATGAGCTCTTACGTCGCGCTTATCAGAACTACACAAAAACAACCGACACGAACCTTCGCAGCGCCTTCGAAACCTTCGTTCAGCGCGAAGCACACTGGCTCGACGACTATGCGCTCTTCCGCGCGTTGAAAGATGCGCACAACGGTGTCGCGTGGATTGATTGGGAACCATCTCTCGTGCGCCGCACGCCTGCTGCGCTCGAACGCGCCCGCGAACAACTGCGTGAAGAGATCGAAGCGCAGATGTTCTACCAGTTTCTTTTCTTCAAACAGTGGTTTGCCTTGAAGAATTATGCCAACGAACGCGGCGTTAAAATCGTCGGCGACCTGCCGATCTTCGTGGCGCAGGACTCCGCTGATGTTTGGACCAATCCGGATCAATTCAAGCTAGACAAAAACGGGCGCCCGCTGGTCGTGGCCGGTGTGCCTCCCGATTACTTCAGCAGCACCGGGCAGCTTTGGGGCAATCCGCTTTACAACTGGGAGCGCATGGAAGCCGATGGCTTCAAATGGTGGATCGAACGCGTGCGCGCGACGCTGAAGGTCGTGGACATCGCGCGTGTGGACCACTTCCGTGGTTTCGCAGCGTGCTGGGAGATTCCCGGCGGTGACAAGACAGCGGAGCGCGGGCAGTGGGTAGAAGCGCCGGGCAGGGAACTGTTCACCGCGATCCGCGAGACCTTGGGCCAGTTGCCGATCATTGCCGAAGACCTGGGCGTGATCACGCCCGATGTGGTGGCGTTGCGCGATGAGTTTGGCTTTCCGGGCATGCGGATTCTTCAGTTTGGATTCGGCGGCGACTCGAAGAACATCGACCTGCCGCACAACTACATTACCAACGTCGTTGCCTACACTGGAACACACGACAACGACACGACCGTCGGTTGGTTTCAGAGTGTAGCGGGCGAGGGGTCGACGCGCACCGAAGAGCAGATCGAACGCGAGCGCCAGTTTTGTTTGGACTACCTGAACAGCGACGGCAAGGAGATTCACTGGGACTTCATTCGCGCGGTGTTTGCGTCGGTCGCGAATACAGCGATCGTGCCATTGCAGGACGTGCTTGGCCTTGGCACTGAGGCACGGATGAATCTCCCGAACAGCACTGAAGGAAATTGGTCCTGGCGCTATCGCGCGGGTTCATTAACAGATGACATCGCCACCCGTCTCAAGAACCTAACATCACTCTATGGAAGACTGCTTGTCTGTGTCCTCTGTGTTTGTCTGTGGCCGTTACTGGCTGTAGGCCAGCAGCCGGAAATCGTGAAGGTCGATCCTCCAAGCTGGTGGGCAGCCAGTTCCGTGAATCCAGTTCGTCTACTAATTCGTGGCACAAACCTCAACCACGGATCTGTACGAATCTCCGGTCCTGGCGTGCGCGTTGTGGGCGCACCAAAGATCAACGAACGAGGAACTTACGCTTTTGTCGACGTGGCGATCTCGCCGAATGCTACGCCGGGCCAACGCACCATAACTATCGGTTCAGCGCGCGGTTCTTTCGACATTCTCCCGCGACTCAACCGGCAAGGCCGCTTCCAGGGTTTTTCGTCGGCCGACGTGCTCTACCTGATCATGATCGACCGTTTCACGGACGGCGATCGCTCGAACAACGAGCCGCCGCAGTCGCGCGGCATTTACGATCCTAAAAACAAGTTCTACTACCACGGCGGCGATCTACAGGGCGTGATCGATCGTCTGCCTTATTTAAAAGATCTCGGCGTCACCGCGATCTGGTTGACGCCGTGGTACGACAACTACGATCGCCTCAATCAGATCGAGTTGAAAGAAGACAAGCCGAGCACCGGCTTTCATGGTTACAACCCACAGGACTTTTACGGTGTCGAAGAACACTTCGGGTCTCTCGATAAACTGAAAGAGCTGGTCAATCAAGCGCACCTATCCGGCATCAAGATCATTCAGGACCAGGTCGTCAATCATACTGGCCCTTATCATCCGTGGGTTGACGACCCGCCAACGCCGACGTGGTTCAACGGCACCAAGGCAAACCATCTGAAGAACGTTTTCCAAACGTGGGTGCTCCACGATCCGCGTCCCGTCGAACAATTGAAACGCGAAACGATGGAAGGCTGGTTTCTCGACTTTCTTCCGGATCTGAACCAGCACGACCGCGAAGTCTCACGCTATCTGATTCAGAACACGTTGTGGTGGATCGGAGTCAGCGGGCTCGACGGCATTCGCATGGACACGTGGCAATACGTGCCGAATGAGTTCTGGCGCGATTGGAATGCGGCGTTGAAACGTGAGTTTCCGAAATTCAAAGTCGTCGGCGAGGTGAAGGATGGCGATGTGGTCCATACATCGTTTTTCCAGGGCGGGCGCGTGCGCTTTGACGGTGTGGACTCTGGTCTGGATTCGTTGCTGGACTTTCCGCTCTTTTACTCAATTCGACATGCGTTTGCGGAGGGAAAATCGATAAACGGGATTCCACACACGCTCGCGCGGGATTATCTCTACACCAACTCTGACATTCTCGTAACGCTGCTCGGCGGTCACGACGATGGACGCTTCATGAGCGAAAAGGGCGCGACAATCGCAGGACTGAAACTGGCCAACGCGTTTGTGCTTACGACGCGCGGTGTGCCGCAACTGTATTACGGCGACGAGATCGCTATGACTGGACCAGACGAGCCGACGACGCGCGGCGATTTTCCCAGTGGTCCACGCACGCAGGAAGAGCGGGAGCTGTTTGAGTACATCCGTGGTCTGATCCGTTTGCGACACGAACTCAAGCCGTTGCAAACGGGACGACTGATCAACTTGTACGTGTCAGAGCAGCAGTATGCGTACGCGCGCGGCAATGTCGTGGTTGTGATTAACAACGACGGAAAGCAAGCGGAGATCAGTTTTGACGTGGATTTTAGAGATGGAACGGTGCTGCGCGACCGGTTGGGAGTAAGCAAGGATCTTCTAGTAAGAAATCAAAAAGTTACGGTGAGTTTACCCAAGAGATCCGTGGCTGTTTTTGTGGGGGACTGATGCAGAAACCACGCTTGAGCTTCTGGCAGATCTGGAACATGAGCTTTGGGTTCCTCGGCATTCAGTTTGGCTGGGGCTTGCAGCTCGCCAACATGAGCCCGATCTACAAGTACCTGCACGCCGAAGAAAGCCAGCTTCCGTATCTATGGCTTGCTGGTCCAATAACCGGTCTATTGATTCAACCGATCATCGGTTCGATGAGTGATCGCACGTGGAACCGGCTCGGCCGCCGCCGTCCTTATTTCCTCGTCGGCGCGATTCTCGCGAGCATTGCACTGTTTTTCATGCCGGATTCGTCGGCGCTCTGGATGGCCGCCGGACTGCTATGGATACTCGACGCCAGCATCAACATCACGATGGAACCGTTTCGTGCGTTTGTCGCGGACAAGTTGCCGGAAGAACAGCGCACGCTCGGTTTTGTGATGCAGAGTTGGTTCATTGGCATCGGGCAGACGCTGGCGAATGGGCTGCCGTATCTATTTTCGACACTCGGCGTGGTTGGTGTGATGGCCTCGGGTATTCCTCTTTCCGTTGATTACTCGTTCAAGATCGGCGCAATCGTTTTTCTCGTCGCAGTGCTTTGGACCGTGCTGACAACGAAAGAATATCCGCCGGAAGACATGGAAGCATTCGAGCGTCTGCGTCGTGAGAGAAGGGGTATTGCCGCAGGCTTCAAAGAGATCTTTTCATCACTGGCTGAGATGCCGGAAACGATGAAACAACTCGCGGTGGTCCAGTTCTTCACGTGGTTTGCACTGCCGTGTATGTGGCAGTTCTTCGGAATCGCGATCGCGCGGCATGTTTTCAACTCGCCGAACGAACAGTCGCCGTTGTTTGCGGAAGGGACGGAATGGGGCGGGCTCTGTTTCGCCGCTTACAACGTGGTCTGCTTCCTCGTCGCGTTCATGTTGCCGGGGTTGGCAAATAGATTCGGCCGCAAGACGCTTCACATGATCGCGCTCGTTTGCGGCGGCCTCGGTCTGATCTCGGTGCTGTTTATTACAAACAAGTTCATGCTGTTCGCGAGTATGGCGGGTGTCGGTATTGCGTGGGCCTCGATCTTATCGATGCCTTACGTGATCTTGTCGACGGCGGTGCCGCCACAGCGCATGGGCGTTTACATGGGCGTGTTCAATTTGTTCATCGTGATTCCACAGATCGTGATGTCGCTCATCGTGCCGAATATCTTCAACAACGTGCTTGGTGGTGACCCGCGAAATGCGGTCGTGCTCGGTGGGTTTAGTTTGTTGATTGCGGCGGGGACGGTTTTGATCGTGCGTGACGTACATGAAAAACGTGTCTAGGTTTCTTGTAGTTTTGGTTTTGTTGTTGTCGTCAAGCGCCGCTTTCGCGCAACAGCGGCCGGTTCCCGACTGGGTGCGTGATGGAGTCATTTACGAGATCTACCCGCGTGCTTTTTCGCAAAAGGGAGACTTCAACGCGATCACCGCGCGTCTCGACGAGTTGAAAGATCTCGGCGTCACGATCCTCTGGCTGATGCCGATTCATCCGATCGGGCAGGAAAAGAAGAAGGGAACTATCGGCAGTCCTTACGCCGTGCGCGACTACTACGCGATCAATCCCGATTACGGAACAGCGAATGATCTGAAGCGCCTCATTCGCGAAGCTCATGCGCGCGGATTGAAAGTGATCATCGACATCGTTGCGAATCACACGTCGTGGGACAGCGTGTTGATGAAGCATCCGGAGTTTTACAAGCGCGATGCGAAAGGCAACATCACGTATCCCTACGATTGGTACGACATCGCCGCGTTGAACTACAACAACGAGCAACTGCGCGGTTACATGATCGACATGCTGAAGTACTGGATTCGCGAGTTTGATCTGGACGGCTTTCGTTGCGATGTCGCCGCCGAAGTACCGACGGATTTTTGGGAAAGCGCGCGCGATGAGCTCGTGAAGATCAAGCCTGACATTCTGATGCTCGCCGAGGCGCACAAACCCGAGTTGCTGGTGAAGGCGTTTGATCTCGATTACTCGTGGCCGTTGCACAGTACGCTGACAAAGGTGTTGCAGGGAGACGCGTTTGCTTCAGATTTGCGCAAGGAGTGGGAAAAGGAAGTTAAGGAGTCGCCCAAAGGCGCGTTGCACATGCGCTTCTCGGACAATCACGACGAGCGGCGCGCGATTGCGCGCTTTGGCGAACGTGCGGCGCTTGCGGCTTCGGCGTTTGTGTTCACGCTCGACGGTGTGCCGATGATCTACAACGGCATGGAAGTCGGCGACACGACTGAATCGGGCGCACCCGCGTTATTTGAAAAGTTGCCGATCTTCTGGGCCATCGGCGAACGGCGGCCGGAGTTTCGCAAGTTTTACAAAGAGATCATGGCACGGCGACGCGGCAGCAAAGCGCTGCGACACGGAACGTTGGAATGGATTCAGAATTCTGACGAGTCGCGCGTGGTTTCATTTGTGCGGCGCGCTGAAGGCGAAGAAGTACTGGTGACGATCAACTTCTCGAGCATGCATTTTAGCGGAACCGTCGGAGCATCTGCCGTTTCCTTAGCTCCGTGGGAATACAAGATAACGAATAGCAAAGCAGCGAAAACGGGAGAACCTGCGCGTTGGCCCACCGCGGCAAAGAATGGTTTTGGCACGTCGGTCACACTGAATTCGAAAGTGTGGTTTACATTGGCAAACGGTGTGCTGACGGAAGTGTTCTACCCAACGATTGATTCGCCTAAGGTGAAGCGACTTCAGTTTCACGTGCATACCGATGCGAAAGTTGAGCAGGAGCTTAACGACACGGTTCATCGAATGGAGTTGCCGAACAGAGCGTCGCTGACGTTTCGGCAGGTCAACCATGCGAGAAGTGGACAGTACACAATCACCAAAACTTACGTCACGGATCCGCAGCGCGACGCGGTGCTCATCGATGTGCGGTTCGCCGGCAAACAGCCTGCTCGGCTTACCGTCCACTACGACCCGACAATTAAGAACAAGGGCAACTCAGCCCTCGCGACAAATTGTGAGACTGAGCCGCGAGCGCAGTTGAACTGCACCATCGCGCTCGGGTTTGGCGAGAACGTTACTGCTGCAGTGGTCGCGGCTGGTAGTTCATTGAAGCGCGGTTTTGCGCGTGCGAGGCGGGAATATGAAACGGGTTGGCGCCGTTATGTTTCAGGCTTGCCGTCCGTTGAGGCGAAGCACCAGCAGCAGTTCAACATGGCCGCGATGGTTTTGCGCGCGCTCGAAGACAAGACGTTTCGCGGCGCCGTGATCGCTTCGCCGTCGGTGCCGTGGGGTGGTGGTGCAGATGCGGATGAGGCGACGATCAGTGGTTATCACGCGGTCTGGTCGCGCGATCTGTATCATGTCGCGACTGCGTTCATGGCGCTTGGCGATCGTGTTACTGCGAACCGTCTACTCGATTACCTTTTCCGCGTCCAGCAAAAACCCGACGGAAGCTTTCCGCGAAACACCTGGGTCGACGGGCGCGTGATTGGCGATGGTTTGCAGATGGACCAGGTGGCGCTGCCGCTTGTGCTCGCGTATCAACTCAGACGCACCGATCGCGCGACCTGGCAGATACACGTCAAACCGGCCGCGGATTTGATCGTGAAGCGTGGTCCACAGACGGATCAGGATCGTTGGGAAGAAAAGTCAGGATACTTTCCGGCTACGGTAGCGGCGGAGATCGCGGGGCTTGTTTGTGCCGCCGAGATTGCGAAAGCAAATCTCGACACAGCTTCAGCCGATCGCTATCTCAACACTGCCGACAAGTGGGCGCGAAGCGTTGAACTGATCGATAGCTCCCGAGTTGACGCCGGCTTTCTCGAGTTGGTGCGTTTGGGAGTAAAGCGCGGGAGGGATGAAGCAATAATTGAAGCGCTGAGGGTAGTGGATAGAGCTATTAAGGTCATGCCTCCGGCTGGTGAGGCTTGGTATCGATACAACAATGATACTTATGGCGAAACGCCGAGCGGCGGAGACTTTGATGGCCGCAAGGGTGTCGGGCGGCTTTGGACTTTGCTCACGGGCGAACGCGGCGAGTACGAAATTGCCGCGGGCGATCTTGGTGCTGCCCGCCGCCGGCTCGAAACGATGTCGCAGTTTGCAAACGATGGATTGATGATTCCCGAACAGGTTTGGGATCGGCGCAACTCGCCGTCTCCCGCATTCAAATTCGGCAAGGGCACTGGTTCGGCAACGCCGCTTGCATGGTCCATGGCTCAATTCATTCGTCTCGCCTTGAATCTCAAGCACGAGCGCAATCTCGAAACGCCCGAAGTCGTCGCCGAGCGTTATCTTTCGAAATGACAAACGGATCTAACAGCCTGATATTCGCGGCGGATCTTGGCGGGACGCATTTGCGCGCCGCGACTGTGGACCAGCACGGCAAGATTCACTTTCGTTCGAAGCAAAGCACGCCGCAGGGAACAGACGCGAATGAAATCGTCAGTGCGGTCGTAAGCGCGGTGCACGAGATTGGCCCGGCGGTTAAGGAATTAAAGGCTGTTTCATTAGTCGTACCCGGAACTGTGAACGTTGAAGCGGGAATGGTGGTGAAGGCGCCGAACCTTCCTTGTCTTGACGGTTTTCCGCTCGCGGCTGCATTAACTAACGAACTCGGTCTGCCTGCTATTCTGGAAAACGATGCGAATGCGGCTGCCGTTGGTGAGATGTGGCAGGGTGCTGCGCGTGGCTGCCGGACGATCATCTGCGTGACGTTGGGTACCGGTGTCGGCGGCGGCATCATTCTCGACGGTGAGTTGTGGCGCGGTGTTGACGGAGCGGCTGCGGAGATCGGGCACATGTGTGTCGATCCGTTTGGTGGCGTTGCGTGCACGTGCGGCAGCCGCGGGTGTTTGGAAGTGTTCGCGTCGGCGACCGCGATCGTGCGCATGACGCGCGAAGCGAGCCCGCGTTATCCCGAGTCGGTTCTCCACGGGCGCAAAAACTTAACGGCGGAATCGATCTTTGCAGCGGGGTTAACGGGCGACGAACTCGCGCTGGAGATCTTCCGGCGCATGGGTGTTTATCTCGGCATTGGTTTGGCTAATCTCATCAACATTCTCAATCCCGAGATGATCGTGATTGGCGGGGGTGTGGTGAATGGTTGGGATCTGTTTGAGAAACACATGTTGCAACAGGTTGAGGAGCGTGCGTTTCCGCTGCTTGCCGCGCGCGTGAAGATCGAGCGCGCAAAGTGTGGTGACGACGCAGGGCTGCTCGGCGCGGCGCGCCTCGCAGCGATTTAAAACCGATGAAAAGACTGCGAATTGTATTGCAAATTGTGCTTTATCCGTTGCTTCTGGCGGCTTCGCCTGTGACTGCGCAGGATATTACTGCGCTGCAACCGATCGGATCGGTTGCAGGTTTTCAAAAGACCGAAAACCAAGTCACGTTTCGGTGTGTTGATAACTCGCAGGTACAGTTGACGATCCTTGCGCCGGATTTGATTCGAGTGCGTGCGGCGTTCGCGAAGGCGATCCCGGCCAAAGATCACTCGTGGGCGATTGCGAAGGAGAGTTGGGCCACGCCGCGTTGGACGATCAGTGAAACACCAGAAGCGGTGACAGTAGCGACGGATGAAGTGGAAGTGGTTGTGCGGCGGTCGCCGTTGTTGATTGAGTTTCGCGATGCACCAACGCACCAGCCGATCAATTCTGACGAACGGCCGATGGGTTACGACGCCAAGGGGCAGCTTGCCGGGATGATGTTTGATCCGAAGGCCGGGAATTTCGTTGCGGTGTCGAAAAAACTCGGGTTCGATGAGCATTTCTACGGTCTTGGTGAGAAAGCGGCGCGCCTCGATAAGCGCCGCAGTTTCTTCGTCAACTGGAACGCCGACACGCCTGGTTACACCGAAGGCAAGGACCCGATCTACCAAACCATCCCGTTCTACATCGGCCTGCAACGCGGCAATGCCTACGGCATCTTTTTCGACAACAGCTACCGTAGCTACTTCGACTTCGGCCGTTCTTCGCAACAACGCGCGTGGTTCGGCGCCGAGGGCGGCGAGGTGAACTACTACTTCTTCTATGGCCCATCGATCAAAAAGGTCCTCGGCCGCTACGCCGATCTGACGGGTCACATGCCGATGCCGCCGATGTGGGCGCTGGGCAATCAGCAGAGCCGCTGGAGCTATTATCCCGACACGATGGTCGAGGAAGTTGCGCGTCAGTATCGCGAGCGCGATCTTCCGCTCGACGTGATTCACCTCGACATCGATTACATGATCGGTTACCGCGTCTTCACTTTCGATCCCCAACGATTCCCGAATCCCAAGGCACTCTCGGAAAAGCTCGGCCGGCAGGGAATCAAACTGGTGACGATCGTCGATCCCGGCATCAAGCATCAACCGCGGAGTTCAACCAGCAGCGAGCGCTATTTCGTTTTCGAACAAGGCCTCGAGCGAAACTACTTCCAGCGCCGCAGCAACGGCGACCTGTTTGTGCCGCGCGTGTGGCCGGGCGAAAGCGTCTTTGTCGACTACACGCTTCCCGACGCGCGCCGCTGGTGGGGCGACCTGCATCGCGTCTACACCGACAACGGCATCGCCGGGATCTGGAACGACATGAACGAGCCTTCCGACTTTGTCGACCAGAGCGGCAAGAACCAGTTGGACGTGGTCAGCTACGACGAAGGCGAGAAGACCACACACGCCAAGAACCGCAACACCTTTGCCTTGCTGATGTCGCGTGCGACTTACGAAGGACTCGAACGCCTGCGTCCCGATCAACGACCCTACGTGATCACGCGCGCAGCTTACGCCGGGATTCAACGCTACGCGACGATGTGGACCGGGGATACGAACAGCACCTGGGAAGCGCTCGCATTGAATATTCCGATGTTCACGTCACTCGGACTTTCAGGCGAGCCGTTTGTCGGCAGCGATGTTGGCGGATTCATTGGCAGAGGCAACGGCGAGTTGCTGGTGCGCTCGTACCAGGTGAGTTTTCTCGCGCCATTCTGCCGCAATCACAAAGTGATCGACGGCTACGACCAGGAGCCGTGGCGTTTCGGCAAGTATTACGAAGACATCATTCGCAAGTATCTCAAGCTGCGTTATCAACTGCTGCCGTTTCTTTACACTACGCTCGAAGAAGCGCATCGCACGGGCGTGCCGTTGTTCCGTCCTTTACTACTGAACTATCAGAGCGACGCGAGCACCTACAATCTCGACGACCAGTTCATGATTGGCGAGGACGTGCTGGTGGCGCCGATCATGAAACCCGACGTCACACGTCGTTTGGTTTATCTGCCCACGGGGACGTGGTACGACTACTGGACAAACAAGAAACACGCGGGCGGAACGATGATCGTCGTTGATGCGCCGCTCGACATCGTGCCGATGTTTGTTCGCGCGGGCGCGATGATTCCGACCGTCCCACCGCGCAACTACGTCGGGGAGCAGCCGTCGGATCCGATCACCTTCAACATTTATCCTGACGACAAAGGATTCGCGTCCGGAAGGGTTTACGAGGACGATGGGAACAGTCCAGCGTACAAACGCGGCATGTTTCGGCGCACGAGCGTCAGCGCGCGGCGCGAGGGACGCACCTTCGTGGCCACGATCGACGCGACGGACGGTCAATATAACCCCGGCGCGCGAAAGCTGAACTTCGTCGTGGCAGGTTCAACAGAACGAGTTCAACAGAGATAACTACGTTCAAAACAAATGTTGCACAACGGTGACAAATTCCCAACACCTCAAAACTATTTTGTCACGACGCGCCCGATGTTAAGTACTTCCCCTACTAAGTGCCCCTTTGTGTAAGGAAACGTTTAAACGTTCCAGGGAAATAGGGTATGAATAAACCACGAATTCTCACACTTGCGGTAAGTGTGATTTTTCTAGCTACGCTAGTTTCGTCAGTAAGGGCCGATTCGATTCACTCCCCAAAGGCGCTTCAGAAATTAAATCTCGTAGGAGACTTTCAATCGCTGGAGCTTTCGAGTCTCTCCAAAACAGACTTGCGTGATTTTTTAGCTGAGCAGATCGACACAGCCGAATTCGGCGGGATTCTTGAACATTTCGAAGGCAACAACGGCTTGCATCTGGGATGGTTCAAGAACGACAAGTTCGGCGTAGCCAGTAACAACGGCAAGCATGTCGAATCAGCCGGTGGTAACAGCGGCAGTAACGGCAAGCGTATCGGATTCAGTATGGCTCAGTTTAACAACGGCCAGAAGTTTGGGTTGCTGAATCATCCGCGCCGCCCAATGCCGTCGGTCACCGAGAACCCCGAACCAACAGCGATGATCCTGTTAGGAACCGGACTGGCAGGCGTAGCGGCATACGCGCGCAGAAGAGCCCGGCGTCGCAAACAACTTAGCGAACCGTAAGGACCGCCTTAACCGAATAGCCCTGCGTTGTCTCTCAAGCTATAAGCCACAAAGAGGCACAAAAGGCACAAAAGTGAATTGGGGATGTGCCCTGGACTGAGTCCGGCAATCGTCCCTGTTTTGTGCTTTTTGTGCTTCTTTGTGGCAACTGCTATCTTGTTGACCCTCGGTCAGTTCAAATTGGGGAGTACAAGACAAACAATGCCTCAGAATTCATCTCGGGAGTGGCTCCCGCCTCTGTTGATTTTCATCGTTGCACTCTTTTTCGTTCGTCCGGCTAGTGCGCAACAGGCGTGTTTCACTTCCGCCGAACGTGCGCGGGCCGAGCAGACTGCGAAAGTTTATCGAACGCCCGATCCGGGTTACGATCCGGTGCTTGGTTACAATCCGGCAAACGGGCCGCGTCGCGGTGCGCCTCCGGTTGATGAGAACGGCCGAGCGAAGCCGATCAATTGCGTCGCGAACAAAGATGAATCGCCAGGCGCGGGTACGACGCCCAAGTTTCATTGTTCGGTCCAGGGAGTGACTGACGAAGACAGCCAGTTGGTCCGTTACAAAGTCAAACCGCACTTCAAGGGGCAGTCGCCCGACAAAAGAAACGGTGAGATCTACGGCGAGTTTTTGTCGTCGCGCTTTTCGCAAGCACTTGGTTTTTTCGCCGATGACGAGTGGGTCGCGGACGTTAATTGTCCTGATTGCGAGAAGAGCTTGACCAGCAAGTTTCAAGGCGCGAGTTTCTCGCCCTTCCAGCCCGCTGCGGGCATCGAGCTTTCGCTCGGGAAGGGAATCGACGTGAACTGCAACGACAAGGATTCAGGTTCCCTCGCTGAATCGCTCCAGAAGATCGCTCAGAACTCGCGCGCCGAGGTTGATGCGTTCAAACTCTGGCTCGGGTTCATCGATCACGGCGACACCAAGACTGACAATCACAAGTTCGCGTGTCTTAAGTCACGCAAAGAAGGCGAGACGCGCGTTTGTGAACCGGGTGAGGCGGTGTTCTACGTCGGCGACATGGGATCGACTTTCGGTCATTCGAGCTCCAGCGAGAAGAAAGCGCGGGTCGACGTGTGGCGTAAGAAGGATCCGATCGCTGTTAGTAATGGAACTTGTACGGCAACCGCGAAGAGCGTTGGCGACACACGCATTTCCGAAGGCGGGCGCAAGTTGTTGGCCGATAATCTTCAACGATTACTCGACGCCGAAACACAGAACGGAACGATTACCAAAGTCTTCGCAGCTTCACGCAATGCGGAGCGCGATCGGCCGCCGGCGGAGTGGACCGCGGAGTTTGTGCGCAAGGCGCGCATGATTATCGACGCACGCTGCTCAAACTGAGTTGGTTTTCCCGCAAAGGCGCAAAGAAGCTGTAGAATTGGTTTTCCTTGCGTCTTAGCGCCTTTGCGGGAAGATTCTTATACAAGGAAAGTAATGCAACCGGAAAGTCCTCGAAACAAGCCAAACCGTTTTCTTGCCTGGTCTGTACTCAACCGCGATCTGTGCCAGTTGGAATTCTTCCGGCGCGTCCTCGAAGAAGCGACTGACAAGTCAACGCCGGCGCTCGAACGGTTAAAGTTCCTCTCAGTGTTCTCATCGAATCTCGACGAATTCTTCATGGTGCGCGTTTCGGGCATCAAGGAAATGCTGCCGATTGAAGACATTGGTCCAATGCCGGGCGAGTTGCTGCCCCTGGAACAACTCGCAGCGATTCGCAAACGCGTGCTCCCGCTCGTCGAGGAACAGACGCGCTGTCTTCGCGATGACGTGTTGCCGGAGCTTGCCGCGAACAGCGTGGTGATCGCGCCATACAAGACGCTTTCAAAGGATGAGAAACGCAGCCTCTCGCAGTACTTCATGAAGAATATTTTTCTGGTACTGACTCCGCAGGCTGTCGATCCCGCGCGCCCATTTCCCTACATTTCGAATCTCAGTTTGAACATCGGCCTGACGGTTGAAGGCAATCCGGAAGACACGCTTGCCGGCACGCCGATCGGTACTGAAGCGCGCTTCGTGCGTATCAAGGTGCCGCCGGTGGTGCCACGCCTGATTCCGGTGAATCCGGGTGAGCTGAAGTTTGCGCTGGTTGAAGAAGTAATCGAAGCAAACATTCACTCGCTGTTTCCGAGCATGCACCTGAGCAAGGGCCATCTGTTTCGCGTCACGCGCGATGCCGACGTCGAGATTCGCGACGACAAGGCCGCGGACTTGCTAGCGCTGATCAAGGAGTCGTTGCGCGAACGCCGTTTTGGTCTGGCGGTACGTTTGGAAGTTGAGTCGTCGATGCCGAGCGAGATGGTTGAGTACCTGACCAATTCACTCCGAATCGAACCCGACGACGTCTACAAGATCGACGGTCTGCTCGACGTGCCGCACCTGATGGAGCTTTACGGTCTCGACAAGCCGGAACTGAAGGACAAGCCGCTAAAAGCGATTGCGCCGGCAGCAATGCGCAAGAGCGAATCGATTTTCGACGCGATCAAGAAGCAGGACGTACTCGTTCATCATCCATACACCTCTTTCGCAACGATCGTCGATTTTATTCAGTCGGCTGCGAACGATCCCGAGGTTGTGGCGATCAAGATGTGTCTCTACCGAACGGGCAAGAAGTCGCCGATTCCGCAGGCGCTCATCGAAGCGAGCGAACGTGGCAAACAGGTCACCGCGGTGGTGGAGATCAAAGCCCGCTTTGACGAACAGCACAATATCGATTGGGCCAAGCGGCTCGGAGAGTCGGGCGTGCACGTCGTCTACGGCCAAGTGGGATTAAAGACGCACAGCAAAGTTACTCTCGTCGTAAGACGCGAAGAGAACGGTTTGCAAACGTATACGCACATCGCGACCGGAAACTACAACCCGACTACTTCGCGGCTCTACACCGATCTCGGTTTGTTAACCGGCGATTCGGTGATCGGCGACGACGCCACCGATCTGTTCAACTTCCTGACCGGGTTCTCGATTCAAAAGGAATTCAGCCGCTTGCTGGTTGCGCCGCTGAACCTGCGCAAACGCATGATGGAGTTGATCAAGCGTGAGACTGCTCATGCGCGCGCTGGCCGTCCGGCGCATATCATGGCGAAGATCAATCGCCTGACGGATCTTCCGATCATCGAAGCGCTGTACGAAGCGTCGCAGGCGGGTGTGAAGATCGATCTGATCGTACGTGGTGCTTGTATGATTCGTCCCAACGAACCGGGACTCTCGCAAACAGTTCACGTGCGCAGCATCGTCGGCAGCTTCCTCGAGCACAGCCGCATTTTCTATTTCGCGAATGGCGGCGACGAAGAGGTTTACATCGGTTCTGCCGACTGGATGGCGCGCAATCTCGATCGCCGTGTGGAAGTGGTCGTGCCGGTGCTCGACCCGTATGCGAAGAAGTATCTGAAAGACACCGTGTTAGCTGCATACCTGCGTGATAACGTGAAAGCCAGGGTCATGAACTCTGATGGTACCTACGAACAGCCGCCGATGGAGGCCGGCGAAGAGCCATTCAACAGCCAGATTTTTTTCGAGGGCCCAAACAGTTCACCGCCTGCCGGCAACCTTCACCCGTTGAAGCGACAGCGGCTGTGGGCCAAGCAATAACCGCAGTTTAGATCTCAGAAAGGACTACGAGTATGAACCGTTTGACACTTGCGGTTCTGGCGACGTTTGTCGTCATTCTGCTGGGCAGTGGACTGGCCGCTTATCTCTTGCGCGATCGTCCGGGAACAACCAGCGTCGCAACGCCTTCAGCTTCGCCGGGTGCAGCAGCTCCGGCTCCGACAGCTTCCGATAACGATATACCGTTGTTGGGAGAGTTGTTTGGACCAGACGTTACCGGTATGTCGCCGTCGACTCTCGCGAGTTGGGAAACAACTTCGGCTCGCATCGCGTTACGTTTTGCCCTCGCGGCATTTCTCGCATCGTTGCTGGCGTTTCGTCCGCGGCGTGGTGTGTCCATAGCACGCCGTAATCCTTACGTGGCCCAGACGCAGATCCTGATGGCGGTTGTGGCCGGTGGCATGATGATGGTGGTTGGTGACAGCGCCGCGCGAGCTTTTGGCATCTTCGCTGCTGCGTCGCTGGTACGCTTCCGCACGAACATTCGTGATCCGAAGGAGACCACTGTGCTGTTGGTTTGCCTTGGAGTTGGATTGGCGGCGGGTGTCGGGCGTTGGGATATGGCGATTATCCTGACCCTGTTTGTGTTGCTTTCGTTGTACGTGCTGGAACACTTCGAGCAGTATCAGGTGTTTCGATCGATGGTAGTCTCAGTACAAACGCGCGACGTCGATAAGACGAATGACCTGTTGAAGCGCATTTTTACCCGTCATCGATATGATTACGAATTGCGCGAGCTCAATCGACAGGATCCGGAAGAGCCGATGGGCAGGATCGTCTACCTCGTGAATCTCGATCCGGTGGTCAGCACGAGTAAGCTGAGCGATGAGATACTTTCTTCAGACCCGGATAACATCGATAGTGTTGAATGGGATCAGAAAGAGAGCAAGACGTACCTCTATCGATAGCTTACAATAGCTCCTGAATTTGCGCTGAATAGTGTCTCGGAGGTTTGGATGAGTCGCACAATTGTCGTAGGGGATATTCATGGTTGTTACGACGAGCTGATGGATTTGGTAGAGAAGGTGGAGCTCGGGCAGGACGACCGTGTTGTTTCCGTAGGCGACCTGATCACGAAGGGTCCGAAGAGCAAGGAGGTGCTGGAGTTGTTTATGACCGATGTGCGCTTCACCACCGTGATCGGTAATCATGATTTGGCGTTGCGGCGAAAGTGGAATGGTGAAGACATCGAGTTGAAGCCGGCGCAGAAGGAAACGCACAAAGAGTTGAAAGGTGAGAAAGACGCTTACGCAAGTTTCCTCAACCGCCTGCCGTTCACAATCGATCTCGAGACTCATTTGGTGGTACATGCGGGTTTGCGTCCAAACGTAGAGCTCTATTCGCAAACGACTGGCGACCTCACACGCCTGCGAACACTCGGCGGAGACCGTGAAAGTGATGAAGGCACGCCGTGGTATCACGTTTACTATGGCGACAAGGTGGTTCTGTTTGGCCACTGGCCCGCGCCCGAGCCGCGACGAGGAAAGAAAGCCATCGGGCTCGACACGGGTTGTGTCTACGGTTACAACCTGACGGCTTACATCATCGAGACAGATGAGTTTGTAACTGTGCGCGCGAAGCGTGCGTACGATGAGTCGTGAAGTAGCAGCGGCGGGATGCAGTTAAGATACTTTCTTCCTGTCTACCTTTTCATTTATGTCTTAGCGGCTTTTGTCTGGCGCAGTTATTTAGTTTGGCGAAAGACGGGTGTTAATCCCGTCACCTTCAAAGGCTCGGATGATGCTCATGACTTCGTGGGCCGCGTTTTCAAGTTAGTCTTTGTCCTCGTAATCCTCACCGTCTTCGTCTACTCAGTCTTTCCGGCGGCGTATCATTACACATTACCGATCTGGTGGTTGGAACACCGGTGGTTGAGGTGGACCGGGGTTGTGTTGTTGTTACTTTCTTTGGCATGGATTGTCGCGGCGCAGGCGCAGATGGGTTTGTCGTGGCGTATCGGAATTGACACCGAGCACCGCACAGCGCTGGTTCGGAGTGGTGTTTTTGGTCTCTCACGTAATCCGATCTTCCTCGGCATGATGGTGACGCTGGTGGGGCTGTTCCTGACGATTCCCAATGCACTCACGTTTCTCGCCGTGTCGTTGGGCGTTGTCCTGATTGGCGTCCAAGTGCGGCTGGAAGAAGAATTCCTCGCGAGAGCGCACACGGCAGACTATGAAGAATACCGTCGACACGTAAGGCGATGGCTCTGATTAAAACAAAGGGCCGCTCGGCATCGGCTTAACTGTAGGATCGGCTCAACTGTCCTATCGGTTCGCCTCCGTATCGGCTGCGCCGCCGGATGTGAGATACCGTCTTGAAAATCAAGAGCCGGAGTTGAATAAAAGCTCATGCTCGGGGTCGAAGTCTTTGCCTGACTTCAGCACGCCGAAAGCGATATGAATGAGCTTCCGCATCGC